>Ga0207416_1003461_pt1 | contig 15062 bp, 15 predicted proteins | sample PaiPotPPM11metaG_FD_184107 | JGI IMG/M metagenome (GOLD analysis project Ga0207416, IMG submission 184107) | Iron sulfur acid spring bacterial and archeal communities from Banff, Canada, to study Microbial Dark Matter (Phase II) - Paint Pots PPM... ...
ATTGTCTACCATTTTATATCATCTATAATACTATTAGCATCCGCATTATATATACGTTGGTATTTAATGGGTCTACATGCCATGTACAACCATGTAATGTCGAAAATTGGTACATGAATGGACCTCCAAGCACGAGAATAACAGCATCCACTGTTTCCATAGAATGGAATCAAGCCAAAGTTGTAGCGACACCCTTGTTTTCGATCCCAGGTGATATAATAATGTCCTTCAGCATTGGTCAGCTGCTGGTCATCATTTTCTTCCAATCTAGTAATTTTTACATTCTCTCAGTTTCAATGTCTCTGGTACGCTCCTCTCTAATCTGAAACCACCCATTTCCTATTTTTCTTCATAAGAGGTCGACATAAATTATGAATACGCTCCTCGAATCCTTGGTAGGAGCTTTGCTATGACATTCTTCAGTGTCACAATTCCAATTTGCTTTGCAAATTTAGATATTACATCAAAGCCTAATCTCACAAGAACTTAAGATTATTCTTGGTAATATTATCTGGAATAGAAGATATTATTATTTTATTGCCTCGCTTTTCTGCCTATAGGCTACGACAGACTAGGCCAATAGTTTAATGGTTAGTTCAATTCCTGCAACTGCTACTACTGCTGCAACTATTATTATTATTTTATCATGGTCAAGTTTAAATGCCCCAAATTTGGATCCTATAAACCCACCTGCCAACACAATAACAAATATGGTGAATGCCTTTGTTTTTGTATTCATTTAATACTCTGAGAAGAATATAATTATATTGTGTATAATAGATGAGGATCAGTTACCTAATTGTCAATTTTTAGAATGCGATAGTTATACTCACTATATCACTCACATTTACAGATGCATACCACAAGTAAAAATTAAGAAGTAAAGGTGTTTTATTCCTACTAATGTTGGTAACCATAATAATCTTCTTACTGTACTTAAATATGCCTAAAAAATGGTTTCTGAAACACAAAAACGGATATTTTGTCCTTTGCTGACTGGACGTGTCTATAAATGGAAATACCATCATATTTTACAATTGTAAACACCTAGGCTTATACATCTGTTAATCTAGCTATAATACAAGATAACAAGAGATGGCGAAAGATCCTGTTTGTGGTATGTTTGTAGAAGAAAAGCCTGATGCAATACGGTATAATAAAGATGGAAGAGAATATTACTTTTGCAGTAAGCAGTGCTTAGATGAATTTATTCAGCCTGAAAAAGAACTAAAAAAGCTCAAGAAATATGTCGCTATAAGCATAGCACTAACAATACCCATAGTAATTTTTAGCTTACCTCACATGTTTCCTGCACAGTTTAGTGGTGGTCTGTTGCCTATGGCAGTTATGCATTATGGGAACTATATAATGCTAGCATTAGCTACCCCTTTACAATTCTGGATAGGGTGGCGCTTCTATAGGGGATTATGGGATGGAATTAAGGCTAAAGCATCTAATATGGACACACTTATTGCGATTGGAACATCAGCTGCTTATTTGTATAGTGCAGTAGTTACAATAGTTCCAGGATATTTTCCATTTAAATCAGTTTATTTTGAATCTGCAGCAATTATTATCACCTTAATATTAATTGGAAGATTGCTTGAAACAAGGACTAAAGAAAAAGCTTCCGATGCTGTAAGGAAACTACTTGATCTTCAACCAAGAATGACCAAAGTTATGAGGGAAGGAGGTGAAGAGGTAGAAATCCCAGTAGAACAAGTACGGGAAGGTGAAGTTATGATCATAAGACCTGGAGAAAGAATACCAACAGATGGCATCGTGATAGAAGGCTCATCGTCTATAGACGAATCAGCTATAACTGGGGAAAGCATACCTGTAGATAAGGAAAAGGGAGATGAGGTTATAGGCGCAACCATTAACAAGAGCGGATTACTAAAAGTCAAAGCTACAAAAGTTGGACAAGATACTGTACTTTCACAGATAATAACGCTAGTTGAAGAGGCAAGAACAGGAAAGGCACAGATGCAAAGATTAGTAGACCAAGTTGCAAAATATTTTGTACCTGCAGTTTTAGCAATAGCAACAGGCGTAGGCCTCGGATGGTACTTTGTAGGGGATATAGGACTGACATTTTCACTTTTAGCCTTTGTATCAATAGTAATAATTGCGTGTCCCTGTGCTTTAGGCATTGCAACGCCTGCTGCTCTCATGATGGGAGCTGGAAGAGGAGCTGAAAATGGAATCTTGTTTAAGGGCGGAGAATATTTGGAAATAGCAAAGAAAGTAAGGATAATAGTATTTGATAAAACTGGAACTTTGACAAAGGGTAAGCCGTCTGTAACTGACATATTGGATTTGTCTGGAATAGGTGAAAATGAATTGCTTAGGCTTGCTGCAATTGCAGAATCTGGCTCAGAACATCCTTTAGGTCAAGCAGTTGTTAATAATGCTAAAGAAAAAGGAATTCCGGTAATCTCTAATCCGGCCTCATTTGAAGCAGTATTAGGTCATGGTCTTAGAGCAACATATGCAGATCATACAATTCTTATCGGAAATAGAAAACTAATGGATGATAATAATATTCAAGGTACTGAAACTGTAGACACAACTCTTACACAGCTTGAAATTCAAGGCAAAACAGGTACTCTTGTTGCAATCGACAATAAACTTGCAGGAATAATTGCTCTTGCAGATACTTTAAAAGACAATGCAAAGGATGCGATTGATATACTTACTAATTCAATGGGAATAGAAGTAGCAATGTTGACAGGAGATAATGAAAGAACAGCTAAAGCAGTTGCATCTAAACTCGGAATTAGTAGGGTTATTGCTCAAGTATTACCGCAACAAAAACAACAGGTAATCTCAAAGCTAAGAGATGAAGAAAAAAAGGTCGTGGCAATGGTGGGAGATGGCATAAATGATGCTCCGGCATTAGCAGAAGCTGATCTAGGAATTGCAATAGGTTCTGGAACAGATGTTGCCAAGGAGACCGGAGGCATTATCCTGATAAAAGATGATCTAATGGATGTTCCCATAGCACTTGATTTAGGAAAAAAGACAGTATCTAAGATAAAGCAAAATCTTTTCTGGGCTTTTGTATACAATGCGGGTTTAATACCGGTGGCAGCAGGGGCGTTAGTGCCGTTGTTTGGTTTGAGTATGTTTGGATGGCTTCCTATGCTTGCTGGTTTAGCAATGGCAATGAGCTCTGTAACGGTAGTAGGCAATTCGATATTACTTGGAAGATACAAACCCAAATTCAAAGTTAGTAAAGGAAGAAGAATGGAATTGGAGAATCAGAAAATTTTCTCTAATTATGATCTTAAACAAACCGCTATTACCAGTCACTCCCGAAAATAACAACAACATGATCAACTGTGAGAAGAGCAGGTCTTGTATGTCTATCGAGAGTATATGTTGGTGGTCACATCCCATTGGATGTAATAGGTGGGATTCTTCTGGGAGTTGGAGTATCTCTTATTTTTATAGGTACACATAAGCATATAGAATCGTTAATGGTGTCAACAATAAAGAGGATAATAAAAGGGTAAGATGTGGGATTTCCATGTCAGGTCATTATCAGCAGTGGTATTGCCAAGAGATAGATAAACTTGTTTGTTTAGGATATTAGCACTTTAGAATCACCTTAAGATTTCCAGCGTTTCCTGTAAATCACATCCGTACTAAAAAGAAAAAAATAGGAAGCTATGGGCCATTGCAAGCAGCAAGAGTATACACCGATGAGATTAAGGCCAGTCGGACAGGATTCTACTACGGTCTTCTTGCTTATTGGGTCATCGTAATAGGTTGTTCTTGTACCTTCTCAAGTTCAGGTTCTTCTTCTAAGTCTTCCTCTTCTGCAATCTTGTGCTTGAATCGCCACTTATCTTTGATTTCATAGGCTACGAAGTCGCACATACATTATCATCACCTTCATAACTTAAATCAGTTACTTTACCTTAGGATATCTATAGATACTGAATGAGTACGACTGACGCAAAGAAAGCAAAGCACTAATCATCAATAATTCCTTCTGACGACGGTAATATTCTGCAGATTGTGTTGTATTGTAGCAGACAATAAAATCAGGCTCCCTCTCCCTGAAGTCCTACAAAGAATAGATCGATGTTAAGATGACACAGATGAACGGCTTTGAACTATACAGTAGATGAAAAAGACAAGAAAGTGTTTTGTCACCGCATACGAACTACGGAATAGCAACTACCCTAAGTATGTATAAAGCTAATTATTCGTTACCATTAATTCCTTGCTGTGCTGATCAAGTAACTTTTGCTTCTGCATCTCTGTAAGCCTGTTATAATCCGCCATATTATAGCAACAAAATCCTTTACCGAACATCAGTTGGTGAAATGTTCTCGTGAAAAACAAGAATCACAATCGCTGATTACCCATAAGATACAATTAGAGAACACGCTACACTAACTACTATCTTGCCCATGAATCGGATGCTACTTAGGTTCTCTTGTCAGTAACACACTATACACTTTATCAACAATAGTTTCAGCGCCAATCGGTTTTGCTGCAAATTCATCAGCACCATACTCCAAAACCCTTGTTTTATCAGTCTCGTCTTCTGCAAGAACCATAATCTTGATATTCGAATTAATCCTTTTTACTTTGATAATCAACATTGCACTTCTATCAGCTGCTATTTTTCCATCTACGAAAACAATATCCACTTTACCATCTAGTTCGTTTACTTTGTTCAAACATTCCTCAACAGTGTATGCCTTATGAACTTCATATCCTTTAAGCCCAAAAGTACCTGCTAAAATAGAGGTAACGTCTCTGTTCTCATCAACAATAATTATCCTAAGTTTCGGTTTTAATATTTGTCTTCACTGCCTCGGATAAGTAATATATACGGAGTACTAAAACTTTTATTACTTTCTAATTTTTGGCTGTTCTAGTTTTTATTATCTTTGAGTGATCACATGTGAGAAAAAAATGAAAATGTGACGTACAATTAATTGTTAATGAAGATGAGGATTATGGATTATTTAGATTATTGTTATTTTCTCCTGAAGGCAAACTAAACAAATGTAGCTCCTTTCCCATCGGTGTTATTCTCTCCCCATATCTTCCCACCATGAGCTTCCACAATATTTTTTGAATTGAATAATCCCAAATCGGTGATTATCTCAGATTCGGTAGCGAACATTGAGAAAGAGAACAGTCGGTCTAATACTGATTTGTCTTGAAATGTGTACTATAAGTGGAATCAAATCTAGAATGAGAATTAAGAATGTCAAGCTAGTAAGAAATTAATTTGGTACAAATAAAAAGCAAAGGCGCAATCTGGCTACGGCTATTCCTCTAGATGAATCCTTGGTGGACACATATTAAATATCGTTTATTTATGCGGCTAAACTTTCTGCGTTGTTAACTACGCTGTATTAGGAGATCCCGGAGAAGTAGTACGAAAATACAGAAGGACTGACTGGTAAAGACGATTAGGCCCTTCGAGTTGAAGGCCAGAAAACTAAAAGTAAAAAGCGGTTTTAAAGGGCTTCCCGGACAAGTGGAACAACGATTGGCGATAATCTAAAGGGTGCTCCTTCACCTGCAAATAAATCAAATATTTTCTTAGCTTCTTCCTTAGAAGCTCTGGTAACATTGAATCCCAGTCTTATCCCAAAATCATACCGCCTAAAGACATATTTCCGTTGGTGTTGCTGTTGTCTTCTTAGAAGAGGCTAGCGCATAGCGCATGTATAGCAACTCGTTGTATCTATCTACTTGGCATTTCGGTCGTTTTGGATAATACCAAACGAAGTTCCTTCGGTGTCCTCACATATCGCTAAGTATCCAATGCCTGGAATGGCCATTTTGGGCCTCACAACTTTGCCTCCTTCCGTGGAAATTTTCTTAGAGAAATCATCTATAGAAGGTACATCAATCGTATTTGTCACTCTGCCACTGGTATCACCACTCTCTTGATTCATTTTAGGAGTAAGTCCTCCGTTTATGCCTGGCTGGCTGTCTTCTCCTGTTTTTACAAACCAGTATTCTTGAGGACCGTTCCATTTATTGAACTCCCAACCGAAAACTTCTTTGTAGAATTTCATTGCTCTTTCGGGTTTATCTGCAACTATTTCAAAATGAATAACTCTTGGCATAATAATAGAGATCTTGACGTCAATTATTTAAGTTTAATGCTCCTGCCTGGACAGAAAAATGTTCATATGTTTTGTAGAGAAATCCTAGAGGTAAAACCATAATGACTACCATCCAAAAGTTTGGTAGCAAGGAAAAAAATAGTCACACAGTCGAAAACATCGATTGTCTCGTGGATTAGTGTCCCATATAAACACTTATTCTCAACAATATTCATAGCAGAAGAATACTCATCTTCAAAGTGCGTATTGTTAAAAGGATTATTTGAAAAGAATACTTTATCACAAATACGATTGACAAGCCAGTTACCTCCGACCCATGCTTTGGACGTCTCTCTTCTATACTCTTAATTTGATAGCCAAACATATTACTCAGATGGCGTTGCAACGTCTCTATTCGTGAAATATTGGGAAATATTGAAGGATCGCTCCCAAAAATGATACTAACTTGTATCGACTTTAGTATTACTCGTAGACTAATGGTATCTAACGATCCAAGTTGGCTATTGGTAAAGTGAAGTAAAATGTAGCCCCTTTAGCGTTAGGATTATTCTCAGCCCAAATTCTGCCCCCATGTGCTTCTACAATACTTTTTGAAATAAACAATCCTAGTCCAAGTCCCTGGAACGATTTAGATGCAAATTTTTCAAATAACCTTGGAAATATTCCTAGGTCTATGCCAGTACCAACATCCTTTACGCTAACGATAAGATCCTCTTGTAGCGGCTTTTGTACATTGACTAATATAGTTCCCTCTTCAGTAAATTTGACAGCATTCCTTAGTAGATTATAAAGAACTTGGGTTATTCTTGGTTTGTCTGCTTCAATAAAAATAATATCATCTTTAGCATCATGTACGAGTCTTACTTTCTTATTCTCAATTTGATTATTCAAGTCTTCTAGAGTCTCGGTTATTACATAAATAATATTGAATCTTTCTTTATGTAGTCTAAGTGTTTGGCCTTCGATTTGCGTAACTTCTATAATGTCATCTGACAGATTCTTCAACCTTTTCGCATTTCTAATGGTTGATTCTATGAGTTGCTGTTGTTCAACATCTTTTATTTTTGTTCGGAGAACGTCCATTAATCCGAGTATCGGCTGAATGGGAGTACGTAACTCATGAGCTGCCACATTGATAAATTCTTTCTGTGTTCTATCCTGAAGCTTTAATTGTTCATTAGCTGAAGCAAGCCGTTCATTTGCTTCTTTAACCTGTTGGTATAATTCAGTCTGCTTCCAAAGGCTTTCGAATATCGAAGTATATGACATAACAATCGACTTACTACTAGAGTATGTTGACAACCCTGCTGCATTGTATGAACTATCTTTTGTATCATCCTTTGATTCTACTATCATGCATTCTTTTTTGTCAACTATCACAATTGTGATTCTAATAATAAGGCCATGTTCATAAATTCTAAAATCAATCTGTGGAGATTCCAAGTTTGCTTCCTTTATTGTTTTCGTAATTTGGGCGTCAGTAGGAATGAGTATTTTGATTTTTGCATCAGGATGTTCTTTGGCTGTTTCGTTCAATAGCCATAATACTCCCATGTGCACTTGTCTACGAAAAGCGTTTGGTGTTGAAAACATTATCAATGCTTCTTCCTTTGCAGTTCTTATTAGATTCCAGGCACGTTTTATTCCCTCTTGGGGGTTTTGAATAATCTCTATATTTGCCAAGTCGATGCCTTCTTCAATATCCCTTATTCTAGTTACAGCATCAATTCCATTATCCCATAATTGTTCAAACAACGAAGAATAATGATTGACGTAGACAGAATCATTACTAGATAAAAGGTTATGCATTATTTTACCTCCTTCCATTTTCTCTATAGTGGCATCGAAGTATTTATTATCAACAGCGAAATTGATTGGTGGTAGATATCTGACGTGTCTCATTTGTATCCCCGCGTCTAAAAATTTTTTAACCAAATCTACACTTTCTTTGTCGATGATAGTAACCCATCTTACTGTACTACTACTACCTTGTTCTCTTCCACTTCCTTTATTTCTATGTCTATCTAGCATTTTTTTATATGAGTGAAAGAAGTTGTTATAGACTAGTTGCAGCCCACCAATCGATGAACAAACAGAGCGCTGAGAGGCACGTTCTATTCTATACTTTAGATGATTAAGAATTTCTTCATAATCTTCTACTACTTTAGTCTCCACGGGTTCTATCCCTTCCTCTATCGCTCTCATTTTCTGTTCAGCTGGAATTGCCTTTTTCCAGAGAATTTCAAACAGATGCTTCTGTTGGTCTACTAATTGTTTTACATTACTGTGAATAACTTGAGGGATTACATGTGATTCTTCATCGGGCGTTATAGTGAGTATAAGTTCTGTATCACCCACTTCAATTTTGCCTTTAACCCCATCTAAATGACGAAGCTCTGCAATTTTCATTACTTGTTTGCAGTAAGAGATATTATCCTTTCTAATTTCAGTGATATGTCTTAATCTAACACCTTCATTCTTGAGGTCAAGTAATGTTCTATTGATTGTACAAGATTCTGTTGTTAATAGTGTAAGTTTAGAGGTAACCCCATAATAGTCATATCTGCTATTTATTTTAGCATAAAATCCCATTAATGCCTTGGCTATGTCTGTACTATTATGCAAAACTTCTGTTTTTTCTACAGTTGCAGATGGAATTGACAATAAATAATAAGTAAAACCAAATAAATCTATAAATGTATTTTTTCTATTGATTCTGAGGATTAAATAAAATACAAACTTCTTAAGTGATTAATGAAAAATATATATAATAGCCCATAATTTCGTAACCCAGGGTACAATTATTTAAAAATTAGAATGGTCATATCGATCTGATTAAGGATGTGTGCTTATTGGATTGATCTGTATTGATAAGGTCTCTATGTGGCAACTCAGCCATTTTTCGTCTGTAGCCTTTTATGTAAAACTATTCGTCGTATCGACCGTGTTTGGACGAAGTGTGCACGTTACACTTGCAAGGTGGCAACTTTACAGAAATCATACTTCAAGCAATAAATACCTGGTTCGAAGTAAGTGAAACTGAAATAAAGGGGGAAAGAAAATGAGCAAACCACTAATTCCAGGAAATGCGATTTCGTTTGTCAGGCTTCTCAGACAACACTCTGCGAAACATGCAGAGCTTGCAGATAAACGAGTCGACAGTGCTGAGGAGCTAAAACAGACAGATCTGCGAAACACAAACCTTTTACTATCTAACTTGAACACTCAACTGATGTTTGTGTATTCATTGCTTGATATAACAATGACATCACTTAACGACTTGGAGAATCTAATAATAGAGAAAAACGCAACAAAAGAAGAAATGGATCGATTCAAAACCGAGTTAAATGAGAGGATTAAGGATACATTAAAACCACTGAGGGAAGCATTCGGCATAGAGGAAGGACGTCTGAAAAGAGCAGAAGATTTGTATGGTTAGTTAACATACGGTCCATAAAATCAGTTGCATTTCAAGAATACTATTTATCTTGATGTATTGATCACTAAGAGTCGTAATTATGGACAGACACATGAAGAAATAGATTATATTCTCGCAATCGCAATATATTTCGTCAATGTAATTTTATCTGTAAATATTTAACATAGTTCTGGGCAGCAAGGCACATTTAACAAGCCTTTTATGTTCAGCAAAACAATTCAATTCTAAGAGGGGTTTTCAGACGATAAAAATTGAAAGGATATATGATTATCCAAAAGGAAGTGAGGGTTTTAGGATATTAGTAGATAGATTTTGGCCTCGTGGTTTAAGCAAAGATAAGGTAAAGGTGGATTTGTGGCAAAAAGACATCGCACCAAGTAATTCATTAAGAGTGTGGTTTGGGCATGATGAAAAGAAATGGGATGGATTTAGACGTCAATATTTTAACGAATTAGATAAAAACACCGAATCCGTTAAGACTATACTTGATAAAGCAAGACAAGGATCAATAACCCTGCTGTATGGTGCAAAAGAAGAAAGATTTAACAATGCAGTGGCGTTGAAAGAATATCTTGAAGCCAGTTAGTGTTATCGTTGCTCATTATTGTAAACATCTGAGGGTGTTGCTGAACTGCAGCCGACCGTATTTGTTATAGTTGATGCGTCATAAGAAATACAAGACCAAACTCATATATGCTTGATATTCATATGTAACACTAAGATGTCAGATTCACCAGTAGTTGATTGGGAAGCAATTGTCCATAAGAATGTCAGATCGAAAGATCGGGCCGATGTGGGAAATGTTGACGCCATAGAGACAGATGCCATAGTAATCATAACTGAGGGCTCACGTGGTGAATACAGGATACCAAAATCTGAGGTCGAAGGGTTTAATGGTGCTGAGGTGTTCCTGAGATCAAATATTGCTGAGTTAAAAAAGTATAAAATCTAAGCTACACATCCACAAACTCAAGTAATGTCTATACTATTTGGCACGACGGTAGACTGCAGAATATACAAATCTTCTTGAAAACAAGTCTTAATAGTAGTACTACTAGCCTAGGCCTCATCCTCTAATATTGAAATATCGATACCGCAGGGAGCAGCTTCACAGCAAATTAAGATATACTATCAACCAAACCCTGTCAGCATTTTAAATGGCTCGAGTAAGTGGGACTGACAAAGGCGTAGCACCACATTATGCAACAGCTGTTGATGGTTCATTTGAGACTGCTAATTACCTTATTTTTCTTGTCGTAGCGCAGATCTATTGCATTACATTTGGCCAGGATGGCTTAACAAACCTGGATACGAAATTCAGCATTTGATCCATCGATCCTCTCTAGCTTGATTGTTTAATTCATTTCACTCTATTTCCACGACTAATGACGTGAAAGTTTCCCTATTCCTTCGGCGTAGTCTTTTCTTTTACCGGCTGCGTTCATGATATCCGTCTTACTAACCAGACCAGTTAGCTTTCCTTCTTGATCGCAAATAAACACTGTATCCATGCGTTTTCTACTCATATATTTTAGTCCATCTTCTGCTGTGCTGTCAGTATGCATGATTATTAAATATGACTTTTGGATCATAATATCCATTACATGCACCAAACTTCTTCTGTATTCTGGTACCCTCCATGCATCTTTGGACGCAACCATACCAACTAGATGACCGTAATCATCTATTACTGGAAGTGAGTCCTTCGCAGATACACTTAAGTAATCATGTATTAGATGAGTTATAAGCATATCCTTTCTTATTGCTATAATCTGCGTATTCATGATACCGTTGAGACTAACGCCAGATAGAATAGATGTCAGTTGATGTTGCGCTAAATATGACCGAGCGCCACTATTTAAGAACCATCCTACAAGCAACAGCCATATTCCACTGATAAATGACCCAGAAATCATGACGAGGAAGCCGAACCCCATGAATCCATAGGATATAGCTATTCCAATTCTTGCTGTGATTTTTGTAGATTTATCGTAATCGCGTTTCGATCTGAGAAGAGCTGACCTGAGTATCCTCCCACCATCTGAAGGAAACGCAGGTATGAGGTTAATTCCACCAAGTAATACGTTGACAAGTGAGCCATATTGGAGTACACCTGCTACGATAATCGCTGGTATATTATCAGTATTATTAATACTATTATTGTTAGATCCTGTGGTCACATAAATCAGTAGCCATAATGATGTTGCTAATATAGCAGCAATAACAAAACTTGTGATAGGACCCACAACAGCAATTCTAAACTCTTTACGAAAATCTTTAGAGGCTTCTTCGTCTTGATCTTCAATCACAGATACTCCTCCAAAAATAAAGAGGATTATTTCACGTACTTCAAGTCCATATCTTAGTGCAACGATGGAGTGTGCTAGTTCATGCAAAAGTACTGATACAAGAAGAATGATTGCACCTATGATACCCATAATCCAATATATAGAAATATTCAAGCCAGGATAGATTTCAGGCATCAGCATTGTTGCGAGAGCCCAAGCTATCAGAAAAGAGACAATGACTAATGTAAAATGTAACCTAATAGGTATTCCTTTAATTTTTGTTACTTGTAAAGACAATACTTATCACACATCTCAGAATGTTGTTTACATCCATGTATGCTATTTCATCTAAGGAATATTAACGACTTGATTAACCTTGTGAATTAACAATGTTAACTCACTTGGTTAAGCATGTTTTAATTCAATCCTCTTACTTTGTTCTTAATTAAGAGGTGAAACAAAACAAGAAATGATAACTAAAAACAGAAACTTGTTGATAATTGCGGTATTAGCTGTAACTGCGTCAATAACGAGTGGAATTTTAGTCGCTACATATACGCAGCAAGAAGCAAGTGCCCAAAACCAAAACAGTACTACTAGTGCAGGTGCTGTTCCCTTGAGAAACCTGACAGGTTCAGTACAAATATTCCCAAAACTGTCGCAAATCTTGCAATCTAAAGCGAACGCTAGTCTAAGTACAGCTGCTACGAATGCTGAAAAATCAATAGGTACTAATTCACATGCTATTTCTGCTCGCTTAGGAATAGTGAATGGATCTTTAGTATACACACTGCACGTTGTAGATGCTAGCAATAACATCCATAGAGTTATAGTAGATGCTGGAAACGGAAAGGTTCTGTCATCGCAACAAGTGCCTTTTGGAAATCAACTACTTGGTAGAGGGGGAGAACACGGTATGTTCGTTCATCCTCGAGGTGGTACATTTACGCATCCGGGTTTCCTAAAGCATTTTGGTGGAATGTAATGAATAGATAAGCCCAACTTCAGTAGCAGTATTAAGAAAAGCTAGTACTGCTTTCCCCTTATTTTTAGATTAGTTCTATCTGCATTGTCAGACTCGTGCACTGCTCTCGACATATCATTATTCATTAAAGGATCATGAACAAATTCAGTTTATGACATTTGTAATACGCAAGGATATCTCCTATCGTAGTCTAGGTTTACCACCTAGGTTGGATTTTTTGCAAATCTGACTATAATCTTCCGGGTTTTTTCGCAGAACCAACGATATTACTAGTTGATCTGGAAGAACTTGTCTACTATCTAATTGCTGCAAAGCTGCTTTAATTTATGAATCGGATTAATATCATTTTTAAGATCATGCACTAATTGCCAGAAATCCATGTCTATAAATTGATGTCTATGCCGTACCAGCCAGCAGATGTATTTGGTATGAACCAAATTTGTGGTTCACCACCTACCGTTTGATCGATTTCATATTCAATCAATAGCTTAACATAAAATATCCTACTTTTGCAAATTTATTTATTGTTATATTCTTCCCACTATCAAAAAATGGTTTTAAGAACACGTTACTATATATCCGCTGGAGCCTATCCCCCTATAGTCGCATTCGTCTGATTGCCCTTTTTCAGTATATGTAAGCGCCGCTGTTGCCTTGTCTTCTATTTATGTGGCAATCAAAATTTCTAAGCTTCCTTTTTATCTCTAGCAACTTTACTTTTGTTGATAGCTTTAGCAAGATTTGCAAAATTGTTATGTAATGAAGCAAAATTATGCTCGCTACTAGACATATGCATAATGCCGGAAGTCTGGATAGGATGGTTGGCGTATATCGGTAGCTGTTCTAAACGAATATCTTCTGGTATTATTGCGCCTGACTGCGTAACAAATAATACGTTGGTTCTAAATCCTTTATACAAGTCTGTAGAACCAGCACCTCCTATGACTATGGGGCAAAATTCGCTGTGTAATTTCGGTTCATACGATGGAGGATGGTCCTCATATGTCACCTTACTATATGATACCGGCACTACCCCATCAACACATTTCCCCCCATAATGCAAGTCAATTTAGAATGTCTTCTTTGTCGTTGATTATATTCGAATTGAATAAAGGAGTACACCCTTAGATCGCTTTATCGTTATATTTCAGTGTTCGTCCGACGATGGTTAACACTTTTATGATTTGCTTACAACCGACGATATGTTAACAGAACCAAGTTTAGGGTTCTGTTAACATAGCGTCGGATTTTGAATGTGTTAACCATCGTCGGGTCATGGTAATTTGTCAGCGATTGACATCGTTCGTTGTAATACTTCATTAATCTTATCTTGCTCTGGTAATGGAATATTGTATTTCTTGGCATAATGTAATATCCAGCGTAGAGACGCTGCTAAGTATTCTAGCAATTCATCATTGACCCGTTTGACCCTTATTGCATCTTGCAATTCACGAAATGCTGCCATCTTAATGTGGTCAGCGCTGTCAGCGATAGATGTTAGCACCCCGCTTTCGTTGTTCCTGCAAATCGTCATAATCGTTTTTAATTGGTTCTAGGGTTTCTCTTACTTTCTTTCTTTGTTCTCTTAATTCTTCTTTGACCGAATCAAATTCTTCTCTATCTGGGAGTCCTTCTAATGCTACTCCTATACTGTTTATCGCGTCCACGCATATGTTAATCACTGCGTAAATCGTTGACAATTCCAAGAATGTAGTGCCGTCACTCAGGGTAAGACCCTTGGTAGCACTTGAAATTGGCATCTTCGAAGCCATGTCATAATAATCATATGCGTTTTTCCTATGTCGCTGAGCTAATTTTTTGACAAACGAAATTGTGAATGCATCTATAATCTTACTTTTCATTTCTTTTTCACACTCTTTTCTTCATCTTTCTCTAGCCACATGTCAATAGCTTCAATAATTGCTTCTGTAAAATTTCCACGTTTAGAACCCATTCTTCTACCGATTTCCATACGTAATTTATTTTCTAAGCTATCTGGCAAATTGATATCGATTCTACCCATTGTGTGTTATACACACATGTGTTTAATAAGGGTATCCCGCATAACCACAATCTTTATATGGCTATGTGTATTATACACATATCTGTATAGACATGAGCAAAACAGCTATAAACCGTCAGCAAGAAGGATTAGCTATAGCTAACATTGATGGCGCAATAAAAAGAATCAGCGAATTAAAGTACGTTGTAAAATCGCAGAATGGTGGTGGCGAGTATGATGT
>Ga0207416_1003464_pt1 | contig 15052 bp, 21 predicted proteins | sample PaiPotPPM11metaG_FD_184107 | JGI IMG/M metagenome (GOLD analysis project Ga0207416, IMG submission 184107) | Iron sulfur acid spring bacterial and archeal communities from Banff, Canada, to study Microbial Dark Matter (Phase II) - Paint Pots PPM... ...
ATCAAACGCATCTCGGCGGCGGTCGCGCGGCTGCAAAAATCGGGTTTGAACGAAAAGGCGATCATCGTGTTGCTTCACGATTCGAGCGGCGTCACAAAAAAGAACATCAAGTACGTGCTCGACCATCTTGCATACTTGCCGCAAGTGTATTGTCGGAAGTGACGACGATGGCTCTAGACAGAAAATATCGCACAACCACGCCTCCGGAGATACTCGTCGACGAAGAGGATCGCCCCCTCATAGAATCGCGGGTGTGGAGCGTCGTAGACATGGGGCACACTCGCTATGCTAAGGGCCGCTCTCACGGTGAGTTGCAAGTCGCCCCTGGCAAGACGATCTACCTTCACCGAGTTATTCTCAATGCCAGGGCTGGCCAGTCCGTCGACCATATTAATGGAAACGGCGAGGCGCTATGAACCGTAGCAAGAGCGGAGTCCGCCGGCGTTTATTGGAGCGACCATAGACACGCGTGGTTGGCAGAAGCGATGGGTGAGCGGCAAGCGCTATCGCATTGGCGCGTTCGCATCGGCTCAATTAGCGAACGATGCCATGACGGCATGGAGATTGCGACACATGCCCGGAGCCTTGAATTGATAAATGACTTACCGCCGGGTCTCAAATACATCCCGCCCAAAACGGCCATCGTCGAAAGACTCACGGTCGAAGCAACTTCCTACTGCGACCACGGCACAACGGCGACGGGCACGCAAGTCGCGCCAGGGACAGTGGCCGTCCGGCCTGGCGGCCGGATTGCGCTTGGTCGCTATCTTAGGCTCAGCTCGGTTTCCTATTATTATACCTCTGACCACCTCCCGGACCATGCGCGCGCTGAGATCGATATCTGGAGCGCCTCGTGCGACAAAGCGTGGGACTTCGGTCGCCAGCACATCGTCGCGGAAATCCTCGGTAGCATCCCGGTGAAGCATCTGCATGAGCGTAAACCGCGACACCGTTCTGATCCAGACTACACAGCGCCATTACCCAAATCTATCCTGGCGTTCGAGTTCATCCTTATCGGCGCGGCGATGTTATTTGCAGTTATAGTCGGACGGAGATATCTTGCATGAGCACCGTTGTCACGCGTGATTATCAAGTCTTAGAAGGCGAACGCGTTCCTGTGTTCGCCTGGATCAACGGAGTAGATGCCGAGCCGCAGGCCCTGGAGCAGGCCGTGTCGCTTACGTCGCTCCCGTTCGTGTTTCACCATGTCGCGTTGATGCCGGACGTTCACGCAGGCGTAGGCTCGACGATCGGGAGCGTCATCGCTTGTAAGGGCGCGATTTGCCCCGCTGCGGTCGGTGTAGACATCGGCTGTGGCATGACGGCATTGCGAACCAGTCTTCTGCGCAATGACCTCGGCGATTTGGCTGCGTTGCGCAAGCGAATTGAGGCTGTGGTGCCATGCGGCTTTGGGCACGGCGGACCGACTGGCACATGGGGCGGCAATCCACCCGAGGCCGTTGTCTCGGAGTGGCATGCCCTGGATAATGAATACCTCGATATTTGCGAATCCGACCCCAAGCTCGTGCATGAGAGAGCCCTTGATCAGCTAGGCACTCTAGGTTCAGGCAACCACTTTGTTGAGATATGTCTGGACGATGAACAGCGCGTCTGGATCATGCTGCACTCCGGATCTCGAGGCCCCGGCAATAAGATTGGTGTGTACTTTACCAAGTTGGCGCAGGCGCTATGTGAGAAGTGGTTCATCAAGCTACCTCATCGCGACCTAGCCTATTTACCCGAAGACACGGACGAGTTCGGCCGCTACATTCGCGCCCTCAATTGGGCGCAAAGATATGCGCTATCCAACCGCGATCTCATGCTCATGCACGTTGGCCACTCGCTCATCGAACACGTTGGCGGCGACCCGCTCGGCCCGCAGGCCGACACTCCAATCCGCTGCCACCACAACTATATGGCTGTCGAGAATCACTTTGGCAAGAATGTCATGGTGGTTCGTAAGGGAGCGGTACGCGCACGCGAAGGTGACCTATGCATCATCCCCGGCAGCATGGGCGCAAGGAGCTACATCTGTGAAGGCCTTGGAAATCGCGATTCGTTCGAATCGTGCTCACATGGTGCTGGCCGCCGTATGTCGCGTACAAAGGCTCGAGCAACTATTACTCAAGAGGTCCACGTTCTCGCAACCGATGGCGTCGAGTGCGACAAAAGCATGGCTACCGTGGACGAATCGCCATCGGTATACAAGGATATTGACGCAGTTGTAGCCGCCGAAGCATCATTGGTTCGACCCAAGCACATCATCAAGCAGGTTCTTTGCGTGAAGGGCCTTTCGTGACAGACGGCTGCGAGTTCTTCAAGGGCAGGCGCCTCAAGAGGCAGTGCGATTGCTGTGCTGGTCCGCTTGTTGGGCGACAGCAGCGGTGGTGCTCATCCGAGTGCTCGGATCTCTTCTGGAATAATCACGGATGGAAGACAGCGCGCCATGCCGCGCTCGAACGCGATAAGTTTACCTGCCAGAATTGCGGAGCAGTTGAGCCCGGCCCGGCGCACGACGGTTACGGTCTTGAGGTGAATCACATTGAACCGCGCATGGGCCTCGGCTACGCAAACGGATGCCATCACCACCAGAATAACCTCGAGACATTATGCATCCCATGCCATGCGAAAGTGACGGCCCAGCAGCGCAAGTCACGCGCGCATTTGCCCAGGACGCGCTACTGGATCATCCACTTTCGCATGGAAGGACGCGACCCGAAATACTATTGGGAGCGCGGCGTCGCGCGCCACCAGCTCATCTATGCGAGCCTCACAGTCGTCGCATCCGAAGTCGGGCGCAGAATAGCCCACAATGATAGCCTCGATAATCCGTGCAGAATGAAGGGTGAATACGTCGTTGCTCCGGTGTTGCTTTGTGAACACGAAGTGATGCAGCGTGGCGACGAGCTGATCTCGCGCGTGATGAAACACGCCACCGAAATGCCAGCGGCCCCAATTGAAACCTTCGCGCTGATGAATGAAGTCGCGTCGTGATAACGCGGCCATTGATCTCCAACAAAAAGCGCAATGGTGAAGCGAGTTCGTTTCACAAGAAGGTTTTCGCGCGATGGGGATCACGTTGCTGGTTCGGCCATAAACACGCCGACGACGCAGCCCATGTAGTCGACAAAAACCAGCTCGGCAATAAGCGATATTGTGACCCAGAAATCGCGCGGCCACTGTGCCGACCCTGTCACATCCAGCAGACGGATGGGATGATCTCGTTCTCTCTGGCGGATCGTCGCGCAGCCACCCTCGTAGCTAACAAGTACATGAAGCAGAAGCTTGTGGTCCCGACGCGATGACCTGCTCGCAATGCGGTGCTCCGCGCGAACTCAGACGCTCATGTTCATATTGTGGATGCGTCTATGATCGGTCGGCAACCGAAGTCGTCAAGATAGAGACCGAGAGATTTTTATACGGGTCGCATGGCTTCGCGATCGCCGTTTATCCAGCGCCAGATCCCACCCTGTACTTTGCCGATGGCTCGACTCTGCGATTGAGCGAATATAACAGAACGAACGCGGGCCGACCGATAGCGATGCCACGGTGACCGATTGCACCACGCTCGCAATCTACACACCAGCACCGCTTATGCGACGATGCACCGGCGAATGCTGCCGGAGATTCATCATCAACGGCGGTCAAAGCAAGAATCGTCTGCGCAGGTATGGACTCAATACGGACCCACAAAGAACGCAGATCGTCAAAATGCTTTTCAGGCGCCCAACGCCTCCGGGAATGACGCAGCCACATTTCGGTTGCCGCAACTGGAATCCACGCACGCGTTTGTGCACGGCCTATGATAGTCGCCCAGTGATGTGTCGGGAGTTCCCATATCGCAATGAAATCTGCCCTTGGTGTGGTGCGCGCAATGAGTCTGCAGCATCATGAGCAAGCTAACCGTTGAGCAATTCCCGGACGGAACGTTTGTAATTGACGGCATCTGCGACGCATGCGGCGGTACTATCAATAATCTGACTGGCTACACCGTGAACGTCGACATGGACGTCTTGCATTCGGGATATGGCGGCCCGAGCAGCAAGCCGATCAGTGCTCAGGCTAAGGGCCAACGCGTATACTGCGGACCGTGCGGCGAACATGCGCCGAAGTCGCGCATCAAAGACGTCTATTGCGGAAATCCTGGCGATATCGAGTTTACGCTTAGCATCCTACACCGCATTTGGGATGAGCCATACGAGGAGACCCCATGAAACATGTATTCATTCTTGCAATCATATTCATGCTTTTCTCGGCGCAGGGAAATGCCCAGACTGTTATCACCAAACTCGGCACCGCGCCGCTCATAGGTCCTATCACTTCACGCGATCAGCTCGTCGGCATGATCGCTCCATATTCGTCCTACAACCTCGGGCAGCGATGGGCGGATGCGGAGAGCGCACTTGGCCTCACAGAATCCCAAGCAGCCGATCTTAACCTCGGACTGTTCGGTGCGCCCTATGGCGTTCTGCCCACTCACCTCGATGCGATGGCGTACTATTCGGGCGGTGTGATGGTTCTCCACAATGTCACCATTCCCGCAGGAACGAAGGGCTGGCAACTTGTTATCGCTGGCGCGACCATCTATATTCCGCAAGCGTGTGGGAACCTTTCGGTGGTCTACCACAAAAAGGTAGTCATACAACCACAAAAACGTGCAGCACCGATCGTTCTCAGCGCACCCGTTACGGCTACGGTCGAGCCGCCACAAACTGCACCGCCGATTCCAACTACACAAGAGCAGATGCCTGCAACGCCGACGCCAGCACCCGCGACGCGTCATTGCCGGGTCTGTTTCGGCCTATTCCTCATTCCACTATTCTTTTTCGTTCACGGGTCAGATCATAGCGACACGCTCGTGCCACTTCCAAGACCTACCACGACGCTCCCGGCTCGACCGCCATATCCAAGCCCGCAGCCATCGTTCACAATGATCCCGCGGCCATCACCGTCGTTTCGGCCGCTTCCCTCGCCAACTCCAACGCCGTGCCCAACCAGGACACCATAAGGCGCATCTAGTGAAAGGAAGTCATCATGTATGACGCAACTGGAACCCCGATCCCCGGATTCTGGGATAACCCTTGGCATCTAGGATTCGCCATTGTCGGCGGGCTCGCGTTCCTCATCTTCGTAGTTATTCCGCTGATGGCATCGATTCACATCAACGAGCAATACGACAAATCGGTTATCTTCCGACTCGGTAGATTCGTGCGCGTCGCGGGTGCGGGCGTGTTCATCACGCTCCCATACATCGAGGGTGTGAAAGAAAAACTCGACACTCGAATCATATCCGAAAGTTTCCACGCCGAGCAGACGCTCACCAAAGATACGGTTCCGGTCACAGTCGAGGCCGTGCTCTTTGGTAAGGTGGTCGACGTTGAAAAAGCAGTCCTTCAAGTCGAGGATTACCAGGCGTCAATTCTCGTCGCAGCGCAAACAGCGTTGCGGGATGTTATAGGCTCGACCGAACTTCAGACCGTTCTTTCTGATCGTCAGGCCATAGATCAGCAGATTCAAGAGCGAATCTCGGCTCGCGCAAGCGCGTGGGGCTTCGAGGTTCAGTCGGTTGAGATTCGCGATGTAAAGATTCCCGATAACCTTCAAGACGCAATGTCGCGCCAAGCACAAGCGCAGCGAGAGAAGCAGGCGCGAGTCACACTGGCCGAAGCCGAGACCGCGGTTGCGATCGCATGCACTGAGGCGGCGAAGATATACGAGCAAAATCCGAGCGCGCTCCATCTTCGCGGCATGAACATGCTGTACGAGGGCCTCAAGGAGAAGGGCGCGCTTATCGTAGTCCCGTCGAGCGCCGTCGATTCCATGAACCTCGGCACGCTAGCGGTGGCCGTGAAAAACGGAGCGCCCACAAAATAGAAAATGACCCCGATCTGCTGCGCTCCTTGGAGGGCTCTAGAGGATGAATAGAACTGTTTGGGACCGCGACGGATATTCGGCGCAAGTGTGGGCTCCGCACGTTGGTGGTGTCTGTCTCAACGTATTTCATCCAGAGAGGACGCTTTCGTTGAGCGCGGGCCAGGCGCGGAAACTAGCCAAGAACCTCCTTGATGCCGCCGCCGAAGCAAAACCAAACGCGGTAAAGAAACGTAGAGCATGACCACCCTATCATCCCCGCCAGAGAGAGAATGAGGTAAGGCATGAGTAAGTTTCGTAAAAAGCCAGTCGTCATTGAAGCCATTCAGTGGACAGGCAATCTCGATGACTTACCCCGTATCATCATGGAGTTGTCTGTGACCGATGCCCGTCTCATGGCTACGGATGGCAAACACTTAGACATTAAAACCTTGGAAGGCGTGATGACAGCCGGGGTTGGTGATTGGATTATTCGCGGGGTGAAGGGCGAGATATACCCATGCAAACCGGACATATTCGAAGCAACATACGAGGCGGCGGAAGAAAACACCAAATCTTCTCTTGGTGAGAAAGCATAAGGGGACCACATGGATACATCTAAGCCCAGCACACTACAAAAGGAGAATAGAAAAAATGGCCGAGTCACAGCGCACGATTAGCGTTTATCTCGATGACGGTCGCGTCTTTGAATATGACGTTGAGAGCGCAGAGAAGGTGCGCGAACACGCCGCTGCTATCATCAAAGACGGCTATCGGCACTGCACGGAGGACGGGGTTTTTGAGCACTATGGCCCACATCGTGTCCTCAAGGTCAAGAGCAAGGGCATCGACACGTCATACCCCGACCGCGTTCGAGGAACGTAACGATGGCAGAGAGTAACCCACCCACGCTATCAGACCTAGATTTAGATGCGCTGTCCATAGAGTTCAAATATATGGAGGCGTTTGCACTTCATGAAACTATCTGTACTCTCATCGCCGCCTTAAGAGAGGCGCGGGCGGAAATAGAAAGGTTAAGCGAGGTTCCACCTCGGGGTAACTACCCGAACAAAGGCGGCCATGCGAGTAAGACGGACGGTGAAACTCCTGAGTCAGAAAGCGAGCCTCGTCAATTAATAGCCAGGGCATTTTGCAAAAGCGCGGCTCCTGGTGGTTGGCCGTACCCAAGCGATTTAGAATGGGCAGATATAGCTCTTAAGGCTATAAACTTTAAGGCAATCATGGGAGAACTAGCCACCCTGCGGGCGGAAAACAACAAACTTAAAAACGCTCTTGGTGAAGCCCTACTGGCTCCAGATCAAAGCGACAAAATAGAAATCTGCAATCTTGAATCTTCTCTCGCTACGGCGAACAAAAGAATAGAAGAAGGTAAGGCAGATATACAGCGACTCGTTACACGCGGTATGAGACAAGACGAGCGCATCCAAGAACTGGAGCGTGTGATTGAGGCTGTACGAGAGTTTGCATCTGGAGTTCACTCTTGGGTAGGAACGCATCTTGTCTCGTTGCTTCCCCCATCCCCAGCCCAGACAGAAAGTAAGTAGATGAATCAAGTTAAAATTTCTTCACCTGATGAAATACGTGAGCGTGGTCTACGTTTCGCGTCCGAGTGGCACCGTGTGCATTGTTTGCCTATAGTTCCGCCGCTCCCAAAGAAGATTACATGGTTCGACTCCTCACAATCGCGGCGCGAAAAAGAAGCGTACAACCAGGGTTTACGCGACGGTGAGGACAGCGGGTACGCACAGGGCATGAATGGCATATTCATAGCACAATTCACTCCTCTCTCAGACCCAGACAAAGAATAAGTAGATGAGCGACTTCATCAAAGGATATTGTTGCTGTTGCGGTATTAGATTAACCGCCGCCCGCGATGCTGCGGCGTTTGACTGCGAAGAATGCGAGCGCCGTGGATGCGGCGGAACACAATGCGAATGCGAACATCACACGATGGGCTTCAAGGAAGGGGCGGGGAGCAATGAAGCCAGATAAGTGGCTTGAGCATGATGCTCGACATATCGCCCAGGGAAGTTTCGGTACGCCGTATTTCCTCGCCGACTTCGCTAACCGCGTGCTCGCTTTAATCGGCGCGGTGACAGAGCCAGAAGCAACGTACCTTCGCAAAGATATAGCATTACAGGACGAAGTGGCTTGTCGCAATGACGGACACGAAGGACTAATTCTTGATGGAGGGGCGGGGAAAGAAACATGAGCAATTTATGTGAGCACGGCTATTGCACAACTTGTGGAGATTGCCCCAAGTGCGGTTGGAAAAAGGACGGTGACTGGCGGTCAACTTCGGCGGAAGTGCGTAAACGCTCTGGTCTGTATTGGCCGCGCTGATGAAAGAACCCATGATTTCTCTTGATGATTCCTCAGCCCCTAATCCACAGAGGGAGAAACTGTGAGCGGTTATTATCTCACCGAGGAAGTTCCCCAAACCAAAGATGATGTTGATGCTCGCATCAAAGAGATCAACTCCGACTTAGAGGCGCTTGCGAAACTGAAACCCGGCCCGTGGTGGACTAAGTATAGCGGTGTATCAGCGCACTGGCACGATGACCCGTCGAATCAGTCCATTGAAATTATGGTTTATGGCAATACACGCGATGGCTACACTCTAGCCAGCGGCACGATTTTCAATACGCAACGTGAAGTCATGTTTATGGCAGCGGCGCGGGAACTTGTACCGGAGCTTCTGGAGCGCGAGAAAAAGCTTCTCTTGATACTGAGAAAGCGCCTGAAGCGAGGCAGATCGTGACCACTCCAACACCCAAAGACCTAACGTCCCTACTTGCTGACTTAAAAGCCTTGGAGGCGAAGGCTACTGCGGGGCCGTGGATGTGGGAGAATGATGACGTAGGTGACACCGCTTTGTTTGGCAGTGCTCGCGGCGAAGATTGCGTACTTCTGTGGTGCGAAGATGATAAGCTGCAGGGGACCGAGGCGAATAAGCAATTCATAGCCGCCGCGAGAAACGCTCTACCTCGCTTAGTGAGCGCCCTAGAGAACGTGCTGGCGCTGTGCGATACGTGGGAAGCAATCTATCACAGGGGACTCGAATCAGAGGAATCGGGACTAAACCGCTCACGATGTGCAGGAGAGGTCCGTGAGGCTCTTAGCTCGCCATTCCAAGAGAGTGTGAGGTGATCCACAAGAGCCTGTGGCTGCAGATATTCAACACCGATCTGCCCGTCAAAGAGAGGCGCGCGGCGCTGCGCAGTTTTCGGGAAGCAATCCTAGCGGCCCATGAGTACACCTGTCAGATATGCAAAGACCGCGCGGTTTCGCCAACTATGATCAAGATGGGTGGACACGGCGAGCGGTTTCACCGCATGCACTCTGGCCAACGCTGGGTGCGCATCGAAGTCGTGCTGCGATCATCGCACCTGGGGTCGGCGTCGGTGGCTTGCACCCACTGCGTCAAAAAAGAAAAACTACAGATTCTCGCTGCTGGCAATATCGAGGGCCTAAAATCGAACACTTGACCGTATTCGGCGCCCGTGGTATGCTTACGAGGTATTTTGCACCCTTTTCGCGGGGTGCATTTTTTATTTTGCGGTTCCATCGAGGGTGTTCATGTCCCAACACCAACGACTTCTGAGTTCTGGCCCCGGGCCGCGTTGGATGACAGATGTTTCCGGTGGCGACGATGGCCTGGCATCCCTTGATCGAGCCTCTAGGGGCTCCCTGCGGCGACGCGGGGCTATAAAAATGCGCGACGCCGACACCGGTCGAGTAGTCCCCGGTTGCTTCAAGTACGGTCATTCAGGTAGCGAATAGACCGAACAGTTTTCCCGTCGCCGAGAAAATCCCGACCGCCACAAAGCGGTCTTCTTTGTGTTTGAGGCCGCATGAGTAAGTTTTTCAACTGGCTTGGTAAGGTGCCGGCAGCGCTCGTCTTGGCGTTCGTGCTGCTCGCCTTCCTAAGCGTCCGCGCATTGACGGCGACACCGCCGAACCCACCCGCTGGTGCGATCGGCGCAGATTACCCGCTCGCCTGGAGTCCCACGGTTGGCCAGTGGATAGGTCTGCAAGTGGACGCCAACGGCGTGCTTCAGATCGGTGGCACGATCACCGCCACCGTCGCGTTCCCGCTCCCCGGAACTGGTAATACAGCCGCAGGCGCGGGCCAATCGGTTGGTATTCAGGCTCTCAACGGCTCGAATATGATCCCGGTCAAGGCCAATGCTAACAACGCCTTGCTCGTCGACGGCTCAGCCGTAACTCAGCCCGTCTCGGGGACGTTCTGGCAGGCGACTCAACCAGTTTCCGTAGCGGCCTTGCCAGCGCTCACCACCGGTGCCGCGGTTATCGGTGCGGTCACTCAGTCGGCTGGTCCATGGACAGAAAACCATACCCAGATTAATGGTTCGGCCGTCGTCACTGCGGCAACGGGCGTTCAACAAGTCGGCATAGTTGGCAACGCTGGCGCGGCATTCGATGCCGGCCAGAACGTAGCTTTCCCGGCTAACGTGCTCAACGCTGGATGCAATTACAATTCCTCGCTTCCAACGATAACGTCTGGCCGCCTTACGGCGCTACAATGCGATTCCAATGGTCGCCTGCTCTTGGGCGGTGCAGCCAACACGGCGCAAAACTCAGCGGGCAATACAGTTCCTGCCACGGCGGATACGTCGGCGAGTTTCGCGATCACAACGGTCGTCTCGACGAAGATCATCACAAAGACCGCCGCCAAAGCGAACCATATCTCGGCCTACAATTTTACCTGGAGCGCGACAAACACCGTCACTCTTGAGTACGGTACGCAAACCACTAATCCGTGCGACACCGGCACCACCGTCTTGGTAACCTGGACCGGACCGCAGTCATTTGTCGAGCAGATGTCGGTCGGCGTGGGAGCCATCTTCACAACGCCAGTTAATGTCGACGTGTGCGTCGTCACGACCCAACCCAACGCTGGGCCTCAGGGCTTCCTCGCCTACTCGGTATATTAGATGCGAAATGGTCTCATCGCGTTTCTTATCGCGATAGGTCTCCTCATGTGCGTGGTTGTCTTTGCCGGCCATGCACGCGGCGATACTGGCAGCGCCCCGGGAACGGGCGCCGGCATGCCGGCTTATCCGCTACCATACTTTAGCCCCGCAACTAGCTTTCCTCAGGCCGTAGCACCAACGCCAGCTTCGTCGGCACAGTCGTTTGGTATGGTGGGCATTCCAGACGGCGCTATCAACGCCGCGATCGACCCGCTTTTCTCAAACAAACTGCTTATAGCGCAGGGCGATTTCTGCGATAACTCAGTCAATGTCGCAGGCGGTGGCTGCTCGCCAATCGTCGCGACTCCGAATCCAAACTATCCAGGCGGGTATATTCTGCCGTACGTTTTCAGTTATGACATCCTAACTGGAACGACGGATAACGCGCTCACCCACGTCGACACCGAGGGATCGACTGTCGCGAGCGCCGATCCGCACTCGAAGCCATACGCCTTTCCTGACAGCCACGCGGGTTTTCTCTATTTCTTCCGTCAGGGCCAAGACTACGGAATCTCTCCATGTCATGGTCAAAGCCGCACCGATGCGTGGGGCTCCGATGCAAACGACGCCTGCGCGGGGTCGTTCAAGTATGGCACCGATGCGCCGTCAATTCGTGCGACAACCGGTTGTCCGAATAGCCCCGGCCCGAACACAGGCGATCCCAACTCATCGTGCATTTATCACGTGCCGGGTGGCTCTCTCGCCGAAATGTCTGGTGCTCGGTATGGCGACGAACTCATGTTTGTCGGGCACGTGCAGGGCCGAGCTTATAGCGCACAGTCGCATGAACTCGGGATGTATTGGGCGATCGCCAATGGCTTCGGCGATATAATCTGGCGCGTCGATTCGCAGACCCACACGTCGACCTGCACGTCAATCGTATCCTGGCCGTGCGAAGATGCGATGAAAGACACGTCTTCGTCGTTTCCCAACAGCGGCTCGCACCTCGGAAGCGGAATGACAACGCTCTATCGCCGCCCATTCGGCGACATTGCGTATGTAATTGCCTTTACGGCGGGCTGCACCGGCGCATCGTGTACCTTCACCCTGACGGCCCCGGTTGCGTGTGCGCCTGCAAATACGGCGGCATGGACGGTAAACGGACACAGCGTTTCTCAGGTCGCCACGGACGCGATCACTTATTTCAACGCGAACTGCACTCAATCTGCCGCTTATACCGCTGGGCAGATGACGGGAACGAGCGAGTTCAACGCCGGCGATACCGTTGCCAACTACATGGTCGTCTACAAGGTGACGGGCGACACCGATGTCGGCTCGTATCCAACGATCACTTGTGCCGGCACAGTCACCTGTGCTCCGCTTCCGGGCAGCAGCTCGGCTAATGCTTCGCGCGACGTCAGCCAACATGGTTTCAATGTCTGCGACGATGCCTCACATGCAGCAGCTCGTCATCGCGCGGGTTATTTCGACATCCTCGCGGTTATCGAGAGCGGCTGCTCCGCAGATGGCAACTCGCCAACGAACGGTGGCACGAACGGCTGGTCAAACGCGTTCGTCTTCTTTGAGACGATGGGACCAAGCGGCTCATCTAACGCAGCGACATACTTAGATCAGGCCGGAGCGAACTCAACCTCGGTCGGGCCAAACGCCTATAACCGAAATGACAATGGTGCCAATGCTGCGCCGCGGCTGTTCGGGTCTGGCGCAGGCGACCAATCGGGTGACGCATACGTTCTCGAGGAGTGCGCCAGTAAAGACACCGACCTTTCGCCGTTCATATATAACTGGGGCCACCTCTTTAGTCCGAACTACACGAAGTCGCATGGTGGTCAAAACCAGGCGCCGATCAACACAAATGCGTTCGCCTTCGACCGGCTCGGAAACACACTTGCCATCGCGTGGGCTGGATGGAACGATAAGTCCGGGGCGCCGGCGATCCTTTATGAGATCGCCAATATGTCTGCAAAGACATGCTTCCGCGGCTTCCTCGATACGCAGCAGACGATCGAAACCCTTAGTGGCACAACCGGCGTAGGAAATAGCGTCACCACAACGGTGAACGGAACCGCGTTCACCTATAACGAGGTCTCAGGCGACACGACGGCAACGATCGCGGCCGCGTCGACAAATACATTTCTGAACGGCCAGGCCGGATTCAACGCCAACTACACGGCGACATCATCGGGCGCGACCGTCACAATCATCAAGAACTCTGCCGCAGGGCAGTCGAGCGTCACGGCCTCTGCCAGCGGCACGACCCTAACCGTAACCTATAACAGCATCACTCCGATGCTGAAGGTAAACTTCGGGTTCTTCGGCGCGACGCCGACGCTCTACATTGGCGTCATTTTGTCGCGCGGATCGAATTACAATGCCCCGAATTGCGCCGGCATTCAACCGTGTGATGTCGGGTACACGAGCTCTTCATACGCGAGCTACCCTGCGACTTGGACGAAGGCGGTCGTCACAAACAACAGCTCGGGCATCATGTCTCTCGGTGCCGGCGCTGGTGGGCTGCCGGGCAATATCGCAAACACAGACGACGCTCAGATGATGTGGTTTCTCAATCTTACCAATCAAAGCGGTGGCTGCGGTGGGCAAGTTGGATGCAATTATGCTGGCCTGGCGGTCACGGAATGGGCGAATCCATAATGCAAAGCGTAAACGCGGAAATGCAAGAAGCCGCCAAGAGAGCAGGCGAGCTGCTTAGTCGCCCTTCGAAGGCGCTCGGGGATGCCTTGGCCGTCGAGCAGGAGTGGATCGTCCAGCCTCAAGCCGCACATCGTAAATAACCCGGCGATCTAAGGCCTTTGCCAGCTTACTCGTAGCTCGGTGGTCGGATAGGTCACGGGGCTTCATCTGTCCCTCATTATATAGCGGGGGCGAAACGTGTCAATTTTCGGTATGTTCAGCCATGGCCGGCGCCTACAAGCGCTAGAGGACAGGGCAAACGAAATCGAGGGCCGGCTTGACCGCCTCGAAGGAAGCCCCGGTCAATCAGAAGGCAGCGGTCATTGGCCACACCTTTACCTGTGTAAGTGCGCCCAGATAACGGATAGTTTTACTGCTGGCGACAGCATCAAGTGCAGCGCCTGTGGTGAGTCGTGTATTCTTGGCGAGTTCAAGACACGCCCATGCAACAGAGAGAAAGTTTGGTACGATCAGCACAAAGACGCTGGGGAGCGACAGTGCCTGTGCGGGTCTATTATTTTGGGATTTCCGCGACGCTAATACGAAAGATGATTCTTGCCTCATCGCATCAGCAGGCGGATGCGTACATTCCGACTGCGCATGGAGTTCACAAAGAAGGTTCCAATCAATCCTGGTACGTTTTTAGCGGTCAAAGAATGGGATGATATGGAGGCCAAGCCAACTGGCCGAGTCATCTATATAGGAAACAAAACTGGCGAGCTCTACGCAGTGTCAATGGAAGAGCACGAACGACGGGTTCGTTGGCGCAAGAACCGGTTGCAGATTTCTCGCCGGCGAGAAATTGTGCATCAAACCGAGCGAGGGCCAGCAGCATGAAGCGAAGTGGATTTATAGCGGTCGTAGCGGCGCTTGCTTCAGCGTTGTGGTGTGGTGGCGCGTTGAATGCCAAGCACACTTCATCTGGACGTTGGAATTGCCCGGACTGTCTCGCCAAGGCCCAGGCTATGTGGACGGGCTTCGGCGCGTACAAGCTGGCCCCTGGTGAGATGGAGCGAGTGACTAAGGAATGGGTGGCATTCGGCAAGCGATGTAATCTAGGCCACGAAACCGACCCATTTTGGGATTCACCACAGGAGCGCGGTCGCATTTACGGGTGGTCAGCATGAAGAGGTCGGGATTCCTTAGCCTACTTGGGATAGCCCCGCTGATCACGGTAGTGGCTAGCAAGATCGGGCTACCAATGAAGGCACCCGAAACCCGAACCGTTGTGGGCGGAAATCTCGTCATGCAAAAGGTGAATGACTCGGGCGGCCGCATCTTCGTTAGCTGGAACGATTACGACCTGTACTATAGCGACATGACCGTTGAGCGCGTTAAGGGTGGCGTTGTTCTTTGTAAGAATGGCGAACAGGTCGATGCAGTGTGGGATAGGTTGACACGCGCTAGGCAGATAGGTGTGGGGTACGAGGGCGATGAGCGAGATGGTATCCATACTCTGCGCAACCGTGGTCTAGTAGGCAACCATTCGGTCTCCGATGGCCGACAAGAGTAAAAAAAACGGGCGCCGCTTG
>Ga0207416_1003466_pt1 | contig 15050 bp, 11 predicted proteins | sample PaiPotPPM11metaG_FD_184107 | JGI IMG/M metagenome (GOLD analysis project Ga0207416, IMG submission 184107) | Iron sulfur acid spring bacterial and archeal communities from Banff, Canada, to study Microbial Dark Matter (Phase II) - Paint Pots PPM... ...
GATCTACCCAATCGACGCGCCGTGCCGACGGCGGCTGTTCGTGGGCAGAGGGCGGTCGAAGCGGGCGCTGCGGCAGGGGCTGAAGGCGCTGGGGCCGGGGGTGGTCCAGGGTTTGCGCTTTGTCTGCAGCGACATGTGGAAACCCTATCTGGAGGTCATCGCGGCGCAGGCCGGACAGGCGTTGCAGGTGCTGGACCGCTTCCACATCACGATGCACTTGAACCAGGCGGTGGATGAGGTGCGCCGGGCGGAAAGTTCGCGTCTGCAGGCAGCGAGTCAGGCCGCCGCGCAGCGGCTCAAGCACCTGCGCTGGCCGCTGTTGCGGCGCGGCAGCCGGGTGAGGGGGCAGGCCCGGCAGAAACTCAAGGCGCTGCTGGCCAGCAAGCTTCAGACGGCGCGGGCCTGGGAGTTGAAGGAGACTTTCGCTCATTTCTGGAAGTACCGATCCGTGACCTGGGCCGGAGCCTTTCTCGACTATGGGTGCTACCGGGCGATGCGCAGCCGTCTGGAGCCGATGAAGAAGGTCGCCCCCATGTTGCGCTCCCACGAGGAACTGCTGCTGAACTGGTTTCGGGCCAAAGGCGAGATTTCCTGCGGTGCGGTCGAAGGCCTTAACAATAAAGTCCGAGTGATGACCAGACGGTCGTACGGCTTTCGCACCTACGAAGCCATGGAAATCGCGCTCTATCATAGTTTGGGACGGCTTCCAGAACCAGAATCAACCCACAGATTCTGCTGAGGAGGCGTATTGCCGTAGTCCTGATTGGGGGCGTAAACGTTTTGTGCTCCTCCCCCATCGAGCTGGCTGGTCCCCGTAGTATTTCCAAGATCGTGCTGCCATGTGTAAGCGATGTTCAAGAACAAATTGTGTCCGACTGGATGACGAACCAAGATCTCTAGAGCATCCCAGTAGGCATAGGCCTGGCTAAGCGAGCTGTTAATGTTTGCATAGCCCAAGTAAGGGGCGTAGACGTAAGGGAATATTCCAGCCTTGCCGGGGAGGGCTGGGTCACTGTTGATGAGTGGATTATAGTTATAGGGCGCATCGGGCAAAGGCTGGTTGATGTTGAACCCGCCCCAAACGTTCCTCGCGATGTCACCCGCTCCGGCAATAGAAGCAAACCAGTCGCTACCAAACTGATGCTCGAGGCTGAGACTGTAATTCTGGACTGACACCGCTTGAAGGTTAAACCCGCTATTGTTGTTGAACGACGGCGCGCTCGGCGGAGGGCTGGCCGCGCCGATGGGGTTAGGGAAACTTGGGCTGATCAGGGTTATCGACGCCACCCTGGGAATGTTGGCAGCGCACGTATAACTGCAATCGGCGCCGGCTGGAATCGTCTCGTAAGTTACTCCGTAGCCGCCCCGCAGCGCGGTCTTATTGTCGCCAAATGGATCGAAAGCAAAGCCAAAAGTCGGCGCCAAATACCAGTTATGGGAATTCGAGAAGTTCAACGGCACTCCATTGATTCCATTGAGGACAACACCATTCAGCGGGTTATAATTGGAGGTTGGAGTGATGGTCCCATTGGGGTTGACGATCGGAACCTGGGCGGGATTGTACAGAGCGGGATTGAAGGCGCTGTCCTCTCCCCGCTGCGCATGCGGCTGAGGCTCATACAACACCCGTAGGCCAGCCGTCAGGGTGAGCCGTCTTGTGGCCTTCCAGCGGTCCTGAACATATGGAGAGGCAATGACATCGTGCACGTACGGCCTCTCCTCGCTGCTCTGCTGAAAGAAGCTCGTGGCGTCACCAAGCAGATAATCCGCAATCGGGTTTCCGGTGAAGGAGCCGCTAAAGAACCACGAACCATTGGACGCTGCGAACAGGTCCTGGCGCTTCGTGCCATAATCGAGATCGAAGCCGGACTGGATGTAATGATTTCCGCGTAGCCAACTCCAGTCGTCTGACAGCGTATCGTCCAGCGAGCCGGAATGTGAAAGAGGCAAGGATGTCGCAACGCCAAACGGGGCCCAGCCGCTGGCAAAACTGATCTGGGGCAGCCGGTTTGAGCGAAATCCGCCTTTGAAGGGAAGATTCTCATGGAAAGCCGGGAGTTGATTTTGGTTGGCAAGCCCTGCGAGGAGCAGGTTGGGGATAGCTTGCTCTGTGGCGATGCTAAAAGTATTGGTCATGGACGGAGAAAGCGTTGCCGTGAGCTGGATTTGAGCCAACTGATTGTTGCTTGTGATAGGATCCGTGCTGGTACTGAAAGGAGAGCCAAGGAAAGTGTCATAGGAGTTGCCGTTAATCTGATGCTCAGTCAGATATTCGGCCATCAGCCGCAACCGCGGGCTGAAGTCGTGATCAATTTTCCATTCGCCATCCCAAGTCTTGTTGATCTGGGGATTGAGGTTTAGGAAGTTTAAAAAACCAGTCCCATTATTTGGCAATTGTTCAAATGCGTTCATCAGAAGCAGCGACTGCGGATTGATCATGCTTTGCGGAATTTGATATTGGCCAGGCGCGGTCTCGGGAAATAGTTGGCGGGTCTGTGGATTGGTAATCGGCTGGTTGAAAGTTCCATTTCGCATGGCTGCCGTCGGCGTCGCCCCAAGGACGGCCGAGCCGATCGATTGGTGGGACCACTGCATGCTGGCAAAAAAGAATGTCTTGGGGTTCTTTGGACGATGGCCAGGGAAAAACAAAGGGCCGCCAATGGTGCCGCCGAAGATGTTCTGATGAAGCGGGGGTACAGTGGGCGCGAAGAAGTTGCGCGCATCGAGAGCATCGTTGCGGAGATACTCGAAGGCCGTCCCGTGGAATTGGTCGGTTCCGCTCTTGGTTTGAAGAAGTACAACACTCGCCCCCTTCAGGCTGTACTCAGCGCTGTAATTATTTTGGAGGACGCGTACTTCGTCGAGCGTGTCCGGGTTGGGCACAATACCCTCGTATGTTTGGCTGCCTGTGTTCATATTCGTGACGCCATCCAGATAATAGATGCTGCCGTCCACGCCCATCCCATTAACCGACATGACATTGTTGGTCAGGAAGCCGCCCTGGTTGAGAGCGGTATCCGGGGTGGCGTTTGTGACGCCGGGCATGAGCGCAGCCAGGCTTTGGAAGTTCCTTCCGTTCAGCGGAAGCGTGTAAGCTTGCACGCCCGAAACTTCATTGGAGACCTCCGGCGTGCTTGTCTGAATCTGGGTTGCCGTCGCCTTCACGGTAACCGTCGAGACGATACTCCCCACTTGAAGGCGGGGGCTGACCGTGGTCACAGTCCCAGGATGCAAATGGATGCCTGTTTCCGAATAGGTCTTGAAGCCTTGTTTGGTGGCGGTCACGGTATATGTACCCACGGAAAGTCCCGAAACGACGAACGAGCCGTCGGTATTGCTCTGCGTGGTTGTTGTCACGCCAGTATTTTGGTTCAGCACCTTGATCGTAGCTCCGGGCACGATAGCACCGCTCGTGTCTGTCACCGTACCGGTGATCGTTCCTGCTGTTGTCGCCTGAGCCCGGCAGGGTGATCCGGAGAATATGACGGCCAAAATGCCACATAAGCTAATCGCAAAGATTCTCGTAAGGTGATGGCTTGCCATAAATCTTCCTCCTCTCGGGCATTTATCCAACAAAATGCTTAACCGATGGACCTTTATTTTGGGCCACTTCGTAAAATTCAGAAGAGCCAAAAGGGTTGTGCTTGAGTCGCAAGAGTTCACCCAATATGACGTGGAGGAAACGCATGCGGCATCCGGACCCTCGGCACAGAAACCGGATTCCTGCTGTCCCCCACTTCCCCGTTTCATGTCAGAATTGCCACGGCTTCTCCTAATGCAGCGACCCTGCGCAATAGCCCACATCCACAATGGTTCGCGTCGGCTCGCTGCCGGCGTAAACCCAAACCATTGCCATCGTATTCGACGATTCGTTGATGAAACGGTGGGGCCGACTTGCTGGCACAAAGGCCGTGTCACATTCACTCAGACGATAGCGATTGCCTGTGACCTCGCAAGTTGCTTCCCCTTCAACAATCGTGATGGATTCGTCGTAATCGTGCACATGGCAAGGCAACGACGATCCGGGCTTGAATTTGCCGTAACCTCCGCAAATGCCAACCGCTCCGAAGCGACCCGCAAATAAGTCATAAAATTCCGTCCCGGGGGCCAACTCGTAACCGGGCGCCTTTGCAAACCGAACGATATTTTCTGGGATGTCGGGGCGGGGATCGGTGTATGAGCAGTCTTCCCTAATAAATCGGTCCTTCACCAGACCTCGGGTGGGCGTTGGAGAGGCAAATGCCCAAAGCGCTACCAAGCGTATATGGTCCGAACCATTGATAACTTCGTGTGCAACTCCGGAAGGAACGTGAATGCAATCTAACGGCTGTAGCCGATAGCATCTCCCTTCGACCGCAAACAGAGCCTCTCCGTCCAGGACGATAACGGCCTCGCTGAACTCGTGCTGGTGATACGGCAGCCGTGCCCCAGGACCGAACGTTGCGGTACCGGTGCTTATAGCTCTTGCGCCACATTCACTAGAAACAAAAGCACATAACGCGACTTCCGCTATCGACTCCTGGTTATGGCTCCATGGCCCAGGAATAATGCATTCGGTCACATGTGGCTGAGGTTCCACCAAAAAAACTCCTTGAGATTTATCATCAGTACGTTGTACGATACTTTGTCAGTATAACTAATGTATGGCGTAAGTTTGATAACACGCTATCAATTCAATGTCAAGGTTTTTTTGATAGCTTCCATAAATGAGTATGAAGGCACAACTCAGCCTTTGGACGCCACGTTCTAATGCAAGATTACTGGATCAGATTGCTCTGTGATCATCATGCGAAGAATGCAAGGATATAGCCTTCGGACTGTGCAAGATACATAAGCAAACTTAACGAATGCGGGGGAGGGGAGGGTTACTTCTATGACCGAAATGACCGATTTGGATATCTTGAGTGCCGCTCTGGAGCCCGTCAAAAAAATAGACGTCACTGATCTGGTTGTTGAGCGTTTGCGGATGCTTCTGGAAAAAAGGATTCTCAAGCCCGGAAGCAAACTGCCCCCGGAACCTGAGATGTGCAGGCTGATTGGCGTGAGCCGCCCTTCTTTGCGACAAGCTTATAAGGCTTTGAATCTTCTTGGAGTGATTCGGGCCGTGCCTGGAGATGGGACATACATTAGTGAATCGACGTCCAAGGTGCTTTCCTTGCCTCTCACCTTCCTCATGCTGATGAGGAAAATCAGCTTGGATGATATCTTTGAGTTTCGGATTCTGCTGGAAGTTGAATTGGCACGTCAGGCGGCCATCCGATCATCGGAGCAAGAGCTCGAGGCGATGAACATCCAACTGGAGATCATGGCTGTGTCCCTCACCGATGAGAAGAAGGAACGCTATCTCGAGGCCGAATACGAACTCCACAACTTAATCGCACGGGCGGCACACAATGCTCTGATCTTTGAAATCATTTCTATCGTAAGTGGATTGTTGTGGGAAACGCGCAAGGAGCTCGTGAACTTTGTTCAGAACCGGAGCGGAGACTTCAACGAACATTATCGCATCTATGAGGCGATTCGCGCCCGCGATGCCGGTGCGGCCGGAGAAGCGATGAATCAGCATTTGACGACCGCTCTTAACCTGACAAGAAGCGAAGGGTTCTTGAAGAGGGACAATGCGTAATGCATTTCCTCTCACTGTTTGTGTGCCTTTTGGTAAACAGCATGGCGTCTTAAAAACCCTTGCAAGCCGCCTGTTTAATGCGGCCTTCTCGACGAAAGGCGAAGATGGAGACATTCCGAGTCGGACTGACGCGCGATTTCTTAAACTCTTCAGGCCAATTGGCTATGGGTGAAATAGGACTCCAGAAACTAAAGGATACGTCTGGCGTCACTCTGGAGTTTTTTCATGAGCATCTGCCCGAGGTTTCTGCGAAACAAGCCGAAGGCTACGATGCCATCATCTCGCTGGCCCCGCGATATACCCAGCAGACTCTTGAGGGCGCCAACCTCCGATTAAGTGTCGTGGCCCGCCTTGGCGTTGGCTACGATATGGTGGATATTGAAGCTCTGACGGATCATGACGTGATCCTGACGATTACCCCTGACGGCGTCCGGCGTCCTATGGCGACGGCAGTCGTTACACTCTTGCTGGCTCTTTCCCACGAACTCCTCGCCAAGGACCGGCTGGTTCGGGAAGGTAGATGGCAAGAACGGACCAGCCTCAAGACCGCCGGCTTGACAGGACGGGTCTTTGGCTCTGTCGGGTTGGGAAATGTGGGTCGAGAAGTTTTTCGGATGATCCAACCGTTCGAAATGGTTCACCTGGCGACGGACCCCTTTGTGAAACCCGGTGAAGTTGCCGGCCTGGGAGTTGAACTAGTTGACCTGGAAGGGCTGATGCGCCGGAGTGATTTTGTAAGCCTCCATTGCCCACTGACTCCTGAAACCCGGGGGATGATCGGCGAGCGCCAGATTTCCTGGATGAAACCAACGGCTTATTTTATAAATGCATCTCGCGGCCCCATCGTTGACCAATTAGCACTTTACCGGGCACTCGAAAAGCGAACCATTCGTGGTGCCGGTCTCGATGTGTTTGAGAAAGAGCCCATCCCTAAGGATGAGCCTCTCCTCCGGCTGAACAACGTGATTTTGACACCCCACACGTTATGTTGGACTGATGAATGCTTTCTCAGGATGGGTATGTCAGCCATCGACTCCGTTCTAGCAGTGTTGCGGGGAGAGATACCCTCGTACGTTGTCAATCGAGAAGTTCTCAAAAAGCCGGGGCTACGCGCCAAGCTCGAAGCGAATCGGGTTCGATGGCGGGCGATCTCAGGGGAGGAAAGGCTTGAATAGCATTACCATTAAAGAATCTTTCCGGAAGGGCAAAGTCGTAATCGGAACCTGGGTATTTGAATTCAACACGCCTGGGATCGCGCGGCTGCTCGCGAGTACGGGTATCGATTTTGTAGTTTACGACATGGAACACAGCGGGTTCGGTATCGAGTCGATTCGCCAACTGATGGCTCAGACCCGCCCGCTCAATCTGGCTGCATTTGTACGTCCCCCCTCCAATGAATATCATCTTATTGCCCCCTTACTGGATGCCGGGGCTTCGGGTGTGATTATTCCCAAGGTCGAGACCGTCAGTGAAGCGACGAGGCTTGTGGACACCTGCAAGTACTATCCAGAGGGGCAGCGTGGGGCTGCATTTTCAATTGCGCACGATGATTTTCTTCCCGGCGATGTGCCAACCAAGATGAGAGCCGCCAATGACGCCATGGTTTGCGGGATCCTGATCGAAACCGCGGAAGGGGTGGAAAACCTTGAAGGGATCCTAGGGGTGAACGGGATTGATCTGGTTTGGGTGGGCTTTCTGGATCTGTCACTCTCGATGGGCATTCCTGGCCAGTTTTCCCATCCTCAATTTAAGGAGGCTGTAAACCGTATCCTTCAAGTTAGCGAAGCTCACAGGGTACCCGTAGGAATTCTTTCCGGCAATCCCGAGCAGGCCAGGGAGCATATCCACCGGGGATACAAGTGCATTTGTTACGGAGGAGATGTCTGGCTCCTGCAACGAGCGCTTTCCGAAGGGGTTCAATCCATCCGCCGCGAATTATCTGCGGGAGGCCGTTATGGGTCTTAAACTCGCCATTTCAGACTACACATTCCCAAAATTGGAATGGGAGCAGGCTCTGCGGCTTGGCCACGATCTGGGCATGGAGGCCGTTGACATCGGGCTGTTTGCAGGCCGGTCCCACCTCCGCCCGGAGGATCTCTCGCCCCATGCATCTGCACCCGCCGCCCGCGTGACAAAGGCGCTTCGCGCGCATGAATTGGAAATCGCCGACGTCTTCGGCCAGCCAGGGGCGTCTTTCGAAGAGAGAGCGGTAAACCACCCGGACGCCGGCGAGCGGAAAAAGGCTACTGATTTTTACTGGCGTCTGCTGGAATTTACCACGCGTTGCAATGCCAAACACATGAGCCTGCTTCCTGGTGTCCATTTTGAACAGGAGAGTTACGAGAATTCCCTAAAACGCTGTGCGGATGAATTGGCATGGCGAGTGGAGGCAGCCTCAAAGTTTGGCATTGTTTTTGCTGTGGAGCTGCATCTGGGTTCTATCGCACCAACGCCATCTCAAGCCAAGCGTCTTCTTGAATTGGTACCGGGTCTGACACTTACTCTCGACTATACCCACTTTACCTTTCAGGGGATTCCGGACGATGAGATCGAACCACTTCTGAGCTCTACCTCACACTTCCACGCCCGAGGCGCCTGCAAGAAGAAGCTCCAGGCTTCATCCAAAGAGAATACGATTGATTACCCACGGATTATGCGCGCGATGAAAAAAATGGGCTATACGGGTTACGTCGTCCTTGAATACGTCTGGACTGAATGGATGCGTTGCAATGAAGTGGATAACCTTACCGAGACGATTCTCCTGCGGGATTTATTGCGATCCATTGAGATGAAGTCCTGAACAACCACAGAGAGAGAAGCAACATGGCTGAAGTTCGAATCGGAATCATCGGAGCCGGTTGGTGGGCCGTCAAGAACCACATCCCTGTGTTTCAGTCCCGGAAGGATGTGAAAATTGCGGCAGTTTGTAGACTGGGGCGGGATGAATTACAAAAGGTCCAGGACCAATTTGGCATTGCTTTTGGGACAGAAGATTATCGCGAATTGCTTGCGCTCAAGGATATCGATGGCGTCGTCATCAGTTCTCCACACCCTTTCCACTACGAGCACGCATCGGCCGCTTTGGAAAGCGGCCTCCCCGTATTGTGCGAAAAACCGATGGTCCTGCATGCCGTTGAGGCGCGAGAGCTTGCCTCAATGGCCACTTCGAAAAAGTTGCATTTTCTGATCGCGTACGGATGGAATTATACGCCATTGGCCACGGAAGCCAGGGATCTGGTCCTGAGAGGAAAAATTGGAGAGATTGAACATATTCAGTGCCACATGGGCAGCGCTACCCGGGACCTTTTTAGTGGCGAGGAGTTTTGGTTCTCCAAGGAGGATTCAGTCAAGCCCGATCCGCGAACCTGGAGCGATCCCTCTGGGGGCGGAGGATTCGCCCATGGACAGTTGACCCACGCTCTGGCTCTACTCTTTCATATTACTGAGCTCCAACCCGAAGAGGTCTTTGCCTATATGAGAGCTTCGAAGACCGGCGCCGACCTCACCAATGCGATCTGTTGCAGATTTAAGAACGGCGCCACAGGAATGATCGGAGGCGCTGGCACCATGCCCGCCCGGTCAACCTACCAGGTGGACATGAGAATCTTTGGCACTGAAGGAATGCTGCTGCTCGATATCGAAAGGCCTCGGCTGGAGCTGCGCCGCCACGACGGAGAAAGCCTCATTGTCTCTGTCACTCACAGGCCAGGGGATTACTCCTGCGTTGAGCCGCTTTATGCCTTTGTTGATCTTATTCAAGGGAAGAGTGAGCACAACTGCTCCTCCGCGGAGCTGGGAATTTCTGTGGTGGAAGTTCTTGATGCTGCTTTCCGGTCCACGCATTCGGGAAGAAGCCAGGCAGTCGATGATCTCAATTGAAGAATTGAAAGGGCCCCAAGATAGTCTGGAGGTCATCTGATGAAGAATTACGAAAACTATATCAATGGTAAGTTCTCGCCTTCCAGCTCAAAGGATTGCGTTGAGGTGACCAATCCCTCGACGGGCCAACCCATCTGCACCGTCCCTGAAAGCAGCGGTTCCGATGTTGATGCGGCCCTTTCGGCCGCCGCGGCAGCGCAGCGTGAGTGGGTGAAACGTCCCGCGATCGAACGGGCGAAAATCCTGCACCATATTGCGGATATGATCCGCCAAAAGGTTGAACCTCTTGCCCGTGTCATCACCGAGGAGCAGGGCAAGATCCTCGATCTTGCCCGCGTCGAGGTCGCCTTCACAGCCGACTACATTGATTACATGGCCGAATGGGCGCGCCGCATCGAGGGGGAGATTCTCGAGAGTGATCGGCCCGGCGAGACTATCTTTCTTTTTCGCCAGCCCATCGGGGTTATCGGAGGCATCCTCCCCTGGAATTTCCCGTTCTTCCTGATCGCCCGAAAGTCCGCCCCTGCTCTTGTGACCGGCAACACGATCGTTATCAAGCCCAGTGAAGAAACGCCCCATAATGCCGTGAAGTTTTGCGAACTCCTCTTGGAAACTGACCTGCCTCCGGGCACTATCAACGTCGTTCATGGTCGCGGTCCCACTGTCGGCAAGGCTCTTGCTTCATCGCCGCGGGTCGGCATGATCAGCTTTACCGGTAGCGTGCAGACAGGCTCGGCCATTATGGCGGCAGCATCCCCGCACATCACCAAGGTGAACCTCGAGCTGGGCGGCAAGGCACCTGCTATCGTCATGGCAGATGCCGATATCGATTTGGCAGTCAAGGCCATCAAAACTTCACGTGTCATCAACAGTGGCCAAGTTTGCAACTGCGCTGAACGAGTATACGTGCAACGTAAGGTTGCCGACCAACTCGTCGACAAGCTCACGGCCGCCATGAAAGCCACGCGCTATGGAGACCCGCTGGCCGATGAATCCGTCGACTACGGCCCCCTGATCAATGAAGCTGGTTTTCGGAAAGTCGATTCCTTGGTTCATGGAGCCGTGGAAGCCGGCGCCACAGTCGTCACTGGTGGCAGGCGCGGACCGGGGAAAGGTGGCTACTTCTACGAACCCACAGTCGTTACCGATTGCCGCCAAGATATGGAGATCATCCGCCGCGAGGTGTTTGGACCAGTGATTCCCATCGTGGAGTTCGACGACCTTGACCAGGCAATCGCCTACGCCAACGATTCCGACTACGGGCTCACCTCTTCTATTTATACTCGCGATCTCAACGTTGCTCTAAACGCCTGCCAGGAGATTCGCTTTGGTGAGACTTACATAAACCGCGAAAACTTCGAAGCCATGCAGGAATTTCATGCGGGATGGCGCAAGAGTGGTGTCGGAGGTGCGGACGGCAAGCACGGCCTCTATGAGTTCATGCAAACTCACGTCGTCTATATCCAACGCTATTAGTGTTCCCTCCGTCGACGGCGGAAGGCCCTTGCCTCTAGGCAGTGAAAGCCGTTCTGTAACGTGCTCTATCCGCTATGACCGGTCAGAAATTCAGCTTGCGCGAGTGGTGGCTCGGCCACAATGCAAGACGTGGAGGAGCATAGGCGTTGGGCCTTGATGCACAAAGGAGCCGATCGTGAAGAGAGTAGGGTTTGTCTTGAAGGTGAGGAAAGAGAAGATTGAGGAGTACAAGAAGCGCCATCTGGAGGTGTGGCCAGCGATGCTGGATGCTCTGTCTCGCGCAGGATGGCACAACTATTCCCTTTTTATCCGTAATGACGGCACACTCTTCGGATACTTTGAAACACCAGAAAGTTTTCAGACGGCGCTGCGGGCCATGGAAAAAGAGGGAGTGAACTCTCAGTGGCAGGAAGCAATGAAGCCGTATTTTGAAACGCTTGAGGGAGGTTATCCTGACGAGCGGATGATGGAACTCGATGAGGTTTTTCATCTCGATTGACATCGCGCCGCTCGTCGCGGCAATCAGTGAAGTTAGCAGGATTTGATTCCGGGAAAACGCTTCAAGATTGACGTCCAAAAGTCGTTCAATGCCAGTACAACCCGCGTGACGCTGAATACGGAGCTAAAGAAGAGAGGGTATAGGGCTGTGAGCAGATGCCTGGGTGGGCCTCAAGTCGGCATTATCGCTTGAGAGGGTGCCCCATCGCATTGGTTTCTCAAAAGAGAGCGATGGCCTGATGGTCACCGTCTGGGTGGATGTGGACGGCGAACCGGAACTGACCATTGTCGATGACTGCCCCTGCACAGAACGTCTGGGAGAAAGTAACTGCTAGAAGCGCATATTGCGTCCGTTCCACCTCAGACTACGTTACGCAACCGACTTGCCCAGTCAGCAAATCTGACGTACTCAGACCGGGCAGCAGAAAAGGAGGCTAGAATGGGTCACTACTTATCTAAAGCGGAAGTTGACCAATATCAATCCGAAGGCTACTTGGTGGTCAGCTCTCTATTGGAGCGCGAAGACATTGAACGTGTTGACAGGGTGATTGAGGAAGTTGTATTAAGCGCGATCGGCTCGGGAGACTATGGCAAGATCCTCGAGCTGGAGCCCCAAACGGTCGACGGGCACCCGGTTGTGCGTCGCATCTACAATCCCTTTGAGCATCACAACACCTTTAAGGCGCTGGCAACGAATGACCGGCTTCTCGACCGCGTAGAATCCCTGGTCGGCCCTTCAATTCAACTGCAACATAGTAAACTGAATATGAAGTTGGCAAGGGTCGGTTCTCCAGTTGAGTGGCATCAAGACCTCACTTATTTTCCCCATACCAATACGGATTTGGTGACGGTGCTCGTGTACCTGGATGCCGCGACGAGGGAGAACGGCTGCCTCCAAGTGCTTTCCCGATGCCATCATCAATTTCTGGACTGTCACACCCCAGAAGGCTTGTTCGCCGGTATGATCACGGAAGATATCTCTCGTTATGGTCGATCCGTACCGCTGGAGGCACCTGGGGGGAGCGCAATCTTTATGCATTGCATGACTCCTCATAGTTCCTTACCCAATCGCTCGAACCATCCTCGGCGGACCCTCATCTTTGAGTATCGTGCGGCCGATTCCTACCCTATCTATTTTGGGCCCCAGGTGGCTGATGCCGAGCAGCATGCCCACCATCTCAGAGGACAACGTGCGAGGTACGCCCGAATGGGAGGCCCTCCTCCGCTCATTCCCGTGATGCCCGACAACTTCAAGTCGCTGTATCAGTTGCAGGAGGACACTAAGGCCAGAGGGACGACCCAATAGGCCGGGATCACTTCCTAGAAGGAAAATGTGCCGTACCGTATTCTACGCCACATGTGGGACATGCTGAAGAGCCGCAAGTAGTGGGGCCTCTAACCCTAAGGCGTCAAACGCAGTGACTGTGAAGGCGTAGGGTGGTCGTCATTGAGCGAAGTATTTAGTCGTTTCTCACCGTTCGCATGCACGTTCTGAACGGCGTGCTCGAGCAAGTCTTCCGCACCTGGCACGCCAATTTTGGGCCATCAATTGTGGCGTAAGTCCTGCAGTCGGCTTACTAAACATAGCCGTTTCAATGATTTAAGGAATTCCTGAGGGGAAGAAAACGAAAGGAATGAACTGTGGACAATCGGCTATCGCGTCGAAGTTTTCTGGGCATCACTAGCATCGGCTTGGGCGGACTCGCCACCATCCCGGCATGGACATTGCATGATGGGACTGTGGACTCATCCAGCAGTTTCGCGGCACTTTACGCAAAGTTCAAAGATCCCGATCACAGCTACAGCATCCGTCCCTTCTGGTTCTGGAACGGAAAGCTCGAAGGCAAGGAGTTGCGCCGGCAGATCAAACAGATGGTGGATCACGGTGTTTACGGCGCCTACGCTCACAATCGCGACGGCTTGCAAACGCCGTATCTCTCGGAGGCTTGGTGGACGGCGGTTGGTGAAGCTCTGAAAGCCGCGCGGGATTACGGTTTTTCACTGTGCATGGTGGATGAGTTTGAGTGGCCAAGCGGCGAAGCTCGCGACTACTGGATCGACGGAATCAATAAGAGCCGGGTGGTGGCTGCCAATGCCGCTTTTCGTATGCACCGCATGCGGCCTGAAGAAACCACCGTTCAGGGTCCCCGCCAGGTTCGTATTCCCTTGCCTTCCCGGCCGGTGGCGGTGGTGGCGGGAAGGAAATTGGGCCATGAAGCGCTCGACGGAGAGAGCCTGAAATTACTGCCTTTTGAGGAAGGGGCCAAAGAGATCGAATGGAATGCGCCCGGGGGCGAATGGATAGTGTTTACTTACGGTGTCGAGCCTGCCATGGGCCAGCCCGACCACGGGCACGTGGATTTGATGAGCCACGATGCGATCGCTAAATATATTGAGATTTACTACGAAGAATTCTATCGCCGTTACGGAGAATACTTCGGCAGCGCGATGCCAGCCACCTTCGCGGACCATGAGGGAGATTACGGCGCCAAGCTGCCCTGGACACCCCGGTTATTTGAGACTTTCCGTCGCAAAGCCGGATATGACCTCGAACCCTGGCTGCCCGCTCTCACCTACGATATCGGTCCCAAGACGGAGAAAGTACGCTGCGACCTTCTGGATACCGTGAGTGAGCTCTACTCCGGCAATTTCTTCAAACAGGTGACGGACTGGTGCCACGAGCATCACATCGAACATTCCGCCCACGTCTGGGAAGAATCGCTCTTTTTCGGACCCTCGGAGCAAGGGGATTTCTTCCGCATTATGCGCTCCCTGAGTAATCCCGGGTGCGACACGCTCCTTGAGTGGGGGAGACAATCCGTGTGGCTGAAAGAGGTTGCATCCGTGGCCGATTTCGAGGGCCGGCATGTGGTGTGTGAAAACCAGGGTGTGCAAGGCGAGAGTTCTTATCTTAGCCCTGAGCGGATGCGGCGGGTTTCGAACTGCCTCGGAGCCTGGAATATCGGTGAGTTCATTCCTCATGCTTTTGATTACGACCTTTCCCGCATCAACTTCCCTCCCGACTGGTTTCGCAGCCAGCCCTACTTGCCGTGGTTCCGGGCGTATGCCGACCAGATGCGGCGCATCAGCTTCATCAACTGCGAAAGTCACCACGTGGCGGATATCCTTCTTGTTTATCCGCAGGTTTCCATCTGGGGGCAGTCTGGCCCCGCCTTTCGCAGCGAAAACCTGGGTTTTCTACTGAACAACGCCTCCTGGAGCGGTGACGCCGCGGAGACCAACGAGCAGTACACGGAACTCAAACTCCGGCTAACGGACGCACGCCTCGATTACAAGGTGACGGACGATCATTACCTTGCTCAAAGCCAGCTTGACGGCCATCGGCTGCGCATTGCGGACTCGCACTTTCACACCCTGATTCTGCCTCCCATGTCCACCATCCGCCGGGCCACTGCGGAGCGCATCCGCGACCTTTTCCGGGCGGGCGGAACGGTCATCGCGCTGCGGGGGCTTCCGGCAATTTCGACGGAATCCGGCCGCGATGATGAACAGCTTGAGAAGATCTGGGAAGAAACATTTGACACCCGTCCTACTCTGCAGGCCTTCCGGT
>Ga0207416_1003467_pt1 | contig 15041 bp, 14 predicted proteins | sample PaiPotPPM11metaG_FD_184107 | JGI IMG/M metagenome (GOLD analysis project Ga0207416, IMG submission 184107) | Iron sulfur acid spring bacterial and archeal communities from Banff, Canada, to study Microbial Dark Matter (Phase II) - Paint Pots PPM... ...
GGTCAATGTTGCGCCGCTTGCTCATCTCGGCCAGGTGCTCGATCTGCTCCCGGCGGTCGCTGTGCATCCCCCACCGGTAGCGCAGCGAGGCCTCCGTGATCACGACGGACAGCCGCGGCACGGTGCCGTCGACGCGGTCGAGTATCTCCTGCCTGCGCAGCCGCGCCTTAACTCCCTTGCGGCGCCAGGCGGGCGGCCGCGCGCAGGACTTGAACTGCGCCTCCATGTAGGAGGGCGTCTGCAGCAGGCCAGGCACGACGAGCGGCATGAACACCCTGACCATGGCCGCGTCGTTCTCGTAGCCGGGGAACTCGTTGTCGAAGATCTCGCCGTACTCGCGCCACCAGGGGCGGACCCGGCAGCGGACGGCGAGATCCTCGATCTCGTCCCGTTCCGCGCCCTGGACCTCGTAAATGCGGATGAGGTCGCGAATGTCGCTCATCTCCGGCCGCTTCCACTGGTTGGCCTCGAATCGGCCCACCTTGCCGCGCCCCCAGTTAAGAATGTCGCAGACATGATTAGCGGTGTAGCCTGTTGTGACGCGCAGCTCCGCCAGACGCCTGGACAGGCGTCGCTTAGCGACGGTCGCGCCATAGGCGTCATCGCTCATCGATGCCCCTCCCCCCGAAAACACGACATTCGCTGGTTTGTCGGTATTTCGTCCGCTTTGGCGAGCTCCGCCTTGGCAAGCCCTGCCCACGCCCGACGATCTTGCGGATACGTACATGAGCTTAACCAAATTGCGATTCACAAATCAAGGATTTCTGTCGAAGTTCTTCAGAAGTTTCCCTGCGGAGAGGGGTTCGCCAAGGCGCCCGCGGCGCAACGCTAAATCGCCGGGCCGCCTTTCGGCGGACCCGGCCAGGGCAGGCGGGACGGCGCTATAACGAAATGAATCTACGACCCTTGGCGGTCCGGCGCGCCGGCGGCGTCATCGAACTCGCCGTTCCTTGCCCCGTCGATAAAGCACTCCCACTCGTTCCGGTCGAACACCAGGACCCGGCCGTCCGCGTCGCCCGCGACCCGCATCAGCACCCAGTCGCCCCTGGCCCACTCGGGGCTGAGCGGAAACGCGACCTCGATCGAGCCGTCGTCGTCGCCTGACCGCTCCCACGCCAGCGCGGCCGGGTCGAGGCCCAGTTCCTCCGGTGTCGGCTTGATGACGTCCTCCCTGGTCAGGGCTTCTTTGCGACCGCGCAGTAGAGCCAGCGGGAGCCGTCGCTGTCGGCGAGTTGCACGTCCTCGGCCCCCCACAGGCCGCTGTAGGTGACTACCGGCGAGGCCCCCACGTAGGGCGGGACGAGCTCGAGTCCGGCGAAGAACCGCTCGATCTGCGCCTTCGACCTGAAGTGCATCTGCTGGGTCGCGTGGTCGAACACGCGCCGGAACCCGTCGACCGCCAGCGGCGGCTTGGCGTCGTCCGTCAGGTGCGACAGCGACAGGTAGCTGCCCGGCCCGGTCGCCCCCACGTAGCGCGACACCAGGCTCCACGGGTCGTCCTCGTCGGCGATGAACATCAGCACGGCGGTCATCAGCAGGCCCGTCGGCTCCGCCGGGTCGATCAGCTTGCGCACGGCCGGATGGCCCAGGATCGAGTCGGGATCGCGCATGTCGGCGCAGAGCACGCTCACCCGGCCGGAATCGCCGAGTATCCCCTGGCTGTGCAGTTCCACCATCGGGTCGTTGTCCACGTACACGACGCGGGCGTCGGGGTGGATCTTGCTGACCACCTCGTGCGTGTTCCCGACGGTCGGCAGCCCGGAGCCGATGTCGAGGAACTGCCTGACCCCCTGCCTCGCGATCCAGGCCGCGGCCCGCTGGTGGAACCCGCGGTTGGACCAGGCACAGTCTTTGATCTCAGGCACCACGGTGAGGATGCGCTCGGCGGCAACGGCGTCGACGTCGAAGTGATGGTCGCCGCGCAGCATGTAGTCGTAGATCCGCGCCGGGGACGGCTTCGTGATGTCGAGGCCTTCCGGTTGGCGCAGGGCCTTGGGCATCAAGGGCCTCCGGTGGCGTGAGGTGGTGTGATGAGTTTTGCACGCAGTGCATCCACACGGAACTCCGCGACACAAAGATCGGCAGTTCTACCTATCATTACTTCAACGCCACGACGCGACACACCGCCGACTCTGGGCGACAATACGACGCACCAGCACCGGGTGCACCGGTTGGGCAGCGGGTTCGCGCGCGCCTAGGTCCTGGAACCGGGCACAATGGACAGCAGCACCCATCCACGACCCGTTGGCAGCTAGCAAACCGATGGCAGAAGACGCCCAGAATCCGAGAGTGCTCGTCATCGACGACGAGCCGAACATCCGCGAGCTCGTCCAGGTCGCGCTGAACTTTCACGGCTGCGCCGTCGCCACGGGCGCGACCGGCCAGGACGCGCTGCAGCTCGCGGACGCCTACGATCCCGACCTGATCGTGCTCGACGTGCTGCTGCCCGACATCGACGGGTTCGAGGTGTGCAGGCGGCTGCGGTCCGTTGCGAACGATGTCCCCGTCATCTTCCTGACCGCGCGCGACGCCACCGCCGACACGGTCACCGGGCTGACCATCGGCGGCGACGACTACATCACCAAGCCGTTCTCCGTCGAGGCCCTGGTCGCGCGGGTGCGCGCAGTGCTGCGCCGCACCGCCAGGCACCGCGGCCGTGCGACCGGAGCCGGGCCGGAAGGCGACGGCCAGGACGACGACGAGGTCACGCTGCGCGTCGCCGACCTGGAGCTCGACGAGGACCACTGGACGGTCCGCCGCGGCGGCGTACCGGTTGAGCTGTCGCCCACCGAGTTCCGGCTGCTCGCCTACCTGATGCGCAACCAGGGCCTCATGCTCACCCGCAAGCAGCTGCTCGACAACGTCTGGGGCTGGGAGTACGCCGGGCAGTCGCAGGTGCTCGAGACGTACGTCAGCTACCTGCGCCGCAAGCTCGACCCGCTCGGCCCGCCGCTGATCCACACCCAGCGCGGCGTCGGCTACAGCCTCAGGCCGCCGTGAAGGCGCGCCCACCGTGGCGCGGGCGCCTGACGCGGCCCTCGACGTCGCTCCGCGCCCGGCTGCTGACCGGTCTCATCGCGCTGACCGCGATGTTTCTCGTGGTGATGGGTGTGGTCACCACGATCGTCCTCGGCACGCTCGAGAGCAATCAGCTCAACCAGGAGGTGCGGCTCGCCTCCAGGCAGTCGGTGCTCGGGATCGCCGCCGGCACCGAGGGCTTCACAGCCGCCTACCTGTCGCTCGATAGCGGCATCACCGGCATCCTCACGGACCCGTCGACCACCGACGAGTCCACCGCCGACGCCTTGCTGGCCGAAGTCCACGGCCTGGCCGGCCGCTCGCAACCGGCCATAGTTCACGACCTCGGGAGCTTCGCGGAGCCCGAGGTGGCGTTCGACCTCAGGGTCGGCGGCACGCCGACCCTGCGCGCCGCCTGGCGCTACCTATCCTCGGGGGCCACCCAGTCGGCCAGGCACATCATGCCGCCGGGCCCCGCCTTCATCCTCGTCGGCCGCCCGGCCAGCGACGCGACGAGCAACATCCGCGGCATCGTACTCACCGAGCTGATCACCGGGGGCGCGCTGATCGCCCTGCTCGCGATCTGCGGCAACTGGCTGATCGGCCGCGGCCTCGCGCCGCTGCGCCGGATGGCGCGCACCGCCGACCTGATCACCCGCAGCGGCGACCTGGCCGCGCGGATGCCCGGCGCGGGCGGTCAGCAGGAGACCGGCAGGCTCGCCGGCGCGATCAACACGATGCTCGACCGGATCCAGCACTCGTTCAGCGCGCGGCTCCGGTCGGAGCAGAAGGTCAGGCAGTTCGCCGCGGACGCTTCGCACGAGCTGCGGACGCCGCTGACCACCATCAGGGGATACGCGGAGCTCTACCGGGCCAACGCGCTCGGTCCCGACGAGCTGCCCAACGCGATGCGGCGCATCGAGCAGGAAGCCGAGCGGATGTCCATGCTCGTCGCCGAGCTGCTCGAACTGGCCCGCCTCGACCGCTCGTCGTCACTCGACCTGTCGGAGACCGACCTGACCGTCCTCGCCAAGGACGCCGTGGCCGACGCGCGGGCGGTCGAGCCAGAGCGTGACGTGCGCACCGCCGTACCGCCCAGCCTCGTCGTGACCGCCGACGAGCCGAGAATCAGGCAGGTGCTCGCCAACCTGCTCGCCAACGTCCGCGCGCACACGCCGCCGGGCACCCCGGCCACCGTCCGGTTGTACCAGGCCGGAAACGGCGCGCTCATCGAGGTCCACGACCAGGGGCCCGGCATGTCCGAGCACGACGCGGCCATGGCCTTCGACCGCTTCCACCGCGGCGACGGCGCGCTCGCGGCGGCCGCGACCGGCCGCGACCGGTTCGGCGGCCGCGATGGTACCGAGGCGGTGAGCAGCGGCCTCGGCCTGTCCATCGTCCAGGCCATCGCGATCGCGCACGGCGGCTACGCCGACCTCACCTCCGGCCCCGGCCAAGGCACGACCATCCGCCTGTGGATCCCCCGCGGCGATCAACCCGGTGATTCCGAACGGAATCGTGCTCCGCGCCGCCAGAAAACTCGTCCTCATATGGTGAAAAATCTGTAAATGTCGGGCGCCTACGCGGCCGCCAGGCGGGTGCGTTCCGCCTTGATGGCGTCCAGGTCGATCTCGGTCACGGTTCCCCCTTTTGTGTCACCACGGACCCGTTCGGAATGACCGGTTTTTCCGATTTAAAGCACGCTGAGCGTTCAAAGAACCCTGAGCTCAACGGAAATGTTGCCGCGGGTCGCGCGGGAGTACGGGCAAACCTGGTGGGCCGTCTCGGCAAACTCGCGCACCTTGTCGCGTTCCATCCCCGGCACGTGGATGACCAAAGTCACGACCAGGCCAAACGCGTCGCCCTCGGGGCCGATGCCGACCTGCGCGGTCACCGTGGAGTCGCCCAGGGCGGCGTGCTCGCGGCCCGCGACGAGGCGGAGGGCGCTGTGGAAGCAGGCGGCGTAGCCGGACGCGAAAAGCTGCTCGGGATTCGACCCCGCGCCGGTGCCGCCCATTTCCGGCGGGAAGGCCAGGTCCAGGTCGATCTTGCCGTCGGAAGTGGTGACGTGGCCGTTGCGGCCGTCGCCGGTCGAGGTCGCCTCGGCGGTGTACAGAACCTTATCGGGCATAGGCGTAACCCTATCGTGACGCCGCCTTCAGGGGACGCCACGTTTTGTCGGTTACGGCCGGGCCGCGGGAGCGGAGGACGACGGGAGCGCCGATGATCTGGGCGACGGCGTCGGCCCAGTCGTCTTCCGTCTTGCGGCCGGCCCGCTCGTAGACCGGACGCGCCTTCAGCAGCCGGGCGGTGAGCGACTCCTGGTAGGCCAGGTCGCGGCGCGGGCCGGGCGCGATCCGGGTGGTCAGGATGCCGCCCAGGTCGTACGCGCGGCATATGCCCAGGCCGGCGCCGAGACTGGTACTGAGGTGGCGGGCCGTGTCGAGGTGGGTGAGCGCGACCGCGTCCACTCCCCCGGTCACCTCGGCGGCGTAGCCAAGCGCCACCGCGTCCAGGTGCCCGGTGCGGAAGGGGCCCTGCCAGCGGCCGTCGGCGTTGTGCGCCTCCGGAATCGCGATGGTCGGGTCTTCCGTCGGGAACGGGCCGGGGCCGTGCCTGGTCTGGTAGGTGCGGGTGACGCCGAGCCGGGTGGCCGCTGCTCCGCCGCCCTCGCGCAGCAGCGTCTCCGCGTTCTCGAACGTCGTCGTCGACCAGGTCGTGTACGGGTGGAAGCCGCGCCATTCGTCGAGCAGGACGCCCTGGGCGCCCTCGAAGACGACGGGGCCGCGGCGCAGCAGGCCGTCGAGGTGGCCGTCCCCGGCCAGCGTCACGCGGTCCGCGACGGCGCGGAAGACGTCGGCGACTTCGGCCGGCTGCGGGATGTTGGCGTTGCCCGCGGGCAGGCGGTCGCGGAGCTTGCCGAGCTTCGCGAGCAGGGTTCCCCTGCTCGCGATGTCGCCGGCCCGCGGTGCGTCCTCGGGGTGCGCGAGCGCGTAGCCGGCCGTCTCGCCGATGCCCAGGCCGCACGAGCCGTGCCTGCCGGCGCCGCGCGCCGCTTCGCGGGCCCGGTTGGCGGCCTGGTGATAGGGCGTGGTGAGGAGGGCGTCCCGGTCGATCGCGACGAGGCCGAACGGGTCGGGGACGCCGAGCGCCTTCAGGTGCTCCGCCTCCGCGACGAGCGCGAGCGGGTCGACGAGCATGAACCGGGACAGGAACGTCCGGGTACCGGGCGTGAACGTGCCCGAGCCGAACTGGGCGAACGCGTGCGGCGCGCCGCCCGGGCCGATGACGTGGTGCGCGGCCTGCGCGCCGCCGTTGAAGCGGACCACCGCGGGGACCGGGCGACCGCGGGCGCCTCCCGAGTTGGCGGCGCAGAGCCAGTCCACGACGGTCCCCTTGCCCGCGTCGCCGTAGCCGAGGTCGACGACGATCACGTGGCCGTTCACAGCAGGACGCCGCCCGGGGGGACGCGCGGCCCCGTGTTGTCTAGTGGGTCGTCGCCTGAGGTTGGCGCGGGCAGGGCGCGGCGGCCGATGCCCGCGAGGGCGCGGCCGACGATCGAGCCCGCGGTGGAACCGACGTCCCGCAGGTCGGCCAGGCCCTCGTCCAGGTCGATGGCCTCCTCACCGAGCCCGACGGTGAGCGCGATCGTCTCGCAGACGGTGCTCAGGTCGGACAGCTCGATGACGTTCTGGCCGAGCAGGGCGCGCCAGGTGCCGAGCACCTGACGGTCGCCGGCGTAGGAGGCGCCCTCCGGGAGGATGTAATAGGTGTCCCAGCGCCTCGTCAGGTGCGCGATGATGTTGCGCAGGGCGATCGGCTGCGGGAGTTCGTCGCCGACCCAGGAGCTGACCTCGCGCGGCTTGACGTACGCGTAGGGCATTTCGTCGCCGATGATGAAAAGGTAGCCGCGCTGGCCGCGCTTCTCGAAGCAGTCGGTGCTCGTGTGCCTGGCCATGAAGTACATGGCGAGCTCGTAGGACTCGGTCTTCTGGCCGCCGCCGCCGCCTTCGAGCAGGATGCGCGCCAGGTCGCCGTCCATCCGGTTGTCCGACTCGAACTGGCCGATCTGCAGCGGCGCCCGGTCGCAGGTCGCGTCGCCGATCGCGCCGAACATGAGCTGCGGATCGGTGACGTAGCGGTTGTCCTGCAGCAGGCCGAGCAGCCGGGGGAGCTTCTTCTGCAGCGCCCGCGGCACGGCGCCCATCGAGCCGGTGACGTCGAAGAGGACGGCGATCGCCAGCGACTGCGGGTGCTCGTCGCTGTCCCGGCTCTCGCGCCTGCCGATGTCGAAGGGGTCGAGGCTCGGGTGCACGCTGCGGGCGCCCGAGTCGCTGTAGCCGAAGGCGCTCTTGCCGCCGCGCAGCCGCTCGGCGGTCTCGTAGACGTTTGATGACCAGTGTCCGCTTCCCATGACGGGGTCTCCTTTGTTAGGGGCGGGCGGCTTCTTCGGTGGTGGGACGGAGTAGGGCCGGGTGCAGGAGGGTGGCGTCGCCCCGGCGGTAGAGCTTGGCGCGGGGGCCGCCGCGCGGGCCGCCGGATTCCGTCTGCTCGCCGGTGGACTCGACGAAGCCGGGGACGGAGAGGACCTTCCGGTGGAAGTTGCCCGCGTGCAGCTTCTCGCCCCAGACGGTCTCGTAGACCTCGCGGAGTTCGGAAATCGTGAACGGCGTCTTGACGAACGCCGTCGCGAGCGGGGTGTACTCGAGCTTGGCCCGGGCCCGCTCGATCCCGTCGGCGAGGATCTGGGCGTGGTCGAAGGCGAGCGGGCGGGACGTGTCGACCGGGACCCACTGGGCGTCGGCGGCGTCGGTGCCCGCGGCGGCCTCGGGCAGTTCCGGCGCGAACGCCAGGTAGGCGACCGAGATGACGCGCATCCGCGGGTCGCGGCCGGGTGCACCGTAGCTGCCCAGCTGTTCAAGGTGGGTGGGGCGGAGCTGCGGGCCCGCCTCTTCGGCCAGCTCGCGGGCGGCGGTCTGGGCCAGGTCTTCCTCGGTCTTCTGGCCGTCCGCGCCGGCGCGCGGGCTGACGAAGCCGCCCGGCAGCGCCCAGCTTCCCCGGTAGGGCTGCTCGCCGCGCCGGACGAGGAGCACCTGGAACCGGCCCTGCCTGATCGTCAGGGTCACCACGTCGACGGCGACCGCGACCGGGTCGTAGGCCCGCGGGTCGTATCCCGCCAGGAAGCTCTCGGTGTCATCGGCGCGGTCCACGCGAAGCCGCCAATCGTTCGGACTCTGCTTGACCTTGTTGTTCTCGCTTTGAGTTTTTCTCGTTTTGAGATGAACTCGATGTGAGAATAACTCGCGGCAGCGGCCGGGGTCAAGCTGCCTCGGGCGAGCGGTTAGCGGCCGGCGGTGAGGGCGCGGGTGGAGGCGGGGAGGGTGCCGTCGGCGGCGGCGATGCTTTCGACCAGGCGGATCAGGGTGTTCTTGACCGAGGCCTGCTGGCGGGCGTCGGTCAAGACCAGGGGGACGTCCGGGTCGAGGTCGAGCGCGAGGCGGATCTCGGCGAGGTCGTAGCGCGGCGCGTCGTCGAAGCAGTTGACGGCGACGATGAACGGGATGTCGCGGGTCTCGAAGTAGTTGACGGACGGGAAGCAGTCGTCGAGCCTGCGGACGTCCGCCAGGACGACGGCGCCGAGCGCGCCGTAGGCGAGCTCGTCCCACATGAACCAGAAGCGTTCCTGGCCGGGGACGCCGAAGAGGTAGAGCACGAGGCTGTCGCTGATCGTGATCCGGCCGAAGTCGAGCGCGACGGTCGTCGTCGTCTTGTTCGGCAGGCCGCGCAGGTTGTCCCGGCCCACGCTGGCGGCGCTGAGCGGTTCCTCGGTGAGCAGCGGTCTCACCTCGCTGATGGCGCTGACCAGCGTTGTCTTGCCGGCGCCGAACCCGCCCGCGATGAGGATCTTGTGCGCGGTCAGCTCCACGCTAGCGGTGGAGTCAGAGGGCTCGGAGGCCATTGAGTATCTCCTGAAGCACGTCGTTGCCTGGACGGGTGCCCGCGGGCCGCTGTCTGAGCACGGTGACCGCACCGGACAGGATCAGGTCGCTGAGCAGGACACGGACCACGCCGAGGGGCAGTCGGGTGCCCGCGGCGATGTCGGCCACCGTGGCCTGCCGCTGGCACAGGGCGAGGATTCTGCTGTGTTCCGGGGTGCGGCGCTGGGGGTCGTCGTCGTCGCTGCCCACGCCAGGCATGGCGACGACCACGGCGATCACGTCGAGCACCTCGCCGTCCACCGGTTCGGTTCTGCCGCCGGTCACCGCGTACGGGCGGACGACCGGCCCGGAATCGCGGCGGACCCACTGCTCCGGCACCTAGCTCACTCCCTCGCGGTCGCGGTGGCCGGGAATGTGGCGCTCGCCGGGAACCTCGAGTGCGAGATCAGGTGCGGCCGGGCCCGCTTGACCAGCATCGCCATCTCGTACGCGACCATGCCCGCGTCCGCGTCCGCCGGGCAGAGCGCGGCCAGGCAACTGCCCTCGCCCGCCGCGATGACGAACAGGATCCCCTGCTCAAGCTCGATGATCGTCTGCCGCACGCCGCCCGCCTGGAAGCGCTCCCCGGTACCGGTCGCCAGGCTCTGCAGGGCGGCGGCGACCGCCGCCAGGTGCTCCGCCTCTTCCCTGGACAGGTCCTTGGAGGCCGCGAGCAGCAGGCCGTCCCTCGACAGGATCGCCGCCCGCGTGAAGTCCTTGACGCGCGACGCGAGGTCGTCGAGCAGCCAGGCTAGGTCCCGCTCCGCCGCCCCCTCGTCACCAACCATTACGCTTCCTCCTCGATGTCCGGCGTCCAACCGGTCAGCCGTCCGCCGGGTGGCTCGCCGGCTTCCTCTTCTTGGTTTTCGTCGGCCCGGCTCCGGTGCCAGCTGCGCTGCAGTGACGCGGCGAGCCGGCGCGCGTCGTCCGGCGCGGGCGCGTCCGGCCGACCGGGGCTGAGCGGCCGACCGGGATTGAGCTGACCGTGTTCCTCGGCGGGGGCCGGCTGCGCGTCCGGCCGGACCCGGCGCGGCAAGCCGTGGGACGTGGTCGCGGGCTGTCCCGCGGGTTCGTCGCCCCCTTGCCGCGGTTCCGGCAGCGTGGGTGACGAGGCCACGCCGATGAGGGACAGCGCGTTCGTGGAGCGCAGCCTGGCCCCCCCGGCCGCGCCGTCGGCGTCGGTGCCGGGCAGCACGAGCTCGTCGGGCAGCAGCACGATCGCCTTGGTGCCCCGGTAGGGCGACGGGACGAGCGACACCTCGATGCGGTGCCGGCCAGCTAGCAGACCCGCGACGAACAGGCCGAGGCGGTCGGCGTCGACCACGTCGAAGTCGGGCGGATGGGCCAGCCGCGCGTTGAGGTCGGCCATCTGCTCGGGGGCGATGCCGAGGCCGCGGTCCTCGACCTCGATCGCGAAGCCGTTGGCGACCCGCTCGGCCCTGACTTCCACCTTGGTGGCCGACGGGGAGAACAGGGTCGCGTTCTCGATCAGCTCGGCCAGCAGGTGGATCAGGTCGGTGACCGCCGACGAGACGATGACCTCTTCGGTTTCCGTGCGGAGGACGACCCGCTTGTAGTCCTCGGTCTCGGCCACGGCCGCGCGGACGACGTCGACGACCGAGACCGGGCCGATCCGGGCCCGGGCGGCCGACGTGCCGGACAGGACCGTCAGGCTCTCGGCGTGGCGGCGCATTCTGGTGGTGAGGTGGTCGAGCGCGAACAGGTCGGCGAGCGCGGCCGGGCTGGCCGCCTGCTGCTCCAGGGTGTCGATGATGCGCAACTGGCGCAGCAGCAGCGACTGGTTCCGGCGGCCCAGGCTGGTGAGCACCTGGCGGAAGCCGCCGCGCAGCCGCGCCTCGGCGTCGGCCGCGGTGGTCGCCGTGGAGCGCATGGCGATCAGGGCCTCGGTGACGACGGCGAACTCGGAGATCTTGGCCGGCCTCGTGCCCGTGGTCGTCGTGCCCGTGGTCGTCGTGCCCGTGGTCGTGGTGCCCGTGGCCGTCGCCACCAGGCCGGCCGCCTCCTTGGCCAGCCGGCTGGCGGTGGTCCAGGTGAGCACGATCACGACGAGGGCGACGAGGAGCCCGGAGCCGGCCACCACGATCGCCTCGTCGAGCGCGCGGTGCGCGGACTGGTGGATGACGTGGTGCAGCGCGCCGGCGAACACGGCGCCGGCGATGGCGGCCCACACCAGCACCAGGCAAACGGCCGGCACCGCCAACCGGAGGGCGAGGTAAGACCCGATCGAGCGGCCGGCGGTGCGCGGTGGCCCCTGACCTATGGAACTCGGCATCCCCATGGGCCACTCCAGTGACTTCCGGCACGTGAAACTCGTGCGTTAGCTCAGTGTTCGTCCTTCTTAAGGGTAATTGTCCGTCACTGATGAGGGGCCATTTGGCACGAGATGCCGAACAGTTACTTCCGTCCCATCCCCGCAACAGTTTCACCTGGCCGTAACGATCAGTGAACGGGTCTTATCGTCATACGTGAATTTATTCGAATATTTTATTGAATGTATAACGAATCTTGACGGCCGATCTGCACTGAATATGCTTGCAAACGGTCCATCAATGACATTTGCCGACTAAATCCAGCTGCTTCGATACAGCGGGAGCATCGCGCCGGAACGCCGACGTGGCCGGCGGTTCGCTCATGTAGGCGCCTGTAACCCGCTCCTTACCACCCGGTTGTTGACCGAAAAATCCCGTTGCACGACAATTGCGGGATCATGGTGCGGCCAACCGTGCCGCAGCGCCCACACTGGCGTCCACTCATCACCGATTCACCAACAACAGACAGGAGGATGCAGTGGCCACCGCAGGAGCGCGGGCGGGTTCTCAACCGCCCACTAGCAGCCGAAATTTGTTTGTACGCAACGCCACGGGCCTTGTACGCGAACTGAGCGCGTTCGACGCCTTCAACCTGGTCTTCTCGGCGGTCCTCATCCCGGTCGGGATCACCGAGGTATTCGCCTTCACCCCGACATTCTGGCCGCACGCCAACATGCTGGTGTCGTTCCTGCTCGCCACGCCCCTGGTGGCGACCTGCGGCCTGGTCTACCTGTACTTCACGATCATCATGCCGCGGTCCGGCGGTGACTACGTGTGGGTGTCGCGGACGCTCAACCCGTTCCTCGGCTTCTTCACGAACTTCTCGCTGACGTTCGTCTTCCTGACCTGGATCGCGTTCAACTTCACGTACATGCTCAGCCACATGATGCCGGCGGTCGCGTACGTGGCCGGCTGGAACTCCGGTGCCCTGCTCGCGCCGGACAACACCGAGCTGATGGTGATCTCCAGCATCCTGACCGTCGTCTTTACCGGCGTGATGATCCTCGGCGTCCGCGTGGTCGCGAAGTACATGCTGGTCACGTTCGCGATCGTGTGGATCGGCATGCTCGCCTGGCTGATCGACATGGCCGTCGGCAGCAACGGGCACTTCAACAGCGCGTTCAACGCGCACTCGGGCACCACCGTCAGCAGCGTGCTCGCGACCGCGAGCCACGGCGGCTTCAGCGCGCTGGGCGGGATCGGCTGGGGCGCCACCCTGTTCGGCATGATCTACTCGTTCCAGGTGTACACCGGCTTCCAGTGGACCGGGTACTTCGCCGGCGAGATCCGCAACGTCCGCAAGACCGCCACCACCTCGATCCTGGGCGCGCTGCTGATCGCGGCCATCGGGTACGTGGTCGGCGCCGCGCTGATCTACAAGTACTACGGCTTCAACTTCTTCGGCTCGCTCGTGTACGACGGTCTTGGCGGCGGCGCGTCGAGCTGGAAGGGGTCGTTCCAGCCGTACCTGCCCTCGCTGGTGAACTTCCTGCCCGGGCCGCAGTGGCTGCTCATCTTCATCGCGTTCACCTTCCTGATCGCGATTCTCTGGTGGACGCCGACCGGGTTCATGATGGGCACGCGGAACATGTTCGCCTGGTCGTTCGACCGGCTCGCGCCGGAGAAGCTCACCACGGTCTCCGACCGGTTCCACACGCCGGTGATCGCCACGATCACGATCGGCTGCATCGTCGAGCTGCTCAACTACCTGAACATCTACCAGAACCTCGGCAACCTGCTGCTGAACATCATCGCGGTCATGGGCGTGGCGTTCATCATCTCGTCGATCGCGGCCGCGGTGACCCCGTGGCGGCGGCCGCAGATGCACGCGCAGGGCCCCGGGTGGGCGAAGGCCAAGGTGGCGGGCGTCCCGGTCATCACGATCGCGGCCGCGATTTCCGCGATATCATGGGGATTTGTGATCTTCGTGGCGTTCCACACCGGCTTCGGGGGAACGTTCGGGTTCAAGCCGATGCTTGAGGCGTTCGCCGCGCCGCTGATCGGCATCGTCTACTACATCGGCGTCCGGCTGGTCCGGCGGGCGCAGGGCATGGAGCTCGGCCAGCAGTTCTCGGAGATCCCGCCAGAATGACGGACGATTTTCCGGTGGCGCCCGGCTCTCCTTCTGGGGAGGACCGGGCGCCGCGTGATGGGGCCCTGCCTGCCACGACCCCTGGGCCCGCGATGATCGAGGCGGGGCGGGCCGTCGTGGCGGCCGCCGCCGCGCGCTCGATCCCGGTGCGGTTGATCGGCGGCGTGGCGATCTGGCTGCGGGCGTCGCCCGCGGCGCGGGCGGCGCTCGGCCGGTCGTACCCGGACATCGACCTGGTCGCGCACAAGAAGCAGTCGCGCAAGCTGCGGACGGTGCTCGAAGAGGAGGGGTTCGAGCCGGAGCGGGTGTTCAACGCCACGCACGGCGCGCGGCGGCTGCTTTACCACGCGCCCGCGGGGTGGCAGGTGGACGTCTTCCTCGACACGTTCGAGATGTCGCACACGCTCGACCTCGGCCCGCGCCTCGAGGCCGAGGCGGAGACGCTCGCCGCCGCCGAGCTGCTGCTGACGAAGCTGCAGATCGCCGAGGTCAACGCGAAAGACCTGTCCGACACGGCGATGCTGCTGTGGGACCACGCTCCCGCCGCCGCCGACGGCCCCGGACTGCTGAACCTCTCCCCCGTGGTGTCGCGGTGCGCCGCCGACTGGGGGCTGTACACCACCGTGACCGACAACCTGGCGGCGTGCGCCGAGAGGCTCGGCGCGCTGGTTTCCGCCGACGCCGACCGCGCGCGGATCGCGACGCGGGTCGCGGCCGTCACCGACGCGCTGACCGCCGCGCCCAAGTCGGTGTCCTGGCAGCTTCGGGCCAAGATCGGCCGCAGGAAGCGCTGGTACGAAACACCTGAGGAGGTTATCCGGTGAGCATGCGGGTCTACTACGCCACCGACATCCACGGATCGGAGGTGTGCTGGCGCAAGTTCCTGAACGCGGGCCGGTTCTACAACGCCGACGTCCTGATCCTCGGCGGCGACGTGACCGGCAAGGCCGTGGTGCCGGTGGTGGCCGCCGCGGGCGGCGGGCACTACGTCAGGCAGTTCTCCGGCGACCGGGTGCTCGACGCCGACGAGCTCGCGGCGACCGAGACGCGGATCAAGGACATGGGGTTCTACCCGTACCGGACCACCGAGGACGAGCTCGAGGAGGTGTGGGACAACCCGGAGGCGGTCAACGAGATCTTCCTCGCTTCGATGCGTTCGACGCTGGCCCGGTGGCTTGACCTGGCGGGCGAGCGCCTGGCCGGGACCGGCATCCGGTTGTACGCGATGGAGGGCAACGACGACCCGCCCGAGCTGTACGGGATGCTGCGCGACTCCACCGTGCTTACCCAGACCGAAGACCAGCTCCTCGAGCTCGGCGAGGGGATCACGATGATCTCCTATGGCTACTCCAACCCCACGCCCTGGCACACGCCCCGCGAACTGGACGACGACGAGCTCGAGCGGCGCATCGACAAGCTCGCCGTCCAGGTGAGCCGGCCGGAGCGGGCGATATTCAACCTGCACGTGCCGCCGGCCCGCACCGCCATCGACAAGGCGCCGGCGCTCGACGGCTCGCTCAAGCCCGTCGTCAAGGGCGGCGCGGTGCAGATGCAGTCGGTCGGCTCGGAGGGGGTGCGCCGGCTCCTCACCAAGCACCAGCCGATGCTCGGGCTGCACGGGCA
>Ga0207416_1003468_pt1 | contig 15035 bp, 11 predicted proteins | sample PaiPotPPM11metaG_FD_184107 | JGI IMG/M metagenome (GOLD analysis project Ga0207416, IMG submission 184107) | Iron sulfur acid spring bacterial and archeal communities from Banff, Canada, to study Microbial Dark Matter (Phase II) - Paint Pots PPM... ...
CTTCCCGGCCATGCCGGACATCATTGATGCCGCCGTGGCCGCCGGAGCGCATGGGGCGAGTTTGTCCGGCGGCGGCTCATCGCTGATCGCGCTGGCAAGCGCGCGCTTTCACGAGGTTTTACACGCGATGGTGGAGGCCGCCGCGGCGCAAGGCATCACCGGCACAGGCATGATCTTACGCGCCGATCAGACAGGCGCGCGGGTGCTTAAATCTTCGCTCCATCCCGTGCGTAAGGGAAAGCAGCAGCGTCCGGCTATCCAATACTACTGGCCGCCTGCGATGCCAGGCAAGGAGCGTCCGCTTTATGAATGATGCCCTGCCATCGCAAACCGTTGGAGCTTTGCATACCGTCTCGCTGCGCTGTGTCGAATGCGCCGCGCTCTATCCAGCCATAGAAAGCAACGCGCTTCCACGTTATCGCTGCGGCTGCGGCGGCGTCCTGGATGTTGAAATGGATATCGCGCAGCCAGTAGAAACGGCCAGCGACTCCCGGCCTGATGGAGCGCAATGGCGTCAATTGTTCGATGAACGAGCTTCTACTCCTCCTATCTGGTCGATCGGCGCCGATCAAATGCTGCTCGATCAAAGCGGCGTCTGGCGCTATCGCGAACTAATCCTGCCCGCGCCCGCAGAGGGTATTGTGAGCCGACCAGAGGGCAACACGGGCCTCTACCCCGTGGGCATGGAAAACTGCGGCCCTGGTCGGGCAGGACACCGTCATGTTGGCCTCTACGCGGGTTTAGAGCAGCTTTTCTTGAAGCACGAAGGCGAGAATCCGACGGGCAGTTTCAAAGATCGCGGTATGACCGTTGGCGTGACAATGGCGCGTATCATGGGAGCGCAGGCCGTGGCATGCGCTTCGACCGGTAATACCGCGGCCTCGCTGGCCTCGTATGCCGCGCAAGCCGGAATGCGCGCCATCGTCTTCTTGCCTGCTGGCAATGTCGCGGCTGGCAAGCTGGCGCAATCGCTCGCCTATGGCGCAACCACGATCCAGATTAACGGAGATTTCGACGCGGCCATGAAGTTAGTCGAGCAGGTCTGCGGTGAGTCTGGCATCTACCTGCTCAATTCGCTCAATCCATTCCGCATTGAGGGGCAAAAGGCCATCGGCTTCGAGATCATACAGCAACTCGACTGGCAAGCTCCCGATTGGATCGTGTTACCCGCGGGGAACCTGGGTAATACTTCGGCTATAGGAAAAGCGTTCAGGCAAGCCTATAGTCTCTCGCTGATCAGCCATATGCCGCGCTTTGCCGCTATTCAAGCCGCCGGAGCCAATCCTTTTTATCGCAGTTACCGGCAGCATTTCGCGCAGCGCGAGCAAGTTCACGCTCAAACCATCGCCACGGCCATCAAGATCGGCAATCCGGTCAGCTACACACGCGCCCGCCGTGTCATCGAAGAAAGCAACGGCATCGTTGAGGAAGTGACGGACGAAGAGATTCTGGCAGCCAAAACCGTGATCGACCGCGTCGGCATTGGCTGCGAGCCAGCTTCAGCAGCCACGCTGGCAGGGATTCGCAAACTCGTAGCAGCTGGCGTCATTCAGCGCGACGAGCGCGTCGTCGGCATCCTGACCGGCAACCTGCTTAAAGACAGCCAGACCGGCATTCCTCAGATAGGACAGCAGAAAATGGTCGAGGCGACCATTGACGCCGTAAGAAAGGCGTTAGCGTCTAGCTGAAGTCAGACCAAAGCTATTTTCTCCCTGAATAACAATCTCCCTTGACAAAAGGCACTTTCTATTTTATAGTTCCTATCATAGAGGAAGTATGAAAACGAGAAAGGAACGAGCGACATTGCTCTCCGTTTTCGGTAGAATCCTCACAGAGTATTTCGTAAGGGAGACAATATATGACAACACACAATGAAGCAGAAGCCGGAACTAACAGTATCTGGCAGTTTGACCCTTATCACACACAAGTCGAGTTCTCTGCCAGACATCTGGGCATGATGACGGTACGCGGCAATTTTCTTGATGTCACCGTGACAGGCGACATCTACCCTGACAATCCTGAAGCGTCATCAGTGAACGTTACCATCCAGACAGCAAGCATCCGCACCCATCACCCCCAGAGGGACAATGACCTACGGTCGTCGAATTTCCTGGAAGTTGATAAATATCCGACGATGACTTTCAAAAGCACAAAGATCGAGGCGGCCGGACAGGATCGCTACGCCGTGACCGGCGACCTGACCATCAAAGGCAATACCCGTTCGGTGACGTTGACGATCACACGATTAGGGGAATTCAATGATCCCATGATGGGCCATCGCATCGGCTATAGCGGAGAGACGAAGATCAACCGGAAGGACTTCGGCCTGAATTTCAATGCAATACTCGATGGCCGGTTAGTTGTCAGCGAGGAGGTCCAGATCTATCTCGAAGGCGAGTTCGTCGAGCAAAAGCAATAGCGGACTGCTTGAGAGATAAATCAGGGGCATGCGTTTTCGGGCCGAAAACGCATGCCCCTGATTTATCTCTCGCTTACTTTTTCGCCTCTTGCGCCTTCTTGTAATGCGCGATCAGCTCCTGCTGGATATTCATCGGCACTTCCTCGTACTGGTAAAACTCCATACTGAATGAGCCGCGCCCCTGCGTGATCGAGCGTAGATCGGTGGCGTAGTGCAACATCTCCGATTGTGGCACGTTGGCGGTAATCTGCTCCATCGTATTGTCAGTTGGAGCCATGCCCAGTACACGCCCGCGCTTGGTATTGATGTCGCTCATGACATCACCCATGTTACCTTCTGGAACGGTGATGCTCACCGTCATGATCGGCTCCAGGATGGTCGGCCCGGCCTGCGGCACGCCTTCCTGCATGGCAAGCGAAGCCGCGATTTCAAACGCCTGCGCCGATGAGTCTACCGGGTGGTATTTGCCATCAACCAGCGCGACTTTGACATAGAGCATCGGGTTGCCAGAAACAAAACCGCGCTTGAGGGACTCGCGCACGCCTTTTTCGACGCCCGGAATGTACTGGCCGGGAACGACGCCGCCCACAACTTTGTCCTCGAAGATAAACGTCTCTTCGCCATCCCAGGGCAGCGGTTCAATCTCTAGCCACACGTCGCCGAACTGGCCGTGGCCGCCGGTCTGACGTTTGTGGCGGCCATTGACGCGCGCTTTTTTGCGGATAGCCTCACGATAGGAGACGCGCGGGTCATGTCCCTCGAGATCTACGCCGTACTTACGCTTAATACTCTCGATCACGATCTGCAAGTGCGCTTCGCCCATGCCGGAAAGCAAAACTTCCGCCGTTTCCGAATGGCGGCTGACACGCAAAGTACGATCTTCTTCGACCACACGCGCCAGCGCGCTGCCCATTTTATCCAGGTCAGTCTGGCTTCTGGGCGTCACAGACAGCGTGAAGCATGACTGCGGAAAGCTGATCGGCTCCAGCGCCGCCGTGCTGTCCTTGCTGCTGGTCAACGTATCGCCGGTATGCGTGTTAGAGAGTTTCGTCACCGCGCCTATATCGCCAGCCGCAATCTCGGTTGCCGTGTCCTGCGCCTTACCGCGTGGGATAATCAGTTGCCCTACGCGCTCATCGGCCCTGGTCTCCACATTATAAATGTGCGAGTCAGGTTTCAGCGCACCGCTATAGACGCGGAAGGTCGATATTGTGCCAACCTGCGCGGCAGCCGTCTTAAAGACGAACAACGAGAGGCTTTCACCAAACGGCTTGACATCGTCCGGCAGCGCCTCCGCGGGGTCCGGCAGGTAATCGATGATGGCATCGAGCAACGTTTGCACGCCGACGTTCTTCGTAGTAGAACCGCACAACACTGGAACAAGCTGGCCGCTGCGCGTTCCCTTTTTGACAACCATGAGGACTTCTTCGTCGCTCAGTTCTTCACCTTCAAGAAACTTCTCCATCATCGCATCGTCGCTTTCAACCGCCGATTCGATCAATTGCTCCCGATAACTGTTGATGCTCTCTTGCAGATCGGCAGGCACAGGGACTTCCTGAACTTTGTTGCCGCCATCAAATGTGTAGGCTTTGCGCGTCACGAGGTCTACGACGCCGCGAAAACCCGCTTGCTCACCGATAGGTATCTGTAAAGGAACAACTTTGAGGCCAAACTGCTGTTGGAGCGACTTGAGCGCCGTATCAAACGATGTATTTTCGCGGTCAAGCTTGTTGATCAACGCCATACGCGGCAGGCTGCGCTCATCTGCATAGTGCCAGGTTAGTTCCGTCCCAACCTCGACTCCTTTTTCTGCCGTCACCACCACCAGCGCGGCATCGGCAACACGCAGGCCCGCTTTCACTTCGCCCACGAAGTCGGCATAACCGGGAGTATCAATAAAGTTAATTTTGTGGTTCTTCCACTCAACCGGCAATACTTTCGCATTCAAGGTCATGCGCCGCTTGAGTTCATCGGGATCGTAATCGGCCAGCGACGAACCTTCATCGACCTTGCCCTGCCGGGTAGCTGCGCCGCTATCATAGAGCGCGGAGTCTATCAGAGACGTCTTACCAGCGCCGCCGTGGGAAATAAGAGCCACATTGCGAATGTGTTCGGCTTGATAAACCTTCATAGAACCTTAACTCCTCCTGATTTCTCTGCAAGAGGTGGCCTACGCGGAGAGACAGATATTCCGCTGAACCCGGCGTGTAGACCGCCTGGATACCCACTCCCATACCTGCTACTCTGGGTTCGGGATCATAGGTTGCAATACGTTGCTGATCCAGTGTGCTGTATTCGGCTATTATATAGAGTTCTTTCCCGATGTGCAAGCACCCGCTAAGGATCGCAGCGCCAAAATGATTGACTTGTAGGAAGCAGTATGCTACACTTTATGAGGCGAAGTAGTTACCATTTTTCTTTTCATAAAAGGAGGTTCCACCTATTAACAGGGATTTTCGGGGAAATGACCGTCCACGCGAAACCAGAGTCAACGAACGCATCCGCACCCGCGAAATTCGCTTGATCGACGAAAACGGGGAAATGATCGGGGTTATGCCCCCCATGCGCGCGCTCGATATTGCTCGTGAGCGTAATCTCGACCTTGTCGAGGTCTCACCCAACGCTGTACCGCCGGTTTGTAAATTGATGGATTTCGGCAAATACAAGTACGAGCAAGCCAAAAAAGAAAACGAAGCTCGTAAAAACCAGAAAACCATCACGCTCAAGGATATCCGCCTGCATCCACGCACCGATGAGCATGATATCGATGTGAAGACACGCAAGATACAACAATTTTTGGCCGAAGGTGACAAAGTACGCGTGAGCGTGCAGTTCCGCGGGCCAGAGATGCGCCATCCAGAGCTTGGACGCAAACTGCTCGACGAGATCGCCGAGGTTTTGAAAGGGATGGCTATCATTGAACGGTCCCCCACGATGGAAGGCCGTATGATGTCGATGATCGTTTCCCGTGCCCCTGGTTGGGAACCGCCGAAGAAACAAGCTCAACCACCGCCAAAAGAGAAGGAAGCTTCAGCCCAACCTTCTACCGACTCCACGGCTGAGGATGCCGTTCCCGCGCCGGTCATGGTACTGGAAACCAGCGATGCAGCCAGCGCCGCCAACGAATAGACGCCGTGGTTGTGCTTTCTTTTTGCTGTGAGCATTCCAAAACAGCAAAAACGTGAGAACGAGGATGTAGTCCTGAAAACTACATCCCTTTTTTTGAGAATCCGTAGGGGCGCGGGCTTGCCCCGCCCAAAACACGATTATCATGGTCCACAAGGGCGGGGCAAGCCCGCGCCCCTACGGATTGGATTACGGCGCGTAACGCTGAACCATTGACAATTGTGCGGCGGACTATTACGATACGATCAAATGAACCAGACTCTTATCAAGACAAAGAGAGCGACATTGCATTTTATTAAGAATTTGGAGATGCCAGGTTATGAGCAGCTATGACGATCCTCGTTGGTATGAGCAATCAGAATCCCATGATGGCTATGGGCCAGCGCCAGAACCAACGCCAGCGCCAACTCACCCTTTTCCGACTCAGCAGCCTCCGACGCAAGCTCCGCAAAGTAGCCCCTCTAGCAATTGGCCGCGCGTGCCAACAGAGATCGCCCCGGAACAGCCTCCGCGCAGACGCCATTTGCTCGGCCAGATTGTCGTCGTGGCATCGCTAGTGATTGTTGCGTTTCTCGCCGGATGGTTCGGCCATCAGCTTTATACGACTACTTTTGCCCTCAATAGCCAATCGCAATATTATGAAGGTCTCTTCAATCAGGCATGGACCGTGGTTGATCAGAATTATGTTGATCGCAAAGCCGTCAACTACAAACAAATGTCGTACCAGGCCATCTCGGCAATGCTAAATGTGCTGGGAGATACGGGACACACCCGTTTCCTGAACCCGCAGCAGGTGCAGTCCGAAAATCAGCAGTTAAGCGGCTCATTTACCGGAATCGGCATCTATCTCCAACAAGACCCAAAAACGAAGGACATCTTGATCGCAGCGCCTATCCCCGGCTCCCCCGCCGCCAAAGCGGGGTTAAAGCACGGGGATATCATCACTGCCGTGAACGGCGTCAGTACGAAGGGCAAAGACATCAGCGGCCTGAGTACGATGATTGAGGGCCAGGCAGGAACGCCAGTCTCGATCACCATCTACCGTCCTTCCACAAAGCAGATACTCACCTTTAAGATCGTGCGGGCAGTGATCCAGGTGCCGAATGTGCTGATGCACTACATTCCCCAGGATCATATCGCCGATATCGAGATCGTCCAGTTCTCCGACGGCGTCTCCTCCCAGCTCAAAACCGACCTTCTCCAGGCAAAAAAGCTGGGCGCAACTAAAATCATCCTTGACCTGCGCGAAAACCCCGGCGGCTACCTGGCCGAGGCCGTCAATACCGCCAGTGAGTTCATCAAGAGCGGCAACGTGCTGCTAGAGCAAGACAGCACCGGCAACCGCACGCCGGTCCCCGTCACCGGCACGACGATAGACACGAGCATCCCCATTGTGGTGCTGGTCAACAAGGATACCGCCAGCGCGGCGGAGATTGTCTCCGGCGCATTGCAGGATAACCACCGCGCGATCATCATGGGTGTAACGACTTTTGGGACAGGAACCGTGCTTGAACAATTCACGTTGTCCGATGGCTCGGCCATCCTGCTCGGCACACAAGAATGGCTCACGCCGGATGGGCAATTTATTCGCGGACAGGGAATCACACCCAACATTCAGGTCAAAGACCCGAGCAATGTCATCCTCACGCCTGACCTTGAGAACGCCTCGAATATGACGGAGCAGCAAATCCTGAGCAGCGGGGATACTCAACTAGCGGCAGCGATCAAATATCTGGAGAGCCATTAACGATGCGGTGATTTGACTCGATGAGTGCCTCCTGGCTCTTTGGGCAGGCTGCTCGCTTGCATATCACGATAGGTTGGCATGTTAATAATATATTTCATACAAAGCATATCGGATGCTTGTTTAGAATGGATTGCACCATCGACGGGATGCCACTCTCCGAGGGGATCAATCTCAGCTAGTATGGGCGCGCTGGAGATGCTAACCGTTCTCAGCGACACCATCCTTGGGCTATTTGCTCGACAAGGCGAAACCAATATTGCTCACACAAGATGCGAATTCTCCTACCATTTCTTCGACAAACCACTGGCAACCTTGACGATATAACAGAGGAAGCGGCTTTACAGCAGGCTTACTGATAGTGTGAGTACTTGAAATATAAAATACATATGTTATAATAAGTGTAGCCATCTGAGAAAAATTTCTGACGCTTTAAGATAAGCTTCGTACATTGACCATAATAGGCTCCATCCATCATCAAAGAAGTGAACAAAGAAGAGTAAATGACACAAGAAAGAAAACCTAGCGCCTTAAAAAGCGAGGATACAACGCTCTAGAAGATTTGCGGTCTTCGCTAGAACGTTATTTGCGGAAGTTCATCACATACGCATTGTATGGTAAGATTTTTGCCACCAAATGGTAGAAACAAGTCAAACAACTTAGCATATTTGATCGATCCATCAATATTCAAAGATCAATGCTTTGAAAACTTGGTAGTTCGAGATGACACGAAAGAAAGGAAGCTTTATGCAGTGATATTTACTTTTTGACTCAGGCTGTATAGTCTGCACGTCTCTCGCTCGCCAAGTAGAACAGGAAAGCCGCGGCTGGCTTCAAGCTCGAAGCCTAACTGATTCAGATATCCAGGAAGACCTCAATCGAGTAAGACCCGGATGGCGCTGGGAACCAATGTTGATGGAAAGAGAAGATGAATATGTGCATATCTACACAGGTATTGCATTTCATCTAAAGCTGCTAAATAGGATTAGGGCCACAGCGTACCTGGAATGTCATGCAACTTCTGGGAAGTCGGAGAAGGCCACTCAGAGGTACAAACCCTTCTCGACGCCACATACTCAAAGGAGGTATTGCGCTACTCGGAGCCTTAGCCTTTGGTCTAGGTTGGGGACAATTTTTCGGGGATGCTAAAGTGCATGCCGACTCATCCAACGTTTTTGATAAACTAAAGAGTTCACCGCTTCATCTCCCCTCTCATCATCCTGACATTGCTGTTTTAAAAGAAACCCATGCGGTACAAGTTGCTACCAACTCATTTGGTCAACTTAGCTGGGACGAAGCTTATAAATTAGAGTTTAAAAACTCATCAATGCCAGGATACGTGATCCTTTTTAAAGAAAAGAGTGCAGAATCGTCATTGACTTTTTTGGCGCTCAGTAACATATCATCTTCGAAAGAAGACGCAGGGCTCGTTGGTCGATTAGCGAAGAAGAACGAGACAAACAGTTTTGTTGACTGGTTTCTTCTTGATGGCCGATTACTTGCAGATGCAGCCATGACAGTACGAAATATGCATGGTATTTCTGAAACGTCTGTGGAGCCAACGATTGATTTTAGTTGCATCATTCCATGCATGGACGGGTGTCTCAAAGAAAATCTCGTAGGTAATTGTGCCGACGATTGTAGTGCTTGTGTTGTAAGTATTGCAACTGGCGGAGGCTGGTTTAATGCTAACTGCTTTACTTGCACAATTTGTGCAGGTTTTAGTGCAATAGGTTGTGCGAGAGATTGTGCGAGAGATTGTGCAACTTATTGTAGTGAACAAGTGAAACCATATTAAAGTGGAGGCAAAAGCATAAGATAAGGGCAGAAAAGTATCCAGAATTTTCAAGATATGTTTTGTGCCTCCGTTAAATCAAAATGGAGATTCCTTTCTGTTACTCTAAAGTCTGAGGAGACAACAGAATATGGATGAGAAAAGAATCTCCTCTTTTATTGGGAAAACGATAGTTGATTTCACTATGTTATGTAATGGTACATAGCAGAAAAGCCGGGAAGCCAAGTCAGGATTGGCTTTAACGCTTTCTCACTCCACGCCATTACACAACATTCGATATGCATCGCTACTGAGAAGAACGAGCGAAAGAGCTAGAAGAGAAAAATGAGCGGAATAAGTTTATCAAAGAAGGGTTCTATCCCACCAACTTTAATAGGTATAGCCTCTTTCAATGGAGTATCTTTCTATTGTAATTTGATGGGAGAAGGAGATCCACTTGTTCTCATCACAGGAGAATTTTTCGATAGCAGAATGTGGGATGATCAAATACCTCTCATGGCGCAGGAGTATAAAGTCTTGCGGTATGATTTACGTGGCACAGGACAATCAAGTCATATAACCACAAATTATTCACATACAAATGATCTTGCTGCTTTACTAAAGTTTCTGAACATCAAACATGCTCATGTGCTTGGGATCATGCAAGGGGCGGATATTGCATTAGAGCTGGCATTACATTATCCTGAGCATGTCCGTTCTCTCATTTTTGCTGCTGCCAATTTTCATGGGTATGTACCTCCACATTTCCCCAATAAAGGAATGTCAGAAGTAGAGAATATGCTTACCAATTTTTTTACTGAGAACAGTAACCCCGACATCTCTCAAATAGGTACTCGTCTGATCGAATTAAATATGTCCATGCCTTCTTTTGCCCCTTCACCAAAGCATCCTGATGCTCGTCAACGAGCAGAGACAATCATGAAAGAAAATATTCCTCAGTCTTTTGGTTTCCAACTTCAAGGAACATCATGGGACAATCCACCAGCAATACACCGTCTTGGTGATGTACACGTCCCAACGCTTGTCATTGTCGGTGAACATATGCCTCTTGATGCTCACATATTAGCAGATACCGTAGTCAAGGAAATTATTGGAACAAACAAGGTGGTGATTCCAGACGCACCTACACTCATGAACATGGATCAGCCAGAAGCATTTAACCAGGTAGTATTAGATTTCTTACAGGCCGTAAGGGATATTTGATGAAAGAACTCAATCGAGCAATTCAGAAGAAGCTTTTTATCTCTGCATACTGGCCGCGCAGACAAGCAGATGAGCCAAACATCGGATATGGCATACGCAAAGATTACATGATCTACCAGGGAGCGGGAGCTATCATCTCCCTGGCAACCAGAGGATTCACTATGTTCTTTGAGCCACGCGTACGACCTACGTTACGGCCATTGGTGCGTTTTGCCCCCATTCTGGTCATAAGCCTGATTCTGGGTATCCTTCTTAATCGCTCGCATAAATACACAGGGTTCTATCAACTCGACGATCAAGGAACTCCAATCCATTTCCTCGCTCCTTCGCTACCGGAGAGCATCCAGGGGCGTTTTGGCATCAGTCGAAAAAAGTTTTTGGAGCAAATGGCCCAGAGCAAATAACAGATACAGAAGATATAAAGGCATAATGCATTGCGCCGCTATCAGGTATTGCACGCTGCCAGCGCCGCCTGGTAATATTTGCTGGTAGGCTCGTGGCCCAGCAGTGGAGCAATGAAGCGGCTGGCGGCAACAACTTTGTCGAGATCGACGCCGGTGTGGATGCCCATGCCATGCAGCATGTACAACAGGTCTTCGGTGGCAAGGTTGCCTGCCGCGCCGGGCGCGTAGGGGCAGCCGCCGAGGCCGCCGGCTGAGGAGTCGATGATGCTGACGCCCATCTGCAATGCTTGCAGGACGTTGGCAAGCGCCGTGCCGCGCGTATCGTGAAAATGCACCGCGAGACGCTCAATAGGGATGTGTCCTTGCTCCGCCAGCAAGCTCAACACGTCGATCACCTGGTTGGGCGTCGCGACGCCGATCGTATCACCAAGCGAAAGTTCTGTAATACCCATCTCCAGGAGTTTCTGCGCGACCTCAAGTACCTTCCGCGGCGCGACGGCTCCTTCGTAGGGACAGCCAAAGACCGTCGAGATGTAGCCGCGCGCAGGTATGCCTTCTTGCCGGGCAAGAGCGACAACAGGACGGAAATTGTCCAGGCTTTCGGCAATGGTGGCGTTGATATTGTGGCGCGTAAAGCTCTCGCTGGCCGCCGTGAAGACAGCAATCGAGCGCACGCCAGCCGCGAGTGCGCGCTGCATCCCCTTGAGATTTGGCACGAGAACGGGATAATCTGTTGTTGGCAGGCGCGTGATGCCGCCCATCACATCGCTGGCATCGCTCAACTGGGGGATAGCGCGCGGGCTGACGAACGAGGTCGCCTCTACGACAGGCAGGCCAGCCTCCGCCAGCATGTTGATGAACTGAATCTTTTGCGCGGTGGGAATAATAGCTTTCTCGTTTTGCAAACCGTCACGCGGGCCAACCTCAACCACGCGCACAGACCTGGGAATAGCGGCAACATCTGGCTTCATGCTCTATGTCCTTCTATGGCCGTTGTGCGAAGGCAGTTGAGACGACCTGTTTTGTTCCCCGGCAGATTGCTCAGGCAACCTGGATAACCCGGCAGCATCAGCATTTTCGGCGTCGTGCCTCTCCGGGCCGCCTGTTTGCCCTTCTTCCGCTTGCGCGGTCGGCATATGCTCGCGTTCTACACGCACTTTGGTGATACGCCGACCGCGCGTTGACATGACGGTGAAGGTCACATGCTCGTAGGTAATGGTATCGCCCACGGTCGGGATTTTATCGAGCTGCGCATAGAGAAAGCCACCCAGCGTTTCGTAATCCGAGTCATCCAGTTCCATATCCATCAGGTCGTTGAAATCATCAATGTCCATCTTGGCGTCAACAATATATTCATACTGGTTGACCTGCTCAACCAGTATCTCTTCGCGATCGTACTCATCCTGGATATCGCCAAAAATTTCTTCAACGAGGTCTTCGATAGTGACTAATCCTGCTACAGCGCCATACTCATCCACGACGATCACCAGGTGGACATGCTGCTGCTGCATTTCTCGCAGCAAGTCGTCCAGCTTTTTTGTCTCAGGCACAAAGTGCGCGGGACGCAACAGGTCACGGATCAACAAAGCATCGTTATGTTCGCGCAACTGCTTGAACATATCCTTCACATACAACACGCCGAGAATGTTGTCAATCGTATCCTCGTACACCGGAATGCGCGAGAAGCCGCCCTGGATGGCGAAATCAACCGCCTTGTCAACGGTTGTATCACTCTCCAGCATAACCATATCAATGCGCGGGATCATCACTTCGCGAGCGGTCGTGTCCGCGAACTCGAAGACGCTGTGAATCATCTCAGTCTCTTCCTCTTCGAGAACGCCCTCTTCTTCACCCACTGTCACCAGCAAACGCAGTTCTTCCTCGGTAACGAACGGCCCAGGGTGCTTGATTTGACCGCCCATCATCCGCACAAGCGTGTTCGTGACGGCGCTCAACACCAGCACGACCGGGCGCAGCAGCCATGCCGCGCCACGCACGAAACCGGAAAGGCGGCGCGCCCAGCGCAGGGGATTTTGCACAGCGGCTGTCTTAGGCGTGATTTCGCAGAAGATCAAGATGATCAGCGACATCACAATCGTCGAGATCAGCTCTCCCAAAGACGCCGAAAAGCGCAAAGCCAGCACCGTCGCCATACTGGAAGCGACGATCACGGCGACATTGTTCACGATCAGAATCGTGGATAGAAAAGTGTTGGGCCTGGCGAGCAGGCTATCTATGTCGAGGGCTTTTTTATCGCCTTCTTCAATGAGGTTTTTGAGCTTAATTCGGCTCAAAGAGGTCAAAGCCGTCTCAGAAGCCGAGGAAATGGCCGAGAGCAGCAAGGCAACAAGCAGGATGATGATCTGCACCCATGCCTCCCAATCCAATGACGGAGGTTGCGCATTTATCGCGGCGGCTATGCTTGCAAGGCCAGGGCCGTCCATAGCAATCACTACTCTTTCTCGTCGCTTTTTTCCGCGGCTTGCTCGACAGGCGAAAGCATACGCAGCAAGCGGGCCGGTACGCCTGCTACCAGAGCATACGGAGGAATGTCTTTCGTGACAACCGCGCCTGCTCCCGTTTTAGCATACTCTCCAACTGTCACCGGCGCTACTAACATTGTATCACTTCCAATAGAAGCGTGATCGCCAATCGTGGTGGAATTTTTGCGCACGCCGTCATAATTGACGGTGATCGTGCCAGCCCCGATATTGACATGCTCGCCGACAGTGGCGTCGCCGAGATAGCTGAAATGATGCATATCGGTTTCCGCTCCAACACGCGAATTTTTTACCTCGGCAAAGTTGCCCATACGAACGTGGTGTGCCAGGTACGTTCCGGGCCGACAATGGCTGAACGGCCCCATCGTCACATCATCCTCCAGCGTGGCCTCTTCAAGCGCCGAGTTACGAATGATGCAGCGATCGCCAACCACCGATTGCTCGATGGTAGAATTTGGGCCAATGCGACACTCCTCACCGATGCGCGTGCGTCCTGTAATCATTGTACCAGGAAGAATGACGCTATCCATACCAATTGTCACTTCCGCGTCGATGTATGTGGTCTGCGGATCAACGATGGTCACGCCACCATACATGTGACGATCCAGAATGCGCCTCCGGATCACCTGCTCCGCCGCCGCGAGCTGGACGCGATCATTGATGCCCAGCGTTTCGTCGAGCGACCCCGTTACGGTAGCTATCACCCGCTCCTGAGAGCTTGCCACGGCGATGAGATCAGTAAGGTAATATTCGCCCGCCGCGTTGCGCGGCAACTGCTCCAGGTTCGCCCACAGCCACGCCTGATCAAAACAATACACCCCGACATTGACTTCGCTGATGCGCTTCTGCTCGCCGGTCGCGATCTTCGCCTCGACGATCTCACGCACGCGCCCATGCGCATCGCGCACAACGCGGCCAAAATCGGAGGCGGCATCAGCCTGCGCGGTCAAAAAGCTGATAGTCGCCTGCTGCCGGTAATGTGCAGCCACTACCTGAGCCAATACTTCGCTCCTGATCAACGGCATATCGCCATAGCACACCAGTACCATGTGCGGGGCAGGAGCAAGCGACTCGACGGCGGTGCGCGCGGCCAGCACAGCATGGCCCGTTCCCAACTGCTCTTCCTGGATCGCATACAGGCAGCGCTCGCCAAAAACGGCCTCAATTCGTTCAGCTCCATAGCCAATCACAGCAACAGGGCGATGAGGCGAGAGAACTGGAGTAAGGTCAGCGAATGCAGGTGCAGTGGGGATAGCCTCGACGGCGTTGAGGACATGCGCCAATAATGGCAAACCGGCCAATGGATGCAACATCTTTGGCAACATTGAACGCATCCGCGTACCCTTGCCCGCGGCGAGTACGACGGTCGCATAGGTATTCATAATGAGCAGGTAAACCTTTTCCCTTAATTTGCTTGCGAATTCATGATGGGAAACTGGAACAAGCGGCACAAACGCTGCTCCCAAACACAGCAGATCGGTTGAAGCAGCTTGCTGGCGCTCGTATTCTCTAATTGATGCTGGCTCGGGTGCCAGGATTCGAACCTGGGAATAACGGTTCCAAAGACCGTCGCCTTACCGCTTGGCCACACCCGAATAAAGTACGCTAGCAAAGCTGACCTGCGCCCTCTTCGCACTTCTCTTTATGATACAACGGTATACCTGGTTCCACTATTCTACCATAGAGCAGAGATGAGGTCAATAGGCGTTTCTGCGGAGTTCTCCATCCTGGCGGGGGAAATCCGCCGGAATCCCGTAGGGGCGTGGGCTTGCCCCGCCCTGGCCTGACAATACACCGTTTTTGGGCGGGGCAAGCCCACGCCCCTACGGGATTCCCCCTCAAG
>Ga0207416_1003469_pt1 | contig 15033 bp, 12 predicted proteins | sample PaiPotPPM11metaG_FD_184107 | JGI IMG/M metagenome (GOLD analysis project Ga0207416, IMG submission 184107) | Iron sulfur acid spring bacterial and archeal communities from Banff, Canada, to study Microbial Dark Matter (Phase II) - Paint Pots PPM... ...
CGACCTGTAAGTCGTCGTTCAAATAGTCCAGCACGTCACGAATGCTATGCGCGTCGTCCTGCCCGAAAAAGGTGGTATTGGTAGTCACGCGGAATCCGCGCCGCTTGGCTTCACGCACTGCCTCAATTGCCTTATCGAAGATGCCTTCACGGCATACTGATTCGTCGTGGCGCTCTCTCAGGCCATCGATGTGAACCGACCAGGAGAAATAGGGCGACGGTTTGAATAAGTCCAGCTTCTTCGCCATCAGAATCGCGTTGGTGCACAGATAGACGAATCGCTTGCGCTCGACCAGCGCTGCCGCGATCTGATCGATCTCCTTGTGAATGAGGGGCTCACCCCCGGCGATCGATACGATGGGCGCTCCGCATTCCTCCACGGCGTCGATGCACTGTTCAACCGTAAGGCGGCGCTTCAGGATGTCGTCGGGATGCTGGATCTTGCCGCAGCCGGCGCAGGCGAGATTGCACTGATAGAGCGGCTCGAGCTGAAGCACCAACGGGTACTTCTCGCGCCCTTTCAGTCGCTGTCGGACAATGTAGGTCGCGACGCGAAGATTCTGGCGCATCGTGATAGCCATGCTTCACCTCATCCCGCCGAAATTAGCTCAGGCGCCGGCCAGAATCCGGTTGCGCTGTACAAGATTGTACAACGTATGCCTTAATATCTGAATATAGATACGGGAGTCCACACGTCGCATTGGGAGCGATGCGCGGATGGGAGACGGGAACTACTGGCGCCCAGCGAGGCAGCCTGGCGTATTGGGTGCCTGGCTACCTATATCACGTCCCGAGGATTGCGGTGTCCCCGAGATACAGTCGATCGCGCAGAGGCCGTCCGACGGAAACCCATATCCAGGCTATCTCGCGCCGGTGCGCAGGGAGGTGAGCACTGTGTCTAGAGCTCGTTCGTCCGAAGCCCACGTTCCCGTGACGGCTGGGCGCAAAGCGGACCACATCCGGATCAATCTGGAAGAGGATGTGTCCGCGAAGGGGGTGACCAGTGGCTTCGAGAACTACCGCTTTATTCATCGGGCGCTGCCGGAGATCGATCTGAACCAGGTCGACCTCAGCACCGAGCTCTTTGGCCGCCGGCTGGCTGTTCCAATCTTCGTCTCCTGCATGACGGGCGGTGTCCCGGAGGCGGGCAGGATCAACGCCACGCTGGCCGAGGTGGCGCAGCAGCTGGGCATGGCGCTGGGACTGGGCTCGGGCCGTGTTCTGCTGGAGCGGCCGGACGTGTTGCCGACCTTCAATGTCAGACCGCATGCCCCGGATGCATTGATCTTCGCGAATATCGGGGCAGTCCAGCTCAATCGTGGCGTGGGCGTGGACGAGTGCAAGCGTCTGGTCGACATGGTCCAGGCCGATGCTCTGGTGCTTCACTTGAACGCCTTGCAAGAGGCCTTGCAGCCGGAAGGCGATACCACGTTCGCCGGCTTACTCGACCAGATCGCGCTCCTCTGCCGGACGATCGATGTGCCGGTCATTGCCAAAGAGGTGGGCTGGGGGATCGCCCCCGACATGGTGCTCTTGCTGCTCGAGGCCGGCGTCTCGGCGATCGACGTCGCGGGAGCGGGAGGGACCTCCTGGAGCGAGGTGGAGCGTCACCGCCTCAATGGAAGTGTCCGCCGCAACGTGGCGGCCGCCTTTGCCGACTGGGGGTTGCCCACGGCCTCGGCCGTGCGCGAGGCGCGCCGCGTCGCTCCCGAAGCCACCATCTTTGCGAGCGGGGGAATCCGAAGCGGCATGGACGTGGCCAAGGCGCTGGCATTGGGAGCCAATATGGTGGGGATCGCAGGCCCCTTCTTGCGCGCCGCTGCCCAGGGTGCAGACGCGACCTTTGAGCTGGCGGAAGAATTCATTGAAGTGCTGCGCACCGTCATGTTCGGCATCGGTGCTCCCACCGTGGCTGCGCTGCGCCACACCACGAGGCTGGTATCGCCCGATGGAGCTTCACCGGGCGCGTACACCTCGAGCTTCAGCTATGTAACCTCCGGTACCGGGGACTTCATCGATATTACTGAGGATGTGATCGCGGCGGTACAACGGTCGGGGATCCGGAACGGCGTGGTGGCCATCTGCTCGTCTCACACCACGGCCGCGATCCGGATCAATGAGAATGAGCCGCTCTTGCTAGACGATTTCCGGCGCATGCTGGACCGGTTGGTGCCAAGCGGCAGCTACGACCACGACGACTTCGAGCGCCGCAATGGCGTTGCTCCGGATGAGCCGCGCAACGGTCACTCGCACTGTCAGCACCTGTTGCTCTCGACCAGCGAAAGCCTGCCGGTCGTGGGCGGCCGAATGCCACTCGGTCCCTATCAGCGGGTCTTCCTCATTGAGCTCTGTTCCCCACGGCAGCGCAACGTGACGGTGCAGGTGGTAGGCAATTGAAGGACACCCACAGCTTCACCCAGGCAGACGCAGAGACCGTCCCCGGGGTACCCGCCGAGCTCAGCGCCGCCGATGCCTATTGCCGCTATCTCGCCAACCGCCATTATGAGAACTTCTCTGTTGCCTCCTTGGTACTCACTTCTGCTACCAGACTGCATCTGGCGCGGATCTACGCGTTTTGTCGAACCACGGACGATCTCGGCGACGAGAGCGGACCGGCGGCGCTGGCACGCCTGGCTCTCTGGCGCGAGCAGGTAGAACGCTGCTTTGAGAAAGGCCCAAGCCCTATCCACCCGGTCCTTTTAGCTCTCTCCCAAACTATTGGTGGTTTTGATCTCCCACCGCAGCCGTTTCTCGACCTGATCGACGCCAATGTGCAGGACCAGACGGTTACAAGCTATGACACGTGGGATGATCTCAGGCAGTATTGCCTGCTGTCCGCCGCTCCAGTCGGTCGGATGGTTTTGAGAGTGTTCGGGGTCCGGGAGGCTCGGGCGGAGAGACTATCCGACGACGTCTGCATCGGGCTGCAGCTTGCCAATTTCGCTCAAGATGTGAGCATCGACAGGGGAAAGGGACGTACCTACCTTCTACAATCAGATCTCCAGGCCCAGGGTCACCCAGAGGCACCCAGAGGGTACCCGCCAAGCACTGACGACACCCAGAGGGTCACCCAAGCCTGCGGCGGGGTCACCCAAGCCTGCGGCGGGGTCACCCAAGCCTGCGGCGGGGTACCCGGTACCCGGGGAGCCATCCGAGCGATGTGTGATCGTGCCGAAGGGCTTCTAGCCGCGGGCTGGGAATTGGAGGAACTGGTACCGCTCAGGCTGCGTATCCAGCTGGCGCTCTACCGGCTTGGTGGTGGAGCAATCCTTGAGGCCGTCCGTCAGATACATTACCGAACCGATCAGCGGCGGCCCCAGCTGTCCCGGCTGGAGAAGGCGCGACTTGTGCCGCTGGCAGTACGGCAGAGCAGAAGGAGACGAGCGTATGTCCCGGCGCCTCACGTTGCCTAGAGAAACGCTCCATCATCTTTTGGTGCGGACTGATGGGGATCAGGATACCGTCAATGCACTCCAGCTGAGCGTGGACCAACGGTATTGCCGGGACTTGACCCGCCGTGAGGCAGCCAATTTTTATTGGGGATTCGTCGCTCTACCCAAGCCCCAGCGTCTGGCCATCTACGCTCTCTACAGCTTTGCGCGCGAGGTCGATGACGAAGTGGACCTGTCACCCAACGGACACGCACATGCCGGGGCGCACGCTGCTGTGGCTCCTGTGATACCCAGCGGCCACCCAGGCAGTCGGTTCGAGTACCACCAGGCGCGTCTGGAACGCTGCTTCGGCGGCAACGCAGATGATCCGGTTATGCGCGTTCTGATGCATGTCGTCGCCCACTATGGCATACCGAAGGAGGATCTGGAGGCGCTTATTCGCGGCGTAGAGACGGACCTGCTCGTGACCCGCTATGCGTCCTGGGAGCAGCTGCGAAGCTACTGCCGGCTTGTTGCCTCTTCCGTCGGCCGCATGTGTGTGCGGGTTTTCGGTTTCACCGACCCGGCGGCGCTGGAGTTTGCCGATGATCTCGGCGTGGCCATGCAATTAGCCAATATCCTGCGTGACGTGCGTGAAGACGTGGACATGGGACGGATTTACCTGCCTCAGGATGAGCTGAGAGCGTTTGGTGTGTCGGAGCAGGCGCTGCTGGCAGGCGAGCCCGTGGCAGGGTGGGAGCCGCTCATCCGGTATGAGCTCGATCGGGCACACCAGCTCTTCAAATCCGGTCTGCGTGTCACGGCGGTCATCCCACGGCGAGCCGCGGCGTGTGTCCTCACCATGGCCGGGATCTATCAGGCGATCGTGGCAGACATCGAGAGAGATCCTTATCTTCCACTCAGGCAGCGCGCCTCCCTCAGCAGCAGGGAAAAGTTATCCGTCATGCTTCGATCATGGTTGCAAGCCGTGTAGCAGTTGTAGGCGGCGGGCTGGCCGGATTGAGTGCCGCCCTCGAACTGAAGCGGCTTGGGTTTAGCGTCGAGCTCTTCGAGCGGAGCCGTCTCTTGGGAGGGAAAGCCACATCCTTTCAGGTGGATGGCGTCGAGGTCGACAATGGTCAGCATGTGTACCTCGCCTGCTGCACCGAGTTCATCGACTTCGTGGAGCAGCTCGATGGTCTTTCCTTTTCCACCGGAGCATCCGGTGACCTACCCGACGGAGTCGGGAAGGGTGACCCGCCGGCGAAGCCGGAAGGGTCCATGAGCCGGCACACGCCGGCCGGGCCGCCACTCATGCTGCAGCATCGTTTCGAGGCATTGCTCCTGGCTCGTGGCAAGCGTCCCGCGCGCTTACGGGCTGTACCTTTGCCGGCACCCTTGCACCTCGCGCCTGCCTTGCTCCGCTATCACCACCTGAGACCGAGAGCACGCTTGCAGATCGTGCGCGCTCTCCTCGATGCGCGCAGACCGGCGCGGGAAGGTGAGACGTTTGCTGAGTGGCTGGATCGGCATCACCAGACGGTGGCCACCAGGACGGCCTTTTGGGAACCCTTTTTCGTTCCTGCCCTCAACGCTCCACTGGAGGAAGTGTCGGCCGAAGCAGCGTTATTTGTAATCACCACCGCCTTTCTTCGGGATGCAGGTGCCGCCCGCTTCGGTTACTCCCGGGTGCCCCTGGCACGTATCGCCGAGGCGGCCGCCGGCAAAATCGATCGGGTCCATCTTCGAACGCCCGTAGCCGGACTGTACCTGGCCGATCCCGACGAATCGCCGCTCGGTACACACCGTCCAGTGGTCCCCCCGGTAGGAGTCGCCGTAGGGGCGACCCCCTTCCGCGGGCCGGACGACGTCCGGGGACCCGCTGAGAATCGCCCGCCCCTCACCCTCCGAGGGATCACCCTAGAGGACGGCAATCACCTGGAGTTCGACGGGGTGGTGCTCGCCGTCCCACCGGCCAGGTTGAAGCGCCTGTTAGGTCAACCGGAGACGTTCAACGTATTTGGCCTGGACGACTTTCGGAGCGCACCCATTATTGACGTGCATCTCTGGTATGACGTTCCAACACTCGGATTCGAGTTTGCGGCCGTTCTGGATTCCCCCGTGCAGTGGGTTTTCGAGAAAGGGCGAGGATACGTGTGTTGCAGTATGAGTGCGGCCGGCGAGTATATCAGCTGGCCCGGTTCCGATCTGGTGGAGCTGTGCCACCACGAGCTCACCGCGGTTGTGCCTGCGCTGCGAACGGCAAACCTGCTGCGCAGCGCCGCAACCCGGGACAGAGAGGCAACCTTTGTGCCGACTCCCGGGCTGCGGCGTCCTGGCCCGGTAACCAGTTGCCCGCAGGTGGTCATAGCCGGCTCCTGGACGGATACAGGGTGGCCCGCCACCATGGAGTCGGCAGTGCGCAGTGGGCGCTCAGCTGCCGGCGCGTTGGCGATGCAGTTATCAGCGAAACGAGTCCTCGGTCTCCAGTCAACAGACGCGGACCACGGACTAAAGGCTCAGGACTCATAGCTCACAACTGGACACGGGAGACTCGCTTGGACACGACCTTGGACCGAGCAGTGCAATGGCTGCTGGAGCACCAGGATGCGGAGGGTTGGTGGTGCGGGGAGCTCGAAACGAACGTGACGATGACCGCCGAGCATGTCCTCTTGCTTCGCTTTTTGGGCCTCAGCCTGGAGCCGATCAAGGAAGGAGCCGTACGCCACATCCTGAACAAGCAGCGCAGCGATGGATCCTGGGGACTGTACTTTGGTGCGCCGGCAGATCTCAGCACCACCATCGAGGCCTATGTCGCCCTCAAGGTGCTCGGAATCGATCCCGGCAGTCAGCCGATGAAACAAGCGCTCCGAGTCATTCACCAGCAAGGAGGCCTGGCACAGGCCCGGGTGTTTACCAAGATGTGGCTGGCGCTCTTCGGCCAGTACCCCTGGGCCGGCGTTCCGAGCATGCCGCCCGAGCTGATTCACCTGCCCTCGAACGTGCCACTCAACCTCTACGATTTCGCCTGTTGGGCGCGAGGCACGATCGCACCGCTTCTGATCGTCTTCTCGCAGCGTCCGGTCCGGGCACTCGGCTGCACCCTTACTGAGCTGATTGTCCCGGGCACGGAAGCCTTGATGACCAGAGTGCCTGGCTCTGGCCCCTTCTGGTGGGCGGATAAGCTGCTCAAGCTCTACGATAGTTTTCCCCGGCAGCCCGGCCGCCCGTACTCGCGCAAACGTCTGATCGATTGGATCGTGGAGCGTCAGGAAGCAGATGGAAGCTGGGGCGGCATTCAGCCTCCCTGGGTGTACTCGCTGATCGCGTTGAATCTGGAAGGCATGAGCCTCGACCATCCGGTCATGCGCCGAGGGCTGGAAGGGCTCGCGGGCTTCGCGCTGGAAGATGAAGGAGGCTGGCGGCTGCAAGCGTGCATGTCACCGGTCTGGGATACCGCATGGGCCGTGCTGGCTTTGCGCTGGGCGGGCATCGAACGCGATCATCCCAGCTTACGCCGTGCAATCCCCTGGCTGCTCCAGGAGCAGATCACCCGGAGTGGAGATTGGCAGGTGCGCGCTCCAAACGTACAGAGCGGCGGCTGGGCATTTGAATTCGAGAACGATACCTATCCTGATATCGACGATTCCGCGGTGGTCGTTCTGGCCTTGCTGGAAGGAGGGCATGAACTCGAGGTTCGTCCGGCGGTGGACCGGGCCGTGCGATGGCTACGAGCCATGCGGTCCAAGAATGGAGGCTGGGGAGCTTTTGACAAGGACAATACTCGCCAGATCGTGTACCGGCTACCGTTCGCCGATTTTGGAGCGCTCCTTGACCCTCCCTCTGAAGACGTTACTGCACACGTGCTTGAAATGCTGGCGAGAGTCGGACACCCAGAGGGTACCCGGCGGGAGGATCCGGTGGTCGCTCAGGGGCTCGCATACCTACGTCAAACGCAGAAGGCGGATGGATCCTGGTTTGGGCGCTGGGGTGTGAATTATGTGTATGGGACCTGGTGTGTGATCTCAGCGCTGGCCGCGCTTCGTGACGCCGGTTGGGACATCGAGGATATGATTCAAAGCGGCGCTGCCTGGCTGTTGAACCGGCAAAATCGCGATGGCGGTTGGGGTGAGACCTGTTACTCCTACGTGGACAGCTCGTTCGCAGGAGTCGGATGCAGCACTCCATCGCAAACCGCCTGGGCCGTCATTTCACTCCAGCTGGCGGGGCTGAGCCAACATCCGGCTTGTCTCCGTGGTCTGACCTGGCTTCGCGAGAGGCAGCTCAACGGCACCTGGGAGGAGCAGGATTACACTGGAACCGGCTTCCCGCGAGATTTCTACCTCAACTACCATCTGTACCGGCATCTGTTCCCAACCATGGCCTTAGCTTTGAGCCCTGAGCCTTGAGCCTTGAGCCTTGAGCTCTGAGTCTGGAGCTCTGATGTCAGCGTATGGTCATGAGACATCGCCAATGACCTTCTGTCTATATGTCGCCAGCATCTTCTCGACTTCCGTGGGCTCGGATGCGAGGCGTTCATAGTCCGCAGTCTCAAGGAAGGTGAGATCGCGAGCAAGCAGCAGCTGATACTCGAGCTCGCTCGCTGAGCCGCGAGCTATCTGCAGATAGCGGGCAAGTTCCACCTGTCCGCCTCGTCCACAACCTTCAGCAATGTTCGAGGGGATAGACACGCAGCAGCGTCGTATCTGACTCGACAATCCGTACTGCTCATGCGCAGGAAACACGGCGGTTGCCTGATACACGGACACCGTGAGCTGATGAGCCTTCCGCCACACTTGAAGATCCTGAAAGTTGCGCACCTCATAATCCTTCCGATGCTCCAGAGCACCAACTCCTCATGGCTCATCAGCTCACGGCTCAAAGCTCAAAGCTCAAAGCTCAGGGCTCACTGCTCACGGATACGCGGTAGCCCCGTCACCGCTGGCCTCTTGTCGACGGATTTCAGCCTGCCGTAGCTCGTCCCGCATCAGGAGAAGAAGGATTCCCGCCACCAGGACGGTCATTCCCGTAGCCAGAATACGCAGACTCAGCATGATAATTGCGGCAGTAGATGCGGGAACACCATAGGCCAGGAGTGCACCCAGTCCGGTGAATTCTGTAATTCCAATCTCGGTTGGAATGGGAATGAGAACGACGGCGAGGACTACGGCGCCATAAATTGCCATGGTGTGGACAAAGCTGACGTTATGTACTCCTGCTGCCCGGATGATCAAGAACAGATCGATAACATAGATGAGCATATAGGCAGCCGTCGGAACAAGGTTCCGGAGCGTGCGAATCGCCAGGAGCTCTCCGCCGGCTTCCAGAAACTCCGTGGCCAGCTGGACGACATTGCTTAACCAGGTATACCTCTCTGGGTTCAAACGGTTGGCCCAGTAGTTCAGCAGCATCCACACCAGCATCAGTACGACGATCCAGGCGGCGACGATCCCGAGCAGCGTCCAGAATAACCAGGGCTGGCCGGGAATGCCGATGATCAGGACCACGGGCACAGCAAGGGCCGTTTCGAGGCCGAGCATCGCCGTCGTCGCCATGCTCGCGCGCACGTTGGAAATCTTACTGAAGTGGGCCAGGCGGCCCAGGACGTAATTTTGCGTGTAGACGCCGGCCGGCAGACTTTTCGTCATCTCACCTGCAGCGAACGAAGCCACCAGCTGCCGCCATGGAATGTCGAGACACAACTGGGACAGGAGCTCATGCCACACCAGCGCACGCGCTGCTAGGTACGGAAAGGTAAGGATCAGGATGGGCAGCCAGGTGTGCTGGATGACGATCCAGAGTTGAGAACCGCTGCGCGGCGCGACGGCGATGGAAGACACATAGGCCAGCATGCCGAGAGCAACGACGACCGGCAGTACCACCTGGACTTTCGACTGCTCGCGAATCCACTGTCGTATTGCAGTGCGGCTAGGCAGTCTCATGTACGTCCAGCTGGCGAAATTGTGCGAGCACTTCGTCCACCGAGTCCCCGTCGCGGTAGATGAGGCGGTGCGGCACCTGCATGGGAGCTGCCCAATTGATCGATCGAGGTAGCCACCATGGCACGATGATGAAAGGCGTGCGGAGGGCGGCGGCTATGAACCACAAGCCACTTTCCACCGTGATCAGGGCGGCGGCACGCTCGATCACGCCGGCTACCTGACGGATAGGAAGGCCAATCACCCCTCTGGTGCCGGGCACAGGAGTCTGCCCGGGCGCTGCCAGCGTCACCGGCTCGTAGCCTTCTTTCCGCAGCTGATGTGCCAGCGTAACCCAATGCTCAGGCGGCCATCCTTTCATCTTGCGCCAGAACGCACCCATCACAGGCAGGGTGTACTGTCCCGTGTGCGGCGCGAGCAAGACGATGCCCGGCGGCGACACTCCAGCCGCGGGGGTACTCGAGCAGGCCTGGTACCATACCGGGTACCCTCTGGGTGTGGTACCCGGTGTGGCACCCCCGCGGTCCCAGGAGGACAAGGCGCGAGCCGCGGCACGATCCTCTTCGACAAGTCGCAGAACCGGGCGGAACTGATGAAGGCTACTGAGACCAAGGAACGTAGCCAGCCATTGTCCGCGCTCCTGAAGCCAGAGGTCGCGGTAGTAGAGCCAGGGCAGCCGGTGGCGCCACCGGCGTATCATAGTGGCTGCAAGGGGGAGAATTCGAAGGTCGTGAAGAACCAGCTTCGTCCCGAAACGGTCCTGGGTGGTGCGCCGGATGGAATTGCCCCGGCCGTACAGGATCTCGTCGATCAAGGGGTTGTGCTCCAGGATGCGGCTGATTGGTCGGTCCGGACAGCCGACAAGCACGTGTTCGGGCTGAACCTGGCGGCGGTATTCGGCGAGCACAGCAGTAAACCACAAAAGGTCTCCAAGATGATAGTCCTTACCGAGGAGAAAGAGATGAGTCGAAAATGGCATTGTCATGTGTCTACTCTAGATTAGCTGCACTCGCTCTACAATGATTAGGGCTAAACCTTTGCAAAGCGGATGTTTCCCTGTGCGGAGGCGAGCTGTGCTACACATTAGACGGAGAGGTGGAAAGCGATGCTCAAGACTCTCTTCCTGAACCCACCTTCGTTTGAAGGGTTCGACGGTGGCGCCGGCTCGCGCTACCAGGCTCGCAGGGAAATCAAGTCGTTCTGGTATCCCACCTGGTTGGCGCAACCCGCGGCCATCATACCCGACAGTAGGCTCATTGATGCTCCGCCCCATGGCATTGGTTTCGAGGAAGCGCTCACAACGGCGGCGCAGTATGATCTTGTCGTCATTCATACCAGCACGCCCTCGTTGCGGAATGACATTCGCTTTGTCCAGGCATTGAAAGGGCGTAAGCCCGAGACGGTGGTTGGTTTTGTCGGCGCTCACGTGGCAGTCCTTCCGGAAGAAACGCTGCGGGCCTGTCCCTCTCTCGACTTCGTGGCCCGCAAAGAGTTCGACTTCACCCTCAGGGAGATCGCGGACGGGTGGCCCCTTTCCGAGGTGGTGGGTATCAGCTACTGGGACCGGGAGAAGAACTCCGTCGTCCACACCCCCGAGCGCCCCATTCTCATGAACATGGACGAGCTGCCGTTCGTCATCAACGTCTATAAGCGCGATCTGGACATCGAGAAGTACTACATCGGGTACCTGCAGCATCCCTATGTCTCCCTCTACACCGGTCGCGGCTGCTTTTCGCGGTGTACCTTCTGCCTCTGGCCGCAGACAATCGGAGGCCACAAATATCGTGTCCGCAGCCCTGAGCATGTCTTCGAAGAGATGAAGCTGGCGAAATCGTATTTTCCGAAGGTCAAAGAATTCTTCTTCGACGACGATACGTTCACGGATAACCGGCCACGAGCTGAAGAAACCGCTCGCCTGTTGAGGACGCTCGGCATCACCTGGTCCTGCAACGCCAAGGCAAATGTGCCATATGAGACGCTGAAGGTCATGCGTGAATGCGGTCTGCGCTTACTACTCGTCGGATTTGAGTCTGGCGATCAACAGATCCTCAACAATATCCGCAAGGGTATCCGGGTTGATCGAGCCCGCGAGTTTGTCAAGAACTGCAAGCGGCTCGGCATCAAGATCCACGGCACGTTCATCCTGGGTCTGCCAGGGGAAACGCGCGAGACTATGCGGCAGACCATGGAGTATGCGCGCGAGCTCGACGTCGATACCATCCAGGTATCATTGGCTGCCCCGTACCCCGGCACCGAACTCTACGCCCAGGCTTTGGCGAATGGCTGGTTGAAGCAGGACACACTGATCGACGAGCATGGCATCCAGGACGCCACGATCGAGTATCCGGATCTCAGCAGGGAGGAGATCTTCAAGGCCGTCGAGGACTTTTATCGTCGCTTCTACATGCGGCCTCGACCCATCCTTCGCATCATGAAAGAGATGGCTCACGACCGCAGAGAATGTGGGCGGCGGCTTCGTGAGGGATACGAGTTCGTCCGCTTTTTTACCGAACGCCGCCACGCTACGTAGTAGTTTCGCCGTACCGCCGCAGCAGCTCGGTGCGCGACATCCACATCTCCTGCGGGTACGGTCCGAACGTCTTCCCGCGAGATAGGCGATCGAATCCCTCGTTCGTGTAGATCGCCAGGAGTCCCGCCATGAAAAGGCGATCGAGCCGGGCGCGAAGGCCCGCCGGGCGATCTCGAAGATGAAACCCGAGCCAGGTTGCTCCGCGTCCCAGCAAGGTGACGGCGTAGATGGCCTGGACATCGGGAGCGAAGTCAGGCTGTGATATCCAGGCGGCCAGAGCACGTAGGTCGCTCTCCAGGACCCGCAGGATACGCCAGCTGCTGCCCTGTACTGCATCGAGGACGATCAGGTTATTCATGTGGAGCTCGATCACGCGGTCACCCGGTTGAATAGGTGTGCCGTCCGACAGCACGATCGGCTCTCCGTGATAACGGCCGAGATAGACGTCAAGTGCGCCGTGTGGGGCGTTGGGAATCGGAACCGTACGCCAGATGCGGCGTGCAAGACGCTCCCAGAGCGGCCAGACGCGCAAGAGTCCACGTGGCCTGCCCGCGCCTGTGCCGCGCGACAACCACCAGATGAGTCTAATCAGGTTACCCGAAGATGGCAGCAGATTGCAGTGTAGCTACGGTATGAAGCGCGCCAAGCACTGTCGAAGGCGGAACGGCAGTCACGGTGTTGAGCACGCCAAACAGCAGCATCAGGCTTACCCAGGCCACCGCGCTCAGCGCTCCGATACTTCGGACCCTCGGTGGGACACCGCGGATCACCCGCAGGTCATGCGCGGCCGTCCAGAGCAGGGCCAGTGCGACCAGGCTGAGGATGGTAATCCAGATGGACACGGCTTGGGCTACCGGGACGACCGACCGATAGTTGAAGATCTGGTCGACGTGCACCGCCACCAGAATGAGTCGGGTGAGCGCGCCGCCCACCGCGGCCAGCCCGAGGGCGAATCGCAGGCGTCTCAGCGCGGCGGAACGCGAGTCGGCGCTGCGCACCCAGGCCATCACCGCGCTTCCCACCAGAACCGTCGCGGTGCAGGCGATCACGATGTGGATCATCAGGGGGAATTGCCCTTCCAGGGCTCCCGCCTTGGCTCGCAGCGCATAGCCCACACTCAGGGGGATCGCCGCCCAGAGCAGGGACGCCGGGAGAGCGCCGCAGACGAAGTCCCGGAAGCGAATCCGAATCAACCCGGTGGTAACGGAGGCATAGAGCCGGAACATGGGAATGAGTCGGGTGACAAAGACGACGAGCGCATCATGCCCACCCAGCCGGCGCCGCCACCCTTCGATGACCGCTTCATGCCGCTGGTTGTTCGGTTGCAGGTACCGGAGCAGACGCACCAGCAACCGATTACCACAGGTGCGGCACGCCAGGTGGATCGAGCTGCAGGCCAGGATATCCACCACCCCGAAGAGCAGCCACGCGCCGATCAGCGCCGGAACCGAGTGAACAACCTGCACCCCGGCAATGAGGATGGCGATCTCACCGGGGACGAGAGTGGGGAGGCCAATCTCGCCGGCGAAGATGACGAGAACGACGATGAGCACACCGTAGTGCGCTATCAGTGCCGGCATGTGTAAGAGTGTACCCTGCTTGGTACACCGACGACTAGACCCCGAAAGGAGAATCTCGCCGGGAGCCTTTGGTACCAGACTCGGTAGTCGTATGAGCAAGTAGTGTGCCTGCTGTGGATCACTCGTAGCCCTTATGCCTCGGGAAGGGCCGGGTCCACACGCACAGCATCTGAGATGGACACAGGATGTAGCTCGGCGCTCCACCGCCTTACACCGTAGATCGGTGCTCTGTCTCCGACGAATGTAGGCCGGTCTGACCCGTCCAGGGTCGGACTCGGCCGGGATCGGCAGGGCTGGTTGTTCTTGCTCTGACGCCTGGGGAAGCACCACCGTTACTCTCGAACAGCGCGGGTCGGCTCGAAGGGAGGCATCTGAGCACTCCCCGGCCGGCCGCGGCCCTGAACGGGCCGCTGCGGCCTGCCTTCATCGGCGACAGAGCGCCGAGCTACAGTTGCAGCGGATCTGCCACAGGTCCCCATCCCCACTCGCGCATAAACCTTAGGAATCGACAGTAGACTGAGCAAAGGAGAAGAACTGATGCCAGGTGGCTGGAGACCCCCGATGGTTTGCGGCTGACCTTATTCCAACTCCCGTAGCCCAATACTGCATCGCACCATGTCAACTTCTGCCGGATCGCACAAGCTCGGCGTCGCGATTGCGCCTGCTGACGCCGGATCCTGGATTGCCGACGCGGTGAGGGAGGGCGGCGGTCGGGTCGTTTCGCCCGCTCAGGCTGAGGCGCTGATGTGGGGTGGCTGGCGTCCGGACGGGCTGCAGGAGGTGCTAGACCAGGGGCCAGGCATCAGCTGGGTACAGCTGCCTTCGGCGGGAATCGAGGCTTACGCCAGGCTGGTCGACGCTCGCCGGATCTGGACCTGCGCCAAGGGGATCTACTCTCAGCCCGTGGCCGAACATGCTCTGGCGCTCGCGTTGGCCGGGCTGCATCATCTCCCTCAGCTGGCGCGGGCCCGTACCTGGCGTCGGGCATTGTGCCGTGACCTTTATGGCGGCTCGGTGACCGTGATCGGTGGCGGAGGGATCGCAGGCACGTTGCTCGATCTGCTCGCCCCCTTTCACGTCAGCGTTACGGTCGTGCGCCGCCATCCGCAGGACATGTCTGGCGCAAGCCGGGTTCTCGGCACCGATGCCCTGCACGATGCGCTGCCACAAGCGGATGTCGTCATCCTTGCCCCGGCCCTGACGCCGGAGACCGAGGGCATCATTGGTGCGCCCGAGCTGCACTTGATGAAGTCCGATGCCTGGCTGGTCAATGTGGGACGCGGAAAGTTGGTGCAGACCGATGAGCTGGTGGTAGCGCTGCGTGAGCGATGGATTGGAGGAGCTGCGCTCGACGTGACCGACCCCGAGCCCATCCCGGACGATCATCCCCTCTGGAACCTCGAGAACTGCCTGATTACCCCACACTGCGCCAACCCTCCGCCGCTCGCAGACCAGCGCTACGCCGAGCTGATCCGCGAGAATGTGCGGCGGCGCATCGAAGGCCGGCCATTGGCAGGCCTGGTCGATGCTCGGCTTGGGTACTAGTTAGCAGGTCACTGCTTCACCTTGGCTCTGCCTGCCGCAATGCAGTTAGCAGCTGTTCTGCCGTCATGG
>Ga0207416_1003470_pt1 | contig 15032 bp, 12 predicted proteins | sample PaiPotPPM11metaG_FD_184107 | JGI IMG/M metagenome (GOLD analysis project Ga0207416, IMG submission 184107) | Iron sulfur acid spring bacterial and archeal communities from Banff, Canada, to study Microbial Dark Matter (Phase II) - Paint Pots PPM... ...
TGGGAAGATCGGCCGGCAGCGGGAGCGGATACAGGCCGCAGACTTCGAGCGCCGCGCGCCGCGCTATCGAGTTCCCGTCCGTCAGCGGGCGCGGATGCGTCTTGAGCCACGCGACGATGCGCGCGGGGAAAAGCTGCCCGAATTCGGTCTCGCTAAAATAGAACTCATTAATTGCTTTGGCGAATGGCATCGTGAAGGGACGCCCGTAGGTGACGTTAGTCGTGACCATCTCGATGTTGATATCTCGATTAGCACCATCCGAGCTGTTCCACAGATCTCCGAAAGTCAACGGGTGAGCGGCATCCTTTCCCGCGATGGCGTCGATCTTGCCGGCCAGCCATTCCGTCAGGACAGGATCTTTCGAACCGGCGGGCGGCATGCCGCTACAGAGCCCGTATTTGTTGAAGGGAACGGCACTCAACAGGTCGCGAACGGCCCAAATCAGCGGCCCGGCTAACATTAGGAGCAGCGCGCAGACGACCGTGGCGACAATATCTAGAACAAGGGTGAGCCCGTTGGTGACGCGCCCAAGGTTTTCAACGATTATCGCAGCGGCAAGAATCGCAACGACGATCGCGGGGATGCAATAGATCGACCGGAAGATTGCCGCAGCTATCCTCTTTAGTATGCTTCCTTTTGAGAGCAGCAGTGACAGCGCGAACTTGAACAACGCGCGAGTTTCTTTCGCAGGTTGAAAGAGGCGGCGCAGGTTTGAATTCTGCTGCAGCCAGTCGGGCAGCGCACGCAATTCTTCGAAGCCGGCGGTCGCATCTTCCGTAGGGCTGGGGTGTTGGCGGCGATACTCAGCGGCTGCCGTCAGGGTTGCGGCGATCGCGCCGGCCGATGTCCCGCCGATGTTTCTGAAACGATACGTTTTGGAGAGTTCGTAGACCGCCAACGGATAGACGACGCCGCTCGTGATGCCGCCCTTCATCACGATGTCGCACTCGCGTAGTGTACTAGGCGTGATATCCCGTGGGACAGGTGCCGCTGATCGTCTTTATGCGAACGATCGGATGGAGCTCGATGCCGTTGGGCGCGACACCGGTTTGGCCGTGCAGCACGTCGAAGAATCCGACGCCGGTGACTTGCGCGATCATCGAACCCGTGAATTTCTTGAGGCTGCTGCCGACGGGCGGCGGGCCGAAACATTTGATGAACGAGGTACGCACTTTGGCGACCTGCGCGGCGTGTCCGCTCGCGACGACGGTTGAGCATTGCGGATCCGGCACTTCGCCGATCATCCTGTCGGCAGTGTTGGCCGGATCGGCTAGGACAACGTGCAGATCGCGATCCGATTCTTCCTTGAACCCGACCAACAGCGCTTGAACGGTGTACTCAGTTTCCTCGACCGGCACGTAGCGGTGCGTGTCGTTGTTCTTGTCGAAGCCGCCTGGAACGGGCAGCCCACGCAGCTGATCGACCGTAGCGACTTGCGCGGTGGCTTTGATGAGAGTCGCGTCCGCGTCGTCGAGCGTTTTGATATGCCAGCGCTCCGTCCCGCAATGCGATAAAGGATTGAGCTTGCTCTTGGGCGCAGCCGAGGCGGGCGTTATCAGCGTCAGCGCAAGAATAGCGGCGAGACTAGCCGCTAGGGATTTCATACCGGGCGCGTCGGTCCGCGTCCCCGCGGCCTGAGCGGAAAAGCTTTTTTAAACAGCTGAGTGTTCGGATCGTCCGATGTGACCAGCGCCAGACGCGATGTAAAGATCTCGCGCGTTTCCGAAGCAAGCTCGGCATCGGTTGCAAAACCGACTCGCTCGGCGGTCGTTTCGCTGGCTTCGTAAATGCGATTGACGACCGAGCCCCCCAGCCGGAAGCGGCACTCATCGCTGCAATACAGGGGGACTTTAGAGCCGGTCGTGCCTTTAGCCGAGTCCATAGTTCGCCCACACCACAGGCAGGGGAAAAACCCCAACGCGACAGACTCGTACACCACACCCGTAGGTTAGTACAGATGTACCGGTTTCCCCTGCTAGGCCCGCTTGTGGGCCCGGAAGAGGCCCGCCAGCTGGGTTCGGTTGCCGACGCCGTAGGTCCGGAAGAGCTGGGCGATATGGTTGCGCACGGTGTACGGGCTGCGCCCAAGTGCTTTACCGATCTCCGCATTGCTCTTGCCTTCGACCAGCAATTCCAGCACGCGACGCTGCGCTTTCGACAGCAGTCGACCGTCGGCGCTTGCATCGCTGGCGGCAGCCACCTCGCGCGCGATCCAACTGCGCGGCCATGGCGCGATCTGTCGGCGAGCTTCCACGAGCCAACTCGAGTCATTCGTGGCCTTGTGCAATGCTAACGCGCACAGCGCCGAGCGCCAGCCGTAATGGAAGGCTTCAAAAATATCGCGCGCTTCCGTGAGCATCGCGATGCCGCCGGCTGTTTCGCCGAGCTCGAGCAGCGCTTTGCCGGACGAATATGCGGCGAAGGCGCGCGTCCGGGGATCGTCGTCATACGAGATGCCCAGCATTACCGAGGTGTGCAGGGAACGAAACTGGGCCAAGTATTTTTGCGAGAGCGCCGGATCGATAGTCGCAAAGAGTTCTGCCAAAGTAAAAAGGGACGAGCGTTCTTCGCGCTGTGTTTCGTGCCACGACAGGTGTTGTGCGACTTCATGTGCTTCTTGTAAAACATCGTGCGCAAACGTTTGTTCACCCGTGTTTCGCGCCAGATAGGCGCGATCGGTCAGGCAGAGTACGCGCCAATGTTCTGAAGGTGCGAGTGCCGCTGCCGCGCGGAAGGCCCGAAAGGCCGCGAGTTCGTTGCCCTGCAGCGCATCTATCCAGCCGAGATAACGCATGGTTTGAAATTGTTCCAAGCGCGTCCCAGGGGCCCATCGCATCGCGGCATACGTATCACGCATACGCTGCCACTCATCAATCAACGGAAGTTCGCGACCAAGAATGGCCAGCGTCCGCAGCGCTTTAGCGCGATAGTATTCATCGGGCTTTTCAGCTTGGCAGAGTACATCGAGCGCCGTGACGAGTTCCCGCACCTGGCGTTCGACATCTCGCCGGCGGACGGCAATCCACGACAGCAAGACGTGGGCGCGCGCTCGATTGTTGGGCGATTCGTCGTGAATCTGGCTCGAAGCAATTTCTTCACTCTCACGATGCTCGTGCTCGAGCCAGGCCATCAGCGCTTTGTAGAACAGCGCGTCAGATTGAAGTTGGCTGCCAGGCTCAGCTTTTTCGAGGGCTCGATCGAGCCACACGCGCGCAATTGAGTAGTCGTTGGTGCAAGCGTAGGCGGCGCCCAAGAGGATGTCCCGCTCGATCGCAACTTGCGGATCCGTCGGCTTCAGCCCCGCGAGCGGCTGGATCATTTCGACGTAGCGCTGTTCACGAAAATCAACTCTGGCCGTCAGGACGGCGGCACGGGCCGAGTCGCCGAGCTCGCTTAAGAGTCGGCGGCACTCCGGATAGTCCGCGGCCAGGAAGGCGTCGGTGAAACTGTCTTCATCGAACCGGGCGCGCCGGGTCGCCTGTTTTGATCGGGTCATGATGCGGCGGCACTCCACCCGCCGCATCACTCCTTTTCTAGTACGAAGATACTACCCTGCCCCTAGGGCGTAGTCGTGGTGCTCGCGGGGCCCCCACCATTGTCCATGGGCTTGAGCTGCTGGCTCTGGGAGACCAGGGGCGTGAGGTTGGAACCCCTTGAAGTGCAGGCTTGGAGCGAACAGGCGAAAGCAGCCAGGACTAGGGCGGCAACGAGATTTCGCATGACGGACCTTTCCGGCATAAAGATGCCTGGAGGGAAAGTGTACCAGTACGAAAACCCTAGTCGAGAGTCCCGGCTACAGGCGCAAGTCTTTTCAATTCTTGCCAGCCTGGGGCTTAACGGGGAGGGTGAAATGCCAAGGTATCGAGTAAAAATTGGATTTTTCTCGGTCGCAATCGCGGCGACCATTCTGGCCGGATTCTCGAACGCGCGCCAGGCATCCGCCGCTACGATCTCCACGGCCCCATCGACGCCACCACCGCCAGTTCTCTATTTGGCCAGCGCCGATTCCTCTTCGACGACAAATAGTCAGAGCAACGAAACCAACTACGTTTTCGCGAGCGCGTCAAAAATCGCTAACGCGTATATGGTAACCGCGATTCGCCTGAGCTCGCCATTTAATCCTCAGGCTCCCGAAAAGCTGTGCAGCGATCCCACGACAAAAGCAACAGTTAGACCGCAAGATTTACTGCTTGTCTTTTCCATTGGAAGAGCCGACCAGGCCGCGAACAAATTCACTGGCGGTGAATCCGAGAGAGTGGAATTAAACTTCACTCGCATAATTTGCCCTGCGGTAGGAGCAGGGATCGAAACACTCCCCGACACGGGCGGGACGGTTTCAACGTACTGGGGATCCACAAGCTCGGGCAGCTACTCCCACTATTATTGGGCCAACCCCGTGTCTGGAATAGCCGCGATAGCCGCATTGCTAACCTCCCCTTGGATCAACACATATCGACTTTGGTTGACCGTGCCAAGCTCAATTCTTGATTCTTTCAAGAACGATCAGAGCGCATTAGAGGGTACCATCTACTGCGCAACTGCCAGCGGCATCTTGGAGGCGCTGCATGATGGCGGCGTCATTGATCTTCAAAACACGGATAAGGGCCTATTTGCATTCCGTTTGGATACCGTAAATAGATTCAAGATGCGCGTTAGGGGTGTCAACCGATGCCAAGAGCGACAGCCGACCTGGCCCACATTTTCCGATCAGACTCCGTTACCGCTAACACCGTAGGAAGACTGTTGCGTCATCGTATTCTTAGCACAGCGGACATTCGGTTTGGATCGGCAAGCTGTGTAGTTTTTCAGATCCAGCTAACCTGAACTAAACAGGCGACGGAGCCCGCTTCACCATAGCTCCCCGCTGTGTCATGGTGAGCCTGTCGAACCACGCCCGAGCGTAGTCGAGGGCTAAACCTTCGGCTTAAATCCTAACGAGAGCGAGTTAATGCAGTAGCGTGTGCCTTCGGGGCCTGGGCCGTCGTCGAAGACGTGCCCTAAATGCGAATCGCAGCGCTTGCAACGCACTTCGATGCGATGCATGCCGAGTGTGTCATCGTCGAGCAGCCGCACATTCTGCTGTTGCTCGGGACTCGTAAAGCTCGGCCAACCACAATGCGACTCGAACTTTGAATCGGACGCGAAAAGCGGCGCGCCGCAAGCGCCGCACGTGTACATCCCTTCCTCGTCCACGTTTAACAGCGGACCGGTAAACGGCCGCTCCGTGCCGGCCTCGCGCAAAATGTGATAGCGCTCAGGCCCGAGCTCGGTCCGCCATTCTTCTTCGGTTTTTTGGACTTCCGGCGTCTCGTTGCGGTTCATCACGGATCGAGGTCCGCAAAGATCGCATCCACGTCGAATTGCAGCCAGGGTAAAGCCGGATGTTCGAAATGGCTTCCGCGCGCGTATTCGCGTACGCCGTCGGTCGCATGCGCGATGATGAGGCGCGTTTTTGGATCGACGTCGAGGACGAGCACGGAGCCCGTCGCCAGATAACGCGCGATCTTTTTCGCCAGGTAGCGCAGGTCGTCTGAAGGCGAGCGTACCTCGACGGCCAGCTCGGGCGAAAACGGCGGCTTCTCGCGGCCTTCGCCGGTCAGCTCTAGCCGCCGCTCGCGGCTTAAGTAGGCGACATCGGGAACAAACTCGGTTTTCTTTGTGCCGGCGGCAGCGCCGGGGTCGAAGCGAACTTCCGGCACGACGAAGCCGCGCGCGCCGGCACAATCGGCAATCACGCGCGCCAAGGCGAGCTGCACGAGCCCGTGGCTCATCTTCGGGCTCACCTTCGGGTACGGACGCCCGTCGAGGTATTCGATCTCAGGGCGGTCTTGCAGTATCGTAGCCATGGCTTGCATCTCACATGATACCATCACGCGGTGCAAGCGTTGCGCCAAGGCTCAGCCGCTACGTCGCGGCTGCCGCTTTGAGTTCTGCCTCGAGTTCGGCCACGCGCTCCCGTAACGCCGAAGCCTTGAAGCGCGCATAGGCGCCGCCCGCGGCGGTGGCCGCGCGTTCGATGAGCGCCAGCTCGTCGCTGTCGATATCGGTGCCGTTGGAATGCGGCGCGTAAAATGCGATCGCTTCGAGTTCGGCGTCGGAAAAGATCGGCACGGCGAGCGCCATGTGCTGTTCGCTCAGCCGCCACGGCTTGCGCTGCGCTTTCAGAATCGCGATGAGCGATTCCGCATCGTCCGTGGGCGCGTCCGTGTCCCGCCGGCCCGCACTATGCACGAATTGCAGCTCGCCATCCGGTTGAACGCGCGTTAATATGCCCTCGGCCAAGCCGAACGCGCGCACCGGCTCGTCGATCAGCAATCGATTGACGTGCTCCTCCGTGCGCGCATAGGGAATCGCCGATGCGACGGTCGCAATGTGTTCCTCGGCGCGATGCCGCGCGAAAGAACAGCCAGTCCATGAACCGGTCGACTCGCGCATGAAACGCGTTAAACGAAAATCCGAGAATCAACGCGAGCCCCATGTCTGCGATCAGCCCAGCGCGCGCCGTCGAAAGCGCTCTCGAAAAGAACAGATCGACCAGTGCAAAAACGCCCACAACGAGCGTCGATATGACCGCATAGACCACCGCGCGGCTGATCGCGACGTTGACGTCGATGATCCGATGTTTGAGGATCGTGTATAACACGGCCACCGCAGGAACGAGCGTAAACGCAAGCGTCAGCAACGAATGTACGAGATAGGTCGTCGGATACAGGCCGAGATTGCCCTGCGAGCCGAGGAAATCTACTATCGCGGCGACTGCGGCAATCGAAAATGCCCAGATAACCCAGCGCAACCGTTCGCGCGTGGCGACGTCGCTTTCCGCATAGGTTGCGATGAGAATCGCCGGGATACTAACGTACGCCAGCAGCGTGAGCGCAGTAGCGATAAACGTACCCTCACCCCAATTTACTCCGAAGTAGATGAATAGGCAGACCTGCACGACGCCGCACGCGACCGTCCCCACCATCACCGCATACGTCGCGAACTCAAGCCGCCGGCGCCACGCCGGCAGCGGGCCTTCGTGGAGCAAATGCAGTGCGAAGATCGCGCCGAAGAACGGTGCCGCCCACGCATAGAGATTAGTCCACACATATGCGATCGGAAACCACCAGCTGGGCCCGAGGAAGTAAAAATCGTTAACCGGGCCCCCGCCGTTCAATGAAAAGACAAAGAACGCCCACGTCGCCATGTTCGGCCGTTTCAAGACGAGAAACGCGCCCAGAATCAGGAAGAGCAGCGCAGCGAGCTGCCGCAGCACGATTACCGGCACGTTCGGAATCTCGGGCACCGTAACGATGCGAGCCGTGTACGGCCGGCCGTGCGACGTCAACGAGATGGCTATTTGCTTGCCGGGATCGGCTGTTTCCGGATAGAGCGCGGCGGTACGCAGCGCCAGGCTCTTTCCGGCGAGATCGATGCGGTCGCCGACCCTCACCCCGGCGGCTGCAGCCCGCGGCTCGACGCCGATCACGACGCCATCGTAATTAATGGTAAGCCCTGGGTTGCCGAGCGGATGACCGAAGTCGCGCCGCAGATCCGGAACCCACGTCGCGAGCGACGCGCACGCCAATAGGAAGACGAGCGCGTATCTAACCTGGGCTGAGTTCTGGGCCTTCGCCATAGCGTTAACTACGGCCATTGTCATCCTGAGCCTGTCGAAGGACGACCGAGCAGGGCGCAATCAGCGCCCGCGGCGGGGGGCTCTAGCTACTACGCCGCTAATCGTACAGAACGACGTTGAGCAACGACGTATGCAGATGCATCCCACCGTTGTATTCGATGGCTCTCACATCGACGACATCATTTAGAGCGGGTTGCCGACCGGCGGGGAGCAGGCATATCGACCCGTGAACGCAGCCGCGAGCATTCCGGATTTTCCGGGAAGCGGCTGAGGCAGTCTTCCGCGCACTTTCGCGCCTTTGATGTTTCACCTGATATTAGATAAAGCCAACCCAGAACCCCGAGACCATCCGCCTCGAGATCGTCATGATGGATTTCCAATCGAGCTAGTACGCTGCGTGTATATATTGCGCGGCGATGCACCGGGACAAACTCCTTAAAATCGGTTAAGATCGTAATGATTTGTCGTCCAACCCGCGTAAGCGTTTCGACGCGATCGGAATGGTCTAGGGCGCGCAAACTAAGATCCAAAGCGCGTTGGTGGTCCCCTTCCGCCTGCTCGAACGAGGCCCAAGATATCCACACTTGAAATTGCGCGGGATCGAGTTCAACGGCTCGCTTGTAAGCTCTTCGCTGATCGTCGGCCGTGAGGTTCCCTGCTGCGCGCGCAGTTAGAGCGTATTCTTCAGCTGCTTCCGCATCGTGTTCAAGAATATACTCGATAACGCGCTTGTTCCGCTGTTGAGCGCCGAAGTCTTGCGGATCCGCCGCGTCTGCGCTCTCAGAAAGGAATCGCATCAGTGCGGCAGGGCGATCGGGACCTACACCCTCCCTGCCAAGGATGCGCAGTAACGTCACGTCGCGTTCCACATCGCGCTGAACTCGAGTTCCAACGATAATCTGTTTGGCAAACTGTTGTGCTGCCCAAGAGACCCTAAAAACTCCGTACTCCGAACCTGCCTCATCTGGGCTATCTAACAAGTGATTGTCTAGGATCGCGTCCCTAGCACGTTGGTAATCCACACTGCGGCCTGCGCAACACAGATGGGCCATTCGTTCGTCTCGGGCGCTTGGCGAAAGCGCAAGGAGCAAAAACAGGTACTGAGCGTCATCATCGGCTCGCTCAAAGGACCGCCTAAACAACGCCGTTAGATAATCCTCGGACAACACTTTTGGCAGCAGCTTGTCGAGCGATGATGAACGAGCAAATTCATTTATAACTAGCTTTATCGCATATGGGTTACCCAAAGTGAGATCGTATATTCGCGAAATCAGTTTTTCGTCCACGCGCGGTTCGCATCCAGCTCGGCGCGCCGTTTGCATAATCAGGTCACGAGTTTGATCCAGACTTAATCCGCCGATCTCAATCTTGAAATCACCCTGGAACGCTCGCTCTCGGCTCGTGATCAAAGCTTTCGACGGATGAGCAAGATGGCGTTTCACAAATTCTTGCAACGTTGGCGTATCGTCAAAGCTTTCAAAATTATCGAAAACGAGAAGATATTTCTCTTTAGCACTGCTCAAGCAGCTCGCCATGAAATCCGCAGGCGTGAGTTCCTTTGGTTTTGCGTATAGTGGCTCAATTAGGTCGCAGAACATTTGAGCACACGCAGAAAGCGATGTTACTTGCCTTTGCCTAGCAAGTGGACCAGCGTACTCATCCAAATCAACGTCTCTCGCGCTAAACCAGATTATGACGTCGAAGACCTCACCTTCGCTAGCAGATTGTGCTTGGTTGATAATCTGCCTTACAACTCTAAGGGCGAGGGTTGTTTTTCCAGCCCCGCCCAGCCCAGCAAGAGAGATAAAGTTCACCGCTTTTCCGGTCAGGAATTCCAGCAGCTCTTTTTCGATCGATGGGCGACGTACATACGTCGTAAAGTCGACCGTCGGGAGGTTATTAATTGGCGTCGCGTCCCAATCAAGCGTGTTCCTCCCGGCGGTACGACTCGGCTGCCTTTCCGTCGGCTGCAGATGAAACCAACGCAGTATTAACGGTTTTTGCTCGTTTGTCAGATAGTCCAAGTAGTCCGAAGCGCCAGAACTTTTTCGACGCGAGTTTAAGAAGTAGCTGCTGTCATCGTCTCTAACGTAATAGATAAAATCGGGAAGCTGCAAAACCGAACCGCCGATTCGTATGTAAAGATCCTCCGACGTTTTTATAGACTCTGCTGGAAGCAGCTCTTGTATCTGGCTTGGGTAACCGCGAAGTAACCGGCACGAATAATTGCCACCGGATTTTATTTTCATCGGTTTTAAAAGGTCGCCGCTCGCAAATGATGATGTTTCAACAAGCCATGATAGGATTTCCAAAAGGGGAGGATTGATCGCTTCATATTGACTTGGGGTTGTTGCGCCATGGCCACGAGTCCGGTTACGAAGTGCCACGAAGAATTGTAGAATACCTAAGCGATTCTTGGCGAACCCCGACGCATCTGACTCGCCCAGCTCAAACCAAACCGAACGGGCGCTTTCCAAAATATCGGCGCCACGAGCATCGCTGCCAAGCTTTTGCGTGTAATTGCGCGTAAACTCAAGCGTCTCCAATTTTCCTGCGACGGTCAGCCCATTGATTACCTTCTGCAGCGTATCCGCCCAGATACCGACACCATCATTTGTTGCAATTGCATACCCGAGCCGCGACGCCTCGCCGGGATCGAAGACTTGAAGAATTCCTAGCATAACCGTGCATTCGAATTTTAGAATAATCTCGCTGGCATAAGTGATGGAATCGAATTCAGATGAGCTGCCGCGTTCCTCGCGCATAAGACGGCTGAGCTGCCGAGCGATCGGTGTCACAAGACGATTCGTGTCGTATAGCAGCGAGTTTTGCCGTGCGTCGACGATCATTACGCCCACCTTATGCTTATCTGGTGTTGTTTTCCTATCAAAACTTAGGTGTGGTGTGACTCGGGGTCATGTCTTAATACCCGCCATATCGAACATCCACTCATTCAAGATTCAGGCTCAGGGTTAGGAGATCTGCAAGACAGGTGGGTTGTAGACTATAAAACTCGGACTGCAGCACTTTGATATAGCGCCACTGTGCATCCGAAAGGCTCGACGCGTTCTGGCACCACATCAGCGCTGCGCGGTCTTTACTCTCCACGTCAATGTCCTGACGCCCCTTCGTTTCGATTAGATATTGGATGCCATCCACTGACACGGCTGCGAAATCAGGTTCATAATAGCGCAAGCGGCCGACGGAATCACTATATTCGATTGAGAACCCGAATTGTTCCGGAAGCTTCGCGAATTTTGAAACGTCGGGTGCCTGTTCGAGAAATTTGGCGAAGTCAACTTCGAGTTCATTGTCACATGCGACTAGATTGAATATGCACTTTAACGCAGCAAATGTTGGGCGGCTGAACGGAAATGGCAGGGTACTCGACAACCAAGCGTCCGGGCCGGAAATTTTTGGTTCGCGCGGCTCAATGACTAGATTTCGCAGCGCCTTTACGAATGCGGTTACAGTAACGTATTGTGCGACGTTACTAGAGATCGACCTGAGCACCTGCGGTGCGTTAAGGTCTGTCTTCTCGCCAAAGGCTCTTTCCTCGAGAAATTCCCGCACCTTGGGTACAATTACTGCAAATTGAGATGGCAGTTTTAGTTCAACCGCAATGCGCCGAGCGTAGTAGCCGATAACTTCTTCCGGTGTTTGTACCTCAGGCATTGTGTAGGTTTTTTCAATCTCTTTTTGAAGCGTGATTAAATCATACCCCTCGTATTTGAACTCGCGTGAGGCTGGATCGCCTTGTTTTCGCGGCAAGACGGGGGCGGGGATTGTCATAACGTCAAGGCGCGAGATCTCATCCGAAATGCTGGTCTTACGAACGAGTACGGGCGACAATTGAGGAAACGCAATGTCGTTGCCAAATTTCGTCTGATCGACGAGAATACTTACAAGGCGAAGCTTGTCTTTACCGATTATAAATGTCTCTAGATCGATATTCTCCGCTTTTTCTAAATCCTCAACAAACGCGATGAACGCCTTGTTTCCAATTACGTCGACCCGTTCGCGATAGCCAGTGGTCCTATCGCGAAACATTAGCCGCAATCCCCTGCCGATCGTTTGCTCTGGTAGTATGTTGGCAGTTGACGTGTATGGGCGCAATCCAACGACCACCGTTACGTTCTGGACATCCCAACCTTCGCGCAACATTAGAACACTCACGACGCAGTTCACACTACTCGTTTCGGTGTCCACGTTGCGGGCTAACGTGCGGGCCTTATCCAGGTCGCGCTTTGTTATCTCGCCTTTAGTGTCTGTGTGTATGACCAGGAGCCGGTCCTCGCCAAACTCCTCCGGGTATCGTGTACGAAGCCAGTCCCCCACATCGTCTGCATCCGCCGTGCTGTTCATCATTACAAATAAAATAGGTTTCTTGTTGAGCGGCTGAAGCTGGGTTCGATACTCACGCCACCTCTCCACACCAGCGACTAGGAACGCGCGATAGCGAACGTTTGCAATCGTAGAAGGTCCCTCGGTGATACCTACGGCCACGCCCTTAATCGGGCGTTTTACGACGTTATCGAGAATCGCTTGCTTTAATGGATAGTCGAAAACAGTCCACGAGAACAGCATCCCCTTACTGGACCGCGGCGTTGCCGAAAAGTCAACCTGAAGCCCCAAGCCCGTCTTCTCATGAATCCTTCGAATGACATTGTTCCATTCAGAATCCTCGTCATGCGTGTGATGCGCTTCATCGTTAAGGACGCAGATCGGTGCTCCGCGCACTTTGAGTCTGTGTAGAAAATCAGCTCCTTCCATGATTTCGGCCGGAGGGGACGAGCCTAGGACCGCAGCAAGGGCTTCCGGCTCTGGGTCGCTAGGTTGCCGCGGCTCATATAGCTGTTGCACATTGGTGACATATAACGCACCCTTGGAAGTCACTCTCTCCTGCTCGCCCCTAATATATACTTCAAAGTCCCAATAGAGCCGGAGTTCCGGGGGAATTACAGGATCAATTCTAAAAATTCGCCCATCAGCAAAATCGGAACGTAGCCGCTCAAAAACGATAATATTTGGTGCAATTAACAAGAAATTGGTCGCGCATTCAGACGATTGTTCCACGACCGAATTAAAGTATTGCCAGGCGACGACTAGCGACATCACCTTTGTCTTGCCACTTCCAGTCGCCATTTTGATGCCGTATCGGGTAAACTTGTCGTTGCGAAGGAGTCGCAAATCTCTGCGGTCGCTGTAGCGTTCGACTAGTTCCCGCAAATTCCGGACTTTAGCAACTTCGAAGAGGAAAATGATTGTTTCGATCGCTTCGCGTTGGGATGAATGATAAGCGAAGCGAGTACCGTCTGGAAGCCGATGATCATTCAGAAACCAGTAGTCGAGAAGCATTCGCGAGATGCCCGAGGCGCCTTTATATCCGCCTTCGCGCCAGGCGCGTGTTGCTTCTCGAATGCCTGGGACGCAGGGGGCCGTCCGTACCTGCACCTCCAGCAGTTCAGGCTGCAGCGTCGTCCCCGCGGTTTTCCTTCCCCGTGGCATCCTCGCACCTCCTAATGAACGTCTAGATCGATTCCCTTGGTCGTATCGTTACCGAGGATGTCGATAACTTTGATCACGGCTCGATACCGTCCCGGATCCTCATACTCTCGCGTTGCTGAGAGTTCCAGCTTCGGGTTATTCTTAGTTCGGTATGACTGCCATTCGTTGTGGAACGTATCCCCTTTGTTGTCCCAGTCTATCGCCCAATAGTCAATCCATTGACTCCAGTTTCTTACCGTTCGTCTTACATCTTCCGGCACATCATCCGGCGGAATCACGAAACTCAATAGCTTTACCGAGGCCTTTCGACCTTTAAGGTATGCCGCTACATCCAGTGCCGCTAATTCAAAGAAGCGTATGTCGCCCTGAGCGACCGCTCGCTTATCCATAACGTCACGGGGTATTCGCAAGAACCGTAGATTCACTTTGGTAAGTGCAGATTGCTGTTTTGCCATTTCATTGAGCTCGAATGCAAAATCCCAGCCCAGAACGTCGATGCTGTTCTGGGAAGCGCTGTCGCTTCGCTTGCCGACAGCGCTGCGGTATTCCATTACGATATTGGTTATGTCTCCAGCGGTCACCGGCGCGTCCACCGAGCCGACATGGACGTATCTGCCGGCTTTCAGCCCGTGCAACCATGAAAATCCGTCGATCGGCCGCGCGTGGTGAAGGTCGAGAATGAATTCAATGTAGGCTCTTTGATAGCGTTCGGGAGTTTTGTCGGCTGCGCCATTACCCGCAAATGACATCAACCACGCTTGACGTTCGTATTTTCCAAGGTTCTAAACGATGAATGGCGCTATGCCACCAGTTAACTCTAGCAAACGCTTGCGCGTGGTATGGACGGCAAATCTGCTAAGATCGCACCCCACCCACCGCCGTTGCATCTTTTCCGCCATCGCTAACGTCGTTCCACTTCCACAAAAACAATCCAACACCAAGTCACCGGGATCACTCGAACACTCTAATATGCGTTGTAAGAGCGCCTCCGGTTTCTGTGTTGGATAACCTGTGCTTTCCTTGAAGCCGATTTTTAGGGGCGAGATATCGGGCCACCAATCGTTCAAAGGAGCACCCTTATTAATATCAAGCCACACCTCGTCAAGGTCCCTGACACCCTTCAGGGTCGCAAAAACGCCTGGATTGCTCTTTTTTAATTGACGATATGTGATCTGGCCGTTTCCATCGAGGTATTCACCATACCGTTTTATAGTGCTTTCCGATAGTTTCTTGCGGAATACATTAAATGTTCTAGCTGCGCTCTTTTGATACAGGAATATCGTATCGTGCTTTCGTTTGAAATAGTTTGTCGCTTTGCCGCCCACATCTTCGTAACACCAAGCGATTTCATTTATGAAATTGTCGGGCCCAAAAACCTCGTCGAGGACAACTTTGGCGTAATGACCGACGTGCCAATCCAGGTGAACATATATGCTTCCTTTTGGCGATAATAGCTCTGAAAGAAGCGCAACAGTATCGCGAAACCACTGCAGATAGCTGTCAAGGCCGCGGCCCCACGTATCTCGATAAGCCTTGTGCTCAATAATGCTCGGTTCTTTAACAAAGCTCTCGTCTGAGTCAGGAACCGCAGTTTTTAGTGCGAAATTTGCACCTGTGTCGAACGGCGGATCAATATAGATCAGATCGACAGCGCCCGCGAACTCATTGACAAGCGATGGCAACGCATATTTCTTGTCGGCCCACACCAACCGGTTTCGCCATTGCATCGGTCGGCCTGCTGTAAGAAATCCAAGGCTCCGCTGTCTTTCCATTGACGACTCGTTAACGGTCTCAATGGTTTGGAACGGCAGTGCAACTCTTACAGGTTCATCGGCCAGGCTTCTGTCAGATTTGCCGGCCCAAGTCAGTTCAACAGGCATAGCAATTTGATTCGTTCGTCTAC
>Ga0207416_1003474_pt1 | contig 15027 bp, 12 predicted proteins | sample PaiPotPPM11metaG_FD_184107 | JGI IMG/M metagenome (GOLD analysis project Ga0207416, IMG submission 184107) | Iron sulfur acid spring bacterial and archeal communities from Banff, Canada, to study Microbial Dark Matter (Phase II) - Paint Pots PPM... ...
GCGCAGGGTCTTCGGGGGGTGGGTCGGTGGCGGAGACGGCGCGGTCGTAGGCGTCGCGGACTTTGGCTACTTCGGCTTGGGGGTCGTGGAACCAGTTGGTGGACCAGAGGCGGTGGAAACGCCAGCCGAGGCGCTGCAGGTGCTCGCCGCGCAGGCGGTCACGGTCGCGAACGCTGCCGGACTGGCGGTAGGAAGCGCCGTCGGCCTCGATGGCCAGGACCATCCGACCCGCGTCGTCCGGGTGGGTGGCGGCGAAGTCGACGCGGTAGCCGCCCACCCCATATTGCGGCACGACCGTGATGCCGCAGGCGGCCAGGCGGTCGCGGACGTCGGCCTCGAACGGGTTCAGCTCCGCGCCGCCCGAGGCGCCGATGGCGGTGCCGCCGGAGCCGGCGTACTCCAGGTAGTCAGCCAAGAGCCGGGCCCCGGCCTTGGTCACCCGGTCCGGGTCCACGTCGTGGCTGGAGAACGAGCTGACCAGGGTGAGCCGGCGGCGGGCCCGGGTGGCCGCGACGTTCAGGCGGCGCTCGCCACCGTCGCGCAGCAGCGGGCCCCACTGGTAGCGCATCCGGCCGTCCGGATGTTTGCCATAGCCGATCGACAAGATGATCGCGTCCCGCTCGTCGCCCTGGACACGTTCCAAGTTCTTCACGAAAAACGGCTCCGCGGAGTCCTCGGCGAAGAAGCCTTCCAGGTCGGGGTGGCTGGCCAGGGCGTACCGGAGCGCGGAGTCGATCCGCTCGGCGTGCCTGATCCCGAGCGCGATCACGCCGAGCGACTCGCGCGGCCGGGTCCGGGCGTGCTCCAGGATCAGCTCGACGACCTTGTCCACCTCGGCCGTAACCGAGACCTCCTGGCCCGGCTCGGGGCCCTGGGCCACCACCACGTGCCGCAGGCAGTCGTCGCGGAGCACCCCGGGGAACGTGGTCAGCGCCCCGCCGTAGATGCGGCTGTTCGAGAACGCCACCAGGCGCTCGTCCCGGCTGCGGTAGTGCCACGCCAGCGGCCAGGTCGGCAGCAGCGGGCGGAGCGCGTCGAGCACCGACTCGAATCCCGCGCCGAACGAGACCAGGCTCTCGTCGTCCTCACCGGCCTCGTCGCTCTCGTCGCCGACCTGGCGGAAGAAGTTGGTCGGCGGAAGCTGCCGGTCGTCCCCGGCCACCACGATCTGGTGCCCGCGCATGATCGAGGAGATCGCGTCGGCCGGGATGATCTGGCTGGCCTCGTCGAAGATCACCACGTCGAACAGCCGGGTGGCGGGCAGCACCTGGCTGACCATCAGCGGCGACATGGCCCAGCAGGGCTTGAGTGCGAACAGTACGTCGCTGACCTGGTCGAGCAGCCGCCGCAGCGGCAGGTGGCCGCGGCGCAGCGCGGCCTGCTTGCGGATGACCCGGGCTTGCCGGGGGTGCTGGTCCTGGGCGGCACGCAGGCGGTCGGCCCAGGCCCGGCGCACCCGCACCCGGTTGGCCGCCAGGTGCTGCACGTCGTGGGCCCGGAAGTCGCTGGCGATCTCGTCCAGGGCCGACCCATGATGCGCGGCGTAGCGCGGGTCGCGCACCCGGATCTGGTCGAGGATCGAGGCGTACCAGGCGTGGTCGAACGCGGCCGACGCGGTGGCGGGGTCGGCGCCGCGGCGGGCCAGCTCGTCCAGCAGCGGGCCGAGGCCGATCTCGTCGAACCGGCCGCCGAGCTCGTACAGACGCGGCAGCTTCCACGCGGTGTCCTGGTCCGCGGTCAGGTCGGCCAGCAGCGGCTCGGGGTCGGCCGGGATCCGGATGTAGCCGCCCAGCGCGGCCAGCTGCTGGTCGGCCTCGGCCTGGAGCTTGACCAGCTCGGCGAAGCCGGACGGGAGCCGGGGCAGCCCGGAGTCCGTGCGCAGCTCCTGCCACTCGGCGAGCTGGCGGGCCGCCTCGGTCAGCGCGGCACAGAGCTGCTCGCGGGTCAGCTCGGCCGGGGGGTTCCCCGGCCGGGCCACGGGCAGCGCGCGGGCCTGCTTGCGCAGCGCGCGGCGTTCGCGCAGGCCCAGCCCGGCCCCGTCGCCCGTCGCCGCGGCCAGCAGGTCGGGGCGGGCGGCGTAGACGTCCGGCGACAACACGGCCAGGGTCTGGGCCACCGCGGCGAACAGCCGCATCCGAGCCGATCCCTCCGCGTAGCCGCCCGGCGGCCGCAGGCCCGTCTCGGCGGCGGCCCGGGTGGTCCGGTGGGCCAGCATGGGCAGCGTGCGCGAGCTCAGCCGGGACGCGAGCTCGCCGGCCCGCCGGGCGTCGTCGGCCGTGCGCAGCGCCGCGCCGAACCAGGGCGAGCTGTCCGGGCGGAACACGAATCCGCCCAGGTGGGCGAACTCCCGCAGCTCGTCGCGGATCGCGTCGGCGTCCGGCCGGCTGATCCGCTCCGGCATGGCCAGCCGGACCGGCGTGCGGGCCTGCTCGGGGATCCCGAGCAGCGCGGACTGCACGGCGAACGGGGTCATGCCCCACGGCGGATGCGCCTCGTGCAGCGCGGCCACGTGCTGGCTGAGCCGCCGCTGCCGGTCGATCAGCCGCCGGTGCAGGTCGCCCACGTCCGGGTCGCCGGTCCGCTGCGCCTCGTCCAGCGCGTCGCCCAGGTCGCGGGCGATGCGCAGCCGGTCGCGCGTCCCGTCGTGGATGTCGAGCACCATGTCGCCGAGTTCCACGCCCTTGAGCCGGGACAGCACCGCGTCGATCGCGGCGCGCTTCTCGGCGACGAACAGCACCTTCCGGCCCCGGGCGACCAGGGCGGCGATCAGGTTGGCGATGGTCTGGCTCTTCCCGGTCCCGGGCGGGCCGTGGATGACCAGGCTGTGTCCGGACAACACCGCGCCGATCGCGCTGCGCTGCGAGGAGTCGGCGTCCAGCACCGAGTAGTCGTCTTCCGGCTCGTCCAGGGCCGGCCCCTGTGCTTGCCTCGGGGGGCCGACCCCCCCAGACCCCCCCGCGTCCCATCCACTCGGGCCAGCCTCCGGCCGGCCCTCGCGGCCGGGGCCGGCTTCGCCGTCAGCCGCGTCGGCGCTCAGCAGTTCCTGGGCCTCGAGGTCGCCGGCGATGGCCGCGACCACGTCGCTGTCGGCCAGCAGTTCGCCCGCGGCCTGCAGGTCGCGGACCATCGGCAGCTTGGCGTAGGTGAACGTGCCGATCACCTGACGGTCGATGATCTCGAAACCCGGGACCTCGGCCGCCCGGGCCGCGTCCAGCAGGAGCTGGCCGATCTTGCCGGGCGGTTCCTCGGCGAGCGCGTCGGTCGCCGCGCCGAACACGCTGGACAGCTTGTGCAGCAGCACCGGGTTGACCTCGCTGTCGTCTTCCAGCGTCAGCTCGAAGTCGTCGTGCCGGGCCCGGGTCGGGGTGATGGTCAGGCCGCGCAGCAGCACGGGAGCGGCCGGCTCGAGGAACAGCTCGTCCCAGCGCGCCAGCCCGGTGGCCAGGTACCCGGCCCGGATGCCGCGTTCCTCCAGGAGTTCGCGCGCCTTGCGGTGGATGGTCTGCACCCGCCGGATCGCGTCGGCCCGGGCGTCGACGTCGCGGAACAGCCGGGTCAGCCGGATCGACCCGGACGCGCAGAACCGCTCCAGCATCTCCGGGTCGGCGGCGGCCAGGTCGAGCGTGCCCGCCCGCCGGTCCTTGTAGTAGAGCAGGGTGTTGCGGCCGCCCAGGTCGGTCAGCGCGTCTACCCAGCGGGCCTGGGCTGCCGCGATCAGCTCGGCCCGGCGGCTGCCCGCCTGTTCGGTCATTTCTGCGAGCCTCCGTATGCGGCGACGCCCCCGCAAAGGGGGGCACTGCGCCTGATACCACTTTCCCGATACCGGCGGATCATGCGAATTGCCCCCGTCCGCCACACAGATAACGACTCGCACCCGGCCCAAGCCTCCCGGCCCGCGGGAATCTGCCGCGGCGGGCCCTTGCTAGCTGGATGAGGACCGGTGACCGTGGAGTGAACGCGGTGCGACAGAGAGGGACTCGCGATGGCAGAACGTCTGGAGGCCGGGGGCGCGAGCCCTGCCGGGGCGGCTGATCATCCGCTGCAGATCGAGGCCAACGGCATCAACGTCATTACCGACACCGAACGCAAGGGCCGGCCGCGCAGCCTGTTCTGGCCCTGGTTCGCGGCGAACGTATCGGTCCTCGGCATCAGCTACGGCTCGTTCGTGCTGGGCTTCGGGATCTCGTTCTGGCAGGCCATCATCGTGGGGCTGATCGGGATCATCGTCTCGTTCCTGCTCTGCGGGTTCATCGCCGTGGCGGGCAAGCGCGGGTCGGCGCCCACGATGGTCCTCGGCCGCGCCGCGTTCGGGGTGCGCGGCAACAAGCTGCCGTCGGTGATCTCCTGGCTGCTGACCGTGGGCTGGGAGACCGTGCTGATCATCCTGGCCACGCTGGCCACGGCCACGGTCTTCGCCCGCCTGGGGGTGGGCGGCGGGACCGGGACAGAGGCCGTCGCGCTGATCGTGGTGGCCGCGCTGACCGTGGGCGGCGGCGTGATGGGTTTCGACCTGATCATGCGCATGCAGTCGGTGATCACGGTGGTAACCGGGGTGCTGACCGTGGTCTTCATCGCGCTGGTCGCCGACAAGATCCACTGGACCGCGGTCTCGGCCATCCCGTCCGGCTCGCCGCAGAAGGTCATCGGCGCGCTGGTGTTCGTGATGACCGGGTTCGGGCTGGGCTGGGTCAACGCCGCGGCCGACTACTCGCGGTACCTGCCGCGCCGCTCGTCCACCCGCGGGGTGATCGGCTGGACCACGTTCGGCTCGTCGGTGGCGCCGATCTTCCTGCTGGTCTTCGGCCTGCTGCTGGCCGGGTCGTCGGCCAAGCTGAGCACCGCGATCGGCGCCAACCCGATCGGCGCGCTGACCACCCTGCTGCCCACCTGGTTCCTGGTGCCGTTCGCGATCGTCGCGGTGCTCGGCCTGGTCGGCGGGTCCGTGCTGGACATCTACTCCTCGGGGCTGGCCCTGCTCACGGCGGGCCTGCCCGCGCCGCGGTTCGTCGCCGCCCTGATCGACGGGACCGTCATGGTCGGCGGGACGATCTACGTGGTGTTCTTCGCCAGCAACTTCGTCGGGCAGTTCGAGGGGTTCCTGACCACGCTCGGAGTGCCGATCGCCGCCTGGTGCGGGATCATGCTGGCCGACATCGCGCTGCGGCGTCGAGATTATGCCGAACGGGACCTATTCAACCCGGCCGGCCGCTACGGCGACATCCGGCCGTTCCCGATCGCGGTCATCGTGATCGGCACCGCGCTCGGCTGGGGTCTGGTCACCAACACCTCGGCGAGCTGGCTGACCTGGCAGGGTTACTGGCTCGGCCCGCTCGGGCTGGGCGGCAAGACCGGCGCCTGGGCGTTCGCGAACCTCGGCGTTCTGGTCGCGCTGGTACTCGGGTTCCTGGCCACGCTGGCCTTCGAACGCTCGGTCGTGCGGGCCCAGGAGGCGGCGCCCGTGCTCGCCGGAGCCACAGCGTGAGCGAACGCGGCGACGGGCCGGCCTGGCTGGCCGTGATCGATATGCAGCGGGTGTTCGCCGAGCCGGACAGCGCCTGGTTCACCCCGCGGTTCGCCGAGGTCGTCGGGCCGATCCGGCGGCTGGCCGCGGCGCTGCGGCCACGCGTGGTGTTCACCAGGTTCGTCGCGCCGGCCGCCCCTGAGGGGGCCTGGCGGCGGTACTACGAGCAGTGGCCGTTCGCGTTGCAGCCGCCCGACGCGCCGGTCTACCAGCTCGCGGGCGAGCTCGCGGCCGGGGCGGGCCCGACGCTGGACAAGACCACGTTCAGCAAGTGGGGCCCGGAGCTGGCGGCGAGGGTGGGCGACGGCGGCCGGCTCGTGCTCGCGGGCGTGTCGACCGACTGCTGCGTGCTGTCCACGGCGGTGGCCGCGGCCGACGCCGGCGTGGCCGTGCAGGTCGTGGCCGACGCCTGCGCGGGCGTGACCGACGAGAGCCACGCCCAGGCGCTGGCCATCCTGCGGCTGTACGGCCCGCTGGTCGAGGTGATCAGCCTGGCCGAGGCGGTGGCCGAGGCCGGGCGCCCAGGCCAGGCGGGGTGAGCGGAGCTGGTCGGGGAGCTTCCGTTCGGAGTGAATGGTCTTTCGCGGGCCGCTGGGGCCCTGTACGGCCTGGCGGTCGGCGACGCGCTGGGCATGCCCACGCAGTCGCTGCCGCGGGCGCAGATCGCGGCGCGGTACGGCGGGCTGCTCGGCGGCTTCGAGCCGGCGCCGGCCGGTCATCCGCTCGCCGCGGGACGGCCCGCGGGCTCGGTCACCGACGACAGCGAGCAGGCGCTGCTGCTGGCCGGGCTGCTGGTCGAGGGGGGCGGCCGGGTCGACCCGGCCGAGCTGGCCCGGCGGCTGCTGGTGTGGGAGGAGTCGATGCGGGCGCGCGGGTCGCTGGACCTGCTCGGCCCGTCCACCCAGCGGGCCATCGCGAACCTGCTGGCCGGGGCGGACATCCACCAGGCGGGCCGGCTCGGGGTGACCAACGGCGCGGCCATGCGGATCGCGCCGGTGGGCATCGCCACGCCGGGCGAAGACCTGGACGTCCTGGTCGACCGGGTGGTCGAGGCGAGCCGGGTGACGCACAACACCGGCGTCGCTCTGGCCGGGGCGGCCGCGGTCGCGGCCGCGGTCAGCGCCGGGGTGGACGGGGCCACGGTGCCGGAGGCGACCGACCGGGCCGTGGCCGCCGCTCAGCACGCCGCCGGACGCGGGCACTGGGTGGCCGCCGCCGACGTCGCCGCGCGGATCCGCTGGGCCGCCGGGCTGGCGGCCGGGCTGGCCCCGGAGGCCGCCGGATCGGTTATCTACACGCTGGTCGGGACCGGGCTGGCTACCCAGGAGTCGGTCCCGGCGGCGTTCGGTGTGCTGGCCGCCTGCCCGGATGACCCCTGGCTGGCCTGCCGGGTCGCCGCGTCGCTGGGCGGCGACTGCGACACGATCGCCGCGATGGCCGGGGCGATCGCCGGGGCGTGCCACGGCGCCGCGGCGTTGCCGTCCGGTGCCCGCCGGACCGTCGATGAGGTGAACGGCCTGCGGCTGGCCGAGACCGCCGCCGCGCTGCTCGCGCTGCGGTCCGCCGCCCGAGCGGAAGCCCGGCCGGCGCTGTGATACCGCGGTTCGACCGGATGCTGCACCTGGGCAACGTGGTTGTCGACGTCGTGCTGGACGTGCCCGCGCTGCCCGAGCGCGGCGGCGACGTGCTCGCCTCGGCCACGCAGGTGACGCCCGGCGGCGGCTTCAACGTGATGGTGGCCGCCGCGGCGCAGGGCCTGCCGGCCTGCTACGGGGGCGCGCTCGGCACCGGGCCGTTCGCCGCCCTGGCGCGGGCCGCGCTGGCCGACGCGGGCATCGAGGTGCTGCTGCCGCCGACGGCGGGCCTGGACACCGGGTTCGTGGTCACCGTGGTCGAGGCCGGGGGCGAACGCACGTTCCTGACCAGCCGCGGGGCCGAGGCCGCAGTGACATGCGCGGACTTGGCCGCGGTGCGGTCCCGGCCGGGCGACGCGGTCTACGTGTCCGGCTACGGGCTGCTTCGCTCTGCCTTTCCGCACGGGGGCGGCCCGCCGCCGGTCCTCGGCTGGCTGGACCGGCTCGGCGCCGCGAACGTCGTGTTCTTCGACCCCGGCCCGCTGGTCGGCAGCATCCCCGGCGGCGTGCTGGACCGGGTGCTGCGGCGGGCCGACTGGGTCACCTGCAACGCGCGGGAGGCCGCCGTGCTCACCGGGTGTGACGACCCGCTCGCGGCCGCGCGGGCGCTCATGGCGGACCGGGGCGGGACCTCCCGGGAGGGCCTCGGGCGGCTTGAGGCCCCCCGGGAGGGGCCCGGGTGGCGCGGCGGAGTGCTGGTGCGGACGGGCCCGGCCGGCTGCCTGGTCGGCGTGGCGGAGGCCGGAGCCCGCGCCGGCGAGCCGGTGGCCGTCCCGGGCTTCTCGGTCGACGTGGTCGACACCAACGGCGCGGGCGACGCGCACACCGGAACGTTCGTGGCCGCGCTGGCCCGGGGCGCGGACCCGCTGGCCGCGGCCCGGACCGCGAACGCCGCCGCGGCGCTGGCCGTGACCCGGCGCGGCCCCGCGACCGCGCCGTCCCAGGCCGAGCTGGCGCGGTTCCTCGCGGCCCGCTGAGCCGCTCCGGGCGGACCGGTCAGCCGGTGTCGGCCTCGACGCGCCGCAGGTAGGCGATGATCTGGTCGCGCAGGTCGACCAGGTCCTCCCCGTGCACCATCACCGGGGGAGTGGCTCCCCGGATCCGCGCGTGCCAGAGCCGGTCGATGCCCTGCCAGGCCTCCCAGCCCGGGAACTCGTCGGCGATCTCGTCGGCGTAGTTATTGAAATCCATGCCGCTGATCCTACAGCCATGTCAAGCCATGCTAAGCAATATCTTGTCTGGTTTCCGCATGTCGCAGCCGGTTAAGTTACCGGCGTGAAGATCGAGATCGACCCGAATTCGCCGGTCCACCCGTACCGTCAGGTCGCTGACCGGCTGCGGGAAAAGATTTTGTCCGGTGAGATCACGAATCAGCTACCGTCGATCACGAAACTCACCGAGGCCACCGACTTGGCGGTCGGTACGGTCCGCCGCGGGGTCGACATCCTCGTCCAGGAAGGCCTGGTAGAAACCGTACCGGGCCGCGGCACGTTCGTGGTTCAACCGCGGCCGGGCAAATCCGGGTCGCCCGGCGGGCGCGACAGCCGTTCGCGGCCCGCGTCAGGCCGTTCGCGCCCTTCCGACTCGCCGCGCCCGCACGGCCACATTCGCCACTAGCGCGAGTCCGTCCCATACCTCCGCAAGTCCGCACATCTGCCTACGAGCCGGCCTCCGCGTGAGCGGGCCGGCGTCGGGATACTCGGGGCGGGGCGGCGGGAAAAAATCAGTCAGCAAGGAGGCGTGCATGCCGACCAGCGGGCCGGGCCGGGTCACTGGGACACGGGACGAACCGGGTGACCGGGCATGAGGTACCGGGAGATCCGCGAGCTGATCCGCTTGCAGCACCTCGAGCTGGACCGGGAACGGCGCGTGCTGGCCCGCTGCCATGACGTGGCCGACCTGAGGCGGGCCGCGCGGCGGCGGCTGCCGGGCCCGGTGTTCGGCTACGTCGACGGCGCCGCCGACGACGAGGTCACGCTGCGGGCCAACCGGGCCGCCCTGCGCCGCTGGCAGTTCCGGCCCCGGGTGCTGCGCGACGTGACCGAGGCGGACCTGCACGTATCGCTGCTGGGCTCGGCGTACTCGGCGCCGATCGGGCTGGCCCCGATCGGCTACCCGCGCATGATGCACCCCGACGGCGAGCTCGCGGTGGCCCGGGCCGCGGCGTCGCGCGGCGTGCCGTACGCCCTGTCGACGGCCGGAACGGTCACGATCGAGGATCTGGCCGCGACCGGGCACGGCGACCTGTGGTTCCAGCTCTACGTGCTGCGCGACCGCAAGCTCGCGCACGCGCTGATCGACCGGGCCGCCGCCGCTGGGTTCCGGGCCCTCGAGATCACGGTCGACACGCCGGTCGGCGGGCGGCGGACCCGCGACCTGCGGTCCGGTCTCACGATCCCGCCCGAGCTGACCCCCGGCGCCGTGATCGACATCGGGCTGCACCCCGGGTACTGGCTCTCGATGCTGCGCGCTCCCGCGCTCCGGTTCGCCAGCCTCGACACCCCCGGAGCGGAGGTGGCCACCTCGATCGCCGGCATCACCTCGCTGTTCGCCGCCGACCTGACCTGGGATGACCTGGCCGACATCCGCGCGCGTTGGCCGGGCCCGCTGCTGCTCAAGGGCCCGCTCGGGCCGGCGGACGCGGCCCGCGCCGTGTCGGCCGGGGTGGACGGCATCCACCTGTCCAACCACGGCGGCCGCCAGCTCGACCGGTGCGTCCCGGCCGTCGACCTGATCCGGCCGGTCCGGGAGGCGGTCGGCGAGGGCGTCGCGGTGCTGGCCGACTCGGGCATCCGGCACGGGGCCGACATCGCGGTGGCCATCGCCCGCGGCGCCGACCTGTGCGTGGTCGGCCGCGGGTACCTGTACGGGCTGGCCGCGGCCGGGCAGCGGGGCGTCGAGCACGCGATCGACCTGCTGACCGAGCAGCTCCGCCGGACCATGCAGCTGCTGGGCGTGGTCTCGATCGCCGAACTGCGGCAGGCCGGCGACGAGCTGGTCGTCGCGGCGAACGAGCGGCCATGACGGCCGGGCCGGCCGCCGGACCGCCGCCCGGCGACCGCCGGCGGGTGCTGATCTCGGGCGGTACCAGCGGCATCGGCTACGCGTGCGCGGAGCGTCTGGCGCAGCGCGGGGCGGCGGTCTGGGTGCTCGGCTCCAGCGAGCCGACCGTGGCGGCCGCGGCCGCGCGGCTGCCGCTGGCCGGCGCCGCGGCCTGCGACGTCACGGACGAGCAGCAGGTCGAGGCGGCCGTGTCCGCGGCCGCCGCCGCGCTGGGCGGGTTCGACGGCGTGTTCGTCAACGCGGGGATGGACGGCCAGGGCATCCCGGCCGCCGAGCTGGACGCCGCGGTCCTGCGCCGGGTACTCGACGTCAACGTGGTCGGCGCGTTCCTGGTCGGCCGGGCCGCGCTGAGGTCGCTGAGCCGGCCCGGAGCCGTGGTGTTCAACGCCTCGGTCAATGCCGTACGGCCCGAACGCGACTTCCTCGACTACAACGCGAGCAAGGCCGCGGTGGTCTCGGTCGCGAAGTCCTTCGCGCTGGAGCTGAGCGCCGAGGGCGTCGCGGTGACCGCGTTGTGCCCGGGCTACTTCCCGACCCGGATGACCGCGCCGTTCCTGGATGACGCGGCGACCCGGGCCGAGCTCCTGGCCCGCATTCCGGCCGGCCGGTTCGGCACTCTTCCGGAAATCGCGGCGGTGGTCGATTTCCTGCTCAGCCCCGACGCGGCGTTCATGACCGGCAGCGTGGTCTCGCTTGACGGCGGGTCGAGCCTATGAGTCACGCGGGTCACGTCATAACCTGAAATGTGTGCGCTCTCATGATCTGCTGCTGCTGCACGGGCAGCCCGGCTCGGCAGACGACTGGCGGCAGATGCGGGCGCGGCTCCCGGACGCCATCCAGGCCGTCGCCTTTGACCGTCCGGGCTACGGCTCCAGCCCGCGGCCCGCTACAGACTTCGCCGGCAACGCCCGCGCTGCCCTAGCCGAACTGGACGCCCGCGGCATCGGCCAGGCCGTGCTGGTCGGGCACTCCTACGGCGGCGGGGTGGCCCTGACCACCGCGAGCCTGGCTCCGCAGCGGGTCGAGGCGCTGGTCCTGCTGGCGAGCGTCGGCCCGGGCTGCCTGAACGTCCTGGACCGGCTGCTGGCCGCGCCGGGCGCGGGCGCGGCCTGCGCGCGGATCACGCTCGGCCTGGCGCCCCGGTTCCGGAGCAGCCGCCACGCCGTATGGCGGACGTTCCTGGTCGAGCAGCGCGCCCTGGTGCGGGAGGCCGACACGCTCGAGGCCGTGCTCCCCGGGATCAAGGTGCCGGTGCTGCTACTCGCCGACCCGCGCGACGCGGTGGTACCCGTCGACACCGCTCGCCGCCTGGAGCAGGCCCTGCCCGATGCCAGCCTGCGGCTCATCCACGGACCAGGCCATGACCTGCCCCGACGAGCCCCGGGAAGGGTCGCCAACGCGATAGCGGGGTTCCTGGCCCTCCTGGACGCCGACCACAGCCCCGAGCCCGGCTAACCCGCTGGGCCAGCCGGGCCCGCAGCCGCTCTAAAGCTTGGTCAGCTTGGAGTAAGGCGAGGTGATGCGTTCTTGCTGGGTGCCGAAGTCGACGAGTACGGCAACCTCTTCCTCGACGCCGATGACGACGCCAAGCCCGTACTTATCGTGGGTGACCCGATCGCCTGCCGCGTATTGCTCGACCGGCCGGATCACGGGCGGGGTGTTGAAAGGACTTCCTGGCAGGGGACGCCGGACCGCGGCGCGGGCTGGTTTCATCAATTACCAGTATGCGCGCTCTGGCCGGGTTTCGTGGGCCGTCTCGACGCCAATACCAGGGATTTCTCGATGACGTTTCCTGCGGTTCACGGCCGTCTTTGCCTGCTGTTTACCGCACGGCGTCCGCGCGCCCCGGCCGCGGTCAGCTCCCCGCAGCCGGGGCGCTGGTGTCCCTGGCCCGCCCCGGCAGCCGGAAGCCGGGCGTGAAGGCGGATACGAGCGAGACCACAGGTACCTCCCAGCAGCAGTACGAGCCATCCGTTCAAACATGTCAGAACAGAATGCTTCGTTCCACAGTCTAATAGTGCGGGCGAGGGCCGCGGTTCGGCCTCGGGCCGCGGATCGGCCTCGGGCCGCGGATCGGCCTCGGGCCGCGGTTCGGCCTCGGGCGGCGGTTCGGCCTCGGGCGGCGGTTCGGCCTCGGGCCGCGGTTCGGCCTCGGGCCGCGGTTCGGCCTCGGGCCGCGGTGACGTCCCGTCGGCGGCCGCCGACGCCGGCTCTTGCGCTGATGGATGTACCGCTGGGCTCGTCCCGGTGAGCCCAGCGGTACATTCACCGGCCGGAACCGCACGCTCGGGGCCGCCAGGTTGGCGCACCTGTCACATGGACCTCACCTGCCCCGCCCGCAGCCCTAACCCGAGCCCCTTGGCTGCGTGGATGCGGGAGAGGGCCGATTATAGCGCGCCCATCGCCATATTCATCTCGCGGGAGGACGCGGTGCTACCCGCCGGCGGGCCGCTGGTGCTGGTCGAAGTCGGCGACCAGGCGCCTCGGCGCCTTGCGGCGCCAGGACTCCTCGAGGAGTTCGCGGACGCGATCGTCCGGGGCGGGCTCGAGCCGGATGCGCAGGCCCCGGACCCGTTCTCCCCAGCGCAGCGGCTCGAACGCCGCTGGGTTCTCGGCCACCGAGGCCGCTATCTCCGGCTCGTCCACGAACACGTGCAGGTGAGCCTCGTCCGCCGGCACCGTGGCGAAGATCTTGCCGCGGACCCGGAACGACGCCATGTCGAAGTGCGGGGCTTCGGTCGCCTCGGGCAGCGACAGGGCGAACCGCCGGGCCTGCTCAACGTCGCTCACCCGACCAGGCTAGCCACGCCGATGCGTCGGACGCGGATGCGGCGGCGGCCGGTGTCCGGGAAACTGGATGACACCAGGAGGAAGGGGACGCCGACGTCATCGGACGTGCTGAGCCTGCGGGCGCTGAACCGCGCGCTGCTCGACCGGCAGATGCTGCTGCGGCGCGCCCCGCTGCCCCAGAACGGATCGCCGGCCGAGAGCGGGCCGCGGGCCGAGCGGGTCATCGAGACGATCGAGCACCTGGTGGGCCTGCAGGCGCAGGCGCCGTTCCCGCCGTACTACGGGCTCTGGTCACGGCTGGACGGATTCCGGCCCGAGGACCTGGCCGAGCTGATCGTGAACCGGCGGGTGGTCCGCATCGCGCTGATGCGCGGGACCATCCACCTGGTGTCCGCGCGCGACTGCCTGATGCTGCGCCCCCTGCTCCAGCCGGCCCTGGACCGGGGCCTCAAGGCCCTGTTCGAGCGGCAGCTCAGAGGCGTGGACGCGGCCGCGCTCGCCGCCGCCGGCCGCGGGCTGGTCGAGGAGAAGGCCATGACGTTCAGCGAGCTCGGCAGCTTGCTGCGCGAACGGTGGCCTGAGCATCCCGCGGCGTGGCTGGCTCAGGGCGTGCGCGGGCTGGTCCCGCTCGTGCAGGTGCCGCCCCGGGCCGTGTGGGGCTCGGCCGGGACTTCGGCGCACACCTCGGCCGAGGCCTGGCTCGGCCGCCCGCTGGAGGCCAGCCCCTCACTGGACGACCTGGTCACCCGCTACCTGGCCGCGTTCGGACCGGCCACGGTCGCGGACATCCAGGCCTGGTCCGGCCTGACCCGGCTGCGGGAGGTCACCGGGCGGCTCCGGCCGGGCCTGCGCACGTTCCGCGACGAGCAGGGGGCGGAACTGTTCGATCTGCCCGAGGCCCCGCGCCCGGACCCGGACACGCCCGCGCCCGTGCGCCTGGCCGCGGAGTTCGACAACCTGGTCCTCTCGCACAGCGACCGCACCCGCGTGCTCAGCGAGCCGAACCGCGCGCGGATGTTCACTCGGAACGGCATCTTCCCCGGGACCGTGCTGGTCGACGGCTTCGTGACCGGCATGTGGCGGCTGGACCGGTCCCGCGCGGCCGTCAGGCTGATCATCGAGATGTTCGACCCGGTCGGCCCCGGCGACCGCGACGCGATAACGGACGAGGGCGGGCGCCTGCTGGCGTTCGCCGCACCGGACGCGGCGACCCGGGACATCCAGTTCGGCCCGCTGGCCTGAGCCGCCCCGCTGGTTCAGGGGCGCGTCCGTGGTTCAGGGCGCGGTCAGCTCCGCGACCAGTTCCGGCACCCGGCCGAGCAGCCGCGCGCCGGTGATCGGGTTGGTGTAGTCGCGGCTGCGGGTGATCACGCCGTCGCGGACGGTCATGACCAGCACGAACGATTGGACGAACGGTGTCCTGGCCGGTCGCAGCTCGCCGTGCAGGTCGTACTCGAGGATGATCACCTCGGGGTCGGCGGTCTCGTGCACCACGACGCGTTCGGTGCGGGAGTAGACCCGGGCGGCCCGGCCGGCCCGGAACCGGGCGCGCAGCTCGTCTCGGCCGGTCTCGATCCGGGACGGGGCCAGCGACGGGGGCGCGAACGGCATCTCGATCACCACGTGCTCGGCGTAGAGATCGGCCATCTCGCCGGGATCCGGGCTGACCATGGCGCGCAGGAATCGTTCCGCGACCTCGGCTGGCCGGGCAGCGGCCCCGCTTGGCTTGGCGGACTCGGTGGATCCGGCTGGCTCGATCACGGCTGTGCTCCCAGTGACGTCAGGGACATAGCGGCCGCCCGGTCCGTCGCTCCGGCGGGGCCGAGCATGATCGTGGGAAGTCTGCTCGGCCTAGAGCACGAGCGTGGGCCCCACGACACGGTTCGGGCGTAGAATCGGAACGGTGGCCCCGGTTAGACGATACGGAGAGTGCGCCCCGGTTGTCAACGGAGGGAAACTAGGCGGCCTATGAGCGGGTCGGATGGAGCGCGCCGGGCGGGAGGGTAGCGGTGATGGGGG
>Ga0207416_1003476_pt1 | contig 15025 bp, 9 predicted proteins | sample PaiPotPPM11metaG_FD_184107 | JGI IMG/M metagenome (GOLD analysis project Ga0207416, IMG submission 184107) | Iron sulfur acid spring bacterial and archeal communities from Banff, Canada, to study Microbial Dark Matter (Phase II) - Paint Pots PPM... ...
GGTCAGAATTCCCACCTCCACCGCCCCGTTTTCAAGCTTCTCGACAATTTTGTAGCTGAAATTCCGGTAAATGCTGATCTGCACTGGCGGATAGCGCCGGCAAAATTCGCCGAATACTTCGGGCAAGACATACAGGCAAGTAGCTTCATTCGCCCCTACGCGCAAGGTGCCACGCGGGGTCCCGCTATGATCCGCCACCGCTGTCAACGACTCGTCGCGGAGATTTTTCAGACGCTCGGCATATTCGAAAAAGATCTGGCCAGCGGGTGTCAGCTTGACCGTCTTCCCCGAACGGTCCAGTAACCGATCCCCGTATTCCTGCTCCAGTTGCCGAATTTGAGCGCTTACCGCGGACTGCGAACGAAAAACCTTCTCGCCGGCGCGAGAAAAACTACCCTGCCGGGCGACTTCCAGAAAGGTGATGAGCTGATCGAAGTCCATGGGATGAGCGAGATTATAGCGGAATCCGCTAATGTCGCGGTTAATTACGCGATTTCCGGACCGCGAAGCTGCACCCTGAATTTTGCATGACTTGCATCGAAATTCTGCATTGTACTTTGCGCGCTGGGAGGCGCTATTAAGAGAGAGTTCGCTTTTTGAGCCTTGGAAGACGTGTGCCATTCCCGACGAGCTCGACGGGCACGAAGAAGATCAAGAGCTCAACAGCTGTTCAGTCTCCTTGACGGAGTCCACGATGACGCGTCTAAATCCGGCCAACGGCCTGCCTCCCGCGCAGGGTCTTTATAATCCTGCGCATGAGCACGACGCTTGTGGGATCGGATTTGTAGCCAGCATCAGCGGCCAGAAAAGTCACGACATCATTCAGAAGGGAATTCAAGTTTTACTGAATCTCGCGCATCGCGGAGCGTGCGGCTGCGATGCAGAGACCGGGGACGGCGCTGGCGTACTCATCCAGATTCCCCACAAGTTCTTCGCACGCGAGTGCGAGAAGCTAGGTTTCACGTTGCCAAAGCCCGGGACGTACGGCGTCGGCATGACGTTCCTGCCGGTCGAGAAGCACCAGCGGCTGCAATCCGAAGGCATTCTGGAGCGAATCATCCGCGAAGAAGGCCTCAGCCTGCTGGGCTGGCGCGACACTCCGGTTTATGCGTCCGCGATTGGTCGTGTGGCCCGCTCTTCCCAACCTTACATTCAGCAGGTCTTCGTCCGTTGCGCTCCGGAAATGGACGAAGATTCCTTCGAACGCAAGCTGTACGTTGTGCGTAAGCGAGCCGAGAATGAAATCCGCGAGTCCGGCGTTGAAGACTCGGAGATGTTCTACATTCCGTCCCTCTCGTGTCGGACCATTGTTTATAAGGGCCTCCTTCTCGCCCAACAGATCACTAATTTCTACCGCGAACTGGCCGATCCAGACGTAGTCAGCGCCTTGTGCCTCGTGCACCAACGTTTTTCAACGAACACTTTTCCCAGTTGGCAGCGCGCGCATCCCTACCGCTACATTGCCCACAATGGTGAGATCAACACTCTGCGTGGAAACGTGAACTGGATGCATGCCCGCCAATCGCTGTTGCGATCTTCGCTCTTTGGCGAAGACCTCAAGAAGCTGAATCCAATCATTGCGCCGGACGGCAGTGACTCTGCCAATTTCGATAACGCTGTGGAACTGCTTCTGCAAGCGGGACGCAGCCTCCCGCACGTAATGGCCATGCTGATTCCCGAAGCCTGGGCCGGCAATCCGCATATGAAGCCCGAGAAGCGCGCTTTCTACGAGTACCACGCCTGCTCGATGGAGCCTTGGGACGGCCCAGCAGCGATTGCCTTTACCGATGGTCGCGTCATCGGCGCAACGCTCGACCGCAATGGCTTGCGTCCCGGCCGCTACGTCGTGACGCATGACGACCTTGTCGTCATGGCATCGGAAGCGGGAGTGCTCGATATTGCACCCGAGCAAGTGAAAAAGAAAGGCCGCCTTCAACCGGGTAAGATGTTTTTGGTTGATACGGTCGAAGGCCGCATCGTTTCTGATAAAGAGATTAAGGAGAAGCTGGCTGCGCGGCAACCCTACGCAGAATGGCTGAAGGAATATCAGATCACCATCGATCAACTCCCCGAGCCCTCGCGAATGCACAATCCCGATGCCGAAACGCTGCTCCGCCGCCAGCGCGCGTTCGGGTATACCGATGAAGACTTGCGCATGATCCTCGGCCCGATGGCCACGCGGGGCGAAGAGCCAGTTGGTTCGATGGGCACCGACACTCCGTTAGCCTGCCTCTCCGACAAGCCGCAATCGTTATTCCATTACTTCAAGCAGCTCTTCGCGCAGGTGACTAATCCTCCCATTGATCCGATTCGCGAAGAGATGGTGATGTCGCTGATCAGCTACATCGGCAGCGAGCGCAACATTCTCGAGGAGGCTCCCGAGAACTGCCACATGCTGAAGCTCGCGCATCCGTTGCTCACGAACCGCGAACTGGAAAAGTTGCGGCGAGTCTCAAACCGCGATCTGCTCGCGACAACATTACCCGCGCTATTCCGCGCCGGCGAAGGCGAATCCGGACTCAAGCGGGCGCTCGACGAGCTATGCCAGCGCGCTTCTTTGGCCGTAAAGGCCGGATACTCATTGCTCATCCTCTCTGATCGTGGAGTAGACAAAGACTACGCTCCAATTCCGTGCCTGTTGGCATTGGCCGCGGTGCACAATCTGCTGGTCAGGGAAGAAACTCGGACCCAGGTCGCATTGATCACTGAGTCGGGCGAACCGCGCGAAGTCATGCATTTTGCTTTGCTCAGCGGATACGGGGCCAGTGCGATCAATCCCTATCTCGCGCTCGAGAGCGTCGAAGATCTTGCGTGGCGCGGTGAACTCGGCGACATCACACCCGATAAGGCCGTGGCTCACTTCCTGAAAGCGATCAAGAAGGGACTGCTCAAAACCTTCTCCAAGATGGGGATTTCTACCCTGCAAAGCTACCAGGGAGCGCAGGTGTTCGAGGCGATCGGACTGAATAAAGAAATGGTTGACGCGTACTTCTCCGGCACGACCTCGAGGCTCGAGGGCATTGGGCTGGGAGTGCTTGCCGCCGAGGCGCAATTGAAGCACGAATACGCGTTCCGTCCGCTGACCGATTTCGAAACTGAATTGTCGGTGGGGGGTAGCTATCACCAGCGGGTCAATGGCGAATATCACCTGCTCAATCCTCAGACCATCGGTAAGTTGCAGCACGCAGTGCGCCAGGGCAGCTTTAAGACTTTTCAGGAATACACCGACCTCATCGACAACCAGAGCGCGAATCTCTGCACGCTGCGCGGGCTGATGAGATTGAAAAAGAGCGATTCGCCCGTTCCGCTTTCCGAAGTCGAGCCCGCGAAAGAAATTGTGAAGCGCTTCACTACCGGCGCCATGTCGTTCGGATCGATCAGCAAAGAAGCGCACGAGACGCTGGCAATCGCGATGAATCGCATTGGAGGCAAGTCGAATACCGGCGAGGGCGGGGAAGATGAAGAGCGCTTCAAGCCGGACGCCAACGGCGATCTGCGACGCAGCGCCGTGAAGCAAGTTGCCTCAGCTCGCTTTGGAGTCACGGCAAACTATCTCGTGAATGCCGATGAACTCCAGATCAAGATGGCGCAAGGGGCAAAGCCAGGAGAAGGCGGCCAACTTCCAGGGCACAAAGTTGACGAAGTGATTGCCCGCCTTCGGCATTCGATCCCTGGTGTCGGCTTGATTTCTCCGCCGCCGCATCATGACATCTATTCGATCGAAGATCTGGCGCAACTGATTTACGATCTCAAGAACGTTAACCCGCAGGCCCGCATCGCGGTGAAACTCGTGGCCGAAGTGGGCGTCGGCACGGTCGCAGCGGGAGTCGCGAAAGCTCATGCGGACGTTGTTCTGATCAGCGGTGATTCAGGAGGCACTGGCGCGTCGCCGCTAAGTTCCATCAAGCACGCCGGCATTCCCTGGGAGTTAGGTCTCGCAGAGACACAGCAGGTTCTTCTGTTGAATGACCTGCGCAGCCGTATCCGTGTACAAACGGACGGCAAGCTGCAAACCGGTCGCGATGTTGTCATCGCCGCGCTTCTGGGCGCCGAGGAATTCGGATTCGCCACGACGCCTCTCATCGCCATGGGTTGCATCATGATGCGCAAGTGCCATCTCAACACCTGCTCGGTTGGCATCGCGACGCAAGACCCGGTATTGCGAAAACAGTTTCAAGGGCAACCGGAGCATGTCATCAATTTCTTTTTCTTCTTGGCGGAGCAGGTTCGCCAATACATGTCTGAACTCGGCTTCCGCACGGTTGATGAAATGGTCGGACGCGTCGATATGCTCGACGTCGCTCCGGCGGTAGATCACTGGAAAGCCCGGGGCCTCGACTTCTCAGCGATCCTCTATAATCCCCCGCTGCCGTCTCGAGTCGCCAGGCGCTGTGTCCAATCGCAAGATCACGGACTGCACGGCGCACTTGACCATCAACTGGTCGAGCACTCCCTGGATGCTTTGCTTAGCTTGAAGAATGTCGAAATCAATTTGCAAGTGCGAAACGTGCACCGCTCCGTGGGCACCATGCTGAGCGGAGAAGTCGCCCGCCGCTACGGATCGGATGGACTGCCGGACGACACTTTGAAGATCCATTTAAGTGGGTCAGCCGGACAGAGCTTGGGTGCGTTCCTTGCGAAGGGAATCAGCATCACGCTCGAAGGCGAGGCGAATGACTATGTTGGTAAAGGCCTCTCCGGCGGACGGATTATTGTCTATCCGCCAACCGATTCAACCTTCGCTCCGGAAGAGAACATCATCATCGGCAACGTAGCGTTGTACGGCGCGACCAGTGGCGAAGCTTTCTTCAACGGCATGGCCGGTGAACGCTTTGCGGTGCGCAATTCCGGGTCGACCGCGGTAGTGGAAGGCGTGGGCGACCATGGCTGCGAATATATGACCAACGGCTTGGTGCTTGTGCTCGGCGCGTGTGGCCGGAATTTTGCTGCGGGCATGAGCGGCGGCATAGCCTATGTTTTCGATGAGCGCGGAGATTTCGCCGACAAACGGTGCAACCTCGACTCGGTCGATCTTGAGCCGCTGAAGCATTTGCTCGACAATTGGCAGGAATGCGTTTCGCGGTTTGTGAAGGTTTTTCCTCACGAATTGAAGAGAGTGCTCGGTGTCGGCCGTAACGACCGCGCCTACATCCCGAGTGAACCCTTGCCCGCGCTAGCTGGGGCAGAGCAGGTGCAGCATGGGTAAAGCAACGGGGTTCATGGATTATTCGCGTGAACTGGCTCCACGCAGGCCCGTTCTCGAGCGTGTGAACGATTGGTTCGAAATCTACCAGGACTTTCCCGAAGAACACTTGCGCCAGCAAGGCGCGCGCTGCATGGATTGCGGTGTCCCATTCTGCCAGACGGGATGCCCCGTGAATAACCTCATTCCCGACTGGAACGATCTCGTCTATCGAGGACGCTGGAAAGATGCTGTTCGCCAGTTGCACGCGACGAATAACTTTCCCGAGTTTACCGGGCGCATCTGTCCCGCGCCGTGCGAGGCTTCGTGTGTGCTGGGAATCAATCAGCCGCCAGTCACGATTAAGCAAAACGAAAAAAATATCGTGGAACGGGGATTTCTCGAAGGCCTGATCCGACCTGTTATATCCAAAGTGAAAACTGGCCGAGCAGTTGCCGTCGTCGGTTCTGGCCCGGCTGGCCTGGCCGCCGCTCAGCAACTTTGCAGGGCTGGCCACGCCGTAACGGTTTATGAAAAGGCCGATCGCATCGGCGGCTTGCTCCGTTACGGCATTCCTGAGTTCAAGCTCGAAAAGCACATCATCGACCGCCGTCTCCAACAAATGTCAGACGAAGGCGTGAAGTTTGTGACCGGTGCTGAGGTCGGGAGAAATGTGACCGTCGAGACGCTGCAGCGGGATTTCGACGCAATCCTGCTGGCGGGTGGATCCGAGCACCCCCGTGATCTCAACGTGCCCGGCCGCGACTTAAAGGGAATCCACTTCGCCATGGAGTTTCTGCCTCAGCAGAACAAGCGGTGCCATGGGGACGCGATCGACCCAGCGATTGAGATTCTTGCGAGCGGCAAGCGCGTGGTCATCATCGGTGGTGGCGACACGGGCGCCGATTGTCTCGGCACCTGCCACCGACAGAAGCCGCTTTCTGTGCACCAGTTCGAAATCATGCCAAAGCCACCGGATCAGCGTTCTCCGCAGACGCCATGGCCTTTGTGGCCGATGCAACTGCGCACCGAGGCCGCACACGAAGAAGGCGGCGTCCGTGACTGGAGCATCGCCACCACCCGCTTCACTGGCGACGAAAACAATCATGTCAAACAACTTCACGCTGTAAGGGTCGGTCCTCCCCCGAAGTTCGATCCTATGGCTGGCACCGAATTCACCATGGACGCCGACCTTATTCTGATTGCCATGGGATTTCTCGGTCCGGCGCGCAGCGGCATGATCGAGCAGTTCGGAGTGAAGCTGGACAGCCGAGGCAATGTGTCCACCGACGAGAACTTCATGTCCTCGGTTCCGGGAGTTTTCGCAGCGGGCGACATGCGGCGCGGGCAGTCGCTCGTGGTCTGGGCTATCGCGGAAGGGCGTAACGCTGCGGCGGGCGTGGATACCTATCTGAAGCAGTTGAGCGTTCAGCCCCGAGTCGAAGCGGCCAAACTTTATCCCAGCGCTAGCCGGATCGCGTAGCTGCTGCCACTTCCTCATATAGCTCCGGCAGCCTCTGCGCATCTTCAGCAGAGTTTCCAAACCGCGCCGACTCATACACTTCGGTGAATTGAGCCACCGGTTCTCGCAGCCGGATGTTCTCAATCTGGCGCACAAACTCCTGCGGCGTCTGTGCCTCCGGCTTCCGCATACCACGGCGCGCCAGCACACGCGACATGCGCTGGTACCACATGGAGGCGGCCCGTTCGGGAGAACTCTCGGGATGCGCGGCCAGCCACTTCTCATGGAGCAGGCGGGCGAGGCGTCCTACATTCGCCAGCAGCAAAAGGCCGAACACGATCGCAAGTCCGATGAGAATCCAGCGGCGGGGCGAATTCTCCACACGATCCTGACTGCGGCGTGCCCATTTCAGCATGGACTCATAGTGATCACGCGCCCATGTGCGCGCTCCGTCCCATGCCCAACGCGAACTGCTGATTGCCGCTTTACCCAGCACGTACTGATTGGAACTGTCGTAGCTGACGACCCAGTCGCGCCAAAAAGACGCCATCGCATCGGCATACAAGGCGAGCCGATCCCATCCTTGCGGCGTGCCAACACTTCCGGAGGGTGTCGGATCGAACGTCTGCCATCCATATCCCGGGAAATAGGCTTCTACCCAGGCGTGGGCGTTTTTCGCGCGTATCACGTAGCTTCCGGTGAGGTCGTTGAATTCGTCGCTGCGAAAGCCGTTCACCACGCGAGACGGAATGCCCAACGTTCGCAGCATGACGGCCATCGACGAGGCAAAATACTCACAGTGGCCCTGCTTGCGCACGAAAAGAAAGTTCGCGATGGGATCCTTCACAGCGGTTTGAGGCAATTGCAGCGTGTAGCCGTAACGAGTGCGTAGATGAATTTCGATCGCCGCTGCCTTGTCGTAATCGTTCTTCGAAGACTTCGTAATATCCGCCGCGAGATGTGCAATTCGCGGATCAAGCTCCGGCAGCCGCAAATAGGTCTCGGCAATTTGCGGCGGATAATTGCGTCCAGCTTCGCGCAGGTCGGCTTGCGCAGGTGTCGCGATGTCGGAGGTAGCTTCATACCGGCTGATCGGGTGTTGAGAATCGAAGTCGTATACCGCGCCACCAGAATCGCCAGCCAACAAGCGATAATCGCCCCGCAGGCTGCGCCCCCAGGGCGCGAGGAAAAAGACGTTGGTCCCGATCGGTTCCATCAGCACGCGGTAGCTGATGATCTTCTGGCGGGCCAGATTGATGGCGGCATACGAGCGCACCGTTCCATCGGTTCGAGGAATGCCGAAGCTGGTGTCGGGCTGGCGCGACAGAACGTATTGATCCCGCGAATTCGACCAGGTGTGCCCATCGAACTGCGACAGCGCCACGCCCCGCCAGTGCAGATCATAACGACCTGTGCTGTCTCCCTCGATCTGGACATGCATTACCACGGAGTTCGATTGTTGGATCTCGCCAATGCGTCCTAGCTGCACGCGATCGCTGAAACCGGAGGAGTAATCGGTGCCGTACGTGTATCCGCCGAGATATCCGGCGGATAAGCGCGGCATCAGGAAGAAAAGAACTGCCCCACTGGCGAGGATCATCACCATCAGTGCCGGGGCGATACGCAGCAACGCAAACGCCAAGTGCCGATGCTCTTGCGGGTCGGCGGAATGACGCGCGTGGATCGTGGCAGCCAGCCCTGAGCGCCGCATTTCCATCAGCACGAACGTAGCAACCGCCATCAGCATGAACGCTGCAAATGAGAACAGGAACACGCTGTCGACGGTCAGTACAGCTGAAGCCAGCACCATTAAAAATGCCAGAATCGCGAGAGTGATGTGGTCGCGATCGCGGCGCAACGAGAACATCCGAACCACTACACCAAACAGTGCGAGGTGAATCGTAGCCGGCAGAAAACTGCGGGAGAAGGCGAAATAGTCGATTGCGAAAAAGAAGAAATAAACGATCGAGAGTGGAGTCGTCCAGCGCTCGGAAATCACAAAGGTTTGACGCTTTGCCAGCAGCAAGCCTCGCACGGCTAAAGCGCTGCCCACGAGAATAACCGCGGGCAGGTCCAGTCCGCCAGTGCTGGCCAAGGTTGCAAAGCCCGTAAGAACAAGGAGATACAGCGCCAATTCAAAGTATTGGTCGATCGCTTTTTGGAGCGGTATCACTCCGGATTGTCTGAGCTCAGCTGCCATGCGGAACCGTAAGAAAACGCTCGAGAAAGTGTCGCTTATTTTTCGACTATTCCGATGATCTTATTGTTCGATATCGGACTCAATAAAGAAAGAGGTGCTGAGCGAATTCTTGCACCGAAAGTCACGTTGCGGAACGAAGTGATTTCGTCACGGGCCCTGTAACCGGCCCCAAATCGGGGCTGGATCTTCGGGGACACATGCTTTTCAACGACTTGCAACTGGATCGCTCAGGTCTCAGCTGAGGATACCGCTACGATTTCAACGCCTAGATTTCAACGCATAGCTCTAAGGTAGAGGCCGTTTCTTGCACGGCACGGGACTGGGCTACTACACGAGCGTCAATCCCAGCGGGTTGCACACGAATTCGGGCATGGTGGTCCTGCGCATCGGTTTCAGTTTCTGGGACCAGCTCTACGAAAAGTACGGGACAAACTTCGCGCTTGGTTGCGGAGACCCTCGTCGGCTCGGCTGGAGATCAAATCGTGCAGCTTCTTATGAAATCAACAACTTAGCATGGCTGAAACGTGCACGAAAGTGGAATTCTAGTGCGCAGAGCAATCGCGTACAATTTTGAGAATGATTTACGGACTCACTATCCAAAAAGTCGGGAAAGCATATCAGCTTCGGTGCCCGGAATGCACATGCCTGACAGGCCGGCTCGGTCTCGTTCGTCAAGATGGTCCGTCGGTTAGGCTTCATTGCCGGGTGCATCCCGAAAACTTCGGGGAATGGCGCTCGGAAGCGGAAATGGAACGTGAGAAATTGGATCTGGCGGGTAGGATCGGACTCAAGTGAAGCCAAAGTTACAGGGCGAATACGATTTCTAAAGGCTCGCACCGCAAAACCTCCTTCAGTACACGGCGACGATTCACAGCCAGTCTCCCGCGTGGAACGTAAAGCCCGGAATTTCCAAGCGCGCGCTGGTTGTGCTATGGAGTTGTTGCCTGACCTGAATGCTAGAATGATTCAGGTCAGGTATCGGTCTCACGCGACGTACTCTCGCCAACCCCGCCAGGTCCGGAAGGAAGCAACGGTAACGGGCTCTTGCGTGTGCAGTGAGTCCCCGGTGCCTGACTTATTTTTTTACCAGCCAACTCTCCTCGGGCTCCGTACCTCTCATTACGGAGTTTTACATTAGCTTGACCACTCTTTGCGCAGGAATTGTTTTTCCGGACGTCTATATGGTGTGAGGCGTGGTTGAGGACTCGGACGCGCCCGCCAAGGAGAAACATGAACGCTCGCAGCCTTTCCCCCCTTCCTCATGTGACAATCCGCGTGTCCGGCAAACTGTTTCAAGGGCATGTGGCCTATCTCGATCAACTGGTCCACTCCGCGGCCGAATGCCACCTTTGGCCCTTGTTGAGCCTTGCGCAATTGGAAGAGCTGGATCGGAATGCGCTTTGCTATCTGATTGACGGGGAGAATCGTGACTTCGGGATCATCTCGTGTCCGAATTTTGTCCGGGAGTGGATGGATCACGAAAGGGGTCAAGCCGCCGCTTAACACCGAGTTTCGCTTACTCGGAGGCTGGTCTGCGTGCCCGAATGGATCGGGTTAGACATTCTCCCGATAATCCTTGAGAATACTGGGTTTCCTATTTGGGAGCCCCAACTTGACCACGCTAGTCCGTGCCAAAATCACCGCGCTGGGAACCTATGTCCCGCCCCGTATTCTTACCAATGCCGACCTGGAAAAAATGGTCGATACCACCAACGAGTGGATCATGGAACGCGTAGGGATCCGGGAGCGCCATATCGCCGATAAAGGCGTCGGCGCCAGCGACCTGGCAGTTGCGGCCGTGAAGAATTTGTGTGAGTCGCATCCGTTAAACCTGCAGGAAGTCGATTTGATCATCGTGGGGACGGTCACCCCCGACATGATGTATCCATCCACCGCTTGCCTCGTCCAGCACAAGCTAGGGATTGAGAACACGTGGGGCTTCGACGTGTCCGCCGGGTGCTCAGGTTTTGTCTATGCACTTAACACCGGAGTGAAGTTTGTGGAGTCCGGGCAGTACAAGAAGGTGCTGGTCATCGGGTCGGATGTCAACTCCTCGATGACTGATTACACCGACCGCGCCGTATGCATCATCTTCGCCGATGGCGCGGGAGCCGTCTTGCTCGAGCCCTGCGAGGATGGCGAGGGCGTCATCGATCATGTTGCTCAGATCGAAGGCATGGGGGGACAGTTTCTGTTTATGCCGGGCGGGGGAAGCCTGAATCCAGCTTCTCACAAGACTGTGGATGAGAAGATGCACTACATCCATCAGGATGGCAAGAACGTGTTCAAGTACGCCGTCAAGAAGATGGCGGAGATGACCGAACGGATCCTGGAGCGAAACAAACTTACCGGGAAGGACATTGACTGCTTCATCGCGCACCAGGCAAATCGCCGCATCATTACCGCAACGGCAGAGCGGCTCGGAATGCCGATGGAAAAAGTGATCATCAACATCGATCGCTTTGGGAACACGACGGCGGGCACGATCCCCATCGCGATGCGAACCGCCATCGAAGAAGGGAAGTTGAACAAGGGGAGTAGGCTGCTGATCGCCTCGGTCGGGGCCGGATTTACCTCCGGAGCTACGTTGATGCGCTGGGCTTTTTGAGATGCGCCTAGTTCCTTTACGTTCGGCAGGCTCCGTGCGCCTGTAAGGCCTGCCTTTTGATCTTGTCCCTCGCGGTTAGACATTCTTTCGCTAATCCTTCAAAATAAATCATCTTTCTCAGGGGATCCGATTGACTAAACCGATCCGCGCCAAGATCAGTGCTTTGGGCACGCATGTGCCGCCTCGTCTTCTTACCAATGCCGACCTTGAGCGCATGGTCGATACAAATAATGAATGGATCATGTCGCGCGTCGGTATCCGCGAGCGCCATGTCGTCGAGAAAGGCGTTGCGACGAGCGACCTTGCTGTGGAAGCATCGCGGAAAGCCCTGGCACAGCGTGGCCTCGATCCCAGCGAAATCGAAGCGATTATCGTCGGCACGGTGACGCCTGACATGCTCTTTCCCTCGACTGCCTGCGTCGTGCAGGACAAACTTGGAGCCACGGGAGCCTGGGGCTTCGATTTATCCGCCGCTTGTTCCGCATTTCTCTATTCCATTCAGGTCGGAGCTCAGTTTATTGCCACCGGTGCGCACAAGCGCGTGCTTGCAATTGGCGCTGATGTTATGTCGTCGATCATCGACTATACGGATCGTGCTACCTGTGTGATCTTCGGAGACGGAGCGGGTGCGGCGATCCTGGAACCGGCCAACGATGATTCTAATGGATTGATCGACTTCATCCATGAAGTCGACGGTTCTGGCGGACAATATTTATACATGCCGGGCGGTGGCAGCCGGAATCCAGCGAGCAGAGAGACGGTTGAGAAAAAGATGCATTACGTTCATCAGGACGGGCAACAAGTCTTCAAGTTCGCCGTCCGTAAGCAGACGGAACTTTGCCTGAAGCTGCTGGAGCGCAACGGGCTCAAAGGAAGCGACATCGATGTATTCATCCCGCATCAGGCCAACCTGCGCATTATTAATGCAACTGCGGAGCGGCTTGGCCTGCGGCAGGGAGCCGTCGTCGTCAATATTGACCGCTATGGGAATACAACCGCCGGCACCATTCCGCTTGCCATGAACACCGCCATTGAGGAAGGTAGGCTGAAAAAGGGGAATCTGGTTTTGTTGGCTTCGGTGGGAGCGGGTTTTACCATTGGCGCGACGCTGCTGCGCTGGGCTTTCTAACGGTGTTCAAACTTGATCTCGTGTTGATCTCTTTTTCCTGAAATTGGCGGCCAAATCCGCACGTTTGCCGTGACGTTGGTAACTCGCTTCGGTGCATTTTCGATTCCAGCGCGGTCGTCCCGGCTGATATTGTCATCCCACGTGCGCCTCAGGAAGAAAGCCGGCGAACGTGTACGCCCATGATTCGCATCATCTCATGCTGTCTTCTGCTGGCACTCGGCGCGGTCGCAATGGCGGCCCAGCAGGCCGATCCACGTGAGAGCAAACTGCTTATTCTTGAACGTTTGTGGAACGAAGCTCAGGTGAATCGCGATGCGTCTGCCCTGGACGCCCTGGTTTCGAGCCGATTCGTGAACACCGAGTGGGACGGAGAAGTCAGCGACAAACAGAAATTTCTTGCTGACATTAAAGATCCCCGCTTCAAGCCCGCGCAAGCCACGATCCAGGAAGTGAAGATGAATTTCTTCGGGGACACTGCTGTGGTCACCGGCATCTATCACACGCAGGGAACTTATCAGGGCAAGCCCTACGATCACGTTGGACGCTTCACCGATACCTGGGTGTTGGATATGGGGAAGTGGCAGTGCGTCGCAAGTCACACCAGCCTGTTGAAGAAGTAAGCGCCGACGCATTCCTGCGAAACGACTGAACCTTTTCGATTCGCCTTATACCCTCATAAATTCTTTTTATACGCGAATCCCGCGCCCGAAGTGTTCCCCGATGATCTAATCGGGTGCGATCTTTATTACTCTCGACCCTATGGAAAACCCCTCGCAACAGCCCGCATGGAAGGTCTTGCTCGCTTTCTCCATCATTTATTTTGTGTGGGGTTCTACCTTCCTGGCCATCCGGGTAGGAGTACGCGAAGTCCCGCCTTTTCTCCTTGCGGGAATGCGGTTCCTGGTTGCCGGAATTGTTCTCTATGTCTGGATGCGCGTCAAAGGAACTCCTACGCCGACCGCCCGGCAATGGAGCGCTGCGACTCTGCTCGCCGTGTTGATCTTTGTCTTCGACTACGGTCTGCTGTTCTGGGCTGAGCGCCGCGTGCCGTCGGGCATAGCGGCTGTAATGATGGCGACGATTCCCGTTTTCATGACGCTTTCGGAAATCCTGATCATGAAAACGCAGCGACTCACAATTAGATTGGCGTTTGCGCTGCTGATGGGCATCGGTGGCGTGGGAATACTGGTGAGCCGCTCCGTCAATTTCGGAGATGCTCCAATCGATCCGCGTGGCGCGGGTGCCTTGATGGTGGGAGCCATCAGTTGGTCGGTGGCATCGGCTTTGACTCGCAAGTTGCCGCTGCCGTCAGCTAAAGCCATGAGTTCAGGTGCGCAAATGCTGGCGGGGGGAGTGTTGTTAACGCTTGCGGCGGCCCTGTTAGGAGAGTTCCACGGATTCGATGTGCAAGCAGTTTCCGTAAAAGCGTGGCTGGCTCTCGCCTACCTTATCGTCGCAGGATCCATCATCGGGTTTACCGCCTATGTTTGGCTGATTCACAATGAATCCCCGACTAAGGTTGGAACCTATGCATACGTGAATCCGCTGGTTGCGGTTCTCGTGGGATATTTTCTGGGGGGAGAGTCAATCGGCCCGCGCACCATCCTCGGAACTCTATTGATATTGGTGAGCGTGGTCCTGATCACGACGATGCCGACAAAGAAAGCGGGCGTGTCGCCCCAGCTGGCAAAAGCGGCCAACCAGCTTGACTAAGCGGAATGAGGCGTCGCGTCGGCGACGGATTGAGCACGGCATCTAAGGATGCGTCATCTTCTCCGGCTTGACCAGTTGATCGAACTCCTCACCGGTCAGATATCCCAGCTTCAGCGCCGCCTCGCGCAGGCTCGAATGTTCCACGTGTGCCGTATGCGCGATCTGTGCTGCTTTGTCGTATCCAACTTTGGGTGCAAGGGCGGTCACTAGCATCAGCGAGTTCTTCACATACCAATCCACTTTGGCGCGATCGACCTCGATCCCCTTCAGCATGTATTCGACATAGCCATGACAGGCATCGGTGATCAACGTGACCGAGTGCAGGAAGTTGTAAATAATTACGGGCTTGAAAACGTTCAGTTCGAAATTACCCTGCGAGCCCGCGAATCCCACCGCGGCGGTCGCGCCATGAACCTGCACGCACACCATCGTCATAGCCTCGCACTGCGTGGGATTGACCTTGCCCGGCATAATCGACGATCCAGGCTCGTTCTCTGGGATCGAGAGTTCCCCCAATCCGCAGCGTGGCCCGGAAGCCAGCCAGCGAATGTCGTTGGAAATTTTCATGAACGAAGCTGCGAGGGTTTCCATCGCGCCCTGCGCAAACACGATCTCGTCGTGTGCAGAAAGTGCCGCGAATTTATTGCCATGGGAACGGAAGGGAAGTCCTGTCAATTCGGCAATCTTCTTCGCCGCCCGCTCGGCAAACTCAGGATGCGTGTTCAACCCGG
>Ga0207416_1003477_pt1 | contig 15024 bp, 12 predicted proteins | sample PaiPotPPM11metaG_FD_184107 | JGI IMG/M metagenome (GOLD analysis project Ga0207416, IMG submission 184107) | Iron sulfur acid spring bacterial and archeal communities from Banff, Canada, to study Microbial Dark Matter (Phase II) - Paint Pots PPM... ...
AGGTCAGGATTTTTTGGCGAAAACCCTTCTACCACGGATTCCGTCCCCTCCCACTTTTCAAAAACAATAAACCTCTGTTCTTCCGTCACTTGCCCAGGTTCGCAGAGAAAAAATCAGGAAGGTCCTGAAAAACGATAGGAGCCGTCTGACTTCGTCGTGACTGATTGGCTCACGTTGGTGCCGACGTTTGTTATTGTCACAGCGGCATTCGGTACCACGGCACCGGCCGGATCTGTGATCGTGCCGGTGATGACGCCTTGAACAGTTTGAGACCAAACCACGCCTGCGACGGAAGTAAACAGGAAGGCAACCGCAAGAACTACAACAAATAAACGCAATCGCATTCGACCACCCCCCAAAGTTTTAACGCTGGGACGCAAGAACTGTGCGTATTGAAATACTGAACGACGGCCGTTGTCAAGAGAGAGTTGAGAAGTTCATCAGAAAAACTATAGATATACGTGAGCTAAAGACCTGATGAAACATAGACATTTGATCGTCCCATCGCCGCCCGGCCGCCGGGAGACGCGCGAACGGGGTTGGAAAGCGCTGGAGTTAATGTAAAATGTTGCCCGATTCACGCAGCAACGGGTAGCATTACGAGCATAACGGACGCCAAAAGCTGCGCGCGCTTGTTCTCGACCGCGCCGCAACATAAGAGTTGGCGACTCTGCTGGCGCGACTTGTGTGGGGGAGCTGTTCAGCACGATCGCAGAAAGGCAGTAAACCAGTTGAATAGGCTTGCGACGCTCATAACCCTGCTGTCCTGGTTGGCTATACCTGCCGCGTCAGCACCTCAGCTTGGCCATGAAGAACATCAGGCTGCCGGACCCGTGCCGCGCGAAATTCTTGAGCGTCCTGTCGTCCTGCGGACGGGAATCGGCGTGCTACACGAAAAAGTGTCTACGTCGTCGCCTGAGGCCCAAGCCTTTTACGATCAAGGATTGGCGTACCTTCACTCCTACGTCTGGATTGAGGCGATCCGCTCATTTCATCAGGCACTACGGCTGGACCCGAATTTGGCGATGGCCTTTCTCGGCCTAACGGATGGGTATATCGGGCTGCAGGACGTTTCTACCGCACGCGCGGCGTTTCAACGAGCCTACAAATTGGCGGCAAGAGTCAGCAAGCGCGAACAAACCTGGATCAACATTCGCGATCGCGAGCTGGACTACTTGGAGGACAGCAATAACGCCGACAAATACGTAGCGTACCGGAGGTCGATCTCCGAGGCGCTGAAAGCCAATCCAAACGACCCTTGGCTCTGGATTCAACGCGGCTTGGCGGATGAAGGGTCGCCGTTCACACACGGCCAGGTAGGTGGTACGGATACGATCGCGTTCTACAGAACGGCCATCGCTCTGGCTCCGGATAACTTTGCAGCTCATCATTACTATGCTCATACTTTGGAAAACCTAGGCAGGACGAAGGAGGCGCTCGAGGAGAGCGCCACGTATCTTCGTCTCGCGCCGGCCATACCCCACGCGCATCATATGCACGGCCATGAGCTCATGCGTGCGGGACGTCCTGAGGAAGCCATTGCTGAATTTCTGAAAGCGAAGACGCTCGAGGAAGACTACTACCGCACAGAAAATATCCCGTCTCGCTATGACTGGCACCATGCCCATAATTTGGTGTTACTCGCCATGTGTTACCAATCACTGGGACAAATGAAATCAGCGGAGGCGGCATTTCGGGAAGCATTCGTGGTTCCCGGCTACACAGATTTTCTGGATTTCAATCGCAAGGCCTGGCCCGAGTTCTTGCTGGAGCGCGGACGCTACAACGAAGCCCTGGATGCCTCAAACGAGTTGAGCAAAAGCCCCTGGCCGTTGGCCCGACTAGCTGGTTACACGCTGGCGGGACAGGCTCTGCTAGCCATGGGCCGATCCGACGAAGCACAGGATCAACTGAGTTTGGCCGAGCGGGAAACCGAACACCTGCCGGCGAACTTTGTCGCGTCCTCGCCGTTCCCAAGCATTTTGCGCGCGGACATTTTGCTACGGGAGAAGAGAACGGAAGAGGCAGAACCCCTATTTCACGAACTCGTCAAAATGACCGTTGCTCGGCCTGGACCGGACGCCTGGAGCGCCGCTCGCTTCGAGCTGGAATCTCTCGCGCACAGAGCACGCCGGCTTGACGACTGGAATCTGTCGGAATCCATAGCGCGCGAAATGATCCAGCACGACCCAATGTACGCCGGGGGATACTATGCGTTGGGCCTCGCCTTCGAACATGCCGGCCGATCGAGTGAGGCGCGGGAGCAATTTCTTTTTGCCAAGAGGTTTTGGAGCAAAGCTGACAAGGATCTACCCGAGTTTCACCACATTCAGGACGGAGTGCTGGCGCACCGCTAAGCAAATCCAGGATTTTCCGTGTGGGCCCACGACCAGTTACCAGTAAGATCCTCGTTCGCCTGTGGAGCATGGATGTTGCTGCGATGATATATCCGTCTATTCGCTGTACTGTCGTCCGATTCGAGGTATTGGTACGTTCAGTTAAGCTCACAGATATATCTGATCCCGCGCACACTGAGCGATGGTCGTCGCTCGTCGGAGGACCTCGATGAAGCTCCATGTAGCATTGGCGCTTGCTGTGGCTTGGCTCATTGCTACCAATTCCTACTCCCAGTCTCAACCTTTTCGCTCCGCGCAGAATGGAGAGAACGAGCGTGAGGCCACGAAGCGCCATTTAAGCCAGGTGCTTGAGCACGATCCCAACAACAAGGAAGCATTGTTCGGGCTTGCGCGGCTGATGGTCGAGGCGGGCGATTTTGCGTCCGCAGACATCCTATTTCGAAAGTACGTAATGATTTCGCCCTCGGAGCCTGGAGCCTGGGCCTACCTGATCCGCTGTGCCGTGGGCCAAGATGATCCGAAAGGGGCAGCCGACGCACAGCGCCAAATCGAACTGCTGGCACCGACAAACCTAGCTCTCCACGCACAAGCTGCGTGCTCGCTTGCCGGTTCTGAATTTTCGGAAGTGACCGGGCACGAGTTCGACCTGGTAATGTCGCTAGCACCCCACCAAACCAGCCGTGAGGCTCTCTGGTACTCACGTTTGGGACAGTGCTACGAGCAGGCCCGCGATCCAAGCCGGGCCACCCGCGCTTTCCAAGCCGCAATAGACATTGCTCCAGATACGGAAACCCACTACTTCAGTCTTGCGCATCTACTCGCCACAGAGGGCCTTGTCGGAGGCGCGTCGGAAGTGATGGCCAGCGCACTCAAACACTTTCCACGATCCGTGACTACCCGCGTGGAAGCCGGAAGGATTGAACTGGATGCTGGCAATCCAGAGCGGGCACTGGAACTACAGCACGAGGCCGCCCTGCTGGATCCGCGATTCCCCGGGGTTCTGTCACTGTTGGGAAGAATTCAATTGGTACAGCGGCGTTACCCAGAGGCAATAGCCACTCTGGAGCAGGCTGCCAAACTCGCGCCGGCAGATGCGGGCGTCCATTTCTACGCGGGCCAGGCCTGGATGAAAACGGATCAAGGAACAGAGCGCGCGCTCGAACATTTCAAGCGCTCGCTGGAGCTGGACCCAGAGCACGCAAGCACCTACTACTGGCTCGGTTCGCTCTACTTTCATCGCAAACACGATTATCGGATAGCAATACAATATCTGGAGCAAGCAGTGGGACGATCGCCGGATATGGAAGCGGCTTATCAGATGCTTATCCAGTCCTATAAAAGGTTGGGCGAGGATGAAATGGCCGCTGGTCAGCTCCGCCGCTATCAGGAAATTGTTCAAAAGAGGGCTAAAGCCGAGGCTCCGAAATGACGGCTCTACGGCTGGTCCTGGCCGTAGTTCTCATAGCAGCCACAACGGCGATAGATCCGATTCATTTTGAAGAGCTCCCGGCACCGCGATTCGTCACTCGCACAGGCCGCACTTCACGAAAGTACTTGCCGCAAACCATGGGTGGTGGAGTGGCGGTGTTTGATTACAACAACGATGGTCTGCTGGATATCTACGTCGTAAACGGCGCGACCATGCCCGGTCTAGTGAAAGACGGTCCGCAATACTCCGATCGGCTCTTCCGCAACAACGGCGATGGCACCTTTACCGACGTGACGGAGAAAGCCGGCGTGGCTGGCCATGGCTTCAACATCGGGGTGGCAATCGCAGATTATGATAACGATGGCTTTGAAGACATCTTCGTAGCAGGCGTACACCGCAACACCCTCTATCACAATAACGGCGACGGAACCTTCACTGACGTCACGGATCGCGCGGGTCTGGCACGCCCGGACCCTCAATACGGACCGTTGTGGGCCGTCGGTGCAACGTGGCTGGACTACGATCGCGATGGATTACTCGATCTGTTCGTCGTGAATTATGTTCAGTGGGATCCAAAGACCGAGCCAGTTTGCGAAAAGGGCGACTTGCCGGATTTCTGTTATCCGCTCGCCTACACCGGCGCGCCCAACTCGCTGTTCCATAATAACGGCGACGGGACGTTTACAGATGTGTCCGAGTCCTCCGGGATTCGCCAGAGCATTGGCAAGGGGATGGCAGTGACGGCGGCCGACTTCGACGGCGACGGCTGGCCGGATTTGTTTGTCTCAAACGACACGCTTCCTAACAGCCTGTTCCTGAACCAGCGGAACGGCAGCTTCAAAGAGGCCGCAATCGAAAATGGCGTTGCCTTCACGGAAAACGGCGCGGCCATTTCTGGGATGGGCGTAGATGCTCGCGACATCGACAACGACGGCCGCCCGGATATCTTCGAGACGGCGTTGCAGAACGAGACTATGCCACTGTTTCGCAATCTGGGTCAGGTGGGTTTCGAAGAGATCACTTTCGCGAGCGGAGTGGCGCACGCCTCGCTGGCGAAGACCGGGTGGAGCAACGGGATTTACGATTTCAATAATGACGGCCGCAAAGACCTGTTCGCCGTCTGTGGTCATGTGATGGATGCCGAAGGAAGTCTGCGCGCCACGGTGCCACAAACCAACATCATCTTCGAGAATCTGGGGAAACAGAAGTTCGCTGACGTTACCGCTGCAGCCGGTGTGGCGCTCGCCCAGAAAGGCGTGCACCGAGGCGCCGCTTTTGGGGACCTGGACAACGATGGCCGCGTTGACGTGGTGCTCACGGAACTCGATGGGCCGCTGCACATCCTACGCAACGTTAGCCCGGCAGCCAATCACTGGCTGCTCATCCGGACAATCGGAACCAAAAGCAACCGAGACGGAATTGGTACGCGCATCCATTTGGTCACGGAAGACGGCGATCAGTACAACGCTGTCAGCACGAGCGTGGGCTACGCTAGCAGCTCTGACGTGCGCGTGCATTTTGGCCTAGGCCGGCGGGCGCTGATCCAGGAGCTTGAGTTATACTGGCCCAGCGGTACGCACCAGGTTATCAAGAAGGTAAAAGCCGATCAGGTGCTCACAGTTCGTGAGCCGTAAACGGATCAGCGACGGGCTAGCTCCTTATCGAGGTAAGATGCGAGTCCGCCGCGAAGACGCGATTCCACGGCGGGCAAGAGAGGATTTCTTCATGCGCCCTGTTTATGAGATGGAGGACGATGCTGACGCGCCGAGACTTTGCTAAGAAGGGAGCGATGTGCGGTGGTGCACTGCTGGCGGGATTTGAGAAGGTTGTTTGGTCAGCGCCAACTCTCAGCCCACCGCAACACCCTTCCCACGATCCTTCTTCCGGCGGCCAGCAGCTCGGCGTTGTGGAGTTTCTCCATGAGGGGCGCGTGCAGATGCAAACAGTCATGGGAGATGAACTCGATGGTCGCATGTATTCCGACCTGGCGAACCTATCGACGAAGGACGTGGTCACGCCGACGGAAAAGTTTTATATACGGACGCGAGCTTCTAGGCTCATTCCCGATGCCAACAGGTGGCAGGTGCGAGTTGAGGGACTTGGGGAAAAGCCGCGAACTGTGACCATTGAGAGCTTGAGAAAAGCGGCGAAGCCCATGGGTCTGCACTTGATGGAGTGCGCGGGGAATGTCCCCCTCGTGCGTTTCGGAATGATCAGCGTTGCCCGTTGGGCGGGCCTGCCTCTCGCGGAAATCCTGGACAATACCAGTGCGAAGCTCCAAGCGTCCCGTGTCTTGATTTCTGGTTTTGATCAGTACGCCACAAAATCGCTGACGTCCGTTCCCGGCGCCAGCTGGGTATTTTCAATCGGAGAACTCAAAGCGGCGCAAGCTTTTTTGGCCACGGAAATGAATGAGAAACCCCTGACAGAAAACCACGGCGCGCCGGTTCGCCTCGTGGTCCCAGGCTGGTACGGATGCACGTGCATAAAATGGGTGACCTCAATTACATTCGTGGACGACGCGGCGAAGGCGACTTCGCAAATGCAGGAGTATGCGGCAAGAACCCACCAGAACGGCCTGCCTGCACTGGCGCAGGATTTTCAGCCAGCAACTATCGATCAAGCAGCCATGCCCATTCGAGTGGAGAAATGGCTCGTCGAAGGAAAGATTATATACAGAGTTGTGGGGATAGCGTGGGGCGGAACTACTCCCGTCAAGACCCTGACGATCCGATTCAACCCGGAAGAAGAGTACGTCCCCGTGAGCAACTTTACTCAAACGAAGAATGATCCCTGGACATTCTGGACGCACACCTGGTCGCCCAGGGAGCCCGGGACATATTCGATTCGACTTGCAATTAAAGATCCGGCGATTCGAACTCGGCGGCTGGATTCGGGATATTATGTTCGCACGGTCGAGATTGCGGACGTTTAAGCGGGCTTTCTGCATAGGCTGCCAATTAGGCAGTTGGCGCAGCCGAAGAGTTCTGGGGCAAAGCGGACAAGGATTTGCCGGGACTCCGACGCATTCGCGAGGCAGTATCAGCGCATCGCTGAGATCTGCATAGGTGTTCCCTTTTGACCTGGAAGTGACACGCTCAAATGGGGGCTCTCAATCTTTTAATCGTTCTCCGTATCCACAAGGAGTTTGAGTGCTCCAGAGCAGCCTCTTCTCAGCTAAGATGCGCGCGGCGATGCGTATCCATCTTCGATTGCTTTCTGCGTGTGCCCCGCACGCGGTTGTTGCCTTTCTCTGTTCTTGCTTGGTGGCCGCCGCTGCCGGCCAAGTCAAGGCCCGGTATCTCCGCTTTGAAGAGGTCCAAGAAACCCTCCGTTTAAATGCCGATTCCGGACTTCCGGGTAGCGAGATCCAGGGAAGTGAGGCCTGGGACCATTGGATTCGTGCACGCGACGCTGAAGTCCGGGGACGCATCGACCGTGGCATCGAGGATTCCATCAGCAATTTGATTCTCTATGGAACGTCGTTCACGGCTCTTCCCCGCGTTGAGAGCATAGAACACGCTGCGTCCGAGTCCGGGGATATTACTGCCGCTACGCTCGCTCGCATCCATGCATTGGCGATGGCCCTCCCTGCAAGTGCCCGGAATGAGCGAGTCCGTTTCGTCCGTGATTTTCTGGTGCGGAAGGGGATTGCCAGGAATTCAACCGAGACGTTTTTCACGGAGAACCTGCGACGTTTCATCGCCGAAGAGGCGGAATATCAAAAGAAACTGAAAGATGCCGAAAACGCAGCCGATCCCAATGAAGTCTTTCTTGCACGCGGGACGCTTTTCGAAACTCGCGGTCTTTCAGTGGACACTTCGCTGCTGCCCAACTTTGCGCTGGAAGAGACGCTCCGCGCAATGGTCGGCAAGGGCGTTCTCGCGCCCGGCAGCATGCATCGCATCGCCCTGATCGGACCGGGCCTCGATTTCACTGACAAACGTGATGGCTACGATTTTTATCCTTTGCAGACTTTGCAGCCATTTGCTGTGCTGGAGGCAGTTGCGCGGCTCGGTCTGGGAAAAGCGGAAGACGTGCAGGTTGTTTGCTTGGACCTGAATTCCGCGGTGATCGCGCATGTCACACGACTGGAAGCGCAGGGTCGCGCCGGACGGCCTTACACCGTGCAGCTCCCACGCAACCTTCAAGCGGAGTGGAGCCCGGCGGCGGTCTCCTACTGGGAAAGCTTCGGCAACATTCTTGGATCGCCAGTGAAACCTCTGCCTGTTCCCTCCGGCGTGAGCGGAGTCGTCGCGCGTGCCGTAACTATCCGTCCACTGTACGCCGCACACGTGCAGGTCTACGACGCGAACATCGTCGCGCAGACTTTGGACCTGCCAACCGGGCAAGGTTTCGACCTTGTGATCGCCACCAACGTGCTCGTGTATTACGACCGGTTTCAACAGGCGCTGGCGATGGCCAACGTCGCGCGCATGTTGAATCGGGGAGGCATCTTCCTGGCGAACAACGTTCTTCCCGCGCAGCACACCAATGTACTTGAGTATCTCGGCCGACGAACAACTTCTTATACGCCGAGCGGTGCCTACGGCGACGATGTGGTCGTCTACCGCCGCCGCTGACTGCGTGGTTGCGAAGGAGGCCCAGGCTGTTGGCAGAACATGACGACCCTGTGGTCCAACAGCAAGGCGGGGAAAGTCTGCCAGGCTCTTCGCCGAAAATGCTTCAAGTGTGTATTACAGAGTGGTTATCTACATAGGATATCGAGGAATATTCTACTCCGATCGATCTCTTCCGGGTGCGACATCTACCACATCAACTCTTGCGGCGTCGGATGAAACCCGAGCAAGTGCGCAAAGATTTTTCGCGGGGCTTCCACGAAGAAAGAGTTTTCACTGTGCCGGTCGGGGAACAGCGACGCGGCCAAAGTCAGAGCATCGGCTCCTTGCCTCAGTTCATCCGCAGGAATCCAGTGGGGCATCCGCTGGTCCAGCGGGTTCAGGATCGCGTCGCCACGCTCGGGCTTGTAGAACTCCGGCGTGTAGTCGAGAGCCGGGTCGTAAACAATGGCCGTCTCGCCGCGCTCTTGAATCTGGAGCAGAATCCTTCGGATGAGGGTGCTCTTGCCGGTACCTGTGTCGCCCATGATAAGGATGTGGTTCGACTCCATTGCGCGAGGGAGCTTGAGGCTCGGCACTTGGCCGAACAGTCTTTGCTTTAGGGTTCTTTCCGTCAGCTCGAAGCCGATGCCGTCTGAGTGATTTCTACGATTGAACTTTCGCGCCGTCACAAGTTCCGGTCCCTTGAGCCTTCGCCCTTCCTTCCGTACACGGGCACGCGCCGCATCCTTCGGGATCGGGACGATCAAGCCGACAAGAAAAACACCCAAACCGCCCCACAGCCCCGGCCTAAGCAAGTCCGTGAGCGTCTGATCTCGATAAATCCAATGGCCTAGGAATTCATGCAGCTTTGCGTTGTCGTATACCTCCTGCTGCCATTCGAGACGCAGGGCACCCACCGTCACTGCTTCCTCGGTGAGCGCAAACGTGTTCTCGCCGGATGCCATTGTCACCGGCACCACCTCATCGTCGAGCGCCAATCGACTCCCTTTCCGGCCCACCACGTTGAGCGTCCGATAGTGGCCACTCTTCGTGAGGCTCACCTCGGTACGGAGATATTGCGAGAGGTAGGAACGCTCCAGGGGCGTCCATACCTCGGCATAGCGATAGACGCAGACGGCTGCCAAGCTCACCAGCGCCAGAAATATCACCGCGTACCTCCACAAAGGATGCCGATTCGGCCACTCACCCGCGTGCTCGTTGCGCCCCCACTCTTGACTCATGACTCGCCTCCTATTGCTACTGCCGCAAGGCGCTCCTGCGCCTTACGCGATTTGTCTTGGTCGGCCCGCTCGATCAGCCTTTGCATCTCCTCGCCTGTCAGGGCCTCCTTCTGAGCAAGTTTGTAGAGCGCATTCAGCAGGATCGTCCGCAACGCCAGCACTTCCGCGAGGACTGTGTGCTCGGTCGCATTTGGCTTGGCTGCCCGGAGCAACACATCACGCGCCCATTCGCTGATAGTTTGCCCACCTGCGAGGGCTTCCATCTGGGCGTATTCTTCGTCCGTTACTTTCGTGCTGATGGATTTTGTGCGCAGCGAGGGCATGGGATTCCTCCCAACAAAATCAACAAGTTCCCGTATAGGAACCTGAAGTTGCTGTAAAGCGCCGCGAGGGGACTGATTCGCGGTAAGCCGCTGAGTTTTCAAGAAGTTCCCGTATAGCAACCAAAGTTGCTATACAGCACCCGTTACGGGGTGACGTGTCAGTCCAACTCCCGGTGCCGAAGGCACCGCTCCTCGAAAAACAGGGCGCAAACCATCGATTCACGCGATCAACCCTGTTCGCCATACTCCAATTGCAGCTCCTGCAGCCACCGCTGAAGTTCGGGGATCGCCAGCGCCTTCTGGAACAGTTCGCGCAGTGCGCTCCATTCTTTCTCGGTGAAGTCGATACCTATATCGTTTTGCCGAAGCCAAAGCGTGAACGTTGGCCCCTTCTCCTCGGACAGCGTCGTGAGGAAATGCTTGCCGTTCCACGAACTCTTGGCCGACCATCCTTCGAGCATGGCCCGGAACTCGGCCAGGTCGGGGTACCGAGCAATGAGATAGTTCACTCGGCGTGTTGGGCCAAAGTCGATATACACGCCAAGCTCCGGGCAACCTGTCTTCGTAAACGAGAGCTTCAGGTCATCGACCTTGAGCGGCTTAGGCAAGATAATTCGGCGGCGAAAATCATCTTCGTTTGGACCCGTTGGTCGCACGGGCTGGCGGTCATGTCGCACCCAATGGCCCCGAGCGGCGAGGCCCCAGAGAGTCGGCCAGTACGGGGCAAGGACTTGATCGAGTCTAGTGCTCTCGACTCCTTCATCACTAATGGCGGCTAGGAAGCATCGTCCAATTGTGCCGGGGTTCTGCCATTTCTCCACCGACTTCAGCAACTCCTTGCGATGTGAAATTTGCTTCAGAACTGCTTGATGTCTTTGTTCGGCGTCATCATCGGAGAGTCGAACTTCTGTGAAGTGGCCGCCAAGGTTTCCGAAGTAATACCAGACGTGCTTCGATGCATGCTTCTTACGGTTCTGATAGACGGCTTCGAAGGCGTCGAGTAACTTGAGGTATGACTCTCTGGATGGAATCGCGGGCCAAAGTAGCGGCGGCTCCTGAGCTTCTTCCTCTGTGCCAATCTGCACGTACTGCGCGAGAACATCCCACTCGGGGGCAGACAGAGTGTGCTGCGATTCCCACTTCTTGCGAATACGATAGAGCGAAGCGGTCGGCGTGCTGAGCATTTCATGACGGGCCGTTTCACGGTCCATCCCTTCGACGCGCTCCTCGATAACGAGGAAGGCGGCCTCTCCCAAGGACACTTCGCGTCCCCGTTGTTCACTGAGAACCTTCTGGTAGCGCTCCAGAAGCTTGAGGCGGTCTTCGCTGAGTCGGATCGAGATTACCTCGTGGCGGGGTTTTTTCTTGAGGAGCGACATCATGGTTGACAAACTCTCCTACATCGATGTACGATGTTTACGTTAGCGTAGCTCGCTTGGCGACTGAATGCAAGAAGATTTTTTTGCTCAGCTCTCTCGGAAGCCAACGAGCCAATTCGACGATCGTTACGACCCTGCAGGTATCACTAACGCGAAATGGCCGTACCATCCCAAATTGAGACCTCGGTGCACATCGAGCGGCATTATGCCGTTACGGAAATCGCCGAAATGTGGAATTTGAGCGTTGATAAAGTGCGTGAGCTTTTCGAGAACGAGCCCGGTGTGCTTGTGATCGAAGAGAGGATTCCGCGCCACAAGAGACGGTATGTCACACTGCGCATTCCTCAGACTGTGGTCGAACGGGTTCATTGTCGTTTATCATCGAAGTCCGGCGTCCGGTAGGAGCGTTCCACAATGCTGACCATCTATCGCCGTCACCGCAAGAACTGCAAGCAACGAATCGACGGGCGCGGTTATCGGTGCTGTCTGTGCCCGATCTGGGTCGATGGCTCTCTGAATGGAATTGAGATACGCAAATCACTTCGCCTTCGTGACTGGCAGCGGGCGCAGGGTCTTGTCCGCCAATGGGAGGCGGACGGCCAGCGCGTCGAAAAACCGAGGCCGTTGGCCGTCAAAGAAGCCTGCGAGAAGTTTGTGGCTGACGCTGAGGCCCGGAACCTGCGTGAGCCCACTCTCTACAAATAGCGCCTGCTCTTTCGTCAGTTGGAAGATTTTGCCGCCATGCACGGGCTCTCATGCATTACCGACTTCGACATTGATTGGGTGCGCCGGTTCCGAGCCTCCTGGAAGAACAAGAACATTTCGGCACGCAAGAAACTCGAAGCGTTCCGTGCTTTCTTTCGATTCGTCCATGAGAGTGGCTGGATTCCGACGAATCCAGCGAGTCATCTAAAGCCGCCAAAGATTACCGAACCCCCGACAGCTCCATTCACGAGGGAAGAAGTTGCAAGCATCCTGAAGGCTTGCGATATCTATCCAGATAAGGCAAACGCGGTGCGTTTGCGCGCGTTGATCTTCCTTCTCCGCTATAGCGGACTACGCATCCGTGACGCGGTTACACTCAGCCGGAATCTTATCCAAGGCGATAAACTTTTCCTCTATACGGCGAAGACTGGCACCGCGGTTTATTGCCCGCTTCCTCCCTTTGTTGTGGAAGCCCTTAACGCGATTCGTGCGAGCGCTTATTTCTTTTGGAGTGGACTGTCGAAGCCGAAGAGTGCGGTGGGGGACTGGCAGCGCGGCTTGAAGCGGCTCCTCATATTGGCCGGTGTGCCAGACGGCCACGCGCATCGCTTCCGCGATACTTTTTCGGTGGAGCTCCTGCTTGCTGGCGTGCCGATTGAGCGAGTTTCAATTCTCTTGGGCCATCAAAGTGTACGAATCACCGAAAAGCAGTATGCACCGTGGGTTCGGGCGCGTCAGGAGCAATTGGAAGCCGATGTTCGGCGCGCTTGGCAGACTCACGAACCGCAACAAGTGGTACACGGCAGGTACACGGGAAAAGGCGCATCCGTAATCCATTTAGAATCAAGAACAAAGGATGGTGGAGGCGGGGGGAGTCGAACCCCCGTCCGAAAAGCGCTACGACACGAAGCCTACATGCTTATCTCAATTCGGTGTGCGACCCGGCCCTTGCGGGCTGATCGCGCGTTCACCGGCGGCGCTCAGAATGAGCAAGAAACGCAACCAGCTAGTCCGGTGGTTCTCGCCCGAGCCTTACGGACCGAAAGGCTTAGGCCAGCTCACTGTGTGACGCCTCTGACCGGGCCCATGAGCGAAGCCCGGGGAAGCGTGCGCTTAATTAATTAAGCAGCAAGTGCCAAGTTGTTGTTGGCATTTCTAGTTTCCACCAAGTTACGGGCAGGTGGGTCCCGGCATGCCTTCGGGCCGCGACAGCTTCCGTCGAAACCGAGTCGCCCCCTAAGTACCAATCCATTTTAGCATTTTTGGAGGGATTGGGTTTGGTCGAGCCTCCTTATGGCTGAAGATAACTGCTGACGGTTGAAAGTCGAAAGTTGAAAGTCGAAGAAAGAGAGATCCGCCGGCCGGCGAGGTGTGCGCCTCTCCCCCTCCCCGGTTTTTTCGTAAGTGTTGATTCTAAAGGGCTTTAAGTCCTGTGTTTTGGAAGTGCGGATTCTAAAGGGGTTAGGGGCGTGTTTTTCGTAAGTGCGGATTCTAAAAGAGTTAGTGGTTGGTGACGCGTGACTGGTGACTTGCGCAAGAATGGGAGCAGAGTCACAAGGGGAGCTATGCGTGACGGATCGGGACAGGTGCCGCGTGTGGAAGGCAGGCACAGTCGGGTATGGGACAGAGGCGGTTGGAATGTGGGGGCAGTGTAGTCGAAACATGGAGAATGGTATCACGGGTTCTTATTACTGTCAAGGACTATTATTGGTGAGTATCGTTCGAAAGAGACGGGTGGAAGTCGAGAGGTTTGATGGAGTTGGAGGAATTGAGATGGTTTCGTGACACAGTGTAAATTTGCGGAAAAGTCAAAAGCCCCACACGTAAAACCGACGTGTGGGGCACCCCGATTCACTCCCCTTTTTACGTCCGGGCCACCCGCCCAAACAGTTTCCCAAATAACATTGAAAAGGAACTCACGTAAAACGACATGGCGAATGCCGAAAAGATCACAAAGCCGGTTCCAGCAGGCAATTCAACTTTTCTCCAGTGAAAGATTCCGGGGGGTCTTAACACAACCCATACACAAATGAGTCCTAGATAGGCGAAGAAGAAATACTCTGTTCTTTTTAGCCAAGTTGGGCAGTCTTTGACAATTGCGCTAATAGGGATAAGCCCCATCCGGGCCGCCCTTGTGCCGCTCAGATAAGCCGCGGAAACAAATAACACGAAGGCTCCTAAGAATGGCACCATGTCCCAGAAGTCTGATGTGGGCACACGGCCCGATAACACTAAGAGATGAATAATAAAAGAAAAAAGAAACCCTACCAAGGCAAGCATTAGGAAAAATGTACGAGCTGTTTTCATTGTGAAATATTGTCTCAACCTTAAAAATTCTTTAGGCGGGTGGCCCGGACGTTTCTCCGTAATCTGTTTTCGCGTGGGCTGAGATCATCACGGGGAATATACCATGTTCGTAGGTAAAGGGAGGGTTAGGATGTTGGTGTTGGGGGTGGCCCACACGTCGGTGTTACGTGTGGGGGTTTTTGGAGTGGTGCGATGCCGAAGGGACTCAAACGCTGCTACGGAAAGGGCCATTTGCATTTTCTGACGTTTAGCTGCTACCGGCGGTTGCCGCTCCTGGGAACAGCACGGGCTCGAAACACGTTCGTTACGGCGCTGGCAAAAATTCGTGAGCGTTACCACTTTCTTCTGGTTGGATATGTTGTGATGCCCGAGCACGTTCACCTGCTCATCAGCGAGGGGCGGAAATGTACGCCGTCGCTGGTGCTGAGAGTGTTGAAACAGCGCGTTTCGCGCGATTTGAGAAAGCGGGGACGCCGCGCGGCTGCGGGACAAATGCGCTTGGCTTTCAGGGACGGCGACATGGGATTACCGCGATTTTGGCAGCCTCGGTTCTACGATTTTAACGTGTACAGCGCCAAGAAGATTCGAGAGAAACTCGAGTACATGCACGCCAATCCGGTGAAACGGGGACTGGTAGCGAATCCGGGGGAATGGATTTGGAGCAGTTTCTTGTCTTACGAAAAAGGAGAAGCGGGATTAGTGCCAATCGATTTCGCGGATT
>Ga0207416_1003479_pt1 | contig 15017 bp, 15 predicted proteins | sample PaiPotPPM11metaG_FD_184107 | JGI IMG/M metagenome (GOLD analysis project Ga0207416, IMG submission 184107) | Iron sulfur acid spring bacterial and archeal communities from Banff, Canada, to study Microbial Dark Matter (Phase II) - Paint Pots PPM... ...
AAGACGCTACTTTGCTGTCGCACGGCGTTGACCCCCATTCGTATCCAGATGATTCGAAACCAATTGGAGCCGAGTAGAATCAATGCCGTGCACATCATCAAGCACAAACCGTGCCGGACAGCCGTGGAACAAGTCCGGCCATGACGCAGCGGCGGACATCGAATACGCTGGTCCTCCCCTTCAAACGCACAGACCCCGCATGACCGCCGCCGCAATCGAACCGACCGAAGGATTTTTGCGCTGGCGTTACCTGTGGTGGTCGCTGGCGGCCGTCGCCGTGATGATCGCTTCGATCGTTGCGGGCAATCTGTGGTTCCTCGACTTCGTCCATGTCTTTTCGAGCCTGTTGTGGACCGGCATCGATCTGTTCATGGGATTTGTGCTCGGCCCGATCCTGCGCCGGGTCGCGCTTCCGGTGCGCCGCGACATCATGCGGCGGCTGACGCCGCGCACGCTGTTTCTGATGCCGACCGTATCCATCGTTGCCGGCACCTCGGGCTGGTTCCTCGCGGTGGCGCTCGGCTACACGGCGCTGCCGTGGCCGGACTACGGCTGGGTGGCCGCCGCGCTCGTTCTGGTGACGGCGATGACGATCCAGGGGCTCGGCTTCCTCACGCCGGTCAATGTCATCGTCTGCCTCGAGCTGCAGAAGGCCGAGCCCGACATGACGCGGATCAGCGGCTTGATGCAGAAATACTTCTACGCCGTGGCGCTGCAAGGCACGATGCAGGTGGCGATCCTGATCGTGATGACGCGGTTTCGCACGGGGATTTGAAGCGGACATCTCGGCTTTGATACAGATCAATGCGCGCGCGTTGGTCGGAGTGTTCGAATTTCCATGGCGGAGTGCGGCCGCGGCGCTCGTCCGTTCCGACCGGGAGCGGGCGTTCGAGTAGCGCGGCGAGGGGACAGCGATGGGAGACCGAACATGCGCAGCATCTACAATTGGGCCGCAGGTTTAATGGCCTCGCTTCGAGCAAGCTCCGAGTTCACTTGCAGCGACTGCGAAAAATGGGAGCAATGCGGCCAGCCGCCGACCGAGACCTGCATCGTGAAAGCCGCACAGCCGGCGCGGGCGGACTGGAAATCGGCGCGGCGCGCCGGGGCGTTCGCGCGGCATTCTTGGACCGTTTGAGCGACAGTTCGGATATGAACGTTTGCGGCGACATGCGCAACGACATGGACTGCAAGACGGCGGCGCGCGTTACTGCTTTTTTGGACTCGCATCGTGTTCTGTCGCTGGCGACAGTCGGCCCCGACGGCCCGCACGCGGTGAACTTGTTCTATGTCCGCGACGAATATGCGCTGCTTTGGGTTTCCGCCCCGACGAGCCGTCACTCGATTCATCTCGAATGTCAGCGCCGCGTCGCTGCCACCATTGCCGGCGACTGTCCGGATTATTCGCGGATTAACGGTCTGCAGGTCTTTGGCGAAGCCGATAAGATCGTCGATGCCGTGGAATGCGAACAGTCGCGGCGCCGGCTTGAGTTGCGGTTTCGCTTCATGTCCGATCTCGGCGACGCCCCGGATCGCCTGCGCGATGCTTACCGCCGTACCGCGTTCTACCGGCTGACGCCGTCGCGTTTCGTCCTGATCGATAATTCGCGCGGATTCGGCTTTAAGGAAGCGGTGGATTTTCGCCGCGCTTTGGATGGCAGCTCTCTGGATGAACGAGGCCGCGCTTGAACACCATGCACGACGATCTTCGTCACATTATCAACGAAGTGGACGATCCCGAGCTCGGCATCGGAATTGTCGATCTGGGATTGATCTATCGCGCCGAATGGACCGCAAGCGGCATCGAAGTGGAGATGACGACGACGATGGCGTCCTGCCCGTACGCCGCCTCGCTCTGCGACCAGGTCGACGCCATCCTTCGCGCACGCTTTAGAGAAGCGTCGGCCGTCCAGGTACGGCTGGTGTTCGAGCCGCCCTGGAGCTTGGAGCGACTGAGCAAGGAGGCGCGCCAAGGCCTCGGATGGGAAGAACCGCCTGTGAATGCCGCCGCGAGCTTCGCGCTGGCCTGCTGGCCCCGGCAGCGGAAGCACTAGAGCCCTATCCGTTCTGATTGAATCAGAACCGGGCTCTAGCTTTTTGTTTGAGCATGATCTTTTCGGAAAACCGGCTCCCACTTTTCCGGATCATGCTCCAATGTCCCGCACCATGCAGGTCGCGATCCTGATCGTGATGACGCGGTTTCGCACCGGGATTTGAGGCGGGGCGTGGGCACCTCGTAGGAGGGGTGGAGCCAACGGGTCGGCGCGAAGCGCCGCCCGATGACAGGCCTCCGCGATACCCATCATGGGGTGGCGAGGATGGATGATGGGCTTCGCAAGGGCTCAACCCATCCTCTCCGCTCTCAGATCAAAGACGTGGATGGCCGGAACGAGTCCGGCCATGACGGGGTGCAGAGTATCCCGATAGCCTCAATCCACCTTGATGTTGGCGGTGCGGATCACCTTGGCCCATTTCTCAGTGTCGCCGGCGACGAGCTTGCCAAACTCCGCCGGCCCCATCGGCATCGGCTCCGCGCCGAGACCGGCCATTCGCGCCTGCATCGCCGGGTCGGCCAGTGCTTCGCCAATCGCTTGGCTTAGCCGCTCGATGACCGGCTGCGGCGTATGCACCGGCGCGCCGAGGCCGAACCAGCCGGCGGCGTCGTAGCCCGGCACCACGTCGGCGATCGGCGGCACGTCGGGCAGCGCGGCCGAGCGCTTCGCCGAGGTGACCGCCAGCGGGCGCAGCTTGCCGGCCTTGATGTAGCCGATCGACGAGGTGATGCCCTCGAACATCACCTGGATCTGACCGGAGAGCAGATCGACCAAAGCCGGCCCGCCGCCGCGATAGCCCACCGTGGTCAAATTGACGCCGGCCATCATCTTGAACAGCTCGCCGAACATATGCGGCGGGCTGCCGTTGCCGGCCGTCCCCACATTGACCTTGCCCGGATGGGCCTTGGCGTAGGCGATGAACTCGGCGGTGCTCTTGACCGGGAACGAAGGATTGACCTCCAGCACCGAGGGCGCCTGCATGATTCCGGCCACCGGCGCGATGTCGCGCATGAAATTGTAATTGAGATGGCTGTAGAGCGTTGCATTGATCGCGTTCGACGACGTGACCAAAAGCAGCGTGTAGCCGTCCGGGTCGGCATGCACCACCGCCTCGGTGGCGATGTTGCTGCCGGCGCCCGAGCGGTTCTCGACGACGAATTGCTGACCGAGCCTTTTCGACAGCCAGTCGCCGATGAGACGCGCGCAAATATCGGTGGGGCCGCCGGCGGCATAACCGACCAGAAGCAGCACCGAGCGCGACGGATAGCTTTGCGCTTGTGCGAGCCGCGTGACGGCCGGGAGCGCCACGGCGCCGCCGGCAAGACGCAACACCGTCCTACGCGGAAGTTTCATCGCAATCCCCCCCTGAGTTTTGTAGGCTTCTAAAGGTGGAGGCTACACCAATCGCCGGCGGACCAAAACCCTCATCCGTTATCGCTGCGGCGGCTTTGCCGCGAATGCCGAGCCGCGCAGGCACATGCGGCCGCGCGGGTCCTGCCAGAGTTTCTCCGTCGCGTGCAGATGGCCGATGGCGCGGGCGATGGTGACAAAATCGTATTTGGCGAATTTCTCGGCGATGTCGGTGTAGTAGAGCGGCTGTTTCTCGATCGCGGCGGCGACCTGACCGGCGAGCGCGGCGACAGCCGCCTCGTCGCCGGCCGCGCCCGCCGCGTCCTGCTTGCCGTTGACATAATCCTCGATCTTGGCGCGATCGGCATAGGCGTAAGTGATGCGCTCGTAATATTCGCGCGGGATGTTTTCCGGAATGGTGGCGTCGATGCCGACCTTGGCGCCGGTCGGCACCACGCCGTAGCCCTGCGGCAGGCTGGGATCGAGCGGCTTGGCGCGCGCGTTCGACACGATCATGACGTCGCGGTCGCCCTGCACCCGGGTGGCGATCGCCCATTCCACTTCGGCCGCATCGTTGACGTCGATATCGTCGTCAACCACGACGACGTGCTTGAGGTCCATCACCGACAGTGCCGCGAGCAACGCATTCTTGCCCTCGCCGGGCTGCTTTTTGATCGAGATCACCGCATGCCAGAAGGCGCAGCCGCCGAGCGTGACGTTGATGTCCGTGACTTGAACTCCGGCGGTGCGCAGCGCCTGGCGGATCGCGGCATAGCGCGTCGGCGCCGCCAGCCAAGTGTTCTCCCACGGCATGTGCAGATTGTAATAGATGGCGTCCTTCCGCATCGAAATCGCCTTGATGCGAACGAGCGGATTCCAGTGCAGCCCGCCCATCAGCCGGGTGAATTCGCCGAAGCGGCCTTCCGGCCAGGTCCAGCCGACGGGGAGGATTTCCGCCTCGAGCACGATTTCGGCATCGGCGATGTAGGGCATATCGATAGTCTGACACGGCGCCAGCGCGACCGGCTCGCCGCGGATGCCGCCGGCGATCGCCATCTCGTCGACGCCGAGCGGCGCGCGGTAGCCGGAGCCGGTGATCTCGATCGGATGGGTGCCGATCGAAATGGAGATCGGCAGCGGCGCGTTGCGCTCGAACGCGCGCTGCGCGAACAGCCGCATATTGTTGGGCGTGACGATATCGATGCCGGTGAGCGCCTTTTCCTTGACGATGAAGCGGTAGATGCCGGAATTGAAGCCGAGCTCGGGATCGCGGGCGATGACGACGCCGGCGGTGATCATCGGCCCGCCGTCGTAGATCGACGACATCGGAATCGGCAGCTTGTAGAGGTCGACGTCGTCGCCCGCGAGCGTCACTTCGCGCGCCGGCGAGGTCTCGACGTATTTGGGCGGAATCGGCTTGGCGATAGCCTGCGCCAGTTTCTGCTCGATCTCGGCGAAAGTCTCGCAGCCGAGCGCCATCGTGGCGCGCTCGCGGGTGCGGATGATGCCCGACACCACCGGCATGGCGTAGCCGATCACGTTGTGGAAATAGAGCGCGGTCTTGGCCTGATCGACCAGCGTGGCGATATGGCGGATGTCGACCGGCTGATGCAGGTCGACCAGTTCGCCGCTCTGCCGCAGGCGGTCGAGGAACTGGCGGAAATTTTCCTGCATCGTCACGGGCTCCGCGGCACGGTGGGTTGTTGCCGGACAGCCACTAAGCTAGTGAGACGTTTCTCCGTTGTCATCATCCGCGCAAGCGGATGATCCAGTATTCACCGGACCTGCGGCGATTACTGGATGCCCGCCTGCGCGGGCACGACACGAAAGGGATTGCGAGTGGGCAAAACGATGAGGGCCTTGGTTCTCCGCCGCCACGGCGGCCTCGACGATCTGGAAATCGTCAGCGACCACCCGACGCCGCGGGCCGGTGACGGCGAGGTCGTCATTCGCGTGCGCGCCGCCTCGTTCAACTATCACGACGTATTCACCATGCGCGGCATGCCGGGCATCAAGGTGCCGTTGCCGGTGGTCATCGGTCTCGATATGGCGGGCGAGATTGCGGAAGTGGGCGCCGGCGTTGCCGGCTGGGCGAAAGGCGCCCGTGTCCTGGTCAATCCGGTGAATAAGAAGAAAGGCCTGATGGGCGAAATGCTCGACGGCGGCATGGCGGAATATTGCCGGGTCGCGACGGAGCAGTTGGTGGCGATCCCCGACGGCGTGAGTTTCGAACAGGCCGCCGCGCTGCCGGTCGCCTATGGCACCGCGCATCGCATGCTGATCACCCATGGCACGGTGAAGGCCGGCGAGAAAGTGCTGGTGCTCGGCGCCTCCGGCGGCGTCGGCACCGGCTGCGTGCTGCTGGCGAAAATGCTCGGCGCCGAAGTGATCGCCTGCGCCTCGAGCGCGGAAAAGCTCGGCAGGCTGAAAGCGCTCGGTGCCGACCATGCGGTGAACTATCGCGACACCGACTGGTCGAAATGGGCGGTCGAAAAATACGGCAAGCCGCAGCGGCGGTCCGACGACGGCGGCGTCGACGTGGTGATCAATTTCACCGGCGGCGACACCTGGGTGCCGTCGCTGCGCTGCCTCAAGCGCGGCGGCAAGCTATTGGTGTGCGGCGCCACCGCGGGCTACGACCCCAAGGAGGATCTGCGCTATGTGTGGAGTTTCGAGCTGAAAATAATCGGCTCCAACAGTTTTTACGACGACGATCTCGCGGCATTGCTGAAACTGATCGCCGCCGGCAAGATGAAACCCGTGATCGACAAAGTGCTGCCGCTCGACCAGGCGCGCGAGGGCCTGAGGCTGATCGCCGATCGCGAGGTCATTGGCAAAGTGGTGGTGACGCCGTGACATCCTCATCGCCCGCCGACCTCACTCTCGAACAAATCCAGGCGCTGGTCACCCGCGCGCCGTTTCATCAATGGCTCGGCCTCACGGTTGTCGCGGTGAGCGACGACGGCATCGAGCTTGCGGCGAAGTGGCGCGAGGAATGGGTCGTCAATGCCGAGCGCGGCTATACCCATGGCGGCGTGCTCGCGGCGCTGATCGACCTGGCCGCCGATTGGGCCATGGTGAAGCAGACCGGACGCGGCGTGCCGACCGTCGACCTGCGCGTCGACTATCACCGGCCAGCCATGCGTGGCGATCTCATCGCACGCGGCAAGGTTATCCGAAGCGGCAGCCAGTTCGCCACCGCCGAGGCCCAAATTTTCGATGGCGGCGGCAAGCTCATCGCCAGCGGGCGCGGCACTTATTTTACGGCACCGCCGAAAGCCTCATGACGGATGCCGGCTTCAAAAATCTCGGCGATCTGATCGTCCGCGACCGGGACTTGTCGAAAGTCGCCATCGTCGATCTCGGCGGCGAGCAGAGCCCCCGCGAATTCACCTTCGCAGAGCTCGACGTCATGGCGAACGGCGTGGCGCGGGCGCTCGCCGGGCGCGGTCTGCGGCGCGGCGATCGCATCGCCATCCTTTCGCTCAACCGCGCCGAATATCTCGCCGCCTATTACGGCATCATGCGCGCCGGGCTGGTCGCGGTGCCGGTGAATTTCAAGTTTCCCCGCGACACCATCGCTTTCATCCTGCGCGACGCCGACGCCAAGCTCGTCTTCTGCGACGCAGCGCGCGCGCAGGATTGCCCGCCGGATGTTCCGAGAGTGACTTTTGGCAGCGCATTCGACGCCTTCATCGACCGCGGTCGATTCGAGGCTGTCACACCGACGCCGAACGAACCGGCGATGCTTCTCTATACGTCCGGATCGACCGGCGCGCCGAAGGGCGTCGTGCTGTCGCACCGGAGCCATATCTGGGTCGTCGAGACGCGGCTGCAACCCGGGCTCGACCGCCATCGCTATCTGATTGCCGCGCCGCTCTATCACATGAACGCGCTGGCGCTGGCAAAACTGGCCTGCGCGGCGCATGCCACCATTGTGCTGCTGCCGCAATTCTCCGCGCGTGGCTATATCGAAGCGGTCGGGCGCTACCGCTGCAGCTTCCTCACCGCAGTGCCGCCGATGCTCGCGATGATGCTGCGCGAAACCGAGCTCTTGGCGCGCACCGATCTGTCCAGCGTCGAATTCGTGCGCATGGGCTCGGCGCCGGTGAGCTTAAGCCTGATGGCGGCGTTGCGCGCGGCGCTGCCGCAGGCGGCGCTGACCAACGCCTACGGCACCACCGAAGCTGGCCCGGTGGTGTTCGGTCGGCATCCTTCAGGATTGCCGCAACCCGAGCTTTCGGTCGGTTATCCGCACCCGCAGGTCGCGCTACGCCTTGTTAACGGCGCCAATAGCGACGCGGATCAGGGCGTCCTTGAAATGAAATGCCCGGCTATGATGACCGGCTATCACAATCGCCCCGACGTGCCGCCGCCGATCACTGCCGACGGTTTTTACATCACCGGCGACGTGTTCCGCCGCGACGGCGACGGCTTTCACTATTTCGTTGGGCGCAGCGACGACATGTTCGTCTGCGGCGGCGAGAACATCTATCCGGCCGACGTCGAGCGCATGCTGGAACGCCATCCCGGCGTGGCGCAAGCCGCCGTGGTGCCGATCGACGACGCTATCAAAGGGCAAAAGCCGGTCGCCTTCGTCATCCCTAAAGCCGGCCACGCGCTCGCCGCCGACGAGGTCAAGCGCTTTGCGCTCGCCCACGCGCCGGCCTTTCAGCACCCGCGCTTCGTCTGGTTCGTCGACGAACTGCCGCTCGCCTCGACCAACAAGCTCGACCGCGCCGCGCTGCAAAGGATGGCGGCGGAACGGATGGCCGTTGTGAACGGACCAACGCCGAAAAGGACTCGGAAATCAGATAGTTAAATAAGCTATTGATTCTTCGTATGGAATCGTCTATATAGGCGACAATTCGGCTTCGGTCGAAGGGAGATCGCTTGCGATCGCCGGGGGCTATAGGCCCCCGGGTTCGTTTTTAAGGGAGCCATTTCCGGCCATATCCCTCAATATTTCCAGTTCTCCAATTTCGATCATACTTTGAAGCCTCAAGGATCGTCGCGAGTGACGCACCATAATCATTTGGTATTGCCTCCCCAAGCTTGGTGAACTTGTAAGTTCTATGGGCCGGGTGCGCCAAGAGGTCGGCAATCTGCAACGCCGCAATATTTGCTGTTTTTGGTTGGAGCCTGAGCTCTCGGGAAATCAGCCATTTTTGAACTACGTCTTTTCGTACTGTGGTCCCATTTCGGTAAAAATATCCAAAGGCACGACGAAGCTGCGCATCATGAGTTGGATTTCGCGCTTCGCCAATGACGTCACCGAGATTACCCGTCCTATTCAGCCACAGCACGAAACGCTCAAGCAGGCAGGTCAATGCATAGTGGTAGGGACTGAATTGCCACACCTTATATTTTTCAAGATGCGCCTGTTTGTCGATCGATACTGTGAAGATGGGAGTTGGCAGGTCTCTAACTAAATTAGCGAACCGTGCATCAAACCTTGTTCGCAGCTCTTCGTTCTCTAAAGCAGCGAATACTCCCTTACGATCGATAATATCACGCCTATGAAGGATAACTTCCGCGTTGGCTTCGCCAAAGATGTCTCGTTTAAGTCTAGTCAGACGCTCGGTAATCGTTGAATCATGGATATCCTGTCGAACAACAAGGCCTGTTAAGCTCAAATATCTTTGATTTGGATCTTTTTTCGCGGCGTGAAGATCGCCGTTACCTGTCTCATCAAAGTAAAGACGATAACGTCGCGAAGGATGAACAAACCCGGACGAATTAGGTATGTCGCGCACTTCTGCGCCAACGGGCGCCGCGTTGACCGTCTTGCCCGGCCACTTGCACAGATCGGCGATGATGCATTTCTCGCACAGCGGGCGGCGGGCGACGCAAGTGTAGCGGCCGTGCAAAATGAGCCAGTGATGCGCGTGCAGCCGGTATTTTTCCGGCGCGATCTGCATCAGCTTCATCTCCACGTCGAGCGGCGTCTTGCCGACCGCTAAGCCGGTGCGATTGCCGACGCGAAAAATGTGGGTGTCGACCGCGATGGTCGGCTCGCCGAAAGCGACATTGAGCACGACGTTCGCGGTCTTGCGGCCGACGCCGGGCAAGGCTTCGAGCGCCGCGCGGTCGTGCGGGACGTTGCCGCCGTGGAGGGCGACGAGCCGTTGCGACAGCGCGACCACGTTCTTCGCCTTGGTGCGGTAAAGCCCGATGGTCTTGATCAGGTCGCGCACGCGCGTTTCGCCGAGCTCGACCATCTTTTCCGGCGTGTCGGCGAGCGCGAACAAAGCCGGCGTCGCCTTGTTGACGCCTGAATCGGTCGCCTGCGCCGACAGCACCACGGCGACCAGAAGCGTGAACGAATTGACGTGCTGCAACTCGCCGCGCGGGGCCGGATTGGCGGCCTTAAAGCGGCGGAACGCTTCTTCTATCTCGGCGCTTGTCCACTGCGGCAGCTGGGTTGCCGCGGCCGCCGCATCGGCCTTTTGCCGCGCCTTGGCGGGCTTCAGCCGTGCCGCCTTGCCCTTGCCGGCAGCTTTCAGGCGCTGCCTGGTGGACGGCTTGGATTTCTGTTTCAGCTTCTTGCGCGCCATATGTCGCTGCCCGTTATATTTCTCGTATAATGAGCCCCATGAACAGCGACAATAACAACCACGCCGCCGCGGACGACCCGAAAATCTTTTCCGCCGTCATCACGCCGCACCGTTCGCTCGGCCCGAAGGGCTTTGTGATCTTCATGATCTGCCTCGGGGCTCTAAGCTTTGTCTCCGGCATCGCCTTCGTGCTGATGGGCGCGTGGCCGGTGTGCGGCTTCTTCGGCCTCGACGTACTTCTCGTCTATCTCGCGTTCCGCGCCAATTACCGGGCCGGCCGCGCCTATGAGGAGGTCACCGTCACTGCTGCCGAACTCACGGTGCGCCAGGTCAGTCATCGCGGCCGAGTGCGCGAATGGACGCTCAACCCCCTATGGGTGCGGCTCGACCGCATCGTGCACGAGGAGTTCGGCATCGAGCGGTTGTTCCTGGTTTCGCGCGGCCGCCGGCTGCCCATCGCCGCGTTTCTGGGGCCGTATGAGAAGGCAAGTTTCGCCCTGGCGCTGTCTAACGCGCTGGGCGAGGCCAAGCGCGGCCCGACGCGGAATTGACGAGGCGAGTAGCAAATTGCGAATAGTGGGATTTTGCCCCCATTCGTCATTTGCGATTTTGCTATTCGCCAATACAGGAATCGGGTGGTTCGGGTGCCGGCGGCGACATAGATCGGGAGTCAGATGATGGAGGCCACCATGCTGTCGCCCGATCGCATTTCCGACTCGACCCTTTTGACCGAAGCCGCCGCGGATTATGACGTGGTGCGCCGCGCCATCGGCCATATCCGCGGCCATTGGCGCGAGCAGCCCGAAATTGCGGCGATCGCCGAGGCCGCCGGCGTCACGCCGACCGAACTGCATCATTTGTTCCGCCGCTGGGCCGGCATCACGCCGAAGGCGTTTCTGCAAGCGCTGACGCTCGATGGCGCGCGGCAGTTGTTGCGCGATTCAGCAAGCGTGCTCGACGCCACTTACGAAGTGGGCCTGTCCGGTCCCGGCCGTTTGCACGATCTGTTCGTGACCCATGAGGCGATGTCGCCGGGCGAATGGAAATCCGGCGGCGAAGGCCTCAAACTCCGCTACGGCTTCCATGCGTCGCCGTTCGGGACCGCGGTGGTCATGGCGACCGACCGCGGCCTGGCCGGCCTCGCCTTGGCCGACGCAGGCAAGGAACGCGCCGCACTGGCCGACATGCAGGCTCGCTGGCCCAAGGCCACCTATGTCGAGGACGCCGTAACGACGGCGCCGCTGGCCGGGCGCATTTTCGACCCGGGGCAATGGCGCCCGGAACAGCCGCTGCGCGTCGTGCTGATCGGCACCGACTGGGAGGTGCGGGTCTGGGAAGCGCTGCTGCACATCCCAATGGGCAGGCTCGCGACCTATTCCGGCATCGCCGGCAAGGTCTGCACGCCGGCCGCGGCGCGCGCCGTCGGCGCTGCGGTTGGCAAGAACCCGATCTGCTTCGTCGTGCCGTGCCATCGCGTCGTCGGCAAGACCGGCGAGCTCACCGGCTATCACTGGGGCCTCACCCGCAAACGCGCCATGCTCGGTTGGGAGGCGGGGCAGGTCGGCGCAGTTTCGCACTGATTGACGCTCGCGCCGCAATCCGCAATACCCCCGGCATCGTCAATTGACCCGGGAATATCGGCATGCAGCGGCGGCGGCCAGTTATGCTCGTGATACTGGACGGCTGGGGCTGGCGCGAAGAGACCGCCGATAACGCCATACGGCAAGCGAAAACGCCGACGTTCGATAGGCTTTGGCAGACGGGGCCGCATGGTTTTTTGCGCACGTCCGGCAAGGATGTCGGCTTGCCCGAGGGCCAGATGGGCAATTCCGAAGTCGGCCATCTCAATATCGGCGCCGGCCGCGTCGTGATGCAGGATTTGCCGCGCATTGGCGCCGCGATCGCGAGCGGCGAGATCGCCCGCGCGCCGGCGCTCGTCGGCCTCATCGAGAAGCTCAAGCACAGCGGCGGCACCTGCCATCTCATTGGCCTGGTCTCGCCCGGCGGCGTGCATTCGCATCAGGACCACGCGGCGGCGCTCGCCAAACTACTTGCCGAAGCCGGTGTGCCGATGCTGGTGCACGCGCTCACCGACGGCCGCGATACGCCGCCGCAATCGGCGGCCGACGACGTGAAGCGGCTCCTCGCCGCGCTGCCGCCGTCCGTGAAAATCGCCACGGTGTGCGGCCGCTATTTCGCCATGGACCGCGACCAGCGCTGGGATCGCGTCGCGAAAGCCTACAACGCGATCGTCGAAGCCGAAGGACCGCACTTTCCGGATGCGCCCGCCGTCGTCGCCAACGCCTATGCCAACAAACAATTCGACGAGTTCGTCGTGCCCGCGGTGGTGGGCGACTATCGCGGCATGAAAGACGGCGACGGCGTGCTGTGCTTCAACTTCCGCGCCGACCGCGTGCGCGAGATTCTCGGCGCCATGCTCGATCCGGGTTTTTCCGGCTTTAAGCGCAAGCGCTTCGTCCGCTTCGCCGCTGCCGTCGGCATGACGCAGTACTCCGACGAGCTCGACAAGCTCATGCAGACGATCTTTCCGCCGCAGCCGCTCGCCAATATCCTCGGCGAAGTCGTGGCGGATGCCGGCCGCACGCAGCTGCGCATGGCGGAGACCGAAAAGTATCCGCACGTCACATATTTCTTGAACGGCGGCCGCGAGGAACCTTATTCCGGCGAATACCGCATCATGGTGCCGTCGCCAAAGGTCGCGACCTACGATCTGCAGCCCGAAATGTCGGCGCCGGAGCTCACCGACAAGGCGGTCGCGGCGATCGATTCCGGCAAATACGACCTGATCGTTCTCAACTACGCCAATCCCGACATGGTCGGCCACACCGGCAGCCTCCCCGCCGCAATCAAGGCGGTAGAAACGGTGGATGCCGGACTGGGCCGCATCGCGCAGGCCATCGAGAAATCCGGCGGCGCGCTCCTTGTCACCGCCGACCACGGCAATTGCGAAATGATGCGCGATCCGCAAACCGGCGGCCCGCACACCGCGCACACCACGAACCCGGTGCCGCTGTTGTTGGTCGGCGCACGCAATCGGGCGCTGGTGGCGCAAGGCCGCCTCGCCGACATCGCGCCGACGCTGCTCGAACTGATGGAATTGCCGAAGCCGGAGGAAATGACCGGCACGTCGCTGCTCGCGAGCTAAGGCGTCTAAATGTCCTTCAGCCCCAGCACATCCGCCATCGCATAAAGCCCAGGCTTCCTGCCGCGCGCCCATAGCGCCGCATGCAGCGCGCCGCGGGCGAAGATCATGCGATCCTCGGCGCGGTGCGTCAGCTCGATGCGCTCGGCTGGGCCGGCGAAGATCACCGAGTGATCGCCGACCACGGTGCCGCCGCGCAGCGAGGCGAAACCGATATCGCCGGGACGGCGCGCGCCGGTGATGCCATCGCGGCCGCGCACCGAGCGTTGCGCCAGATCGACGCCGCGGCCGGCCGCCGCGGCGCGGCCGAGCATCAGCGCGGTGCCCGACGGCGCGTCGATCTTCCTGTTGTGGTGCATTTCGAAAATCTCGATGTCGTAGTCCTCGTTCAAGGTCTTCGCCACGCGCTTGGTCAGCGCCGCGAGCAGATTGACGCCGAGACTCATATTGCCGGATTTGACGATGGTCGCGCGCTTGGCCGCTTGCGTAATGACGGCTTCTTCCTCGGCGGAATGGCCGGTGGTGCCGATGACGTGGACGAGGCCCGCGGCGGCGGTCAGTTCGGCGAAGGCAAGGGTCGCAGCGGGAATGGTGAATTCGATCAGGCCGTCGGCGCCCTTCAGCAAAGGCGCAACGTCGCTCGTCACCTTGATGCCGTTCGGCCCGAGGCCGGCAAGCTCACCGGCATCGCGGCCGATCGCCGCCGCGCCCGCGGCCTCGACCGCGCCGGCAAGCGTAAGTCCCTTGGTCGCCGAAACGGCCTGGATAAGCGTGCGCCCCATGCGCCCGCCGGCACCGGCGATCACCACCCGCATGTCGAAATTTGCCGCGGCCATGAGGCTCGTCTCCCCCGTCGGGCCGGGTATAGCGCGGCAGGCGGGAAAATGCGACCGGCGCAAGCCTTTAGGGCTGCGGTCCGTCGTAGCCCTCGATGATCACGATATCCGCCACCGAGTGCGGCTGCCGCACTTTGATGTTTTCCTGATATTCGGGCGAGCGATAGCAGGCGAGCGCAGAGGCGTAGTCGGGAAACTCGATCACCACCGTGCGCGAACGGTTGGTGCCTTCCATGGCTTCACACTTGCCGGCGCGCACCACGAAGCGACCGCCGAATTTCTTGAAGATCGCCGGATTGGCGGCGGCATAGGGCTTGTAGCCCTCCTCGTTGTTCACGTCGACGCGCGCGATCCAGTAACCTTTCGCCATTGATATCTCCCTTCAGTCGGTGACCCGTGAAATTTCTTCGATGATTGCCTCGGCCGCCGCCTTCGGGTCGGCGGCGGCGACGATCGGCCGGCCGACAACGAGGTAATCTGCCCCCGCCGCGATCGCCGCAGCCGGCGTGGCGATGCGCTTCTGGTCGCCGGCATCGGCGCCGGCGGGCCGGATGCCGGGCGTCACCAGACAGAGCGTGTCGCCGGCAATGGCGCGCAGATTGGCCGCTTCTGCCGGCGAGCAAACGACGCCGTCGACGCCGATCTCGCGCGCCTGTGCGGCGCGGCGGGCGACGAGCTCGGTCACGGTCGTGGCATAGCCGGCCGCTTTAAGGTCGGCATCGTCGAACGACGTCAGCACGGTGACCGCAAGAATGCGCAAGCCCCCTTCGCGCGCCTGCACCGCCGCCCGCATGGTCTGCGGATAGGCGTGCACGGTAAGAAACGTCGCGCCGAGCCGGGCCACGCTTTTCACGCCCTGCGCCACCGTATTGCCGATGTCATGCAGCTTCAGATCGATGAAGACCTGTTTGCCGGCGTCGGTCAGAGCCTGCGCGTAAGAAAGCCCGCCGGCAAAGGCGAGCTGATAGCCGATCTTGTAAAACGAGACGGTGTCGCCGAGCCGCGCGACCAGCGCTTGCGCCGCTTCGAGCGAAGACACATCCAGCGCAACGATCAGGCG
>Ga0207416_1003480_pt1 | contig 15004 bp, 15 predicted proteins | sample PaiPotPPM11metaG_FD_184107 | JGI IMG/M metagenome (GOLD analysis project Ga0207416, IMG submission 184107) | Iron sulfur acid spring bacterial and archeal communities from Banff, Canada, to study Microbial Dark Matter (Phase II) - Paint Pots PPM... ...
GGCAAGGAACTGTGGACGTTCAACACCGTGATCGGCGGAGTGGCGCCTGCCGTGCAGGCGCTCGGCCTCGGCTCCGGCGGCGCGTGGGAGACGCCGCTCGTCGGTGCCGACGGGTCGGTGACCTTCGGGATCGGTAACCCGTACGAGTCGATCGGCGAGGCGATCAGCCACCCGTCCCGGCAGCTTTACACCGACAGCGAGGTGAACCTGTCGGCCGCGACGGGCAAGCTGAACTGGTACTACCAGGCCGTGCCGAACGACTTCAACGATCACGACCTGCAGACGTCACCGATCGCGGCGACCGTGGGGGGCGTGCCCGCGATCATCGCCAGCGGCAAGGTGGGCATCGTCTACGCGATGAACGCTTCGACCGGGTCCTTGCTGTGGAAGACGCCCGTGGGCGTGCACAACGGGCACGACAACGATTCCGCGCTGCTGGTCACGCACCAGCTCACGATCAAGCTGCCGTATACGGTCGAGCCGGGGCCGCTCGGCGGCGTGCTCACCGACATGGCGATGGCGGACGGGTCCGTGTACCTGGCCACGATCGACCTGGGGGTCACGTACACGAAGCTGAGTTCCGTCAACGGCGATCAGTCGAACGGCGGCGCGCCCACGGGGGAAATCGAGGCGCTCAACGTGAATACCGGCAAGGTCGAGTGGGACACGAAAGTTTCCTCGATGCCGCTTGGCGCGGCCACCGTGTCGAACGACCTGGTGTTCACCACGCTGTACAACGGCGAACTGCTCGCGCTTAACCGGTCGACGGGTGTGGTCGTCTACCGGCTGCAGCTGCCGACCTCGACCAACTCGCCCATCGCCGTGGCGGGTAACACGGTTCTCGTCCCCGCGGGCGGCCCGAAGGCGTCGGCCAAGGTCGAGGGCAACCCGCAGCTGGTCGCCTACACGGTGCCGTGACTCTCGGGCTTGGGACGGCGCCGGCTTAGGCGGCGGTGGACAGCAGGCTGGCGGCCGCGTTGTGGACGGCGCGGCGGACGTGCTCGAAACCGCGCGGCTCGCGGGACGGGTGCACGCGGTTGGTGACGAGCGCGACGTAGCCGCCCGCCTCCGGATCGACCCACAGGCTGGTGCCGGTGAAGCCGGTGTGGCCGTAGGCGCGGGGGCCGAGCAGGTCACCGGCTGGGCTGTCGCGGCGGTCCCGCCCTTGCCAGGCGAGGCAGCGGCGCAGCGCGAGATGGTCGGTGGCCGACTCGGTCATCGTCGCGAACGCCGCCGGGGACAGCAGCCGGCCGCCGCCGTCGAGCACTGCTCCGCGACACAGGATCCGGCCGAGCCGGGCCAGGTCGGCGATGGGGGCGAAGAGCCCCGCGTGGGCCGCCACGCCGCCCAGGACCTCGGCGTTCTCGTCGTGCACGGTGCCCTGGACGACCCGGCCGCGCCAGGGACAGTCCTCGGTCGCGGCGGCCCGGGCCCGGTCGGCGGCCGGCAGCCGGAACCTTGTCTCCTTCAGGCCGGCCGGGCCGGTGACCAGTTCGGCGATCACCTCGGCCAGACCGGCCCGGCTGACCGCTTCGGCGATCAGGCCGAGCAGGATGAATCCCTGCGAGCTGTAAACGACTTCGCTCCCGGGTGCGCGGGCCACCGGTAGGTCGCGGATGGCGGCGACAAGCTCGGCCGGCGTGCGGCACCAGCGGTAGAGCGGTACCTGCCCGGGGATCCCGGACGTGTGGGTGAGCAGCTCACGGACCGTGACGGCGGCTTGGTCAGAATCGGCGAAGCCGGGAAGGTGACGGGCGACCGGATCGTCGAGCAGCAGCTCGCCCGCGTCGATCAGCGCCATGATCGCGAGGCCGGCGATCGGCTTGGTGACCGAGGCGAGATCCCACAGCGTGTCGTCGCCGACCGGGTCGCCGCCCCAGGCCAGGGTGCCGAGGCGGCCACCGTCCAGCTCGCCGCCCGCGGTGCCGACCGACCACGCCGCGCCGGAGAACAGCCGGTCGTCCCGTGCGTGTTCGAGTATCTCGCCGATCCGGCTCACCGGGTCTCCTCCTCGCCGAGCAGCCGCAACCAGGCGCCGGCTTCGGCGCGCACGTCGCCGCGCGGCGCCGGGGCGATCCGGCGGACGGCCTCGGGCTGCTTGAGCGCGGCGCCGGTGATCACCGCGACGACCGTGTCATCCGCGCCGACCAGGCCCCGGTCGCGGGCGGTGGCCAGCGCGGCGACCGACGCGGCGGCCGACGGCTCGCCCGCGATCCCGGCGGCGCCGAGGTCACGCACCGCTCCGGTGATCTCGTCCTCGCTGACGCCGATCGCGGCACCGCCGGACTCGCGCACTGCCCGCAGCACGCGGCGGCCGCCGCGGATCATGCTGTCGCCCGCGATGCTCTGGGCTTGGGTGCGGGTAGCGTCGCCGACCGTGCCGGTCTCCGGCCGGCCGTGATCGAAGGCGTCGACGAGTGGCGCGCAGACCGCGGGCTGGACGCCGATCATGCGCGGCAGCCGGTCGATCAGGCCGAGGGCCCGCAGCTCACCGAAGCCCTTCCACGCGCCCCAGAGGCCCCCGCCGGTGCCGACCGGGTGGACCATCACGTCCGGCGCCCGCCAGCCGAGCCGCTCGCAGATCTCGTAGGCGTAGGTCTTCATCGCCTCGTGCCGCACCGGGTTGACGAAGTTGACGAACGAGTACGCGCCGCGGCGGGCGAGCTCGTCGAGAGCGGCGAAGATCTCCGCGCTCGAGTCGTAGTGCAGCCGGTAGACCGCGGCACCGTACAGGCCGATGGTGGCCACCTTCGTCTCGTTCGCCGCCGCCTCGACGAAAACCGTCGCGCGCAGCCCGGCCCTGGCGGCGTAGGCCGCGAAGGAGGCACCGGCGTTGCCCGAGCTGTACGTGAAGCCGGCGGTCAGCCCGTGCCCGGCGGCCACGCTCACCGCGAGCGCGAAGCCGCGGTCCTTGAAGCTGCCGGTCGGCATCATGGCGTCGTTCTTAAGCAGCAGCCCGGGCAGCCGGAGCCGCGTCGCGAGCGGGCCGACGTCGATCAGCGGGCTGTCTCCCTCGCCGAGGCTCACCTCAGTCGCCGCTGGCGGCAGCAGCGGGCGCCAGCGCCAGATTCCCATTTCCGCGCCGCGCCGGGCGGCCGCGGGGCCGGCCAGGTCGGCGATTTGGCTGAGGTTGTACTCGTATTCCAGCAGACCCCCGCACCGCGGGCAGAGCGTGACCGGCTGACCCAGGCCGACCCCGCGACCGCAGTCGTCGCAGCGCAGCCCTACCGCCACGGACTCTCGCATGGGGCTCCGTTCTTAGTCCCTGTAGGTACATCGCGAGGGTAGACCGAGCCGTTAGGCATTTACAGAGGCGCTTGCATTCCGTGTAAACGAATGACAATCTCTACAACGAGACAAACGAGGTAGGAGCCGATGACTGCCGCACCTGTCGAGGCCTGGAGACCGCGGTGAACTCCATTGAGAAGACGCTCGAGGTCCGGGTCGTGGACCGCGGGAGGATCACCCGGGCGCGCCTGACCGAGGAGGCCGGCCGGGTCCGCCTGATTGAGGCGGACGACGACGCCGGCGACGTCGAGCTGTTCGTCTCGCCCGGCTGGGCCGACCTGCACACCCACGTCTACGACGGCGTCACCCAGATCAGCGTCCGTCCCGACCGCGTCGGCCTGGACGCCGGCGTCCACGTCCTCGGCGACGCGGGCAGCGCCGGGCAGGCGACGGTGCGCGGCCTGCTCGAGTACGTCATGCCGCAGGCGCGCACCGAGGTGCGGGTGTGGCTCAACATCGGTTCGCACGGCCTCGTGCACCTGCGCGAGGTTTCCGACGCGGAGTTTATCGACGTCGATGCCACCCTCGCCGCCATTGCCGCGCACCGCGAGGCGATCTGCGGGGTGAAGGTGCGCTCGAGCGGGTCGATCGTCGGCGCGATGGGCCTAGCCCCGCTGCAGCTCGGCCGGCTTGTCGCCCGCGAGGCCGGGCTGCCGCTGCTCGTGCACATCGGTGAGGCGCCGCCGCCGATCGACGACGTGCTTGACCTGCTCGACGCCGGCGACGTCGTCACGCACTGCTTCCACGGCAAGACCGGATATCCGTGGACCCGCGACGGCGCCCCCGTCCCGGCCCTGGCCCGGGCAGGCGAGCGGGGCGTGCTGCTCGACGTGGGGCACGGCGCGGCCAGCTTCGACTACTGGGTCGCCCGCCGGGCCGTGCAGGCCGGGCACCTTCCGGATTCGATCAGCACCGACATCCACGTCCGCAACATCGACGGGCCGGTGCACTCGCTCGCCGCCGTAATGACAAAGCTGTACGCGGCCGGGATGCCGCTCGCCGATGTCCTGCAGGCGGTGACGACGACGCCGCGCGCGATCCTCGGCGCCGACCGCCCGTGGCGAAGCGCCGACGGCACGGTGGAGCACGCCACCGTCTTCCGTATCGCCGCCGGCGCAGCGCCTGAGCTCGCGAACGGCGGCACCGCGGGCGCGGGCGCAGGCGCTGCGATCGATCTGGCGGGACACATCGTCCCGGAGGCGGTGATCGTGGCCGGGCGGTACGAGAAGGTCGGATGACCGGAAGACATGTGCGGGTAGGAGTTAGCCGCCGATGAAGATCGTGGCCGTTCGGACCCATGCCGTGACGTTGCCGCTGCACACGACGTTCGTCACCGCGCTGCGTAAGACCTCGGTGATCGAAACCCTCGTGGTGGAGATCGTCGCGGAGGACGGAACCGTCGGACTCGGTGAAGCGCCGCAGGTGTGGCAGGTGACCGGGGAGTCGGTCGCCGGGGCGAGGGCCTGCGTCGAAGGCCCCCTAACCGCGCAGGTCCTCGACCGGGACGTGCGCGACACGGTGCGTCTGCTGCGCGACGTGCGGGCGGCGGTGGCCGGGAACACTAGCGCCAAGGCGGCCATCGACATCGCCGTGCACGACCTGCTCGCGCGCGGGCACGAAATGCCGCTCGTCCGGTGGCTCGGCGGAACGTCCACGACGGTGGAGACGGATGTCACGCTGCCCGTCGGGTCCATCGACGCGCTCGTCGACGCCGCCGTGGCGCGGGTGTCCGAGGGCTTCGAGGTCCTCAAGGTGAAGGTGGGCACCGATCCGCGCGCCGATGTGCAGGCGGTGACCGCGATCCGCGACGCGATCGGTCCGCTGCCTTCGATCAGACTCGACGCGAACCAGGGATGGACCGTCCGCCAGTCGATCCACGCGATCCGGATGCTCGAAGACGCTCAGGCCGACGTCGAACTGGTCGAGCAGCCGGTCGCCGCTCACGACATCGACGGACTTGCCCGCGTCACCGCGCACGTGGATACCCCGGTCATGGCCGACGAGGCGGTGTACGGGATCGCCGATTTGATCGAGGTCATCCGGCGCCAGGCGGCCGACATGGTGAACGTGAAGCTGGCCAAGTGCGGCGGGCTGGCGGTCGGCCGGACGCTGCTCGAACTCGCCGCCTCGGCGGGTCTGGGCACGATCGTCGGTTCGATGATGGAGTCGCAGATCGGCGTGGGCGCGGCGGCGAGCCTGGCGGCCGCGTGCGGTACATCCGCCGTCAGCGACCTTGACGCCGCGTGGTGGCTCGAGCGGCCCGCTGACGGTGGCATCGGGTACATGCGTCGGGAGGTCACCCTGCCTGATCGTCCTGGACTCGGCATCGACGGGGTCGGCAACCTCGGCTGATCTCGCTTAGGAGCGGAAGTGACGCAGACCTTGTCACCCGGCCAGCGGTCCGCGGTCACTGTGGGCGTGTCCACGGTGTGGACCTCACCGGATGCGCCGCGTGCGTGCGATGCCCCAGCCGTCGCCGACATTCCCCGCCCGGCCGACTGGATCGATGGAATGACGCGGGAGCAGCGCAAGGACCTGCACGGACGAACGCTCACGCAGGTCCTGTTCGGCGACGTCGTCCAGGTCGAGGAAGTCGTTGACGGCTGGGCGCGGGTCGTCGTCCTCGGGCAGGCGGCTCCGACACTCGACCCGCGCGGATACCCGGGCTGGCTGCCCGCGGCGCATGTCGCTCCCGACGAGCGCGGCGAGGAGCCCGCCGCGGGCCAGTACGTCGTCGACGCGATGCTCAGCACGCTTTACGCGGGACCGGAAGCCGCATCGCCGGCCGTGGATGTCGTGCTTGGCACCCGGCTGACCGTGCTCGGGGAGGCGCAAGGACGCTTCGTACCGGTAGCGGCTCCCGGCAGGCGCGCGCCTCTGTGGGCGGATCACGCCGACCTCGTCCCGGTTCCCTCACCGCCGCCCGCCGGGCGCGACGTCCTGCGGACCGCGCTTCGCTTCCAGGGCGTCCCCTACATCTGGGGTGGGGTTTCACCCTACGGAATCGACTGTTCTGGCCTGGTGTACCTGGCCCATCGCCGCCTGAACGCGGTCATGCCGCGGGACGCGGGCGACCAGGCGGACGCGTCCCGTCCGGTCGAACCCGGCGGTCAAGCACCGGGCGACCTTTACTTTTTCCGCGACGGTGACGGGCAGATAGACCACGTCGGGCTTGTTTACGGGCCGGGACAGCTCGTTCATGCATCAGGAGGCGCCGGCCAGGTGCGGCAGGAGCCGATCGCCGAAGAGCTGGCGCAGCGTCTCGCCGCGATACACCGGACGCTGCCGTGAGCGCCGGGCAGGAACCGCGGCTGGACTTCGGCGCACGGCTGCGGCACGCCGTGGACGGCCTCTCCGTTCCCGGCCGGCTGCACGTGGCGGCCTGGGAACCGGACGCGCCCGACCGGCCGCTGCTGATCCGCGCCGACGAGGCGGTCACCGCGGCGAGCACCATCAAGGTGCCCATCCTGGCCGCCGCGCTCGCGGAGGTGAACGCCGGTCGGCTCGATCTCGCGCGGCCGAGCGTTATCCCCGCAGAGCGGGCGGGAGGCTCCGGTGTCCTGCGGGCCTTGCCATCCCTGCCCGCGCTGACGCTGGCAGACCTGCTGACCCTCATGATCATCGTCAGCGACAACACGGCGACCAACGTGGTCATCGACCTGGTCGGCATGGAGCGCGTCAACGAGTTCTGCACCGAAGCGGGACTGAACGGAACCGCTCTGCGCCGGAAAATGATGGACGCGGACGCGAAGCGGCGCGGGCTCGAGAATAGGACGACGGCGCGGGACCAGGCGACGCTGCTCGACGCGATCGCCTGGCGGAGCCTGCTCCCCGCCCCGTTGCGCGCCTTCGCTTTGCAGGCCCTGGAGGGGCAGCAGTTCAACGACGGGCTCCCTTCGCTGCTGCCGGATTCGGTCATCGTCGCGCATAAGACGGGCGAGCTTCCGGGGGTCAGGCACGACGTCGGCGTCATCACCGGGCCGGACGGCCGCCAGGCCGTCGTGGCGGTCCTGCTGAGCGACGTCGATGCGGGGCCGTCCTCGCCATCGGCCACCCTGGCGGGCATCGGGCTCGCCGCCTGGCGAGCTCTCGGGCCGGATGACTAAGGGGTGGGACGGCCGGGCCACCCGTTATGCCCGGATCGTCACGCTGCGGCCCCGCGGCGGCCGTGATCGCGAAGATTCCGCAGCTCATGCGTCGTGCCAGCTGGCACGCGCGATGATCGCGAAGGATTTCTTTGACGAAGGATTTTCATTTCATGAGATGAAAATCCTTCGCGATCATGGGCCTGAACTGCCTGGGTACTGGGCAAAGCGGGCAAACGGGACGGCTCGCTTGCTTGTCGGTCGGCGTCAACTTGACGGCATTGGCTCATACGCTGTCCTATTTACGTGATCACGCGGCCGCCGAAGGACGGAGCGCACTCATGCCCCCGGTGGCGGGCGTTAGGCCTTGAAGCCGTTCATGATCGCGGTTGGTTCCTTGGTGGAGGAATTCCAGGCGCCGGAGGCGTAGCTGTCGAACGGTTCGTAGACTTCCGGCTCCCAGTAGAAGATGCCCTGTCCTCCGGTGCTTCCCAGCGCGCTGATGTACGCCTCGAGAGCCGACTCCGTCGACCCGGGGTTGCTGACCGGGCCGCCGAACTCCGCCTGCATGAACGGCTTGCCGTAGGCCGACGCGATCGAGTGCATGTTGGCCACGATGCCCGCCGCCTCGCTCGCGCTGCCGTACGAGGAGAACACCGACATGTCCCACTTGCCGCCGTTGCCGTAGTAGGCGTTGAAGAAGTCCTCCATCGAGGTGTAATTCTGCGGCTGCGCGAGGTGGATGCAGACCGTCGAGTTGGGTGAGACCTCCTTGACCATGTCATGGGCGGCATTGAGCAGCCCGGTCATCTGGGCGGGGTTGGAGACGCTGCCGACCGGGTGACAGATGCCGGAGTTGATCTCGTTCCCGATCTGGACCCACTCCGGGGAGATGCCGTTCGTCTTCAGGACGTTCATCGTGTGGTACACGTAGTTGTACATTGCGTTGAGCATCTCGCTGTAGGTCATTGATGCCCACGCCGCCGGGGGATTCTGCACACCGACAGAGTTCCACGTGTCGCCGAAGTGATAGTCGATGAGCACGGCCAGGCCGGCGTTCTTGGCCAGCACCGCCATCGCGCTCGTGTCGGTGATCGTGCAATGGCCGTTCACCGGGTCGCCGGACGGGTTGACCCAGGTACGCAAGCGGATCGCGCTGATTCCGTAGCCCGCGAGGATAGTGAAGAGGTCCTGCTGTGCTCCCGCGGCGTTGTTCCAGGTGTAGCCCAGGGCCATCATCTGCTGGGCCCAGCTGATGTCACATCCTTTGACGAACGTCGCCGCGTCCGCTTGCCGGGGCCGCGTGAGTCCTCCCCCGAGCGCGAGTGCCGAGGCGCCCACCGCGGTGGAGCGAAGTAGCGCCCGCCTGCTGATGCTGAACCCGGTCATGCCTGAACCTCCTACGGTTCCGTGAGCGCTCCCAGGCATAGAAACTAGTATTAGCGGAAGATTTAAACAATATGCACGGATTGTTTCCGTGATCGCTCCCAGGCCGCCCGACGTCGACTCATCGACGCAGTCCGGCAAGATTGTGGGGCGGGTGGGGCTCGAACCCACGACCGGCAGATTATGAGTCGGCGTCCTGTGTCCGGCCGCCGGCGCCGCCTTGTGCGAGGCACACCCGCGTGGTTATGTGACGCGCCCTGCGTAACGCGAACCCGCATCGCCGCGGATGCAATCCGGCCGCGCGGCCGACAAGGTTCAGGCGACGACGGCGATGGTTACCCGACGTTCCACTGGCCCGTCTGCGGTCCCATGCCCGAGTCCAGCGTGAACTGCGCGGACACGATCTTCGCCGCCTTGGGCACCTCGAACACGATACAGCCGAGCCCTGACGAGCCGGGCGCGATGTTCTCGGAGGCGGGGAACGAGGTGCACCCTGCCGCTGTGTCCGCAATTCCCGCCTGGTAGGACTGCCCCTTAGAGTCCACCACGGCGGCCCCGTTTGACGGGGCGTCGGAATAAGCGGTCGAGCCGGTGTCGCGCAGCCGGAACTGCACGGCGTATAGGCGGTAGCCGGCGGGGGCACTGGTGAGCTCGTCGCCGGGCTGCGCGCTGCTGATCGCCTTCGTGACCGTGACGGACATCTGCTCACCGGAGCTGTTTCCTGACAGCGTGATCGCCGAGCCGATCCCGGCTGCCTTGGTCGCCGCGCCTCCCCGAGTGCCCGCACCTGCGGTACTGCCCGTGGTCTGAACGCTGTGGCCGCTGTTCGCGGCGACGCTGATCACGATGATGACGCCGATCAGCGCGCTGATGCCGACGAGGACTTTCCGCACGGTGTGCCGGCTGCGTTGACGAGGTGCTTGCGGAGCGTACTGAGGCTGAGGCGGGTACGGATGCTGCCATGCCGGCTGAGGCGGCGGGTACTGGCCGCTGGGCGGCTGAGACTGCGGGCGGTACTTGGGCGTGAAGTCCGGCGCGGGATCCGGGCGCGGCACGTCCTGGGGGGCAGGCCACGGGTCCTGCCGCGACTGGGTGTCCCGCTGGAACTGCGGCGGCGTTACCGGAGGCTGCAGCCTCGGGTTCTGTCCCTGCGGACCGAACCCGGCGGCCTTCGTGTACCCCGGCCCTGTCCCGTACTCCCCCTGGTGCGCCATGCGTCCCCCTCGCATACGGAATCCCCTATGGGACAGGAGACGCGACGAGGGTGAGACCGGTGCACAACAGCAGCCTGTTGTTGCCGACCCGTTACGGAAAGTCCCTTGCGTGAAGGAATGACAATGCCCCGCCGCTTTCCCAGGCAGGCGGGGCATCTGAAGCGAAGTCCGGCACTCGAACGGTCGCGCTACCGATCATAAGCCAGCGGCACCGTGCGCCGCGGCGATCGCGTCAAGCCTGGCGGCCGTCGCGAGGTCGAGTTCGGTCACGACGTCGCCGGCGGTATGCGTTGTCATGAACACGCGCAGGGCCGTCCACCGGATGTCGAGGTCCGGCCGGTGCGCCATCTCCACGGCTAGGGCGGCGATCGCCCGCTTCGCGCGGCATCTGTTTGACCGCTTGCCGCGCGCGTTCGCCGGGGTCAGCAAGCTTGGCGTGATCGGATGGGGGCCGCAGGGTTCGGCGCAGGCGCAGAATCTTCGCGATTCCCTCACCGACCACACGGCTGTGGCCGTGATTTAACGGCCTGGGCGGACCCGCTCACAGCAGGTCTTCTGCGGTCAGTGACCGGCGGGTGGTGAGCTGGGCTAGGTGCGCTTGGAGGGCATTGAGTTCCCCGGCCCCGACCTGGGCTGCCCAGCGGTCGCGGACCTCGTCAAAGAGCGCCGCGCCGAGTGTCATCATTTCGTGGCCCCGCGCAGTCACCTGCAGGCGCTTGACGCGCGCGTCGCCCGGATCGGCCGTCCGGTCCACGTATCCGAGCTGCTCAAGGACCGCGATCGTCTGGGCGGCGGCCTGCTTGGTCACCGACAGGCGGCGGCCGAGCTCCGAGGCGGTGTTCGCTCCCGCATCGATGGCGCGCAGGGCGAACTCATGACCCGCGCCGACACCCGGGTGCCCCCGGCGCGCTAGCTCGGCTCTCACGTCGTCGGTCATCGAATGGAAACCGTCGAGCAGCAGCAGCGCGAGTTCAACCCCGGGAGATCGCGGCATGGCGGAATCTTACGGGATCTTCCGAGAGTGGACAAGCCGCTTGTCTATCACGTACGCTTAGACAAGTAGCTTGTCTATCTCCGTCTGCGAGGGAACAGAACATGGGTCTCATCCAAAGCGACGCCACCATCCCCGGCGTCACCCACCACCGGGCCGGCCTGAACGGCACCGAGTTGCACTACGTCCGCGCGGGAACCGCCGGGTCCCCCGTACTGCTGGTCCACGGCTTCCCCGAAACCTGGCGGGTCTTCCGCAAGCTGATCCCGATGCTGAGCGAGCGGCACCGTGTCTTCGCCGTCGACCTGCGCGGCTTCGGGGACTCGGCCACCGCGACGGGCGAGCCGGGCAGCGCGACCGCGGCGGAAGACCTGAGCCAGCTGATCACGCAGCTGAACCTCGGACCCGTCCACCTGACGGGCCAGGACATCAGCGGCCCGGTATCGTTCCGCATCGCCGCCACCCGCCCGGAACTCGTCCGCAGCTACACCGCGATCGAGACCGGCCTGCCCGGATTCGGCCTGGAGATGCTGGCCGACATCACCCACGGCGGCGCCTGGCACATCGGCGTCCTCGCCGCCCCCGGCATACCGCAGATGCTGCTGGCCGGGCGCGAGCGCGCGTTCATCGCCGAGTACGCGATCCCGTCCCTCTGCGCCACCCCCGGCGCTTTCACCGACGAGGACATCGACGAACTCACCCGATGCTACTCACGCCCAGGCGGATTCGCCGGCGCGGCCGGGCTCTACCGGTCAATGCTCCGCGAAGGAGACGAGATCCGCGAGCTAGCCACCCGTAAGCTCAGCCTGCCCGTGCTCGCGGTCGGAGGCCGATCGGGGCAGTTCACGCCCGCGACACTGCGGCAGGTCGCAACGGACGTCAGCGCCGTGTCACTTGACGGCACCGGGCACTACGCCGCGATGGAAGCACCGCAGCGGCTCGCGGACGCCCTCCTTTCCTTCTACGAGAAGGTCGACAGCCCGCACTAGAGCACGAAGCGGCGACGGCCCCGGCGTCGCGTTAGAGCGAGCGTCGCAGGAGGGAGTCGAGCCTGGCGAACGAGCTCTCCCAGCCGGCCCTGGTGACCTGGCCGCGCTCCTCGGGGAACGGGCCCTGGCGCAGGTCGAGCCGGGTTTTGTCGTGCGGCTCCGGGTGGAACTCAAGCCGCAGCATGACCCTAGTACCGGAAGCTCCCTCAATCTCCTGATGCCCGGCGAGGAGCTCGTTTTCCACGACCTCGGCGAAGGTCACGTCAACCCGGCTGCGCATCGCCGGGTCCGAGTCGTCTACCAGGACGAAGCGCTGGAAACCACCGGGCCGCGCGTCTATCTGCACGCTCTCGCAGGGAACGGACAAGCCCTCGGGCCCGAACCACAGGCACAGCTGATCGGGGTCGACGAAGGCCCGGTAGACCAGCTCCGGCGAGGCGTCGAAGACACGCGAGAGGGTGATTTCTTCCTTGGCGGCCTGAGTCATCGTCCGATTGTAACCGCCGCCAGGTTCCCGGGTGATCGCCGCCCAGTTGCGCCCGCTGCCGCTGGTCAAACTGGGTGGGGCGGGTGGGGCTCGAACCCACGACCGGCAGATTATGAGTCCGCTGCTCTGACCTGCTGAGCTACCGCCCCTTGCCAGGCGCAAGAGTACCGCAAACGGGGGTTGTGCGAACCGGCGGCGCGTGGGCGTGCGCGACTGAAGTCGCGGCGTCGACCGCACGAGGCGCGCGAGGATCCGCTAGATGCACTAGATGACGGGCGGGGCCTGGCAGAGGCCCCGTCCGCTAGTACCTTCCGGCTGTCTGGACCGACATCGCGTGCTCGACCAGGGTCACCAGGGTGGCCTTGGTCGACTCGCGGTTACGGGCGTCGCAGGGGATGATCGGCACGGTCGAGGGGACCGCGAGGGCCTCGCGCACGTCGTTCGAGCGGTGCGGGAACTGCCCGTGGAACCCGTTGATGCCGATGACGAACGGCAGCCCGCTCGCCTCGAAGTAGTCAACCGCGGGGAACGAGTCGGCGAGCCGCCTGGTGTCGACCAGGACCACGGCGCCGATCGCGCCCTGGATCAGGTCGTCCCACATGAACCAGAACCGGTGCTGTCCGGGCGTGCCGAACATGTACAGCACCAGGTCCTTCTCAAGCGTGATACGCCCAAAGTCCATCGCGACCGTCGTGGTGTTCTTGTCGGGAACGTGCGACAGGTCGTCGACGTCGGTCGACGCCACGGTCATGACCGCCTCGGTGGTCAGCGGGGTAATCTCCGACACCGAGCCGACGAAAGTGGTCTTGCCCACACCAAAGCCGCCGGCGACGACGATCTTCACCGAAGTCATCGCCGACGCGTCGCCGCCTCCGTGCGGCCGGGCGACGCTAGATCTTACGGAGTCCACTAAGCACCCTTTCGAGCAAGTTAAGGTCGGGTCGGCCTTCGGAGTCGTCGCGCTGGTGAATGCGGACGAGGCCGTCTGCGCTCATGTCCGCGACCAGGATCCGCGCCACGCCGAGCGGCATCCGCAGCACCGCGGAGATCTCGGCGACGGAACGCCAGTCGATGCAGAACTGCAGGATCGCCTGGCACTCGGGAGCGAGCACGGACAGGTCGCGCGGCTCGTAGACGGTCGCGCTCACCAAGGCCTCGAGCGCGAGCTTGTACCTCGGCTGCGTCCGGCCTCCGGTCACAGTGTACGGCCGGACTAGCCGTGTCGAGCCGCTCTCCTCTTCGGCGGAAAACTGCTGTTGCCCCGCCTGAGGATACGGTTGGCGCTGCTGCTGCTGCGACTCGTCCCATGGCCCAGGGGTCCTAGCCGACCCCTGCCACGCGGGCGAGCCGCGGTCATCAGCGCCGCGGCCGAGCCCCGACACCGCGTCCCCCAGAGATGGAACCACCTGCGCTCATCATCGCCTTCCGTCTCCAGGCATAGCGCCCTGCATGACGCCGCCACGAGTAGCTGGGGTCAGCACTCGGCCCGCGCGTTCGACCAGCAAGGTCATCTCATACGCGACAAGTCCGAGATCACATGTGGAGGCTGCGAGCACGGCGAGGCTGGCACCATTGCTGATCGCCATGATCACCAGTACGCCACGCTGCATCTCCACCACGGTCTGTACGACCGCGCCGCCTTCAAAGACCCGGGAAGCACCCTGGGTAAGGCTGGTCAGGCCCGACGTGACCGCAGCGAGCTGATCCGCGCGCTCCTGGGGGAATCCCGCGGAGAACGCGAGCGGCAGTCCGTCCGAGGACACGACGACCGCGTGGGCCACGTCGGGGACCCGCTCCACGAAGTTCGTGATCAGCCAGCTGAGGTCCTGGACCGGGCGTCCTGGCGTGCTCACGCGCGCTCCTCTCCTCGCCCGTACATACAGGCTCCTCCTCTAGTTCCGATGGCTCTATCCGTGGGTCTCATGGGTCCTATGACTCCTCGTCCTGGGGTGCGGCGGCGCGGGCCTCGCGAACCCCGCGCTGGAAGCTCGACATCCGGTTGCGGATGGTCTCCGCCGACCGAGCCGGTGGTGCGGCCTCCGTCTCCTCGCCGCCGCCGACCGAGCCGGGCACGAGGTTGGCCCGAGGCACGCGCTTTGGCAGTCCGGCAGTAGTGGTCTCGCTTGCTTCCGGTGATGCCACGATACGCGCGGCACGGTACCCTTCGTCGGCCGGCGAGTTCCATGTCTGCCCCGCGGCGGGTGCCGCGGCGTTGCTGAGCGGCTTTCCGCTCCGCCGGAACCAGTCCGACTCAAGTGAGTCGAAGATCGGCAGCCGCTGGTCGGCGGCGGAGCCGACCGTCGGCGGGATCTGGACCTCGCTGCCGTCGGAGCCGCCGATGCCGTTGCCCGGGCCCGCCGGCGAGGTGGACGGCACCGGGCCGCCGGTGCCCGCAGACCCGCCGTCGCCGCCGAATGCGGGCATCCGGGTCGTGGCGAAGTCACCGTCGCCGAAGTCGTCACCGCCGAACGCGGAGCCGCCGCCGTTCGCGGGTCCGCCGGGTCCGAGCGGGTGGTTGCCGGGCGTGCGCACCGGCAGCTTGCCTCCGGCGGCGTCGATCGTGG
>Ga0207416_1003481_pt1 | contig 15003 bp, 9 predicted proteins | sample PaiPotPPM11metaG_FD_184107 | JGI IMG/M metagenome (GOLD analysis project Ga0207416, IMG submission 184107) | Iron sulfur acid spring bacterial and archeal communities from Banff, Canada, to study Microbial Dark Matter (Phase II) - Paint Pots PPM... ...
CGGCCTCGTATATCAATCGCCCAGCGGCGCTCCCAGAGTCACCGCCGGTCGCCGAGGACGTGCACTCACCGGAGGTGAAAGCCGCGGCGTAAGGCCGTCGGCACACTAATTGCTAAACGAAGCTGGCTCAAAACCGTTGACAATTTCCGGGGCGCGGTGGAACTTCCCATCCTTTTTATGACTGCGATGCGCCTCATCCACGAACACATAGAAGTTGCCATGAACGGCGACGCGGGACTCCTGGAGGGTCTTAATCCAGTGCTCGAACTCCATCTCGCCGTGGTTGCCGAATTTATGGATCAGCGTGCAGATGATCGGGGGAACCGTAGCTGAGATTTTCGTAAGGAGATCCAGACTGCTCGTGGCCCGGTGGATGTCTACGCCAACCGGTTTGAATACTCTGTTTTCAATTTGGTCGTCAAGTTCTTCGCGATCAGTAACAACGAGGATACGGGCATCCGGATCGTGCTCCGTAAGCCATTTTGCAAGGAACACCATAACAATGCTCTTGCCGGTTCCTTGACTATGCCAAATGATTCCGCCCTTACCCGCCCTGACGTGTGCTTGTGCGTTCTTGATGGCGAAGTACTGATGTGGTCGCGGCAGCTTTTTCTTGCCGTTATCGAAAAGCACAAAGTCGCGGATGACTTCAAGAAACCGCTCCTTCTCACACATTTTGAGGAGGTACTTGTAGAGAAGCCCTCGGCTCGTGTTTTTCGGGTCTTCCTTCCAGGAGAGGAAGAACTTATTTTCCGTTTCGATGGTTCCGTAACGAAGTCCCTGGGTTTCATTCCCGGCGAAAACGTACTGAATCGTGCTGAAAAACCAGGGCTGAAATTTAGGATCCTGATTGGAAAGATTCTGCCGGATACCCTCATTGACATCGATCGTACTCTTTTTGAGTTCGAGAACACCAAGCGCTATGCCGTTAACATAGATGACGATGTCAGGCCGGCGGTCGTTGTCGCCTTTCGCGAGGGTCACTTCCTCCGCGATAGCAAAGTGGTTATTGCCTGGATTATCCCAATCAATGAGGTGCACTTTAACGGCCGCCCGACCGGGAGCCGGAACAATGTCGATGCCGTAGCGAAGCAACGAATAGACGGCTTTGTTGTTTTCGTAGAGGCTGCGGTCCGGCCGCTGGATCGCCTCGTTTCGCAGTGTCTGAATGGCGGATGAGATGAGGTCGGCGGATTTTCCTCGCGCCTTAAGCCAGTCCCTTAGGTACGACTCCTCGATATTGCTGTTATCCGTCTCATCGGACCAGTCGCCGAGATACTCGTACCCAAGTTCGTTCTCGAACAGGGCGCAGACTTTATTCTGAGTGACACGCTCCGGCTTAATTATCGTGTCTGTCATACCAGCCGTGCCTTCCCTGTGAGGAGTTGTTGCATCATGCCTTGCTTGATGTCGCGAGCTTTGTCCAGCGTTTGGTCGAGGGCCGCGAGTTCAGCATCCATATCAGCAAGGACGGACACGATTTCAACCTGTTCGGTATATTCCGGAAAGGGAACAGAAAGATCCGCAACGTCTCGGCTATTTATGGCGGGATAGTTTGACCCGACCAACAGTGATTGTATCTGATTGTTTACGGCCCCAGCGAACATGTGGAAAAAGACGTATCCCGGAACGGATACACGCGGCCTGCACCGAACGACAGAGAATCCCGTTGAGCAGATCCAATCACCGGAGACATGGCCGAAGAGTAGGTGTGACTTGAGATTCGGGCGGACTGTGGAAATCAGGACGTCGCCCTTTCGCAGTTTGCGTCTGGCACGAGACGGAGCAGTTGCAAAGCTCTGCTCAGAGTATGCGTCAAGCCGACCAGTATTTACGTCTTCTAGGGATACATAATTAAAACTGAAACTGGGATCTGTATCACTGGCAAGGTTCTCCGGGTCTATGTCGGCTATGTCCCCAAGCCGCTTAATTTTCCACTCGCCACTAAACCCCGGTAACCGCCGCTTCCCGGTCAGCAACTCCTGCATCGCGCCCTGCATGATGGCGCGCTTCTTCGCAAGCAGTTGCTCCAGCGACTCGATGTAGGCGTCGGCGTCGTCCAATGCATTGCCAATGGCCTCCTGTTCAACCGTCGACGACGGGAGCGCGACTGGAATGTTGGCGCAACTTTCCTTATTGAGCTTCGGTTGGGCCGTCCCAGTGTTCAATCGCTCATAGTTTAGCGATTCAAGATAGGCCGTTAAATAGCTGATATTGACCCCAGGCCATGGCTTTAAGACATGCGCATGATTATTGACCCATGTTTTGCCTGAGATTCGGAAAGCCAATGGGCGATTACGACTGAGGATGTTTTCGCCGTCCTCACCCAATAGAATTAAATCGTCGTCGAAAAGGTAGTCATTAACATAATCAACGATCCCGGATGCGCCGTAGTATGGAATATATCCACGCATTGTTGAGCGATCGGAGTCCTTAACTGGCCGCCGTTGACCGTCTAGAAATGAAACCACATCCACTAAGCGTCGAACCAGCCAGTCTTCAGGTATTCTCCCTGCTTCGCTCGACTTGTATCTGGTAGCTAGTTCCACGCGAACCCCATGCGTCGCAGATGTTGATTTACACGCGTCTCTAACGCCGCAGTCGTTTCAGTCATCAGCGGGAGAGGTGCTCCATACCGCGTTGCCAGTTCCCCAACACGTTGCGTGAGTTGCTGACCGACGCGATCCATCTCGCCGTGAATGGCGACATCAAGTTCGCCGAGCCACATGTCTTCGACCACGAGCACTTTAATATCGTTCTCGGTAAGCGTTGGATACTTTTCATAGGCGGCCGTATCGAGAGCGGCCTCGGCCTCTTTGAGCCGTCTCTTGAGCGTCGTCTCGTTGTCGCTGAGGTCGATCCAAGACTTTAGAACCGCAGCTTCGGCCTTTGAATCCTTATCTTTAGCAATCTGCTTGAGCCGCGCGGCTACGTTCGTGCGTTTGACCGCATCGAGGTCAAGCGCACTGCCTTCGATAGCATGTTCCTCCTCGAGTTCTGCCAATTGCGATGATACAGACTCAAGCTCGCCAGTAAGGTCGTCAATCTCACCTTGCTCTGCAATGAAATAGCGACGGATAATGTATTCCTTCGGAATGAGTTCACAGGTCCAGCCCTTATCCTTTGTCTGTCCCTTTTTATTGGTCTCGATGACGCGCTGCGTTTCGGCTTTCCAACCGTCGACGGAAATGAGATAGCAGTCGTCTTGCATCGTCTCAGCCCAGTAGTCCATGAGATGCTGGTAGACAGCGTACGGGTCAATCAGAGGGTTACCGTGGTAATGCGCGAGCAATTCTTCGGATATTTCGCGGACCAGGTCCTTCGGGTGGAAGCCCGGATTCAACCCCTTGAGGCGATTCGTCGTTTTCTCGCGCCAAGCATTGAAATGCGCTTGCGATTCGGCGAGAAACGCGCGGAACTCCGGATGCTCCTCGATAGTCGCTTTGAGGTCTGCGGTGGGCACGGCGAGTTCTACATAACCCTCACGCATTGGCTTGAAGAGCGATTTTCGGAGCTTCGGACAGACGGTCCAATAGCGCTCGAGCGCATCAATATCGGCTACCGGAATGCCGCCATTGAGGTGCGCGTCAATATCCTGGATATCTTCCGGGAGCGAACTATCGATGTAGCGCGGGATATTCAGATTGAAGCCATTCGCATCAATCTCGGATAATGGCACAAAACGCGAGTAGCGCGGAATATCGAGTTGCTTCGTGAATGCATCAACGATCTTATGGATGTCACGATCGCGGAGCCGGTTCTTAGGTCCATCCTTCATAAAGCCGGTGCTCCCATCGATCATGAAGATGCCTTTGCGCTCAGCCGCCTTTGCTTTGTCGAGCACAATCAGACATGCAGGGATGCCAGTGCCGTAGAACAGGTTCGCGGGAAGCCCAATGATGCCCGCGATGTAGCCTTGCTTGACGAGGTTTTCGCGAATCGCTGCTTCGGCATTTCCGCGAAAAAGAACGCCGTGCGGCATAACGCAGACGCCAGTACCAGTGCTCTTGAGAGATGCGAGAATATGAAGCAGATAGGCGTAGTCGCCCTGCTTTGCCGGTGGTGCTCCATAAACAAAGCGACCGAACGGGTCATCTGAGACCTGAACGCCGTTACTCCAGGCTTTATCGGAGAACGGTGGATTGGCAACGACGTAGTCGAAGCGTTTTAGCTTCTCGTCTTCGGTGAATGCAGGGGCTGCGAGCGTGTTGCCCTGCCGAATCTCGATGTTCTCCTGATCGTGAAGAATCATATTCATTCGGGCGAGGCCAGCTGTTGTGGCTTCTTTTTCTTGGCCGTAGATAGAGACTTTTGTTTTGGCCGCATCCGCGACTCGCAGGAGCAGAGATCCTGAACCGCAGGTCGGATCGTAGATAGTGGTACTTTCGCTTGTCTTTGCGTTTGCGATGCCGATAATCTGGGAGATGGTTCGGCTGACCTCAGTAGGAGTGAAGAAGTTGCCCTTGCTCTTGCCACTCTCGGTAGCGAAGTGCCGCATGAGGTATTCGTAGGCATCTCCGAGGATGTCGTCGCCATCGGGTCGGTTTGAGGAAAAGTCGAGTCCGGGGTCTTCGAAGATAGCGATCAGCTTGGTCAGTCGGTCAACCTTTTCGGCACCCGTCCCGAGCTTGTCGTTGCTGTTGAAGTCCGGTGGATTGCTGAGTTGGTTCTCGGCGAAGAGGGGGGCGACGATTTTCGTGTTGATCAGGTCGCCGATATCGCGTTTGCCCTTGAGAGCCCGCATGTCGGCAAATGAGGAGACTGCCGGAACGGTAATCGAGGCGTATGGCTTGCCCGCATACTTGTCGCTTACGTACTTGATGAAGAGCAGAACGAGGATGTAGTCCTTGTACTCACTTGCATCCATGCCGCCGCGAAGCTCGTCGCAAGCGGACCATATCTTAGCGTACAGTTCTGAATTTTTTACTGCCATAACGTTGACAACTGGACGTCTGCTGGCATCAGCCCTTGTCCAGTCTTGAAGCTCCTTAAAACGATATCGTTCACGTGCGCGTGATCGACTGTAAGCGATTTTCGAGGATCATAGCAAATCGATGCGGAGCCCCAAAAGGAGCCACACCCCCATGAAATCATTTCGACATGCCACACGCATGGCATTTAGGCCCTATGGCACGGGGCCGGGGAAAGGGGCGGAAGCGTCTTTGACCGCCTTTTTATCGCAGGTTCAGCTCTTCCCGAATGGCTTCGACGACGATCATCTCCCGGGCGCTTTGGGGCAAGGGAATGTGGACGCTCGCTGGGACGAGGTCGTCGGGTGTCGAGATCCCGATGAGAAGCTTGTTGATGCGCTGCATCGGGCTTCCTGTGCGCCCTACTTTATCGGTGATGAAGACTCCGGGTGCGCCACCTTTGCAGAGAAGCATGCCTTCTTCTTGCCAGTTCGTGTAGGCGACCGCCTGGGCTACTTGAAAACACGTCCAATCCCCGAAAGGAGCAGTCCTTAGGAACCGTTCTGTTTGATTTGAGAGCCGTTCCAGTTGGGATGCGACGAGAGTCTTTGCTGCGTCTATTGATTCGATACGTACTTTGATGTCGTGCGCGATCGGTTCGCCGACACGACGGAGGATTGTCAAGTCCTTCGTTGTGGACTCTCGAAGGTAAAGCGTCATTTTGCGACGGCGCACCTCGGCTTCGAGCGATTGCGGATGGTGTCGTGCGATCACGTATCCGGTGCGAAATCGAATCAACGGCTCGTCGGGAAACCATTCGGATTGGAATTTATCAAAAGTCGTTGCCACGTGTAGCGTCCTCTGAAGGACAGGGCGCTACACGAACCTTTAGCTCAAGCCCCAGAGTGGCAGCTCACTCGCCTTCATCGCCCAGTACGATAGAACAGCTGCTAGCGTGGTCTCCTTTGACGAAAGGGATAGCGTATTCGAGCCCGCGATGTCCAACGCTGCTGCTAACAAATAGTCTAGCGAACCCTTTGGCGCAAAATTTGTAGTCGGAGCTTTAGGTTTACGCCCTGGCCTCACCCGGCTTCGAGTCGACAGTGGTTGCCAGATGCGAAAGTATTGCTGGAGATTTGGGAATGTCTTGGAAAATTCGCGATGCTGGTCTTTAGCTCGTTCGCGTTCCATGAAAAGTATAGCGTTGAGGCGTTCTTTATCGCTCGCCAATGGAAGAAGTTGACTTACCATGGGATTGCCGCGAAGAAACGCATCGAGGAATTGTGGTTGGTTATCATACGGATGCGGCCGCATTAGTGCATGAAGTGATTGCAGATACATGTTCAAAACATCGTTCTGCTCCGGAGCTGCCCGTGTAGCTACAGCGTTGAAAGTTCCGACGAAGTCTTTATGCCTGCCGCACATCCACAGCATAGTAAGGCCATTCAACCAGTCGAGCTGAAAAGTGGCGAGTGTTTCCCCCAGAGTAAATGCATTTTCAGAGTCCGGGATATCCTGACCCTTGATCCAACGCATCAGTGATGACATTTGCGAAGGATCGTTGCTCAGCGCTGTTTCCAAACATCCGACATTTATAAAGTGATATGCCGAAGGTTTGTTCGTCGTCGAAATGATGCTTGAAAGAAGCTTTGATAGACGTTCTTTAATTAGGAGTTCGGACTTCGCCATAGCATATTCATGATCGGGAAGTCAACTCATTAATGTGAGCATATTGGAGATCGTGATTTTTGGATTGGTGGTAGCGTGTGTTCATTCCGCATCGTCACTAACAGAAAGGCTGGAACAGATGCCAAAACCGACCAACATCGCTAAATACCGCAAGCGAGGCAAGAACAAGAACATCCTCGCCGGCGGCAAGGCACGTCACCGCAAGGGCGGGGACGACAACAACCGCTGGATGACGCCGGCGGCGATTCTGGAGGCCGTCCTCGCGGCTTTCGGCGGGGTCATTGACCTCGACCCATCAACGGAGCCGTGGAACCCCACGGGCGCGGTTCGCTTCTTCACGCAGGCCAACAGCGGCCTCGCGAAGCCGTGGCCTCCCGTGCGGATCTGGCTCAATCCGGAGTACTCCCCGATCGAGCCGTGGATCGATCACGCTCTCGAGGCGGAACGTGCCGGTGCACGCATCTACATGCTGGTGCCGGTGCGTACCGACGCGGCCTATCATCATCGCCTGATGGCGGCGGCGACCGACGTACTGTTCCTCAAGGGGCGCGTGAAATTCATGCGCCTTGATGGATCGTCGTCCGGAAGTCCGGCGTTCGCGAGCATGATCGTGGGCCTCGGGATATCAACACGCCGGCTCAAGTTGGCCGGTATCGTCTACGTGCCGACGCACCTGTCGGAGGCTGCGTAGTGCCTGACGCATGAAGTGGTAGAACGCGCAAGACTATTCAAGCGAAAACGTCTATGTTAAAATCGTCGACCGTCTCGCTCTTTGACAACTGAATAGCCGAACATGTTTACCGAAACGCCGACGTATTGGTCGGCTTGGTGCCCGCATCTTTTCGGTACGGATGCGACGTGCGACAAAAATAAAAAGGGCCGGCGAATGCCGACCCTAGTCCGTCAACTCGAATGGTCCCAACCTCTTCAAAAACCGGGATCATTCATCCAACGGGTCGACCGTAGCATATCCACGGACGGAAGTCTAGTGGGTATGCTACGGGATTGCCCGAGAGCTTAGGAGGCTCTAATGAACCAAGAAGATTCCCTCATCCCGCCCGGCTGGTTTTTCCCGTCCGAACGGGTCGCTGTACATTTCTACGGCGATGCGCTCCTCGCGCATGTGCTCGAGGAGCGACCGCCTTCGGACCTCTATCGCTCCATCTGCGATCAGATTGGGCGAAGCCAACTCATGGCTGATGCGTTCGGTCTCGTTCCCGATCTTGCGGCAGCACGGACAATGCTCGGATTGACCCGTGATGACATCGCGCAACTGCTCGAAGTCTCGGAATCAATCATCGCCGATTGGGAGTGCGTTCGTCGACCGCTACCTTCTACCGACGCAATCAGGCTCTGCCGTTCCATGCTCGTCCCCTTCGCCATCTTGTTTCGTTCACGTTCAGGTTGGCATCCGCTGACGGTGGCCGGAATGAGCATCGATGGCGAGGAGCTGCCGTTCTGATGCAACTCGACGAACGACCAACGACCGCTGCACGCAAACGGAAGTGGGTGCAGCTAGAACTCCCGTTCCATCTCTCCGCGCGTGAGCTTCTCGCGCTCCGGAGGTGCGCGTAATGAGTACCTTTGGAATCTCCAACGACGATGCGCGTAACCATCGCAACGAAGTCATCGAGATCGCAAAGAACAAGATGATTCAAGATGCGATTACGGTACCGGTCCGCCTCGAATTCTCAAGACTGACGAGCGACGACACCTTTGAAGGTATCAAACCGGTCGGCAAGTCAGGTAACATCTGGCTCGTCGCACCAGAGCCCGGCAAACGCCGCACCGGCAAGGTCAAGGTCGAGCGTATCGGCAACGAATGGACCTGCAGTCACCAAGGCTGGAAAGCCAAGGAAGTCTGTATCCACATCAAGCGTGTCCGCCACATGCTTGGAGAAGAAGGCGTAATTCCATACGACGGACGTCGGCGACGACCATTGACAAAGACGCTCTATCCGAACGGACCCGGGGAAGATAGACGGCGAGCGAAGGCACGCGATGCCGAGCCGATTCGTGTTCCTGAGCTGGCGGTCGAACTCTGCAAGGAGTTTACCGTTGAGCCGAGCCGTGCCGCGACTCATCCCGATAATCGCGGTGCAAACGGTGCACCCTATGCGCTCCGAGCATATGCGTTGCTGCGCAAGGTATACGGAAACGCTTCCTACGAGCAGCTGCGGGCGCGCATGTACGACGATGGAGTCTTCTGGGACCGGTTCGACTACTGCAAAGCGAGCGTACCATCGAGGAAGACGTTTATCGATTGGTTCGGGGATCCGTTGCTCACGCCGATTCTCGAGGCCCTGTTCGTCGAGACGACGAGGCCAGCACGACGATTCGATACCATGGTCGTTGGCGATTCGCACGATATCCCGACTCGGATGGTGGACAACTCCCGTGACCGGAAATTCGGGCCGAAGCCAGCCACCTATCGCAATCCAAACCGCGAGCTGGTTCGCCAGCACTTTGCGGTTGGTAAAGTCAGTGGCATCATCTACGCCGCCGATACGACGTTGCGAAGTGGTCCAGGGACCAACGACGGGGTTCACCTTCCGAGTCTGCTTCGGCAGACCAAGGAGCGGGCCGAGACGGTGACGTTCTCGGCGTTCGACCCTGCGTATGATGGGCGAGCCAACTTCGCCGCCGCTGAAGCTTCTGGCATCGATCTGTTCGTCAAAGAGAAGCGTGGAGAGAACCGTATGGATGCATCCTGGCCGGAGATGGCTCGGAAACTGACCGAGTTGGAGAGGACCAATCCGGCAGCCTACGCAGAAGTCTATCGCTTCCGATCGAAGGCTGAAGCAACGCCCTCGCGTATCAAGGCTCGCAACGCATACATTCGGCTTCGTAGGCGGAAGGGTGATCCGATCCCGACGTTCCCGGATATTGGGGACAAGCGGATTGGCGACTTGCCTGCCGAGGTACAGACGGCCCTATTCGATGCGGCTACGAAGTCCGTTGGGATTGCCCGTCTCAACGAGTCGCTCGCGATCCTTATCGTGGCGAACCTCCGCACGCTAAATGTGATGGAGCATCTCTACGATCAGCGCGTCGTCTTCAATAAGAGGAGCCCGGTGGTGTTCAACCCGCCCTTGGAAGTGAGCGAAAGCGACTTGCATGAGGTCGCGTGAGAAGAAAAAAGCCGACGGATTTCCGTCGGCTTTTCTTCTTCGCCTGGTGACCTTCGACCGTAAGTAACGTTATGTCTTGTAAGTTACCTTATGCCGATTGATTCTGCTGTAAGTAACGAATTACACGTTTTCAGGTGTAAAACGTTACCATAGCACGTCACGAGCATCCGCTCGTAGCGCCGCAGTTGTCGCATTTTTCGCAGCTGCCGTTGCGGACCATGGTGAGTTGGCCGCATTCGCCGCAGGCGTTGCCGGTGTAGCCTTTGGCTTTGGAGGCGCTGACCGCTTCGGTTTTGGACATCATCGCCGTTGCCGTCGATCCGCGCGTCATTGCCGGCGCAGGTGCCGCTGAGGCTGAGGCTGCGCTCGCGACCGGTTGCGATGGCGCCGGTTCGTTTTTGCCGGGGTGGAGATGCGTCGAGACCGGGTGGAGCCGTTCCGCGATGCCGGCGGTGCGGACTTGCACGCCGCCGTCCTCCTCGGAGACGTACTCTTCGGCTCGCGCGTCGATGCCCATGGCGTCCATCTCCATCGACGGCTGCACGTGCGCGAGTTCGTAACGTCCGAGATAGCTCACCGCGAGTTCGCGGAAGATGTAGTCCAGGATCGAGGTCGCCATCTTGATGTGGTCGTGCCCGACAACCGGGCCGTTGGGCTCGAAGCGCGTGAAGGTGAACGCTTCGACGAATTCCTCGAGCGGGACGCCGTGTTGCAAACCGAGCGAGATGGCGATCGCGAAGTTGTTCATCAACGAGCGGAAGGCTGCGCCCTCTTTATGCATGTCGATGAAGATCTCGCCGATTTGGCCGCCGTCGTACTCACCCGTACGCAGGTATACCTTGTGGCCGCCGATGATCGCTTTCTGCGTGTAGCCGCTCCGCCGTTCCGGCATGCGACGGCGCTTGGCGATGTAACGATAGACGATCTTCTCAGCAACTTGCATCGGCTGCGCGAACGGCTGTTGCGAAGCAACCACGTCCTCTTCGGGCGAGTCGCCTCCCAGGTCGTAGCTTGCGGCTAACGGTTGCGAGAGTTTCGAACCGTCGCGGTAGAGCGCCACGGCCTTGAGCATGCGCTCCCACGAATACCGGTAGGCTTCCTTCACGTCGGCGATCGTAGCCGTCTGCGGAAGATTGATCGTTTTCGAGATCGCGCCCGAAATGAACGGCTGCGCCGCGGCCATCATCTCGATGTGTGCGAGCGGACGGATGTAGCGCGAACCGTACTTTCCACATGGCGTGGCGCAATCGAAGACGGCCAGATGCTCGTCTTTCAGATACGGCGCGCCCTCGACCGTCATGCGGCCGCAGATGTGCGCCGAAGCTTCTTCAATCTGCTGCGTCGTGAAGCCGAGGCCGTCGCGCAGTAACGAGAAGGAGAAGTCGTTGAGATGTTCGCTCGAGACGCCGAGCTTCGTGGTGCAGAACTCCTCGCCCAGCACGTAGTGATTGAACACGAACGGCAGCTCGAACGCGCCGAGGAGCGAGGATTCAATCTTCGCTAAAGCTTCATCGTCGAAACCCTTGGCTCGCAACGTGGCGCGGTTGATATGCGGTGCGCCCTCAAGCGTGCCGGTACCCTTCGCGTAGGTCTCGATCGCCGCGATATGCTCTTCGCTATATCCGAGACGACGCAGCGCCGCTTCGACCGACTGATTGACGATCTTGAAGTAGCCGCCGCCCGCGAGTTTCTTGAATTTCACGAGCGCGAAATCGGGCTCGATACCGGTGGTATCGCAATCCATCACGAGACCGATCGTGCCGGTCGGGGCCAGCACCGTCACCTGTGCGTTGCGGAAGCCGGCGACTTCGCCGATCGAGAGCGCGTCGTCCCACATCTGGCGAGCCAGCGCCCACGTCTCTTGCGTGAAGAGCGTCGGCGCGTGCGTCACGGGCTTGACCGAGAGTTGCTCGTATTCATGCTCGGGCGACTTGTATGCCGCGCGACGATGATTGCGAATGACGCGCAGCATCGGTTCGCGATTGGCTTCGTAGCGCGCGAAGGGTTTGAGGCTCTGCGCCATCTCTGCCGACGCGCGGTACGCCGTACCGGTCATCAGTGAGGTGATGGCGGCGCACCAGCCCAAGCCTTCTTTTGAATCGTACGGCAGGCCCATGCGCATCAGCAGCGTTCCGAGGTTTGCGTAGCCCAGACCCAGCGTGCGGTAACCGTGGTTCTTTTCGGCGATCGTGCGCGACGGCATCTGGCCCATAGCGACCGAAATCTCGAGCGTCGTCGTCCACATGCGAGCGGCGTCGGCAAAGCGTTGCGCGTCGAATTCGCTGCGATCGTTCATGAACTTGACGAGGTTTAAGCTCGCGAGGTTGCAATTGTGGGCGACCATACCTTCGGCGATAACCGAATGGGTAACCGGCTCGGTAATATCGTAGACGGTAGCGATGCCGTCCGGCACGATGGACGCGATCTTGGGTGAACGCGGATTCTTCTTGTGCGCGTTGAACGGGGTTTTGAGAATCGCTTCTGCCTTCTCATTCTTTTCGATCGAGCATGGGAAGCCGATCAACGAGAAAAATTTGCGCGCCTGTTGATTATAGAGATGGAGTTGGCCCTGGGGGTTCTTGCGGCCGGCCGGGTGGGTCCACGAGATACGCGACGTCATGCCGAGATCGGAGAGCAAGAGTTGCACGGAGCGAAGCAGCGCGGGCGCAGACGACGCCAGCATGACCTCGTTCTCGCTGGCACGGTCGTCGTTACGAATGCAACCATCAGCGGAGAAGAGGCCCTGCAGATAGGCGACCTTCAAGTCTTCCGGAGCGCGGTGAACCGCGTCCGGCACGTCTTTGCCGGTTGCGGTAGCCTGCTTAAACCCATAGCGGGTTTCGAGGTGACGAATCAACGACGACTGCGATGAGGTCGTTTGGAAGACTCCGCTTTGTTGAACGCCAACCGAGTTCATCCGAACCTCCTGCGTCCCGCCGGCAACAGCTGCGGCAACTACTTTGAGTTCGTTGAAGCGCGCAGTCATCTCATAGGCGATCTGCTTTTCCTTCGGACCGAATACAAGCGCCGCCGTGTCTTTGTTGAAGACACCGTCGCCGGTAAGCCAGCCGAGCATCTGCCAACGTTTCACCTCGGTTGCATCCGAAGAGTACGCGACGGGGTTACCACTCTCGCGAATTTGAACGCGATCGACGCCGGGAACGAGTTGGTCCATGCGCTTCCAGGTTCCATCGAGGGTGAGGAACCGGTGATCGGCCGTCGCACGGATTTCGCGCCCGTCGTTGAGCGTCATTTTGAAAACCGGCTTCTCGCCGACCTGAGTAACGACTGCGGGGCGGTGCGCGGTCAACCTGCGATCGTCGTGCTCGGCATGAATGTCGGTCGTGACGAGCACGCTCTGCCCGCTCTGCTGCATCTCATGCAACTCTTGCACCGTGCGAAGGCCGTCCGGCGTACTAATGCGCGTTTCCGGCGCGAAGCACGCGGTATCATCGATAAAAACGTATTCGCTGCACGGATTGGTCGCGTTGATGCGATCGTCGTTCGAGCAGGTGTGCCATTCTTGAATGATGTTATCGAATTGCAGGCCCGGATCGGCGCACTGCCATGCCGCAACCGCAATCTGCTCCCACAGATCGGCGGCCTTGATGCGTTTGACGACGTTGCCCTTGGTGCGGCCGATCAGGTCCCAATCGGCATCGCTCGCCACCGCATCGAAAAAGTCGTTCGTCAGGCGAACCGAGTTGTTCGAGTTCTGGCCGGAGACGGTGCCGTAGGCCTCGGAATCCCAGCCCGTGTCGTACTCCTCGACCGCCAGACGCGTGTAACCCTGGCGTGCGTAATCGAGCGCGTTCTGCGCCGCGCCGGACGGAATGCCGACGCCGATCGCATCGCGGATCGCGGTGCGCAGCGCGCCGTTGAGCGCGGGATCGAGGCGAGCGACTTCGGGCACGCGCGTGTCGTGCGCGGCCGCGATGATCGCGTTGATGTACTTTTCGAACATCCGCGAACCGACGACGAGGTCGGCGACTTTGCGCTCCTCGCGCACCTTCCAGTTCACGAACTCTTCGATATCGGGGTGATCGGCGTTGAGGACCACCATCTTGGCCGCGCGCCGCGTCGTGCCGCCCGACTTGATGGCCCCTGCGGCCCGATCGAAAACTTTGAGGAACGACATCAAACCGGAGCTGGTACCGCCGCCGGTCAGCTTTTCGCCGGCCGCGCGAATTTTGGAGAAGTTTGCGCCGGAACCCGAGCCGCCCTTAAAGATGCGCGCTTCACGCACGATGCCGTCGAAGATGCCGCCTTCGTTGACGAGATCGTCTTCGATCGAAAGGATGTAGCACGCCGAGACCTGCGGATGCTCGTAGGTGTTGGACGAGCGCTGGGCTTCGCCGTTAAACGGATCGACGTACCAATGCCCCTGTGAGGGGCCGGCGATGCCGTATGCCCAATGCAAACCGGTGTTGAACCACTGCGGCGAGTTGGGTGCGGCAACCTGACGCGCCAGCATCCCGGCCATCTCGTCGTAGTAGACGCGCGCGTCCTCTTCGGTATCGAAGTAGCCGCACTTCCAGCCCCAATACGTCCAGCCGCCCGCCAAACGATTGAAGACTTCGCGCGAATCGAGCTCCGCGCTGAATTTGGAATCGGCCGCCGGCTCCGAACGCCACAGCCATTGCGGTACGTCGCGCTCTTCGACCCGCACGGTCGCCGTCGGCACGCCCGCTTTGCGGCAGTATTTCTGCGCGAGCACGTCGACCGCGACCTGGCTCCAGCCGGTCGGGACCATGACGTCCTTCGCCTCGAAAATCACCGAGCCGTCGGGATTGACGATACGCGAGGTGCGAGGCTCGAACTCCAGGCCCGCATACGGGTCGCCGGGAGCGGAATAGAGGCGGCGAAACTTCATGAGCGTGAGATCCTTGCTTGCGTTGCGGAGAAGAGCGGCAGCATGGGACTTCCGGGGACGAAAATCGAACACCTGTTCGGGGCCGGCGATGCCGGGACCGAAGCCATCGAGCCGGAAAGGCCCTCTGGAAGCGCAGGCTTCTATCGTGCTGGCGGACACCTATTGTGCCATACCAGACTCATTAGCACAAGATATTGGGGTTATCGTCCCCAAATCCTTGTGGGAAGAGTGTCCATAACGACAAAAATCTGAGGACGGATCTGCGGAGCATTTGTGGGTAAAGTGGATGGGATGTGGATGATGCCGAGGATACCGGGGATATCCGCCCAATCGAAGCGGCCATGTTAGGTCCCGATCGCTTTGCCCCACGGCTGGCCGATGTGTCGCACGAAGAGCTCGA
>Ga0207416_1003483_pt1 | contig 14992 bp, 9 predicted proteins | sample PaiPotPPM11metaG_FD_184107 | JGI IMG/M metagenome (GOLD analysis project Ga0207416, IMG submission 184107) | Iron sulfur acid spring bacterial and archeal communities from Banff, Canada, to study Microbial Dark Matter (Phase II) - Paint Pots PPM... ...
TCCTATCGCAACAGCCTCTTCAAGAGCGGCCGGCCGGAATCCCTGGTCGGCCTGACGGGCCTCACCCGGTCAGCCGCGGCGGGCCAGCCCAGGTACGTCGTGCTCGACGTGACGTTCCGGCTAGTACGCCAGTCGCTGTCCGCGCCGATCAAGTACGCGGAACTCGCGGCCGAACTCGGCGTCGAGATGGGGGACCAGGCGGCGGTCGGCGAGGTCCGCGCCGCGGTCATCAAGATCCGCTCGCGCAAGGGCATGGTCCTGAACCCCGGTGACCCCGACACGCGCAGCGCCGGTTCCTTCTTCACCAACCCGGTGATTACCGCGGCGGAGTTCGCCGCCGTCGAGGCCGCGGCGACGGCCAGGGGCGCCGGCCCAGTGCCCCACTACCCGGCGGGCGGCAACCTGGTCAAGGTTCCAGCCGCCTGGCTGATCGAGCGCTCGGGCTTCGCCAAGGGCTACGGCGCGCCCGCCCCGGCGCGCGTCTCGTCCAAGCACACCCTCGCGCTCGTCAACGCCGGAGAGGCCACGACCGCCGACCTCCTCGCCCTGGCCCGCGAGATCGTCTCAGGCGTCCGGGCTGCCTATGGTGTCACATTGACCCCAGAACCGATCCTGGTCGGCGTAACGATGTAACCCCCGGGTGCCCTAACACAAGATGCGGGATACAAAGCGCCCCTGGGAGGGCCCTTTGTATCCCGCATCATTGCCCTCGGCCCCCTTCCCCGGATGCCAGCCAGGCGTCGATGGCGGAAAGCAGCCGGTATCGCGTGTCCGGCGGCGCGGCGGAACCGCGGACGGACATGCGGGCGAGTTCGGCGAGCCGTGCGGGCGGGCAGCCGTGGACGTCGCGGGCTATCTCGTACTGCTTCACCAGGCGCCTGCCGAAGAGCAGCGGGTCGTCCGCGCCGAGCGCCACCGGAACCCCGGACTCGAGGAGCGTCCCGAGCGGGACGGATGCCTCGTCCGGCGCGACGCCGAGCGACACGTTGGAAGACGGGCATACCTCGCAGGTGATACCGGCCGCCGCGAGCCGCTCGAGCAGCCGCGGGTCCTCCACCGACCGGACGCCGTGCCCGAGCCGGTTCGCGTGCAGCAGATCCAGGCTGTCCCTGACGCTAACCGGGCCGACGAGCTCGCCTGCGTGCGGGACAAGCAGCAGCCCGGCTCGCCCGGCGATCCTGAACGCCGGCGCGAAGTCCGCGGCCGGGCCGCGGCGCTCGTCGTTGGATAGCCCAAAGCCGATCACGCCCTGCCCCGCGTACTGCACCGCCAGCCGGGCGAGCGTCCTGGCGTCCATCGGATGCCTGGTCCGGTTGGCCGCGATGATGATCCCGATCCCGATATCGGCCGCCCGCGCCGCCTTCTCTGCCGCGTCAAGCAGCAGCTCGGTAAACACGGTGACCCCGCCGTACCTGGCGGCAAACCCGGAAGGGTCGGCCTGGAGCTCGAGCCATCGTGACCCTTCCGCCCGCTCGTCCTCGGCGATCTCCCGCACCAGCCGGACAAGGTCATCGGGCGTCCTGAGAACGGAGCGCGCGGTGTCATAGAGTCGCTGGAACCGGAACCAGCCGCGCTCGTCGGCGGTGGACAGCTGTGGAGGCCATTCCTCGGTAAGCGCGGACGGCAGCGACACCCCGTGCGCACGCGCAAGCTCGATCATGGTCGAGTGGCGCATCGCACCGGTCAGATGCAGGTGAAGATGCGCCTTGGGTAGGGCCGACAGATCATGCGGCATTCTCTATTATCCCCAATGCACGTGCATCCCCGCTGCCACTTCCCGTGACCAGCGAAGAAACACTGCCATCAAACCCCGGCGGTCAGTTGCTGAAAATCCCGCCGTCAGTGGCTGAAAACCCCCGCAGTTTGTGGCTGAGGTCCGCTTGCGGGCGCGGGTCGGCCGGTGGTTTCGGTACAAAACGGCACGAGCCGGGCGCGATCACCCCCGAACTCAGTACACCTTGAGCCCCGTGACGCCGACCAGCCGAAGTCGGCCATCTGAGCGCTGTGGAAGCCGCGGATCTTGCTCTTTGCCTTGTGTTTTGTCGGGGGGAGACAGAAGCGGGGCGGCCGGAACCCTTCCGCCCCGCGACGTTCAGTCCTGCTTGAAGCTTCCGTCCTGCTTGGAGCTTTAGTCCTACTTGGCTTCTGAGAGGAGCTTGCCGATGCGGCCTACGCCCTCTTCCAGGTCGGCGTCGCTCATCGCATAGGAGAGCCGGAAGTAGCCGTTCGTGCCGAAGGCCTCGCCGGGAACGACCGCGACCTCGGCCTCCTCGAGGATCAGGGCGGCGAGTTCGCTCGACGTCGTCGGGCGCTTGCCCGCGATTTCCTTGCCGAGGACGCCCTTGACGCTTGGGTAGGCGTAGAACGCGCCGAGCGGCTCCGGGCAGTCGACGCCGGGGATCTCGTTGAGCATGCGCACGATCGTCTTGCGGCGGCGGTCGAACGCGGCCCGCATCTCGGCCACGGCCGTCAAGTCGCCGGACACCGCGGCGAGCGCCGCTGCCTGGGAGACGTTCGCTACGTTCGAGGTCGCGTGCGACTGCAGGTTGGTCGCCGCCTTGATGACGTCCTTCGGGCCGATCATCCAGCCGACCCGCCAGCCGGTCATGGCATAGGTCTTGGCCACGCCGTTGAGCACGACGCACCGGTCGGCGATCTCGGGAGCTTCCACCGGGATAGAGGAGAACTTCGCGTCGCCATATACAAGGTGCTCGTAGATCTCGTCGGTCACGACCCAGATGCCCTTGGCGGCGGCCCACTCGCCGATCGCCTTCACCTGCTCCGGCGGGTAAACCGCGCCGGTCGGGTTGGACGGCGAGACGAACACGAGCAGCTTGGTCCGCTCGGTGCAGGCCGCGTCAAGCTGCTCGACTGAAGCGAGGTACCCGGTGGACTCGTCGGTGGGGACGGTCACCGGCACACCGCCCGCGAGCGCGATCGCTTCGGGGTAGGTGGTCCAGTAGGGCGCGGGAAGAAGCGCCTCGTCGCCGTCGTCGAGCAGCGCGGCGAAGGTCTGGTACACGGCCTGCTTGCCGCCGTTGGTGACGAGCACCTGGTCGGCGGTCACCTGGTAGCCCGAGTCCCGCGCGGTCTTCGTGGCGATGGCCGCCCGCAGTTCCGGCAGGCCGGCGGCAGGAGTGTACTTGTGCATCTTCGGATCGGCGGTCGCTCGCTTGGCGGCCTCGACGATGTAGTCGGGGGTCGGAAAGTCGGGCTCGCCAGCGCCGAACCCGATGACCGGTCGGCCGGCCGCCTTCAGCGCCTTGGCTTTCGCGTCTACGGCCAGGGTCGCCGACTCGGATATGGCGGACACGCGGGCCGATATTCTCGTGGTTGGCATGCACCCATGGTGTCACTTCCGCCAGGACCACCACCAAGCGGTTTCGCCGTGAGCGAGTTTTCGTGCAACTACCCACATCGTCGTGCCGGGCAGGCTCGATAAAATGGCGGTTTGTGCCATCGGGCCTGCCCGGCAGGACAGCCGGGGGTCGAGTGCTCTAGTTTTGCGTCCCAGGGGGAGGTTGCTTGGCAGCAAGGGCGAAACTAGAGCACTCGCCGGGGGGTCGTCCCCCGGGAGGTAGAGCGCGTATCTCGACTTTGTGCTTCTGGTTCGACGCAGGGGGTGCGTTCGGCATACACTCTGGGGGTTGCAACCGTAGGGCAGTAGCTCAATTGGTAGAGTCCCGGTCTCCAAAACCGGCGGTTGGGGGTTCGAGTCCCTCCTGCCCTGCAAGTACGGATCGGCTGGACCGGCACGGTCCTGCTGGCCCGTGCGTGATGGAATCCGTATAGCGCATTGGTGAGGACATGGCAACCCAGACGCGAGGCCAGAGCGCGGAGCGCCGGAGCGGGTCCGGGGCTGCCGCTAAGCGAGACCGGACCACGCCTGCCCTGTTTATCCGGCAGGTGGTCGCGGAGCTCCGTAAGGTGATTTGGCCCACCCGTAACGAGCTCGTGACCTATACGGCGGCCGCGCTCGTCTTCATCATCATCCTGAGCGCGATCGTGCTGTCGCTCGACTACGGGTTCACCAAGCTGATGTTCTGGTTCTTCGGCTAAGGCCGATTCCTGGACCCCCTGTAATTCGCGCCATGCGCACCTAACGTGGCACGATGATCACTGGGGCTTCCTCGCCGGGCGTGCTGCCGGAGCGAGCAATGGCCCAGCGAGCATACCGAGAGAGTGAGTAACCGTGCCCGAGTCCCAACTAGACAGCGATGTATACGCGGCGACCGGCCCAGCGGAAGGCTCAGTGGAAGAGGAGGCGGCCGACGTGACCGAGACTTCCGGTGTCGCTGATGAGCCCACCGATGAGGGGGACGCCGAGGAGGTCGCGGTCGGCGCGGAGGACGCTGCCGAGCCGGAGGACGCCGCCGAGCCCGAGGACGCTACCGAGCCCGAGCAGCAGCCTGACCCGGTCGCCGAGTTCACTCGCGAACTGCGCATGCAGCCTGGCGACTGGTATGTGATCCACTCCTATGCCGGATACGAGAACCGGGTGAAGACCAACCTGGAAAGCCGTATCACGTCGCTCAACATGGAGGATTACATCTTCCAGATCGAGGTCCCGACCCATCAGGTGACCGAGGTTAAGAGCGGCAAGAAGCAGACGGTCAACGAGAAGGTGCTGCCGGGATACATCCTGGTGCGGATGGACCTGACGGACGAGTCCTGGGCCGTGGTCAGGAACACGCCTGGCGTCACCGGTTTCGTCGGCCTGTCAAGCAAGCCCTCGCCGCTGCCGCTCGGCGAGGTGGCGTCGCTGCTCGCCCCGGCCCCAGCCGAGGGCAGCCCGGCGGCGCAAGCGGCGGCCGCCAAGAAGCCGTCACCGGAATACGAGGTCGGCGAGTCGGTTACCGTTATGGATGGCCCGTTCGCGACGCTCGCCGCGACCGTGAACGAGGTCAACTCGGTCACGCAGAAGCTCAAGGTACTCGTGTCGATCTTCGGCCGGGAGACGCCTGTCGAGCTCTCGTTTGACCAGGTCTCAAAGATCTAAGGAGGAATCGCAGCACCATGCCGCCAAGAAGGAAAAAGATCAATGCCGTGGTCAAGGTGCAGCTGCCCGCGGGCGCTGCGACCCCGGCCCCGCCCGTCGGTACCGCGCTTGGTCCGCACGGCGTCAACATCATGGACTTCGTGCGGCAGTACAACGCCGCCACCGAGGCCCAGCGGGGCAACATCATCCCGGTCGAGATCACGATCTTCGAAGACCGGTCGTTCACGTTCATCACCAAGACGCCGCCCGCGCCCGAGCTGATCAAGAAGGCCGTCGGGGTCGACAAGGGCAGCGCGGAGCCGCACAAGACCAAGGTCGGCACGCTGACCGCGGCGCAGCTCCGGCAGATCGCGGAGACGAAGATGCCCGACCTGAACGCGACCACGATCGAGGCCGCCGAGAAGATCATCGCGGGCACAGCCCGCTCGATGGGCATCAAGGTCGAGGGTTAAAACCCCGCCCGGCAGCACTGCGACGGACTGAGTCAGCCGCAGTCGTTCGGAATAGAAGTCTTTAGTAATTGAAGAAGTGGCAGGGCCTCGCGCTGGGTCCCGATGACCACGACCTCCAGTCAGGAGTGCACTATGAAGCGCAGCAAGGCGTATCAAGACGCCGACGCCAAGATCAACCACGAGTCGCTGTACAGCCCCGCTGACGCGATCGATCTGGCGAAGCAGACCAAGGTGACGAAGTTCGACCCGACCGTCGAGGTTAACCTCCGGCTCGGTGTCGACCCCCGCAAGCAGGACCAGATGGTCCGCGGCACCGTCAACCTGCCCAACGGCACCGGCAAGACCGCCCGCGTGCTCGTGTTCGCCACGGGCGACCGCGCGGAGGCCGCGAAGGCGGCCGGGGCCGACTTTGTGGGCTCCGACGACCTGATCGAGCGGATCCAGGGCGGCTTCCTCGACTTCGACGCGGTGGTCGCCACCCCGGACCTGATGGGCAAGGTCGGCCGCCTCGGCCGGGTGCTCGGTCCGCGTGGCCTCATGCCGAACCCGAAGACCGGCACCGTGACGCCGGACGTGGCCAAGGCCGTGTCCGAAATCAAGGGCGGCAAGATCGAGTTCCGCGTCGACCGGCACGGGAACCTGCACTTCATCATCGGCAAGGCCTCGTTCGACAAGAGGGCGCTGCTCGAGAACTACGGCGCCGCGCTCGACGAGGTAATCAGGCTCAAGCCGGCCGCCGCCAAGGGCCGTTACCTGAAGAAGATCACCTTCACTTCGACGATGGCCCCGGGCATCCCGGTGGACCCGAACAAGACCCGCGGCTTCTTCGACGAAGAGGCTGCTTAGCCACGGGGGGGCATAGCCCCCCCGACACCCCAATGGGGGAGTCCCTCCCCCATATCCCCCTCGCCGGGGCAAGCCCCGGGACGGCGCCTCCGGCGCCGATAGCGCGACGAGCGGCGGCGTTCCCACGGAGGGAGCGTCGCCGCTCGCTTGTCTATGGTTTTGTGTCGATGCGAATGTGTCTATAGAATGGAACTACCGAAGACCGCTGGATGCCAGTTCGCTGGCCGAAGGTTCCGTACGGACATCCCGCGCAGGTGACCATGAAAGCCTCAAATCCCGGTCAGCTGAGAATCCGCTGACCGCGGTCTGTCGCCCCGTGTGCATCCTGCGCCCGGGGCGTTCGTCGTCTTCGGGGGAACGCAGGGACGACACACTGGGAAGGAGGCTCATGGCAAACGCCGAGAAGACGGCCCTGATCGAAGACCTCACGGGCAAGTTCCGCGACTCGAGCGGCGCGGTGCTCACCGAATACCGCGGCCTGACGGTGGCTCAGATGTCCGAGCTGCGCGGTGCGCTCAAGGGCAACGCGACGTTCACCGTCACGAAGAACACGCTGGCCAAGGTCGCGGCGAACGAGGCCGGCCTGGGTGACCAGGTTTCGCCGATGCTGTCTGGGCCGTCCGCAATCGCGTTCGTCGACGGGGACGTCGCCCAGGCCGCCAAGGGCCTGCTCGACTTCGCCAAGGCGAACCCGCTGCTCGTCATCAAGGGCGGCGTGCTCGACGGCAAGGCGCTGTCCCCGGCCGAGGTTGGCAAGCTTGCCGACCTGGAGCCGCGCGAGGTGCTGCTCGCCAAGCTGGCTGGCGCGATGAAGGCGACTCAGGCCAGGGCGGCCGGGACGTTCAACGCGCTGCCCACGCAGATGGCACTGCTCGCGGACGCGCTGCGCGCCAAGCTCGAGGCGGGCGCACCGCCCGTGGTTGAGGACACAGCGGCGCCGGCAGCGGACGCTGCAGACGAAGCGTAAGAACTTTAGAAATTAGGAACGGAGAAACGATTATGGCGAAGCTCAGCAGCACTGAACTGCTCGACGCGTTCAAGGAGATGACCCTCCTCGAGCTGTCCGAGTTCGTGAAGTCTTTCGAGGAGACTTTCGATGTCAAGGCCGCGGCCCCGGTCGCGGTGGCCGCCGCGGCCGGCGGCGCGGGCGCCGCTGCCCCGGCCGAAGAGGCCGAGGAGCAGGACGAGTTCGACGTCATCCTCGAGGGCGCTGGCGACAAGAAGATCCAGGTCATCAAGGAGGTGCGCACGCTCACCAGCCTCGGTCTCAAGGAGGCCAAGGACCTGGTCGACGGCGCGCCGAAGACCGTCCTGGAGAAGGTCAACAAGGAGGCCGCGGAGAAGGCGAAGGCTGCCCTCGAGGGCGCCGGCGCTTCCGTCACGGTCAAGTAGTCAAGTAGCAGTTCGACTGCACGACGCGCTGAACGCCGTCCGGGAACATACCGGGCGGCGTTCTCGTTTGCCCCACCAAACCCAAACCGCGGACGCCTGGCGCGGCGGGTGTCACCGCAATGTGGTGCCAGCGGCAGGCAGGCGGCGACCAGCGGGAATACGAGTGATACCCGGTAGCGTTATCGCTTACACATCCGCACCCGTGTGGCATCGATCACGCGGGAAACCCGTCCAAACGCGACGGTTTCGGCTTGACGTTTGGTCTCCAACAGGAGATGCTGCGAAGCAAGGTGAATCACATACAGACGTACCGTTGACAAGCAGTGCAGCCCTCGGCTACACTGGCTATTTGCGCTGCACTCTAACGTCCTCGGTGTCTGCTCTGCCGCTTTTGGCGCCTCTCCGTGAGGTTCTTCTCGCAGGTGGTTCACCCGTGGGGCGTTTGGCGTGCGTGCGGTGATAGTTCCGCGACAAGTTCGGAAGGACCCCTGTTGGCAGCATCGCGCAGCGCCTCCGCCACGAATCTAGGTCCCCAGCGCGTCTCCTTCGCGCGGATCAACGAGCCTCTGAAGGTTCCGGATCTGCTGGCCCTGCAGACCGAGTCATTCGACTGGTTGCTCGGCAATGAGAAGTGGAAGGCGCGTATCCAGGCCGCCAAGGAAGCTGGAAGCAAGAACATCGCCGAGCAGTCCGGCCTCGAAGAGATCTTCGAAGAGATCAGCCCGATCGAGGACTTCTCCGGGACGATGTCCCTGTCTTTCCGCGACCACCGGTTTGAGCCGCCGAAGTACTCCGACGAGGAGTGCAAAGACAAGGACATGACGTACTCCGCGCCAATGTTCGTGACGGCGGAGTTCATCAACAACACGACCGGTGAGATCAAGAGCCAGACGGTCTTCATGGGCGACTTCCCGCTCATGTCCCGTAAGGGCACGTTCATCATCAACGGCACCGAGCGCGTGGTAGTTAGCCAGCTCGTCCGCTCGCCAGGCGTGTACTTCGACCGGCAGGTCGACAAGACGAGCGACAAGGACATCTACTCCTGCAAGGTAATCCCGAGCAGGGGTGCGTGGCTTGAGTTCGAGATCGACAAGCGTGACAGCGTCGGGGTTCGCATCGACCGCAAGCGCAAGCAGTCGGTTACCGTCCTGCTGAAGGCACTCGGCTGGGACGACGCACGCATCCTCGAGCGCTTCGGCGACTACGAGTCGATGCGGGCGACCCTGGAGAAGGACCACACGGCCGGCCAGGACGACGCTCTGCTCGACATCTACCGCAAGCTGCGTCCGGGCGAGCCGCCGACCCGCGAGTCGGCGCAGGCCCTGCTCGACAACCTGTATTTCAACCCGAAGCGGTACGACCTCGCCAAGGTCGGTCGGTACAAGGTCAACCGCAAGCTCGGCCTTGAGCAGCCGATCCGCCAGGGCACGCTGACCGAGGAAGACATCGTCTCCACGATCGAGTACCTCGTCAAGCTGCACGCCGGCGAGGAGGAGCAGTCCCGCGGCGAGCGGACGATCGTCATCGAGACCGACGACATCGACCACTTCGGCAACCGGCGGCTGCGGACCGTCGGCGAGCTGATCCAGAACCAGGTCCGTCTTGGCCTGGCCAGGATGGAGCGCGTGGTCCGCGAGCGGATGACGACGCAGGACGTCGAGGCGATCACGCCGCAGACCCTGATCAACATCCGCCCGGTGGTGGCGTCGATCAAGGAGTTCTTCGGCACCAGCCAGCTCTCGCAGTTCATGGACCAGACCAACCCGCTGGCCGGGCTGACGCACAAGCGGCGTCTGTCCGCGCTTGGTCCCGGCGGTCTGTCCCGTGAGCGGGCCGGGTTCGAAGTCCGCGACGTGCACCCCAGCCACTACGGCCGGATGTGCCCGATCGAGACGCCGGAAGGCCCGAACATCGGACTGATCGGATCGCTCGCGTCCTACGGCCGGGTCAACCCGTTCGGTTTCGTCGAGACCCCCTACCGGCGGGTCGTGGACGGTGTGGTCACCGACGAGGTCGACTACCTGACCGCCGACGAGGAAGACCGGCACGTGATCGCGCAGGCGAACACGCCGGTCAACGCAGACGGCTCCTTCGGGACCAACCGCGTCCTGGTTCGCCGCAAGGGCGGCGAGGTCGACCAGATCCCGCCGGACGAGGTCGACTACATGGACGTGTCCGCACGCCAGATGACGTCGGTCGCGACGGCGATGATCCCGTTCCTCGAGCACGACGACGCCAACCGCGCGCTCATGGGGTCCAACATGCAGCGGCAGTCCGTGCCGCTGCTGCGGTCGGAGGCGCCGCTCGTCGGCACCGGCATGGAGTACCGTGCCGCCACCGACGCCGGCGACGTGATCCTGGCGGAGAAGCCGGGCGTGGTCGAGGAGTCCTGCGCGGACTACGTCACCGTGATGAACGACGACGGCACCCGCACGACCTACCACATCCAGAAGTTCCGCCGGTCCAACCAGGGCACCTGCTTCAACCAGAAGCCCGTCGTGGAAGAGGGGCAGCGGGTCGAGGAGCGTCAGGTCCTCGCCGACGGTCCCTGCACCGACGAGGGCGAGATGGCGCTCGGCAAGAACCTGCTCGTCGCGTTCATGCCGTGGGAGGGCCACAACTACGAGGACGCGATCATCCTGTCCCAGCGGCTGGTGCAGGACGACGTGCTGTCGAGCATTCACATCGAAGAGCACGAGGTCGACGCCCGCGACACCAAGCTCGGCCCGGAGGAGATCACGCGGGACATCCCGAACGTCTCCGACGAAGTGCTCGCCGACCTCGACGAGCGCGGCATCATCCGGATCGGCGCCGAGGTCGTCAACGGCGACATCCTGGTCGGCAAGGTCACGCCCAAGGGCGAGACCGAGCTCACCCCGGAAGAGCGCCTGCTGCGCGCGATCTTCGGCGAGAAGGCCCGCGAGGTTCGTGACACGAGCCTCAAGGTGCCGCACGGCGAAGAGGGCAAGGTCATCGGCGTCCGCGTGTTCACGCGCGAGGACGGCGACGAGCTTCCGCCCGGCGTCAACGAGCTGGTCCGCGTCTACGTGGCTCAGAAGCGGAAGATCACCGACGGCGACAAGCTGGCGGGCCGCCACGGCAACAAGGGCGTCATCTCCAAGATCCTCCCCGTGGAGGACATGCCGTTCCTCGCCGATGGCACCGCGGTGGACATCGTGCTGAACCCGCTCGGCGTTCCCGGCCGAATGAACGTCGGCCAGGTACTTGAGACCCACCTCGGGTGGGTCGCCAAGACGGGCTGGCAGGTCGCGGGCGACGACGAGGACTGGAAGGACAGGCTGCGCGCCATCGGCGCCGACGCGAGCGAGCCGGACACCAAGGTCGCGACCCCGGTCTTCGACGGCGCGCACGAGGAGGAGATCACCGGCCTGCTCGGCTCCACCCTGCCGAACCGGGACGGCGACCAGATGATCGGCTCGACGGGCAAGACCATCCTGTTCGACGGCCGCACCGGCGAGCCGTTCAAGGACGCGGTTTCTGTCGGCTACATCTACATCCTCAAGCTGCTGCACCTGGTGGACGACAAGATCCACGCCAGGTCCACCGGCCCGTACTCGATGATCACCCAGCAGCCGCTCGGTGGTAAGGCGCAGTTCGGTGGCCAGCGGTTCGGTGAGATGGAGGTGTGGGCCCTCGAGGCCTACGGCGCCGCCTACGCCCTGCAGGAACTACTCACCATCAAGTCCGACGACGTGCTCGGCCGCGTGAAGGTCTACGAGGCCATCGTCAAGGGCGAAAACGTCCCGGAGCCAGGCATCCCCGAGTCCTTCAAGGTGCTCATCAAGGAGATGCAGTCCCTGTGCCTCAACGTGGAAGTGCTGTCGAGCGACGGCGCCGCCATCGAGATGCGGGACACCGACGAGGACGTATTCCGTGCCGCGGAAGAACTCGGCATCGACCTGTCTCGGCGTGAGCCGAGCAGCGTCGAAGAGGTCTGACAACCAAAGGGGGATTCATACCAGTGCTAGACGTCAACTTCTTCGACGACCTTCGCATCGGGCTGGCCACGGCCGAGGACATCAGGCAGTGGTCGCACGGCGAGGTGAAGAAGCCGGAAACCATTAACTACCGCACGCTCAAGCCGGAGAAGGACGGGCTCTTCTGCGAGAAGATCTTCGGTCCGACCCGGGACTGGGAGTGCTACTGCGGCAAGTACAAGCGCGTCCGGTTCAAGGGCATCATCTGTGAGCGCTGCGGCGTCGAGGTCACTCGGGCCAAGGTGCGGCGTGAGCGGATGGGGCACATCGAGCTGGCCGCGCCGGTCACGCACATCTGGTACTTCAAGGGTGTGCCGAGCCGTCTTGGCTACCTGCTCGACCTGGCCCCGAAGGACCTGGAGAAGGTCATCTACTTCGCGGCCTACATGATCACCTACGTGGACGACGAGGCACGCCAGCGTGACCTGCCGTCCCTGGAGGCGCGGATCACGGTCGAGCGGACCCAGCTCGAGCAGCGCCGGGACAACGACATCGAGACCCGGCAGAAGAAGCTCGAGGCCGACCTCGCCGAGCTCGAGGCGCAGGGCGCCAAGGGCGACGCGCGCCGCAAGGTGCGCGAGTCCGCCGACCGCGAGATGAAGCAGATCCGCGACCGCTCCGCCAAGGAGATCGACCGGATCGACGAGGTGTGGTCGAGGTTCAAGGGCCTGAAGGTCCAGGACCTGGAGGGCGACGAGCTCCTTTACCGCGAGATGCGGGACCGGTTCGGCCGGTACTTCCGCGGCGGCATGGGCGCCCAGGCCATCCAGGACCGGCTCGCGACCTTCGACCTGGACGCCGAGGCCAACGACCTGCGCGAGATCATCCGCACGGGCAAGGGCCAGAAGAAGGCCCGCGCGCTCAAGCGGCTCAAGGTCGTCTCCGCGTTCCTGAACACGCGCAACAGCCCGATGGGCATGGTCCTCGACTGCATCCCGGTGATCCCGCCGGACCTGCGGCCGATGGTCCAGCTCGACGGTGGCCGGTTCGCGACGTCCGACCTGAACGACCTGTACCGCCGGGTCATCAACCGGAACAACCGCCTCAAGAGGCTCCTTGACCTCGGCGCGCCCGAGATCATCGTGAACAACGAGAAGCGGATGCTCCAGGAGGCCGTCGACAGCCTCTTCGACAACGGTCGCCGCGGCCGCCCGGTCACGGGCCCAGGCAACCGCCCCCTGAAGTCGCTGTCCGACATGCTCAAGGGCAAGCAGGGCCGGTTCCGCCAGAACCTGCTCGGCAAGCGCGTCGACTACTCCGGCCGTTCGGTCATCGTCGTCGGCCCGCAGCTCAAGCTCCACCAGTGCGGCCTGCCCAAGCAGATGGCGCTCGAGCTGTTCAAGCCGTTCGTGATGAAGCGTCTCGTCGACCTGAACCACGCGCAGAACATCAAGTCCGCCAAGCGGATGGTGGAGCGCGCGAAGCCGGTCGTCTGGGACGTGCTCGAAGAGGTCATCACCGAGCACCCGGTTCTGCTGAACCGGGCGCCGACGCTGCACCGCCTCGGCATCCAGGCCTTCGAGCCGCAGCTGGTCGAGGGCAAGGCCATCCAGATCCACCCGCTGGTCTGCACCGCGTTCAACGCGGACTTCGACGGCGACCAGATGGCAGTTCACCTGCCGCTGTCCGCCGAGGCGCAGGCCGAGGCCAGGATCCTGATGCTGTCCACGAACAACATCCTCAAGCCCTCCGACGGCAAGCCGGTCACCATGCCCACCCAGGACATGATTATCGGGCTGTACTCCCTGACGAGGCTTGAAGAGGACGTGATCGGGACCGGCCGGGCGTTCTCCAGCATGTCCGAGGCGCAGATGGCCTACGACAAGGGCGAGCTCGACCTGCAGGCCCGGATCCAGATCCGGCTGAACAACGTCGTGCCGCCGGAGGACTACCCGGTTCCCGAGGACTGGCAGCCCGGTCAGCCGCTGCGGATGGAGACCACGCTCGGCCGCTGCATCTTCAACGAGACGCTGCCGGCGGACTTCCCGTTCGTCAACTACGGCGTCGGCAAGAAGCAGCTCAGCCTCATCGTCAACTCGCTTGCCGAGACATACCCGAAGGTGCAGGTGGCCACGGCGCTCGACGCGCTCAAGGACGCCGGCTTCCACTGGGCGACCCGGTCCGGCGTGACGATCGGCATCGAGGACGTCGTGGCGCCGCCGAACAAGGCGGCGATCCTGGACGGCTACGAGCGCCGCGCCGACAAGGTGCAGCGCGAGTACGAGCGCGGCCTGATCACCGACGACGAGCGCCGTCAGGAGCTCATCGAGATCTGGACGCACGCGACCGCCGAGGTTGCCCAGGACATGGAGAACGCCTTCCCGGCCACCAACCCGGTCTGGATGATGGTCAACTCCGGTGCCCGTGGTAACCCCATGCAGGTCAGGCAGATCGCCGGCATGCGTGGCCTGGTGTCGAACCCGAAGGGCGAGACGATCCCGCGCCCGATCAAGTCCTCCTTCCGCGAGGGCCTGACCGTGCTCGAGTACTTCATCTCGACCCACGGTGCCCGCAAGGGCCTCGCCGACACCGCGCTGCGGACCGCCGACTCCGGTTACCTGACCAGGCGTCTGGTGGACGTGGCGCAGGACGTCATCGTCCGCGAAGAGGACTGCGGCACCGAGCGCCGGTTCCCGATGCAGATTGCGGAGAAGGACGCCGACGGCGTCCTCCGCAGGCTGGACAACATCGAGAACACCGGCACCGGCCGTACCCTCTCCGAGGACGTCGTCGGCCCGGACGGCACCGTGCTCGCTCAGGCCGGCGAGGACACCACCGAGACCATGATCGACCGCCTCATCGCGGCGGGCGTGGAGATGGTCCGGGTGCACAACGTCCTGGTCTGCGAGGCGAAGGTCGGTCTCTGCGCCAAGTGCTACGGTCGCTCGCTCGCCTCTGGCAAGCGGGTGGACGTGGGCGAGGCGGTCGGCATCGTCGCCGCGCAGTCCATCGGCGAGCCCGGCACTCAGCTGACGATGCGTACCTTCCACACCGGTGGTGTGGCGGGTGCCGACATCACCCACGGTCTGCCGCGTATCACCGAGCTGTTCGAGGCCCGCATCCCCAAGGGAATGGCTCCGATCAGCGAGGTCGCCGGCCGGGTCAAGATCGAGGAAACCGAGAAGACCCGGAAGATCATCATCATCCCCGACGACGGTGCCGAAGAGGTTCCTTACCAGGTGCCAATGCGGTCCCGGCTGCTCGTCAGCGATGGCGGGCACGTCAGCGTCGGTGACCAGCTGATCGCCGGCGCGGTCAACCCGCACGAAGTGCTCCGCATCCTCGGCTCCCGCGAGGTGCAGAAG
>Ga0207416_1003484_pt1 | contig 14985 bp, 10 predicted proteins | sample PaiPotPPM11metaG_FD_184107 | JGI IMG/M metagenome (GOLD analysis project Ga0207416, IMG submission 184107) | Iron sulfur acid spring bacterial and archeal communities from Banff, Canada, to study Microbial Dark Matter (Phase II) - Paint Pots PPM... ...
ATCCGTCCAAAGGGTTTCCCGATGTTGTTGAGTCCTATCGCAAAGTACGAGAGAGGCTCAAGGGTGAGAACCTGCCCGTCCCGCAATTAGTGCTGGCAGGCAATGGGTCGATTGACGACCCTGATGGGCTTCCCCTGTACAATGCGATCATGGAATTGTTGAGAACAGAGAGCTATGCAGACATGGCAAGCGACGTGAAAGTCGCTCGGCTTCCTCACATGGATCAGCTGCTCAATACCTTGCTGAGAAAATGCAGCGTTGCGCTGCAACTTTCTCATAAAGAGGGATTCGAAGTGAAGGTGACGGAAGCGCTCATGAAAGGGAGACCGGTAATCGCCTATAGAGCCGGCGGCATTCCTCTCCAGATTCAGGCGGGTATGAACGGATACCTGGTAGAGGTAGGTGATACGGAGCAAGTCGCCCGGCATCTGTATGATCTGCTGACAAACGAGGACCTCTATCATAACATGAGTATAGCGGCCCCATTCCTTGCCTCCAAAGATTACCGCACCGTCCCGAACGCCCTTTGCTGGCTGTTCCTGGCTGTCTACCTCCTTGAACATGGGAAGATTGAGGGGCATTATCAATCGGTGAAAGAACTGGCTCATCGCTATTTTACACAGAGTGGTGATAGTGACCATAGGTAGATTGACCTCATAGTCAACGAACTTGCAAGAAAAACAATGAGAGGAAACCTGACAGCTTGCTAATGGCTTCCTCTCGATAAAGTTAGCTATAAAAGTGGTGTTGATGTCAGCGTGGTGCCATTCTTATAGCCCCATCCAGTCTGATCACTTCGCCGTTGAGCATGGGGTTTTCGATGATGTGCTTTGCCAGGGCGGCGTATTCGCTGGGGCGACCGAGGCGCGGCGGGAACGGCACTTGCTGGCCCAGCGAGATGCGCGCCGGCTCCGGCAGAGCGCCTAATAACGGAGTATCGAAGATGCCGGGCGCGATGGTCATGACGCGGATGCCGAAGCGGGCCAGCTCGCGCGCGATGGGCAGTGTCATTCCGACGATGCCGCCCTTCGAGGCAGAGTAAGCCGCCTGCCCGATCTGCCCGTCGAAGGCCGCTACCGAGGCCGTGTTGACGATCACGCCGCGCTCGCCCTCCTCGTCCGGCTGGTTACTGGTCATTGCTGCTGATGCCAGGCGGATCGTGTTGAATGTGCCGATCAGGTTGACCTGAATCACCTTCGTGAACGAGGCCAGGCTGTGCGGCCCATCCTTGCCCAGCACGCGCTCGGCGACGCCAATACCGGCGCAGTTGATGGTGACATACAGCCCGCCGAACGCCTCTACTGCCGCTTTCACAGCCGCTTCGACCGAGGCTTCGTCCGTCACGTTCGTATTGACAAACAGGGCGGAGTTGCCGATCTCCTTTGCCAGCGCCGTGCCGCCCTCGCTGTTCAAGTCGGCAATTGCTACTCTTGCCCCCGCCTGACTCAACAGCCTGGCGCAGGCTGCGCCCAGGCCGGACGCCCCGCCAGTGACCAGAACGCCTTTGTTCTCTAATTGCATGGATGTGTATTTCCTTTCTCTGAAAATAATCTGGATGTTGTTGTCTTCATTGAAAATATACCCCCTGATTGCCAAAATGTCACGCCCGTCCGCACGATGCGCTATAATCAAAAACAAGAGGGATTGACTATTCACAAGCAGAGAGCAGGAGACTGAACCATGACACTCGCAATTTCCAATGGCGCGATCATCGATGGCAGCGGCGCTGATCCGCGAACGGGCATGACCATGATTATCGAGGATGAGCGCATTGTGGCAATTGGGCGCGACGGGCAGGTCAGCGTGCCGCGCGGCGCGATGCTGATCGATGCGCAGGGCGGCAGCGTTCTGCCCGGCCTGATCGATACGCACGTCCATTTCTTGATCGAATACATGAATATTTTGCGCGATCTGCAAATCCCGCCCTCTCTGCGCTTGCTCGAAGCCATCCCACGCATGAAGGCCACGCTGGATGCTGGCGTGACGACGGTGCGCGACGCGGGCGGCTCGCCTGCCGGCCTCAAGATGGCCGTTGAGCGCGGCATCGTAGCCGGGCCGCGTATGCAGGTGGCGATCACGCTGTTATCTCAAACGGGTGGCCACGGCGACGGCCATTTTCCGTCTTGCGTGAATGTTGCTCTGTTCGGCCAGTTTGCCGATGTGCCGCGCGGCATCGTCGATGGCGTCGATGAGATGCGCAAGACCGTGCGCGAAATTTTGCGCGCCGGGGCCGACTGGATCAAGCTGGCAACGACCGGCGGCGTCCTGTCGATAGCCGACGCCCCAACGGCTTCGCAACTCACCATTGACGAGATCGCCACCGCCGTCTACGAAGCCTCCGCCCACGGCAAACGCTGCATGGCGCACGCGCAGGGTTCGCAGGGCATCAAGCACGCCATCGAAGCAGGCGTCGCCTCAATCGAACATGGCATGTACCTGACCGATGAACTGATCGAAATGATGATCAAAAAAGACGTGTATCTCGTCCCAACCTTAGTAGCCGCGCTCGACGTGGTTGACTATGGCAGGCAGAATCCGCATCTTTTGCCGCCCGTGATGCTCAATAAGGCGCTCGGCGTGGTAGAAGCGCACCAGCAGAGCTTCCGACGCGCGGTCGCCGCAGGCGTCAAAGTGGCGATGGGGACGGATTCCGGCGTAGGCCGTCACGGCGGCAATGCCCGCGAGTTGCCGTTGATGGTCGCCAACGGCATGACGCCCATGCAGGCCATTGTCGCCAGCACCTCCTCGGCGGCACGCCTGCTGCGCCTTGATCAGTCGCTCGGCACATTAGAAGTTGGCAAATTAGCCGACATCATCGTCGTCTCTGGAGATGTGTTAGCTGATATCAACCGCGTTGCCGATCCGGCCAATGTGAATCTGGTGTTGAAGGGCGGGCAGGCGGTGAAGAATACTGAGATGTTGAACTGAAAGGAGGGAAAGTAACCGATCATGTGGTGCTTGAGCGCCTCTCTTGCCACACCTTCTGAAGAGGCTTGTAACCCAGCAGCACAATTCCTTCCTGCTGGATGATCCCGCGAGCTTCCCGGGACATCAGAAAGTCAAAATCTGTTTGACGCACCTGCCAGCTTTCGGGTTCTATGGCTTGTAACTCAGCATTGCCCAGACCTGGATGGACTGCCCACTCGCTTAGCCCAACCGGTATCTCTCGCAACAGCTGAGCATAACGTGCTGATTTCTCGACTATGTCAAGCCTATAGCTGTCCAGCATGTCGTAGTCGTTGGTGGGCAAGCCCTGATGCTGCAAGGCTTCGATCATCGGTCGATCAGAGACACGCAGAGCCAGGCCATATTCTTTTGCCAGCCCTACTGTCATCTCGAAAATATCCGCCCGGCCACCATTATACAAGCAATGCCAATCCAGATGGGTGGGCTTGAGCGAAGTCGCCAGAACAGCCTCAATCTGCGCCCGGAATTCGGCTTCCAGTTCGGAGAGTTTTACCTGAGTCAGAAATTCGGGGATGCGTTCGACATGGTAGAAAAAGCCAGTCTCATCGATCAGGGATGGCACCTTTTCTCTGGAGGTAAGCGACCCCCACCGATAATAGAGTACATCACAGATGACGGTCAGGTGAATACCGAAGGAAATAGCAGGATGTTCCGAGAGCAGATGCATGGCATGCAAAGCCCAGGGGCAAGGAACCATCAAGGTTGTAGAACTGACCACACCTTCCTTGAGTGTGCGAAGAGTCGCCTCATTGCTCGCATGAGACCGCCCGAAATCATCAGCGTTAATGATCAATAAACGAGCATCGTCTGGGTACCCTAACAGGCGGTTGGTTTGGCTACTATGCGATTGGGTCATCTTTCTTGTCTCCTTTCAAGAGAGATTGCGGTAAACCCTCCCTCTTCAGGCATAGTTCCATATTTTGTTCATTGTGTCAAGAACCTGAGCTGTTTTTTATTGCAAGGGGTATTTTCACTATATGTAACCGATCATAAGAGTCGATGTCCTGGCAGACACATTTACTTGACAAAAGCAACTAAATGGTAGATAATAGCAAATAAAGAATGGAGATGAACTGATGTTAACTGAAACCTTAGAAGAGAGGGTTGGGACTATCCGGCGCTTCAACCGCTTTTTCACCCGGCAGATCGGCGTGTTGCGTGAGGGTCTCTTGCATAGTCCCTATTCTCTGACCGAGGCGCGCATCCTGTACGAACTTGCTCACCGTAACGACGTGATTGCAACCGATCTATGTCGTGAGTTGGGGCTTGACGCCGGTTATCTCAGCCGTATGCTGTCCCATCTCGAACAGCAAGGGCTGCTTGAAAAAGTTCGTTCTGAAGACGACGGACGCCAGCGCCTGCTTCGTCTCACCCAGAAGGGCGAGCAAGCCTTTGCGCTCCTCGACCAGCGCTCGACTAACGAAGTGGCGGAGATGCTGGGCGATCTCGGCGAAGATGATCAGCAGCGTCTACTGCAGGCCATGAACACTATCGAAAGCGTTTTCGATAAAGGTCTCAAGTTTTCCGAACCCTTTATCTTGCGCCCGCACGAGCCAGGCGATATGGGCTGGGTCGTCCACCGGCACGGCGTTCTTTACGCGCAGGAGTACGGCTGGGATGAACATTTCGAAGCGCTCGTGGCCCAAATTGTCGCTGATTTCATCAACAATTACCAGCCAGCACGGGAACGCTGCTGGATTGCCGAGATGGACGGCGCAATCATTGGCACTGTGTTTGTGGTGCAGAGCAGTGAAACGGTCGCTAAATTGCGGCTTCTGCTGGTCGAACCCAAAGCGCGCGGCCTGGGACTCGGTACTCGCCTCGTGGAAGAGTGCATTCGCTTCGCCCGGCGCAGCGGCTACCAGAAACTGATGCTCTGGACCAACAGTGTCCTCGTAGAAGCGCGGCACATCTACCAGAAAACGGGATTCACGCTCGTTGCCCAGGAAGAACACTACAGCTTTGGTAAAGACCTCGTCGGGGAGACATGGGAACTGATTCTGTGAGACATAGAGGTACTTTCCTGCTAAAATATTGCTATGATATCTCTGGTGGCAATATCCTTTTAGCAAGAAAGACTCAAAATTTGATAACTCAACAGCATCGACTTGAAATACTCGAAAATCAAATCAATCGTTTGCAGCGGCGTCTGGACAGGCTGAACCGGCGCAGCAATCGGCTGTCGTGGCTGCGACTCGGCATATTCTTTATTGGCATAGCCGCCAGTGTTGCTGTCTTCTTTCTGTTTGGCTGGCCCTATGCTCTAGCGACTGCTATAGTCGCCATTGCCGCGTTCAGCGTCGCGGCCTATTATCATCGCCAGGTTGAACGCGGCATCACTCGCCATGTCATCTGGCGGCAGATCAAGGCCGCGCACGTAGCGCGTATCCGCCTGGATTGGGAACGTATGCCCGCGGTGAATTCTCCGCCAGCGCAGCCCGATCACCCTTTCGAGATCGATCTCGACATTACCGGGGAACGCTCCCTCCACCGATTGGTCAATACTGCCATCTCGTATGAAGGCGGCCAGCGCGTGCGCGCGTGGCTGCTGGCTGCCACACCCGACCTGGAGGCGCTTCAGCAGCGGCAGCCGCTCGTGCGCGAGCTGGCTTCCATGACGCGCCTTCGTGACAGGCTGATCCTCAAATCCACGCTCGCGGCCAGGAGCGTTGCCGGGCAACAAACGGATAAAAAGCTGGTCGAGTGGTTACAGCAGACGCCGTTTTCCAACAGCACGCTGCGCTCGAAGCTCTGGCTCTCGTCGATACTGTCCATCATTACGCTTTCACTAATCGTTCTGAACATCATCGGTTTGCTGCCATTCCAGTACTGGGTAATTGCCGTGCTGCTTTCCCTCGGCTGGTTCTTTGCCACGAATAAGCAGCGCGGCGACCTGTTCGAGAGCGCATTTTTCCTGCGTGATGCCTTCGCGCTGTACGCCAGCATCTTCGCCTACCTCGAAACCTATCCCTACGGCAAGCACGAGCGCGTGAAAAAGCTGTGCGAGCCATTTTTTCTGAGCGGCAAACAGCGTCCGTCGCTGCTGGCGAAACGTCTTACGCGCCTCGCTTCGGCCACCACGCTGGAGAAGAATCGCGTGTTGCGCCTGGTTGTCAACGCGCTTATTCCCTGGGATGCCTATGTCGCTTATCGCTTGCAACAGGAGAAGGCGTTAGTAGCAAAGCTGCTGCCGGTATGGCTGGAGACGTGGTTTGAACTGGAGGCGCTCTGCTCGTTCGCCAATTTCGCCTATCTCAATCCCGGCTATACTTTCCCCGCAGTTATGCCGGTGAGCGAGCGGCAGCCGATGCACCTTGAGGTAACAGGTTTGGGGCATCCGCTTATCCCGTTCGAGCAGCGCGTCGTCAACGATGTTGCCATGCGCGATCCTGGCGAAGTGCTGATCGTTACAGGCTCGAATATGTCCGGCAAAAGCACGTTTTTGCGCACGTTGGGCATCAATCTTTGCCTGGCCTACGCCGGAGGGCCGGTCAATGCCGACTCGTTGCAAGTTTCGCCGTTCAGAATATTCACCTGCATCAAGGTCAGCGACTCGGTGACGGACGGCTTTTCATACTTTTATGCCGAGGTGCGGCGTCTCAAGGCGCTGCTCTCTGCGGTGGAGCAGAGTGCAGACATGCCGCTCTTCTTCCTCATCGACGAGATATTTCGCGGGACGAATAATCGCGAGCGGCGGATCGGCAGCCGTGCCTACATCGAGGCGCTGGTTGGGAAAAACTGCCTGGGCGTCCTCTCGACGCACGACCTGGAACTGGTGAAGCTGGCGGAGACGCTGCCGCATGTCCTCAACTACCACTTCCGTGAGGAAGTAATCGAGGGCCGCATGGTCTTCGACTACAAGCTGCGCCCCGGCCCGTCGCCGACGACCAACGCGCTTGAGATCATGCGGCTCGAAGGGCTGCCCGTGCCGCGCGGGTGAGGTCTATGCTCCATGCAAACTTACCGCCGTGTAGATTTCCCCCAAAAAGCGGCTCGGCACGGTCGCCAGCAGTTCGGTGTGCGTGAAGCCATTTTGCCGCGCCAGCATCTCCCATGTCTGGTACGAAAATGGGTAGGGAACCCACGGATTGCCGCGGTCGGCGTTGTATTCCACGATCAACAGGCGTCCTGCTGTTTTCAGGTAGCCGTGGATCGACTGCAGCATCGCCTCTTTCTTGCGCAGGAAGTGCAGCGAATTTGCCATCACAATCCCATCAAGCGGCGGCAAATCGAGGCGACTGCTGAAATCCGCGTTGATATAGTAAACGGTTCTATCAGGAAAGCGCGCTTTCATCGCCTGTTCTTGCTCTCTCAGCGAGCCGCGATCTTTGTCCACGGAATAGATGATGCCTCTCGGTCCGATCAGATCCGCCAGCGCCAGTGTGAACGCGCCCGTGCCGGAGCCAAAGTCGGCCCAGACGCCGCCGGGCGCTGCTATGCCCTTGCGCAGCAAGGAAACGTGGTCATTGTGGTTCATAGAGCTATTAAATTGCCTTTCAGGTATTATGTTGATTATTCAGTGTTCTTTGAGTCTATATTACATCCTTCCCTATCGTCAATATTCATATACTATCAAATCGTTTGACAGAAATGATGAGTACACTGTATAATCAATCGGCGTTTACTGATAGCTGATATCCTATTAGGGGTTAAGGGATAGCCTACAAAAAAGCTATCGTGTGTTCTTGTTTTTCCATTTGGCAAGGGGTTTGGGTATAAACTCTTTAAAATATGCCTTTCAGAATTTAAAGCCAGAGGAGTGATCAACATGCTTGCTCTCCAGTCTACTGTTTATATTTATCGTAATCATCAAAGTGCTGTTCTTGATGTGGCATGGTCTCCTGGTGGCAAGCATATTGCCTCTGCCAGCGCTGATAGCAGCGTGCAGATTTGGGATGCTATGAACGGGCATGGTTTTCTGAACATCCATGCCCATCCTTCGAATGTAACTGCTGTGGCATGGTCACCCGATGGGACACGAGTTGCTTCTGCTAGTACTGATAGAACCATTAAAATTTGGGAATTGAGGAGCAAAACTGCGATATCTACTTATTTTGAACACTCAAATGCCGTTTCTGCTTTGAGTTGGTCGCCTGATGGCAGGAAAATCGCTTCCGCAGGATATGATAAAGTGGTGAGGGTATGGGATGTATATAGTAGAGAGACTCTCGTTTCTTATATGGGGCACACTGCACCGGTGAATGCTATAGCTTGGTCTACTGACGGGCAATCCATTGCCTCAGCGGGCTACGATAAAACTGTACAGCTATGGAATACGTTGACTGGGGAGCATGTCTTGACTTATGGTGACCATACCAAATATGTGAGCGATGTAAGGTGGTCACCTGACAACAAATATATCGCCTCAAGCTCTGCGGACAAAACAGTACATGTTTGGGTATCTGCCTCTGGGTCTCATGTTTTTACCTACAGTGGTCATTTAGACATAGTAAGCGCAATAGTATGGTCTCCTGATGGAAAGTCTATTGCTTCGGCAAGCAATGATAAAACAGTACACACATGGAATGCTACCAAAAAGGGAAACATCTTAATTTACCCTCATGCTAATAATGTGTATACAGTTTCGTGGTCTCCCAATGGACAACTTGTTGCTTCTGCTGGATTGGATAAGGTTGTCCATATATGGAAAGCAGTAGAAACAAATAATTCGTCTACGCAGTTAGTACATCCTCTTTCTCCTAAATCCCGATATCAACCAACGACTGATGGCCCTTTAGCAATAACCAGTTTGCCTAGTAATAATAATGTACGAGAGAGTCAAAGTTGGCGTTCTGGCCGCCGAGAGGATTGGTACTCTCAAAGTTACCAAAGTTCGTATTCACGACAAGTGAATGAGTACTCACGGCGTAAGTATGAGTATACATGGACTGGTAATGCCTACTATAACGGGGTTAAAGGATATTGGGTGGATAATCAAACAGGTATTGTTATTTGTGCCGATGACGATATGCCGTTGTGAGAAAATGAAAAACGCCCTTACAGACCGCAAAGGCCAGTACCTTCCACCTCCAGGAATCTGGATTACTGCCAGTATATCACTAGCGGATGGAGCTTTCAATTCTATAATTTATTCAAAGATTGCCAGAAAAAATCTCGACTTTTGATAACGGCCATGATATACTCTGCCTAAATATGCAATAAAGGGGGGTTACTTGCATCATGCCCAAACATTGGGATACGACTCTGCGCAAACTTGTGCGCGCTCATCCACGCGCTTTTCTCAAATTTGTGCAGCCCCAGGCGCGTTTTATACGCCAGCTGCCGGATAAACTTGGCGATATCCAGCTTGAGGTGGACGCGTTGTTTCTTGCGAAGAAGGGCCGTAAAGACGTGTTAGTGAACATTGAACTACAGGCGTACTACGACCCGAAAATTGCCGGGCGATTACTTCGCTACAATGTCTTTCTGCGAACAGAATATGATAAACCCGTTCTCTCGTATGTTATTCACCTGCTTGATGATACGCCGTTACCGAAATCTCCTCTTACCTGGACTGTTCCTGACGAAGAAAAAGTGTTAGAATTTCATTACCGGGTGATCGAGGTAAGCGAACTAGCGCCAGAGGATATTCTTCGCACTGGACTGAAAAGTTTGTACCCGCTGTTGCCGCTGACGAAAGGTGGCGCGCGGCGCGAGGTCGTTGAGCGTATGTTCGGTGAGCTAGGCGAAACTGGCAGAACCGATCTCGAACTGGTTGGTTTTACATTAGCGTCGTATACATTTGCGCGCTTAGGCGAGGAAGACCAGGATTGGCTCGCACGGAGGTTTTACAAGATGCACGATTTTTTACGCGAATCGCCGATCTATCAGCTCATTTTGCAAGAAGGGCGAGACGAGGCGATGCAGCAAGGGATACAGCAAGGGATGCAGCAAGGGATACAGCAAGGAATACAGCAGGGGATACAGCAAGGAATACAGCAGGGGATACAGCAAGGCTTAGCCGAAGGCCAGCGCAAGGCTCTGCGCGACACGATCATCTCCATCGCGTTGGAGCGATTCCCCGATCTTATCGATATTGCAGAACAAACTACTGAGCGAGTACAAAGTGCTACCGTTCTGCAACATATCGTGATCAAATTGAGCGTGGCGAAAACAGCCGAGGAAGCGCGGCAGTATCTCACGCTGATCAGTGGGCATACAGCATGACTGCGATACGCGACGCCGAGGCCATCTTAAAAGCCTGCACTCGCTTTCTCAATTACCATTATCGCCAGACGCCGAAAGAGAGCCTCGCGGCTCTGGCGGAGGCCACCGATCCGGCTATCGATGGCGATCGCTACGGCCAGGGGAAACTGATCAACGATTTTGAGGCGCGCATTGCCGCGTTGTTGGGCAAAGAGGCCGCCGTTTTTATGCCAAGCGGGACTATGTGCCAGCAGATCGCTTTGCGTACCTGGGCCGAACGGCGCGGCAGCTACAATGTCGCGTTTCACCCGACCTGTCACCTGGAGACGCACGAATATCATGGCTATCAGAGGCTGCACGGTCTAAACGGTATTCTCGTCGGCTCCCCACACAGCCTGTTCGCGCTCACCGATCTACAGCAGGTGGCAGAACCATTGGGCGCGCTGCTCATAGAACTGCCGCAGCGTGAAATTGGCGGGCAGTTGCCGACCTGGGAGCAGTTGACCGCCATCACCAGTTGGGCGCGCGAACGCGGCATCCCGCTTCACCTGGATGGCGCGCGTCTCTGGGAATGCCAACCTTTTTATGGCCTCGACTATCGTGAGATCGCCGCCCTGTTCGATAGCGTGTACGTTTCCTTCTACAAAATCCTGGGTGGCATCGCGGGCGCGGCCCTGGCTGGCCCGGCGGATGTCATTGCCGAGGCGCGTATCTGGCAGCGCAGGCATGGCGGCAATCTCGTGCAGCTTTATCCCTACGTTCTCTCGGCCCAGAAAGGACTCGACGAGCATCTAGAGCGGATGGCAACCTATCATGCGAAGGCCAGAGACATCGCCGCCGTTCTCGCGCTATTCCCGCGGATCGAGATTATGCCTGACCCGCCGCACACGAACATGATGCATATCTACCTGCATGTCGAGCGTGCCAAACTGCACGAAGCGGCCCTTGATATCGCTGAAGAGATGGGTGTGTGGCTCTTCTCCTGGCTGGCTCCCACAGAGATACCTTCCTATAGCAAGTTTGAGCTAACCGTCGGCGACGCCACGCTTGATCTTTCCAACGCGGAGATCAAAGAACTGTTCGAGCGGCTGTTCAGCAAGTGCGAATTCTAGAGCAACCTCAAGCCAGGGCAACCGCAAGGGATTGCCCCTTGATCTTGCCCCCGGCAAGCTCGCCATACCACGGATCGGCCTGTGGAGAGGTGTCGCGTATGGTAGGGGCAATCCCTTGCGGTTGCCCTGGTAGATAGGGAAGATTTGTCCGTCATCTTATTCTGTATTTTCTTCGCGTTCTATAGCCGCCTTCACCGCGTCATATGCCTTCGCCAGCACAGTCGTGAGATTCTGATTTCCGACTTTGAATGGCGCGTCACCCAGGCGCTTCAGCACGGCCTTGTCGATCTCCGGCTGGCCGGGCTTGACGGCGAACATGTCCAGGTCATCGCCAGCTTGCCAGAACGTCTCCACACTCTCTTCGATCAGCGTGGCTGTCTCTGACGCGGCCTCTTCTATGGCGGAAGCCTCGCTGTCGGTGGAGAGCGCCACGCTGCGTTTGGCGCGCAGTGTGTCGATGATCTGCTCTTTAGTGCGACCGCGCAGTTTGAAGATCAGAAACGGGTCTTCGTCGAATTGCTCTGCCAGGATGTAGTAGACGGCGGCGATATGCTTGCAGGGATTAGACCAGTCAGGGCAGGAACAGTTGGTTTCCAGGTCGGCTTCCCTGGTCGGGAAAAGCGAGACGTGGACAGCGCTGAAGGCTTCCTCGATGTTGGCGGGCATCTCACCGGCCAGCAGTTTGGCGGCGAAGATAGCCTGGGACGACATGGCGTCCGTCACCTTGTCCCAATCGGCGTCGGAAAGCGGCGTGAGCTTGATGGTGACATTGTACGGTTTGGGGGCTGATCCCTGTACCTTCGCTTTGATGAGGCCCGTCCCTATATCAATCGAGACGACCTGTCCTTTGCGCGCGTAGGAGCGCCCGCGTGTCAGGCGCGCGCCCAGGTCGAACGACTCCAGCACGGCGATCCAGCGCTTCGACCACCATGTCTCGCCAATCGCGCCGCGCTCGCTTTTCGTCTTGATGCCATCTTTCACCGGTTTCGCCGCGCGTCGTTCGTAATAATCCCAATAGCCCATGGCTTACTCTCCTACGGCCTCGCGGCTCAGCGCGAACATTTCCTTAAGTTGATCGGTAGACATCTCGGTGAGCCAGTTTTCGCCACTGCCGACAATGCTCTCGGCCAGTCCTTTTTTCTCTTCGATCATCTGGTCGATATGTTCTTCCACAGTGCCGACGCAGACGAATTTGTGAACCTGCACGTTTTTCTGCTGCCCGATGCGGAAGGCGCGGTCGGTGGCCTGGTTCTCCACAGCAGGGTTCCACCAGCGATCGAAGTGGAAGACATGGTTGGCCGCCGTCAGGTTGAGGCCGACGCCGCCCGCCTTAATCGAGAGCAGGAAGATCGACGGGCCGTGCCGCTCCTGCTGGAAACGCTGCACCATCGCGTCACGCTGCTTCTTGGAAGTCGCGCCGTGTAAGAACAGCACTTCGCTATCCAGCGTATCTTGCAGATAGTGGCGCAGCAGCTTTCCCATTTCCGCAAATTGCGTGAAGATCAGGGCTTTGTCCCCGGCGGCCAGCACTTCCGCCAGCATCTCCTCCAGCCGCGCCAGCTTGCCGGATCGTCCCTCCAGGCTGCTGCCGTCACTCATGAACTGCGCGGGATGGTTGCATACCTGTTTGAGCTTCAACAGCGTCGATAAGACCAGCCTTTTGCGCTCAATACCTTCCGATTCCTCGATCTTCTCCATCATCTCCTTGACGACTGCTTCGTACAACGATGCCTGCTCCTGCGTGAGGTTGCAAAACACCTTCATCTCCAGCTTATCGGGCAGGTCTTTGATGATCGATTTGTCGGTTTTGACGCGGCGCAAAACGAACGGCTGGATCAGTTGTTTCAGCGTTTCGGCCTGCGCCGCATCGTGGTATTTTTCAATGGGTGTGGCAAAGCTGCGGCGAAACTCCGTGCCGGAGCCGAGATAGCGCGGGTTCAAAAAATCCATAATCGACCACAGTTCGGAGAGGCGATTCTCGACCGGCGTACCCGTCAGCGCGATACGATGCCGCGCTTTGATTCCTTTGATGGCTTTGGTCTGCTTGGCCGCTTCGTTCTTGATATTTTGCGCCTCATCGACGACGAGATAGTCCCAATCGATTTCGGAGAGATGATCCCGGTCGCGGAGCGCGAGAGAATAGGTGGTGATCACCACGTCATGTTTGCGGGCTTCCTCGATAAACGCCTCGTCGGAGAGCCGTTCCGCGCCGTGATGGATCATGACCGAGAGCGACGGCGCGAAGCGCTTCAACTCGCGCTGCCAGTTGCCGACAATGGACATGGGGCAGATCAGCAGCGTGGGAGCGGTTATTGCTTCGCCCTGTTCGCGATCATGCAGCAATAAGCTGATCATTTGGACCGATTTTCCCAGGCCCATGTCGTCCGCTAAACAGGCTCCAAACCCGAATTGCTTGAGAAATGCCATCCAGGAAGCACCCTTGAGTTGGTATGGGCGCAACTGGCCCTGTAGGTGCGACGGCTGCTTGATCGTGGCAATCTTGGCCGTATTGGACAGCTTATCCATCAGTTCCTTGAGCCATCCCTCGGTCTCGATACCGGCGACGCCCAAACCAACTTCGGATTGCTCCTCTCCCAGACCGAGCCGCAGCGCGTCTCCCAGCGTCATATCGCCGCTCAGGCGCTTCTTCTCGAAGAAAGCGATAGCCGCTTCGATCTCCTCCGGACGCAGTTCAACCCACTGTCCGCGCACGCGCACGAGGGGCATTTTCAGATTCACCAGGCTCTCGAACTCTGTATCGGACAGTTCGCTATCGCCGACGGATACCACCCAATCGTAAGAGACGATGCTGTCGAGTCCCATTAATCCCCGGCTGGATTGACCGCCCGCTTTGGGCTTCACTTTCAGCTTGACGCGCACGCGGGCCGAGGGCTTTTGCCACCACGTCGGGATCAGGACGCCGAAGCCGCTCTGTTCCAGCAGCGGCACCGACTCGCGCAGAAAGGCGTAGGCTTGCTGTGTTGTGAGAGGAAGTTCCTGGGGACGAGCCGCGCGCAGGCTGTCCTCAATGGCCGGGAACAGGCGCGATGCTTTGCCCAGATCGGAGAGCAGCCGTTCCTGTGGGTTCTCGAACTGGCGCTTGAGGAAGGTGAGCGTGCTGGAGCGTTCCTTCCAGACCTTGTCTGCCGGGACGAGCAGGCTGCGGTCGTCGTTGGCCTGGAGATAGTAGCTGACGCGCCAGAGCATAGGTTGATCGCTGTCCGGATCGGGCTGGTCCAGGCGGAAGCAGGTGCGGAACGGCGCGGTTGACGCCGCCGGACGGAGTTGGTCGAGCCAGCCGCGCATGGCAGTCGTGAAGTTTTCAGGTACTTTTAGCATGACATCATTCGTCGTGAGACCATGCAGCCATTGTTCTTGTGGTAAGAGGGAGGCGCTGTTCCGGCGCAGTTTGTTCTTTGGCAGCAATGGCGTATCGGAGAGGCATTTCCGCACAAAAGCGTCGATGGTGCAATTGAGAAAATGACGCAGCAGGTTACGCGGTATGGTCGAGAAGCGCTTGTCGGTCGGCAAGGCTGACCAGCATGCGGGCGGCATCAGTGCGGCCAGATTATGCATTCGCTCATCGTCTTCACCCGCCAGTGTTGCTTCCCAGCGCGCTTGATAGGCGGAAGCGCCATTTTGTTGCGCTTCTTGCAGCGATGGAATGTAGCGTTCTTTCGTGATCAGCTCGAACGCGAACATGGCTGCTGTGGCCCAGAAGCGCAGGTCGCTGCCGAAGGCGACGCCGTGCGGGGTTTCG
>Ga0207416_1003485_pt1 | contig 14983 bp, 13 predicted proteins | sample PaiPotPPM11metaG_FD_184107 | JGI IMG/M metagenome (GOLD analysis project Ga0207416, IMG submission 184107) | Iron sulfur acid spring bacterial and archeal communities from Banff, Canada, to study Microbial Dark Matter (Phase II) - Paint Pots PPM... ...
TCGCGATCGACGCAGATGACGGTCTTTCCTAACTGTCCTAACCGGATCGCGGCGTGATAGCCTCCCGGCCCGGCTCCAATGATGACCGCGTCAACCTGATGTTCTGCCACCGAAGTTCGCTCCTAAATAGTTCGAGTGTGTGCGTGGGTGAGCGTGCACCCTCCCACATCCTATCAGGCGAAGCCTGCCGTGGCTTCGACCAGAGTGGCTAGCAGGGCTAGCCGGGCTAGCCGAGCTCCGAGGCGGCGAGGCGCCCCAGCTGCCCGAGGTCGAGGGCTTGGGCTTGCGAGGCGGCCGCGTGCATCGCGTCGGGGCCCAGGGCCGCAGCCAAGCGCTCTTCATCGGCGCGGATCTCCGTGCGAGTGAGACCGATCGCCGGAATCCGCCGGTCGCGGCGCAGACGCCGAGCGGCGAACGAGAGGGGCGCGGCCCGCTCGAACTCTCGCCGGAGCAGTAGCAGCCGAACGATGCTTTCGACGGCTTGGGCGAGATAGATCGGCTGCGGAGCCCCGTCGAGCAAGGTGATGGCCGTTCGAAGCGACTGGGCCGCACCCTGAAGGTCTCCCTTGATCAGGTTGGATCGGCCGACGACTTCGTGTTGCCAGGCCATCAACGAGGGGCTCTGCGAGCGTTCGAAATATCGGATGGCGTTCTGCGCGCTATTCACTGCTTCCACGGGGTCATGCAGAAAGTACGTTGCCTCGGCGAGGTTGCCGTAGGCTAGGCCGATCTGGGTATCGGGGCCGCTCTCCAGCAAAATCTCCAGTGCTTCCAGGTATCGGCTACGCGCTCCGATCGGGTCGCTGTGCCCTTCTAGAGCGATATTGCCTTGATTTAGGAGCGCCGATCCGATGCCGGTAGGATGTTCGATCGCGCGATAGAGTGCGACGGCCGTTTCTACGTACAGGCTGGCTTCGTCGGTCTTACCGACGTAGAGTGACGCTACGGCAAGGGCGTTATAGGCCCGGGCAAGGCCCAGGCGGTCGCCCAAAATCGTGAATGCGCTGATTGCCGTTGGGCCGAGCGCGAGCATGCGCTGGTAATCGGCGCTCGCGTAGGCGACGCGCATGGCGGCATTCGACAGCCGCGCGTAGAGGGCTTGCGGGAGCTGGCCGGCCTGCTCCATCAGTCGCTCCATCCACATGGAGCCCTCGCGCAGGCGGCCGCCGCCGGCCCAGATCGAAACGAGCGACGTAGCGATGTCGAGCACGATCGGCAGCCGATCGTGCGGGCGTTTGAGGGCCCAGGCCAAGGCCGCGCAGGCATCGTCGTACCGGTCGAGCAGTTCGTGCATCGCTTCGCCGGGTGAGGGCGTGAGTAATTGGTCGTGGATGCGAAGGATCTGCGTGTTGATATGGCGCGCGAAGCGTTCTTCGACCGCATGGCGATCGGAGCGACCGCCCAGCATGCGGGCTGCGATCGCGTGCATCGGCGTCAGCATCGAGTAGCGCGTCGAGCCGGCCCGCACAAGCAGCGAGCGATCGGCGAGCGTCGTAAGCGCTTGCGCGGTTGAGGGCACGTCGCCCTCGTCAAGTGCGACGATGTCGTCCGCATCGAAGACGCCTGCGAAGGCGCTGGCGAGGGCGAAGACTGCCTGTGGGCGTTCGTCAAGTGGAGCGAGGCTCCAATCGATCATTTTTCCGAGCGAATGGTGTCGCGGATCGCTCCCGGCGCTCGAGCGAAAATGGTATGGGCGCAGGGTCTCCAATTCGCGCGCGAGTTCGCGGACACTCAGCGAAGCGAGGCGCGCAGCCGCTAGGTCGATCGCAACGGCCAAGCCGTCGAGCCGCTCGACGATCGAGGCTGCGATCGGCAAATCTTCGGCCGGGAGTTGTACGTTGGCAGCCTTGGCTCGCTCGCGAAAGAACGCGGCGCCCGTGGCCGCGTCAAACGGCCCGACCTCGAGCACTCGCTCGTCGGGATAGTCCAACCGTCGTTGGCTGGTAGCCACGATCGCTACGTTGTGAACGCGCTGCAGCGCCTCGATCAGCGCGCCGGCCTCATCGGGCACGTGCTCGCAGTTATCGAGAACCAGAATCGAGCGCCGGGCAGCCATCTCGTGGTTGATGATGTCCAGGGGATCGCGTCCAACCTGCTCGCGCGCGCCGACCGCGGCGACGATGGTTCCGAAGACGGCCTCCGGGCCGACGCCGCTAAGCGGCACGAAGATCACATCGCGGGCTCGGTCTCGCTCGAAGCGCGCGATCGCTTCGAACGCCAGACGCGATTTCCCGACTCCGCCCGGGCCGACCAACGTCAAAGCCCCGCCGTACTCAAAGAGTGCGAAGAGGCGCTTGAGCTCGTCGCCGCGTCCAACGAATGGCACGCGCGTATCGACCGAAGTGAAATCGGACACTGTGCGGTAAGATTCGCTGCCATACGGGAAGCGTTCCCGGTAGCGATACCGAAAATGGATCGCCTCAATGGCGAAAATTGGATGGAGCGGGCTGCAGCCGGACCTCGATCGAGAGTCGATCGTGCCGCTATACCGCCAGCTTTACGAACATTTGCGCGAGGCAATTTTGGCCGGAACCCTGCCGGAATCTACGCGGTTGCCTCCCGAACGTTCGATGGCCGAGCAGTTGGGCGTCAATCGAAGTACCGTCGTCCACGCCTACCGCGAGCTGGTTGCCGACGGATTGATCGAGCAACGGGTCGGATCCGGATCGCGGGTAGTGCCTCAGCTTCGCGGCGGACAACCCGAACGGGCGGCCGGCGTGCCCTGGTGGGTGACGCTGCCGCCTTGGAGGGTGGGCGAGTTTCCCAACATCTTGGGCGAGCTAGCCGCCAAGCAAGAGCCGGGGCGCATATCGTTCGTTCAAGGCGTCGCCCCCGACCAGCCGTCGCCGTTGGGCGAACTCGCTCAGTCGTTCGAGCGGGTCGCGCGCGATCCGCGCTTCATCCTTTCGTACGGCGATTCGGAAGGCTACGAACCGCTGCGCGCGGCGATTGCTTCTCGGATGAACGCGCAGGGCGCGTCTTCTATCGAGCCCAGAAGCATCATCGTGCTGACGGGCTCGACCCAAGGCATTATGATCGTCGCGCAAAGCTTGGCCGAACCCGGCGACGAAATCATCGTCGAGTCTCCCTCGTATCCCGGCGCGTTGCAAATCTTTCAGATCTGCGGCTTGCGCGCGATTCCGGTTCCGGTGGACGACGAGGGCATGCGCGTCGATCACGTCGAGGCGATCTTGCGCACGCGGCGCCCGCGCTTCATCTACACGATGCCCTCGCTGCATAATCCCACCAATGCGACGATGAACGCCGACCGTCGAGAACGGTTGGTGACGATCGCCAAACGCTCGGGCGTGCCGATCATCGAAGACGATCCCTACGGTCCCCTTTTGCGCGAGCCGGTTACTCCGTTGGTGGCTCTGGCTCCCGACCACGTCGTCTATCTATCGACGTTCTCGAAGACGATCGCGCCGAGCTTGCGCGTGGGGTGGCTGGCGGCCCCGCGCACCATCCTGGAACGATTGCTGCTGCGCAAACAGGCGTACGATATGGCGACCAGTCTCTACGTCCAAGCCGCGATCGTGGATTATCTCGAACGCGGATACGACGCGCACGTGGCGCAGCTTCGGGACGAATTATTACTGCGACGAGGGCTGGCGGATCGGGCGATCGCTGCGGAGTGGCCTTCGACGTTTCGCGTTAGCCCGGCTTCGGGCGGTTTTTACGTGTGGGCGACCACGCCGCGCGACATTCGCGCGCGCGCGCTGCTGGATGCATCCGAGCGCCTCGGAGCCTCGTTTTTGTTCGGCGAAGCGTTTTTCGCGAACTCGGGGGGCGATCACAATTTTCGCCTAGCGCTGACGGCCGTCACGCGCGATGAGATCGGCGAAGGCATCGGACGCATAGGTCGGGCAATCGCATCGCTAAAGCCGTGACTCTTTTGCAACGCCGTTTGCTGCGGTGGTACCGCAGCTCCGGTCGTGCGGAGCTCCCTTGGCGCACGACGCGCGATCCATACTTTACGTTGGTGAGCGAATGCATGTTGCAACAAACGCAAGTCGATCGTGTGGTGCCTGCGTTCGTCGCATTCATCGAGCGTTTTCCCACCTTGGCCGCGCTAGCGTCGGCGAGTACGGCCGACGTGCTGCGTATGTGGCGCGGCCTTGGATACAACTCGCGCGCGGTTCGTCTCCACGCCGTCGCGCAGGCGGTCGTCCGCGACTACCGGGGCGAGATGCCCTCAGACCCGGACGCGCTTCGCGCATTGCCGGGCATCGGGCCGTACACGGCTGCGGCGATCCGCGCGTTCGCATTTGATATCGACGACGCTCCAATCGATACCAACATCAAGCGGATCGTGCATCGCCTCTTCTACGGCATCGAATACCCGATCCGTGCCCGCGAGGCGCAACTCGCGGCTCACGCGCAAGCGCTGCTTCCACCCGGCCAAGCCCACGACTGGAATTCGGCCATGATGGATCTGGGCGCGACGCTGTGCGGCGCGCGCGCTCCCAAGTGCGCAGCGTGCCCGATCGCCGCGGATTGCGCGGCCGCGCCGATCGATGCGGCGGCGTTGGAGAGCGCGCGGCGCGCGCATGCCAAATCTCGCCCCGGGAGCACGCAAAGATTCGAAGAGAGCGCCCGGTTTGCGCGCGGGCGCATCGTCGATCGCCTTCGCGATGTCCCGCCCGGCGAGAAGATTTCGATGCTCGACCTTGCGCGGGATGTGGCCGGCTTGCTGCCCCGGCGAACCGATGACGAGATCGCCGCATTGGTTTCGGCGTTGCATCGCGAGGGGTTGGTGAGTTTAGATCAGGCCGGCATCGGCCTGCGCGAGTGAGGGCCTGGTGAGGCCCCGATCGTCGACGATGGTGTAGGCGCCCAGCGGCGCCGCATAGAGTTGCAGCGAGTACGCCGGACGCTCGAACGAATTGCTGACGCGATGGAGTTCCTTGGGGCCGGATCGGCGATCGATTGCTCCCGGCGTGAGCCGCGAGGGCGCGAAGCTGCGCAGGTCTGCGACCGCATCGGTGCCGTCATCCAGTCGCTCGAAGTTCTCGACGTCGAGGTTGCCGTCCAACATAACCACCCAGCAGCGCGAGTCTCCGTGGTCGTGGATGGGGCTGCGGGAACCGGGCGCCCATAACATCGCAACGATTTCGAATTCGGCATTGCGTTGCAGGCGCGTTCGCGTGTATGCGCCTGCCGCAAACGGCATCGTATCGCGGTAGTCGCCGAAGCGCCCTATACCGTGGAGCATCGCTTCGACGAAGTCGTGGTTGGCCATGGCCTCGTATAGCGCGTCGCGAAGGTCGGCGATCACGATACGGCCTCCAACGTGCCGATTCCATGCTCGGCGATGAGGCATTTTGCGATACGCCGGGCCTGCTCGCGAATCTCGGGAACGGCCGTTGTCTCGTACCATCGGCCGCGGGTCGGCGGTCCCAACGTGTACATCGACGGCTGAGCGTGGCCGGAGCGATCGAGCACGCGAAGATCTTGTGATACCTCGATACCCAAATGGAGTTCGTCGGCTAACAGCAAGCCTCGGCGCATGAGGTTGGCCACGAGCGGATCGCCGGAGCGTTCGTAGTCTCCGTTTGGGCCGGTGCAATTAACGATGTCGGTGACGCCGATCGTGCTCGTGCTCTCGGCGTTAACGATGCGAAGGACGAGGCGTTCGCGCTCGCGATGAGCGGCCGAGATACGGCCGCGATGACGCACGATCGCGTTACGCGCGCGGAGGCGTTCGAATGCCTGCGCGGTTTGAGGCGGCACGCGATATCGATGCGCCGTCCAGAAGGAGTGGAGATGTTCGAGAAATTGCCGCTGTTGGCGTCCGTTCCATCCTTCCCATATCGCCGGGGATATCTTGCGGATCGATTCGGCGACTTCGCGCCAATCGCCGCCGCCGGCTTCTCGCGCTGCCGCCGCGGCGCGCATCGTGTGTAATAGCGAGAGCGGCGTGCCCGTATCGAGTGCGAGCGTGGCCGGATCGAGTCCGCGCGCGCGGACGTTCTCGACGGCCGGGAGCAACCCGCGTCGCGAGATGATGTGGATCGCGCCGTCGTAGCCACGCTCTTCCAAGAGCGCGACGACATCCATTGCGGTGAGGCCGCTCCCAACAAGCGCGATGGCGCTCCCGCGTAGTACCGATGCCTCGAAATGCCACGGGTCGCGCACGTAGCCCGCATCCGCTCGAACGGCGCGCGGCAGGAAGGCATCGTTGGGCTCGTGGTTCCCCAATGCGAGGACTACCGAACCGGCCGAGAATTCTTGCCCGGCGTCGTCACGCACGATATAGCCGCGTCCGCGGCGCTCGATATCGACGATGCGATTGCGCGAGAGCGCAATGCCGGGATGCGCTGCGAGTGCGCGATCGAACTGCTCCGCCAAATAACGCCCGAAGAGCTTGCGCGGTACCAAGCGATCGTCCGATTCAGGGCCGAGCCAGCGGACCAGATCCGCCGGGTCTTCCGGTACGGCGCTCATAGCCCTGGCCGGGCCGTTCATAAGCAAACGGTCGGAGCCGGGAGCGTATGCCGTTCCCGTGCCGGGGGAAGCCGCATCGAAGATCATTGCGCGAAACGACGGCGGCGCCGTCTTAGCAAGCGACGCGGCAACGACGGTACCGGCGAGGCCGGCTCCGACGATGACGGAATCCAGGGCCTCCGTTCGTTTCATGGCTATTTCTAGGTATCGGCAGCTTTACGCCGATCGATCATACGCTCGACCGCGCGATAGATGTTTGGGATGAAGCGATGTTTGTAAGGATAGAGTTCGATCGGGTCGCTGCTGTGTACTAACATCGCCGGGTCCGCCTCGAATACGAGCACGCGCCCGTCCGGGCCGACTGCGCAATCGATGCCGAAGTACTCCAACCCGATCGCCCGGGCGATGCCTTGCAACGCATCGTATCTTTCCCCGTCGAACGCCTGCCGAAGATCCTCCAAAAACGATCCCTCTTCATCGCGCATCCAAGCGTTTTCCGCCATCGCGGCATTGTAATAATGGATCATCCAACGCGGCGAGATTGCCAGATGGACCGGGTAGGGTTCGCCGTCGACGAACACGACGCGATATTTGCGAAAAAGCCCGTCGGGCGATCGATAGTCGACGAACGGGCTGATAAAAAACGATTCGCCCTCCGTTCGTTCGAGGTACGCGGCGATATCGCCGGCGGCCTCGACTCGTTCGAGCCCGAGCCCCGCATGCGAACCTACCGGACGAACGATAATCGGATATGGGAACGCATTTTGTCCGCGCGCCAGCGCCGCGCGCGTTACCTCGGAGATCGGTGCGACGGTGCAATCGACGCGTTCTAAGGTGCGCCCCAGTTGCAGGCGCGCGGTCGCGATCACGCGCGCGGGAGCGTTCAGCGTCGGGTGTGCCGAGCGCTGCATGAAGGACTCGGCGAGTTGCAGATATGGCATTGCGGCGGGCGATTCGGCGATGGTGTTCCAAAGCACGTCGTACTTGGGGAGCGTACTCGGCGCCGGTTCGCCTTGCACGAGGTACAGTTTGTGCGCGGTCGTCGTCGATCGATCGAAGAGAAAATCGACCGGAATGTTGGTTTGCCAATCGCCCGGAGCGCAGAGAAGCAAGACGCTGCGCGCCTGGCGCGGGGCTACCGACGAGAAGAGTCGTTGCGACGCAAGCGCCGCTCGCTGATGGGCCAGGGCCGCAGTCATCGTGCCTTTGATCTGCAATAATTCCCACAGGCTCATGTGTGCGGCAACGTTCGCCGGGTCGATCGCGAGCGCTCGTTCGAACGCCGCGATCGCGCGGTCGTTGTCGCCCGCATCGTACTGCGTCTGCGCCAGATTGAGCGCGAGTTCCGGGACGTCGGGATAGCGTTCTAAGGCTTGCGCGAATACGGCTATGGCCGCATGGAGGTTTCCGGCCGCACGCAATTGGATGCCGCGTGCGTTCTGCACGGCTGCATCGCCGATCATTTGTGTGTTTTGCCGATCGATTGCGGGGACATGGCCGGGGGTTTCTGGAACGTCGTCATTCTGCCATGCCGAAAATTCCGTTCCCCGCCAAGAACGTCCCGAAGGCGGTCGCCAAGCAAGAGCTGGCGATCCTCGAACGCACGTATCCGGCAGCCGTCACGGCGCTTGAGTACCACAATCCGTTCGAATTGCTCGTAGCGGTGATTCTCTCGGCGCAGTGCACGGATGCGCGCGTAAATCTCACTACCCCGGGGTTGTTCGCGGCGTATCCAACGCCGAACGATTTGGCAAAAGCCCACCTCGCCGACGTCGAACGTATCATTAAATCGTGCGGATTCTATCGCATGAAGGCCAAGCATATCGTTAGCGCGGCGAGCGATCTGGTCGAGCGTTTCGGCGGGGAGGTACCGCGCGAGCGCGGCGATCTGGAATCGCTCGACGGCGTCGGCCGGAAGACTGCAAACGTCGTGATGTCGGTTGCATTCGAGGAGGCCGCATTCGCGGTCGATACGCACGTCTTTCGCGTGGCGCACCGTTTGGGGCTGACGCAGGGGACGACGCCCCGACAAGTCGAGGCGGAGGTTACCGCGATCGTGCCGCGCGAGAAGTGGCGCTACGCGCATCATTGGCTGATTTTGCACGGGCGCGCGATTTGCAAGGCGCCCGTGCCGCGGTGCGGCGAATGCCCCGTCGCGGCGATCTGCCCTACCCCGCCGATTATCGCTAAAATGACAACGGTCCGGGCCCGGAAAGGTGCGGCGGCGGCGGAAGCTCCGCGTCGTGCGCGAGCACTTTCAACACGCCGGACGCGGTGAGGCGTTCGCCGTAGCCGGCTTCGGTTGAAATCTTCGAGAGGTTGACGAGCGACGGCACCGGCGCCTCCAGATCGAACTGATATTCGCCCTCTAGCCCCATGCCGGTCATCCGCACGAGTTGCCGTACCGGATCGAGATCGATCGTCACGCGATGCTCGCCGAAGCGCAAGCGCAGGCGAAGCGGACGTTCCAATCGCACGAATTTGACGCCGCGCGGCCTGAGAATCGCGTTTAGCCGTTTACAGCCGATCGCCAATTGCTCGGCGAAGAGTGCGAGCGACTCGTCCGCATCTTCCGGACGCCGCTCCTGCTGCCCGCCGCCGGCCGCGTCGATCAACTTGCCGATTTCGCGGCGATCGCGAATGCGCGACGCGGCCGCGACGATGGGGTTCTGGGCGGTGAAATCGGGTTCGAATGGGTCTGCCATGATGATGGCTCCAAGTATTCTCGCTCGGGATGGTGAAGCCCGGTAGTATGATCGGACGTCTCTGGCTCTTGCTCGGGCTCGTCGTCGCCTGCTCGGGCGCCGCGCCGCTTCCGGCGGCGACCGTGCTCACCGCCGCGGCGGCCTTCGGGCGCGAGCCCCTGTGGGGACGCCTCCCATCGCGCATCGCATGGGCGCCGGACGGCCACGCCTTTACCTACGTGTTACCCGGGGCCGATCCAAGCGAGCCGCTCGGCGTGCACCTCTACGACGTCGCCTCGGGGCGCTCGCGCGAATTGCTCCCGGCGGTCGCTTTCGGGCAGCGCGGGCGCACGCCGGGAAACGTCATCTGGGCGCCCCGCGGCAACGCGCTGCTCTACGTACAGCACGGCACCCTGTACGTCGATAACCTGACGCATCGCAAGATCCGGCGCATCGCACGGGGCGCGGTCGACCCGCAATGGTCGCCGGACGGTACGTCGATCGCCTACGTTCACGCCGGCGATCTCTACCGTGCCTCGCTCGTTCCCGCCGTACGCATCGAGCGCCTAACGCGCGGTGCCGTTGGGAATCGCGTCATCAACGGCGATCTCGATTGGGTTTATCCGGAAGAACTTGGGACCGCGCACGGATTCGCGTGGTCGGGCGACGGCAAGCGCATCGCCTATCTGCACTTCGACGAGCGTGCGGTAACGGCGTTTCCGATCGATGATTTCTTGCCGTACGATAATCGCATTCACACCGAACGTTATCCGCTCGCGGGTGAAAAGAATCCCAGCGTTTCGCTACGCGTCATCGATCTCGCGACGCATCGCGACACGCTCGTCTACGACGCATCCAAGCGCGATGAATATTTGCCGTGGTTTGCGTGGGTTCCGTATACGTCCGATCTCACCGCCGAGGTGATGGACCGCGCCCAGCAGCACGTTCGGGTGCTTCGGTGGACCGGCAGCGCGCGGAATCCGCACGTGGTGCTTCAACAGCACGACCCCGACTGGGTGGATGTGATCGAACGTCCGCATTGGCTTGCGGACGGGACTTCGTTCTGGGTACTCGACCGCGACGGAACCGCAGGGTTGTATCTCCGCGACCGGGCGGGGCATCTGACGCGCCTGACCGGAACGTACCACGTCGACTCGATCCTGGCCGTCGACCCGCGAACGAAGCGGGCGTTTGTGGTCGCGAATTATCCGACCCGGCGCGATACCTCGCTGTTGGCGGTGCAACCGGATGGACGGATGCTGAATCTTACGCCCGCCGGCGGTACCCACAACGTGTCGCTTTCGCCCGACGCTTCGGCCTTCGTCGATACGTACTCGACGATCAACGACCCACCGCGGGTCGATCTAGTCGACGTGCGCGGCGATCGCGTTCGCGTCGCGCTCGCGCATCGGAGCACGGCGCTTGCCTCGATGTTGCAGCCGGTCCAGATGCTCAGCGTACCGTCGAAATACGGGCCGCTGGACGCATGGATGCTCAAACCGCCGAATTTCGATCCGGCCAAACGCTACCCCGCGATCGTGTACGTTTACGGCGGGCCGGCTGCGCCGACGACGATGAACGGGTTCGGTTACCGCACCGCACTCTACCATCAGCTGCTCGCAAAGCACGGATTCATCGTCTTCAGCATCGACGGCCCCGCATCGCAGATCGATAGCGACGCGCACGTTCGCTTGCTCCGCGAGAACTTTGGGCCCGGCTCGCTGTTGGGGCAAGAGATCGGCGCTCGTTATCTTTCGTCTCTTCCGTACGTCGACGCGCAAAAAATCGGCATCTGGGGTTGGAGTTTCGGCGGATACGAAACGACTTTCGCTCTCACGCATTCGCGCCTGTTCGCCGCGGGGGTAGCCGTCGCGCCCGTCACCGACTGGCACCTGTACGATACGATCTACACCGAACGCTACATGGGGCTGCCTCAGCAACACGCAAAGGCGTACGATCGCAGTTCGGTCTTGAACGCGATCGGCAATTTAAGCGCGCCGTTGCTGGTCAATCACGGCACGAGCGACGACAACGTCCACATTGCCAATACGATCTCGTTCCTACAGCGAGCGATCGAAGCCGGCCGCACGAACGTCGACCTGATGTTGTATCCTCGCCAGTTGCATGGATTGGCCGCGCTTCCGGACACACGCTACGTATTCGAGAGAATGCTCGCGTGGTGGGAGAGCCATTTGTAGGAGCCGGCTGCGATAAAAAAAACGATGCAGTCCGTGAGGACCGCACCGTGATTGGATGGATAATAAGGACGAGGTTTGGGCTACGGGGCCTTGGTGGCCTTCGGAGCCGGCTTGGTCGCCTTCATCGAGGACGCCTTTTTGGTCGTCTTCACTGCGGCGGCTTTCTTGGTCGCCTTCTTAGCCGAGGTCTTCGAAACGGCTTTCTTGGCGGCAGCCTTCTTGGCAACAGCCTTCTTGTCGGCCATCTTCTGAAGCGGAGCCTTGGTGGCCTTAGCAGCCGGCTTGGCAGCCTTCTTCATCGGAGCAGCTTTCTTGGCGGAAGTAGCCTTCTTGGCGGTCTTAGCGGCCGGCTTGGCAGCCGACTTCATCGAGGACGCCTTCTTGGCAACAGCCTTCTTGTCGGCCATCTTCTGAAGCGGAGCCTTGGTGGCCTTAGCGGCCGGCTTGGCAGCCTTCTTCATCGGAGCGGCTTTCTTGGCGGAAGTAGCCTTCTTGGCGGTCTTCTTAGCGGCCGGCTTGGCAGCCGACTTCATCGAGGACGCCTTCTTTGTCGTTGCGGTCTTGGTGGTGGCGGTCTTCGTCGCCGAAGCAGCCATCGCCGGGCCGGTCATCAAAAACGCGGCAGCAACGAGCGATGCGATCATCTTATTCATGTAGTACACCTCCTTTTCGTAGCAAAATCTCCCGCTTCGTGAGAACCACGAAAGGGACGTTACCTTTCAGCAACGTTACGCTTAGCCCGAAAGTTCGCCCTGGGGAAATCTGCCCCTTTACTTGCCTTTACCCACGAGGGCGCGCGAGATGACCAGGCGCTGGATCTGCTGGGTGCCTTCGTAAATCTGCGTGATCTTGGCATCGCGCATCATGCGCTCCACCGGATACTCCGACGAATAGCCGAAGCCGCCTAGGACTTGTACCGCATCGGTCGAGACCGACATCGCGACATCGCCGCACTTGAGCTTTGCCATCGAGGCCCAGAGCGAGACGTCGGCCGCACCTTGGTCGCATTTGCGCGCTGCTTCATATAGAAGCATACGGGCGGCTTCGACTTCGGTTTTCATATCCGCGAGCATGAATCCGACGCCCTGATGCTGGCCGATCGGTTTGCCGAAAGCGATGCGTTCTTTCGCATAGTTGATCGCGTAATCGAGCGCTCCGGCCGCGATGCCCAGGGCCTGCGCGGCGATGCCCGGGCGCGACTTATCGAGCACTTTCATCGCGATCTTGAAGCCTTCGCCTTCCTCGCCGATCCGATTGGCCGCGGGAATCTCGCATCCGTCAAAAACCAACTCGACGGTCGGCGACCCGCGAATGCCCATTTTTTTCTCTTTCTTGCCCACCGTGAAGCCCTTCGTCCCTTTTTCAACGACGAAGGCGCTGACGCCGCGCGAACCCGCCGTGGGGTCGGTGGTGGCGAAGACGCAGACGATGTCGGCGACGCTGCCGTTGGTGATCCAAATCTTCTGGCCGTCGAGCACGTAGTTATCGCCGCGTTTCGTCGCCCGGGTATGCATCGAACCAAGCGCGTCCGACCCGCTCGAAGCCTCGGTGAGCGCGTAAGCCGCAATCTTCTTACCGGACGCAATATCGGGAAGGAAGCGCTTCTTTTGCTCTTCGCTTCCGCCGATGAGAATCGGTAGCATGCCGAGTTCTTGCACCGCCACGATCAGCGAGCTGGAGGCGCACGCCTTGGCGATCTCTTCGACCACCTTCACGTAGGTCAAAAACGTACCGCCCAACCCCCCGTACTCGGTCGGAATCGGAATACCCATCAGATCGTTCTGGGCGAAGAGTTCTTTGATATCGGTTGGAAACTCCGCGGTCTCGTCGATCTCTGCAGCGCGCGGTGCGACTTTTTCGGCAACCAATTCGCGCACCATTTGGAGGATCATCGCCTCCTCTTCGGCATCGTGCGCTTGCGGTGGTGCTACGGCCATGATCCGGTTCTCTCCTAATTGTGGGCTGGGATTGCCTTTCGAACGTTTCCACGGTCGCTCAAGAGGGACCCGTTAAGGGGCGGGGCGCAATACTCGCTTTATGGAGAAAGTCTTTGCGACGTGCGCCCAGGCCGTTGCCGACATCCCAAGCGGCGCGTCGCTTGCGGTCGGCGGCTTCGGGCTTAACGGCATTCCACACAACCTCATCGAGGCATTACTCGAGCAGGGCGCTACCGGTTTGGTGACCGTTTCGAATAACTGCGGCGTCGACGGTTGGGGTCTTGGCGTGCTGCTGGATCACAAGCGCGTCCGGCGCACGACGGGTTCGTACGTCGGCGAAAACAAAGAGTTCGAACGCCAGTACCTCAGCGGCGAACTAGAAGTCGAGCTGGTGCCGCAGGGCACCCTCGCCGAGCGCCTGCGCGCGGGCGGCTGCGGCATTCCTGCGTTCTACACACCGGCCGGCAACGGCACGATGATTGCCGACGGCGGCCTCCCGTGGAAGTATGCACCCGACGGTTCGATTGCCCTCGGTTCGCCCAAGAAAGAGACGCGTGCGTTCAACGGACACGATTACGTGTTGGAAGAAGGCATCGTCTGCGATTTTGCGTTAGTACGTGCGTCGGTCGCCGACACGTCCGGCAATCTCATCTTTCACAAGGCGACGCGAAACTTCAACCCGCTATGCGCGATGGCCGGGCGCATCACGATCGCCGAAGTGGAGGAGTTGGTCGAGCCCGGGCAGATCGACCCGGAGGACGTCCATCTCCCCGGCATCTTCGTGCAGCGGATCGTGAAAGTCGGCGCACAGGGCAAACGTATCGAGCGCACGACGACGCGTAAGCGGGAGGCATAACACCATGGCATTAACGCGAACCCAGCTTGCAGCGCGCGTTGCGCAAGAACTGCGCGACGGCCAGTACGTCAATCTCGGCATCGGCTTGCCGACGCTGATTCCCAACTACGTTCCCAGCGGCGTCTCCGTCACACTGCAGAGCGAGAACGGCATCCTCGGAATGGGCCCGTACCCGTACGAAGGCGAAGAAGATGCCGACCTCATCAACGCCGGCAAAGAGACCGTGACGGTATTGGCCGGCGCGTCGTTCTTCGACTCCGCACTCTCCTTCGGCATGATTCGCGGCGGCCACATCGATTTAGCGGTACTCGGCGCCATGCAGGTGAGCGAACGCGGCGATCTCGCGAACTGGATGATTCCCGGCAAGATGGTCAAAGGCATGGGCGGCGCGATGGATCTGGTACACGGCGCCAAACGCGTGATCGTGATGATGGAGCACGTCGCCAAAGGCAACGCGCATAAAATCGTGCGCGAATGCTCTCTCCCGCTCACCGGGCGCCGCGTCGTGCATCAGATCATCACCGACATGGCTGTGATCGACGTCACGCCCGATGGCTTAGTGCTGCGAGAAGTGGCCCCGGGCGTAAGCGTCGACGACGTGCGCGCAGCCACTGGACCGACGCTATTACTCCCCAATGCGCCCCAAGAAATGCGAATCCCAGCAAACGTGTAGGGTCGCCACGACGTCGTTCCGCCGCTCGGGAACGGTGGTTGGGGAAGCGCTGTTGGATTTTACATCCTCATATGATGTGAAGTGGGGAGCGTAGAACGCCCCCCACACGGTGTCGGTACGCTGTTGACATCCTTGGGCCTCAAGAGCCCGTTAGACAGATCAGCGACCGCACCAACTTGACGAGCCGA
>Ga0207416_1003488_pt1 | contig 14970 bp, 10 predicted proteins | sample PaiPotPPM11metaG_FD_184107 | JGI IMG/M metagenome (GOLD analysis project Ga0207416, IMG submission 184107) | Iron sulfur acid spring bacterial and archeal communities from Banff, Canada, to study Microbial Dark Matter (Phase II) - Paint Pots PPM... ...
CCCTGGAACGTCCCCCGCGCCACGCCCAGCGCAACTGCGGCCCCAGACTCAAGAAGGCCGTCCTAGGTTAAGTTGGAGCCGATGAGGGCAAGCCCTGCCCCTACCCAACCACCGCACATCCTCCGGGACAGACTCCTAGGGGGCTTCGGCGATCGTTTCCGGTACGAGTCCCGGATGGATCATCGCGCGGACGGCTGCGACATCGCTGTCCATCTGTCGGACCAGCGCGTCGACGCTGTCGAAGCGCTCCTCGTTGCGCAGCCTGGCGACAAAGTCGAGCTCTAATCGCGCGCCGTACAGGTCGCCGGCAAAGTCAAGGATATACGCTTCCGCGAGCTCGGTGACTCCGTCAAACTGAGGTCGGACGCCGATACTCACCGCTGCCGGCCGGTCAAGGCCGTCGACCGTCGCGGTGGCCGCGTAGACGCCCCGACCGGGGACCAGTTTGCCCTCATCGGGCGCCAGGTTGGCGGTGGGAAAGCCGAGCTGGCGCCCCCGGCGGTCGCCCGAGACCACCGTGCCGCCGAGCCGATATGGTCGATCTAGCGCTCGGCGCGCTACGTCGACGGCGCCCTCGCGTACTAGGGCCCGGATGCGCCCGCTGCTCACATCCTCGCCATGGTCCCGCTGGTGCAGGCGCGGAATGCTCTGGACGTCGATGTGCTGCTCCAGGCAGAGCCGGCGCAGCGTTGCCACGTCGCCGGCACGGTTGTGGCCGAAGCGGAAGTCTTCGCCAACCCAAAGCTCTGCCAGGGGAACGGACACGGCCAGCAAGCTCACGAAGGCTTCCGGTGATCGTTGCGCCATCGCTCGATCGAAGGGCAGCGCGAAGGTCGCGTCCAGGCTGCAGCCGGCGAGCAACTCGGTACGCTCGGCGAAGGTAGTCAGATAGCCGGGCCAGCGCTCGGGCTGGAGCACGGCGCGCGGATGTGGCCAGAAGGTGATGGCCAAACTTGCCAGATCCTGCGCGGCAGCGGCTTCGGTCACCTGCCGGATCAGGTACCGGTGCCCGGCGTGAACCCCGTCGAAGTTGCCAATTGCCGCGACGAACCGATTACCGGCCGGAACTGCATCCCCGAGACGCAGGCTCAGCACACGACGCTTCTCCTACCGCGCCGCGACCGGCACTCTCCCGCCAACCTTTGGTAGACTCAGGCGGAGGGCCTCGAAGACCTGATCAAGGTCCGCCTTACTCACCCAACCGAGGTGACCGACTCGAATGATCTTGCCCGCGAGGCTCGCCTGTCCGCCGGAGATGATCACGCCGTGCTCGTCGCGCAGCACCCCCACCAGGCGCTTGCCGTCCACTCCCTCGGGAACGTAGGCGGCGGTGACCACCTCGGAAACGTGCGCCGGATCGCCCATGATGGGAAAGCCGATGGCCGCCAGGTGCTCCCGGGTGTAGGCCCCTAGCCGGCGGTGCCGAGCGAAGACCTGCTCCATACCCTCCGCATCCATCATCTGGATGGCCGCGTCCAGCGAGGCGAGGACGGATACCGGGGGGGTGCTGAAGGTCTGCCCCTGCGCCAGGTACTGGCGCGCCTTGCCGAAGTCCCAATAGAAGCGCGGGCAGCGCGCCTGTTCCCAGGCGGTCCACGCCTTCGGGCTGACCGACACCATCACCGCGCCGGGCGGAGACATCCAGGCCTTCTGAGAGCCGGTGACGGCAACGTCGACGCCCCACGCGTCGTTTTCAAAGGGGATGGCGCCAATGGAACTGACGCCGTCGACCAGGAGTAGGGCGCGACCCGCCACCGCATTGGAGATAGCGGCAAAATCGTTGGTCACGCCGGTCGACGTCTCATTGTGGGTAACGAGCACGCCCTTGATGTCGGGACGCTGATCCAGCAACGTGGCGATACGAGCCGGGTCGGCCGCCTGGCCAAACTCGACACCGTACTTGGTCACCTGCAGACCGAAAGCCTCCGCCAGTGAGGCGAAGCGATCGCCAAATACGCCGATGGACACGGCCAGCACGTGATCGCCAGGCGAGAAACAGTTGACGACGCCGGCCTCCAGGCCGCCGGTGCCGGATCCGGGAAAGACGTAGAGATCGTGCTTCGTCTGGAACCAGCGCTTCAGCCCTCGCGTCACGCTGTCGATCAGCGCGGCAAACTCTGGTCCACGGTGATTGATCATCTGGCGACCGTGGGCCGCCAGGACAGGCGCCGGGACGGGGGTCGGGCCGGGGATGCGCAAGTTCATCCGCGATTGTTCCTTACGTTCATCACGTACACCGCACGAAGAGCCGGCGGGCGGCACGAACCCCGCCCGCCGGCAGTATACCATCGCGCACTGCGCCGGTTGAGAGCTTGCGGTGACGAGGCGGCAGCGCGTATGATGCCCTTGTGGCGGCGAGCCTGCGCCCCCGGCGCAATCTCTCCGTCCAATAGCCTGCTGAAAGCGGCCGCCGTGCTGGAGCGGCAAGGAGGAGCGAGGATGATGCCCGGGCAACCCAACGAGGCCGTCGCGCCGGAGCTCCGAGTATCCGATGTCGAGCGGGACCAGGCGATCGCCGTCCTTCAGGAGCATTGCGTGGCCGGACGCCTCACCTTCGACGAGTTGGCGCAACGGGTCGCCGCGGTCTACGCGGCGCGGACCAAGAGCAGCCTCAACGAGCTACTGTACGACCTGCCTCTCTCTCCGTCACCCGCTGCCGGTGCGCCGACAATCCCGACCTCCCCGTCGATGCGCCAGTTCACGCGCTGGACGGTCGCCTTTATGGGCAGCGTGACTCGCCGAGGGCGCTGGCGTGTGGGGGAGCAGAATGTGTCGGTGGCGATCATGGCGAGCTGCGAGCTGGACCTCCGCCAGGCCACCCTGGAGGGACCCGATCCCCAGTTCAGGGCTGTGGCCATTATGGGCAGCACGACCATCATTGTCCCGGAGGGGGTCCACGTGGAGTTGAGCGGGTTCGCGCCGATGGGCAGCCTGGACAGCCGCGTCCGAGACGTGCCGGGCCAGCCCGATTTGGCGGTGACCAGCATCCGAGTGATGGGCTTCGCGCTCATGGGCAGTATCATCGTAAAGAGCCGTCCCCGTGACCAGAAGCCGTTGGGCGAGCTATTCCAAGATGGCATTCGCCGCCTCGTCGAATGAGGAAAACCACATATTCGAGCGAGGCGGATGGATACGTCGGAGCGCGGGCGTCCCGCCCGCCCGGTGCTGACAGCTTTCGAAGTGATCCCCTGCGCGACGCTACCTACAGATCGATCGGCGGGACCGGGGCGGGCGGGACGCCCGCGCTCCGGGTAAAGACGCGGCCCGGTAGGTGCGACGGTCAGCTCCACTCACGGGATGGGATCGACAGCGACGATTGATGGAGGTTCGAGTTGTCCGTAGCGAGCGACGACAGCGCACGATCAGCGCCCGCCTGGAGCAGGGCGTGCTCGTCGTTCATGTACCGGCGCGGCTCACCGCTGAGGAGGAGGCGGAGTGGGTTGAGCGGATGCGCCGGCGTGTCACCGGTCAGCAACACAGCGCGGAGCTCAACGCCGACGACGCGCTGCGCAAGCGCGCCGAGGAGCTGAACCGCGCCTTTTTCGACGGCGCCCTGCGGATTGCCGACATCCGCTACGTGCCGAACCAGGAGCACCGCTGGGGGAGCTGCACGACGGGACGAGGGACCATCCGTCTCTCTGATCGCCTCGCCACTGTGCCCGACTGGGTACGCGACTACGTCATCGTCCACGAGCTCGCCCACCTGATCCGGCCGGACCACAGCCCAGCATTCTGGCGACTTGTTCGCCGTTACAAGCTCACCGAGCGTGCCCGAGGCTACCTGATGGCGCTGGGCCTCGACGATGAGGGGCCGGGGAGCAGAGGGGCAGGGGAGCAGGGGAGAGGTGCGAACTGGGAGGGGTAGATGCCTATTGTGGAGGCCTAGCCGAGGACTTACGGCTGAGGCGGCGTTGGAACGACGCTCCAGCGCTCCCCGCCGCGCCTGCTCCCTTGCTCCCCGGCTCCCCTGCTCGTTTCTATGAGTCTGTTAATGCGAAGAACCTTGACAGTAGCACGCTCAAGTCTGATACTGGAGTACGGGTCACGAACGGTCGGCACGGGGTCAACAACCACGCGGCACGTTGCGCCCGAGAGAGGATCTTATTCTACATGGCATTACCAGATTCATTCGAGGTGATCGGGCGGGACAAGCTGGAACGCATCCCGGCGAGCTTGCCGGTCGTTCCGCTGCGTGGCACCTTAGTGTTCCCACGCATTCCTATGCCGATGCAGGCCGGCCGCGAAGGATCGCGCCGAGCGCTCGCAGAAGTGGCCGAGTCGGCTGACAAGTTGGTGCTGCTCGTCGCCCAGAAGGAGCGAGAGAAGGACAAGGTCGAGCAGGGCGATCTGTACGAGATCGGGACGGTCGCACGCGTGCTGCAGTTGTATGCCGCGCCGGGCGGCGTATTGAATTTCGTCGTCCAGGGCTACGCCCGGGCGCGGGTCCGCTGGTTCGACCGCTTCGAGCCGAGCATTTCGGCGTCCATCGACGTGTTGCAGGAGCCGGAGGAGCGCGGACCGCAGATCGAAGCGATGCAGCGAGAGGTCCTTGGCCTGGTTCATCGCTACATCGAGCTGGACGGCGCCATCCCGGCCGAGGTTGCCCAGTGGGTGACCAAGATCGACGAGCCGAACTTGCTGGCGGACATCGTGGCCGCCTTTATCCCCGAGCTGCAGTTGGCCCAACGCCAGCGCGTGCTGGAGACGATCGAGCTGGAGGAGCGCCTGCGTCTGGTCAGCACCTTGCTGAGCGAGCAGATCGAGATCTTGTCGATCAAGGCGAAGATCCATGGCGAGATCAAAGAAGGTATGGAAAAGACGCAGCGCGAGTACCTGCTGCGCGAACAGTTGAAGGCGATCCAGCGCGAGCTGAACGGCGGCGATGCAGAGGGCAGCGAGACCGATCAGCTCCGCAAGCAGATCGCCGACGCCAATATGCCGGAGGAAGTCCGCAAGAAGGCGGAGAAGGAGGTCTCGCGCCTGGAATCCATGCCACAGGGCTCCCCCGAAACCGGCATGATCCGCACCTACATCGACACGCTGCTGGCGCTGCCCTGGTCCAAAGAGACGGAGGACCGCCTCGACATCGCCGAGGCCGGACAGGTGCTCAACGACGAGCACTATGGGTTGGATAAGGTCAAGGATCGCATCCTCGAACATCTGGCGGTACGGAAGCTGGCGAGCGAGCTGCGCACGCCGATCCTCTGCTTCGTGGGACCGCCGGGTGTCGGCAAGACCAGCCTCGCCAAGTCGATCGCCCGCGCGCTGGGACGGCAAACCGTGCGTATGTCCCTTGGTGGGGTACACGACGAGGCGGAAATTCGCGGCCACCGCCGCACCTACATCGGCTCCATGCCGGGACGCATCATCCAGGGGATGAAGAACGCGGGCACGAAGAACCCGGTGTTCATCCTGGACGAGATCGACAAGGTCGGAGCCGATTTCCGCGGCGATCCGTCCGCTGCTCTGCTGGAGGTGCTCGATCCGGAGCAGAACAAGGAATTCGCCGACCATTACCTGGATGTGCCGTTCGACCTCTCCAAGGTGCTGTTCATCACGACGGCCAACATTCTGGACACGGTGCCGCCGGCGCTGCGCGACCGTATGGAAATCATCTCGCTGGCTGGATACACGGAGGTCGAGAAGGTCCAGATCGCCTTGCGGCACCTGGCGTCACGGCAGTTGAAAGAGCACGGCCTGAATGCCGAGCAGCTCGCCTTCACGCGGACCGGCCTGGAAGCGATCATTCGCGGCTACACCCGTGAGGCGGGTGTCCGCAACCTGGAACGGCAGATCGCCACGATTTGCCGCAAAGTGGCACGGCGAGTGGCTGAAGCGAACGCTGAGCCGGTGACGGTGCAGCCGGAAGGACTGGCCGAGTTCCTGGGCGCCCGCCGGTTCACCGACAGCTTGAAAGAGGAGGCGGATGAGATTGGCCTCGTGACGGGCCTGGCCTGGACGGAAACGGGCGGCGATGTGCTCACCATCGAGGCCACCGTCATGGACGGCGGCCCCGACGGGCAGCTCGACCTGACTCTGACCGGCCAGCTCGGCAACGTCATGCAGGAATCGGCGCGGACGGCGCTGAGCTACGTTCGCTCGCATGCGCGCGAGCTCAACATCAATCCCGGGTTGTTCGGCGGCCATTCCGTTCACGTCCACGTTCCGGCGGGCGCCATTCCCAAGGATGGGCCCTCGGCGGGCGTGACGATGGCGACGGCGCTGGCGTCGGCCCTGGCCGGTCGCCCGGTGAATCGCGAGGTCGCTATGACCGGCGAGGTCACATTGCGCGGGCGTGTGCTGCCCATCGGCGGCCTCAAAGAGAAGGTGCTGGCGGCGCATCGCTTCGGTGTCACCACGGTGCTGTTCCCCAAGGACAACACCCGCGATCTGGACGAGATTCCCAGCGAAGTGCGCGCGGAGCTGGAGCTCGTGCCGGTGGAGCGCGTCGAGGAGGTGCTGCGCCGGACCTTGCTGCCCTCGGTCCCGGTGCGTCCGGTCAACGGGCAACCTCGAGAGCGCGCCGAGGACGTGTTGCAGCGCACTTTGGTGCCATCTATGTTGGACGAGCCGGCTCCGCTGAGCCGGGTGAGCTAGGACGAGGGGAGCCGGGGGGCAGAGGAGCAGGGGAGCAGGTAGTTCGGGATGACGGAGAGCAGCACGGAGCTATCGTTTCCATTTGTTTCACCGCTCCTGCCGCACCAGTTCCCCTCTGCTCCCCTGCTCCTCTGCCCCCCGGCTCCCCTCGTTGTGGCTGGAGAGAGCCTATGACTGCACCATTTCCTGATGATCTTCCGGAGACGCGCGCCCCGGCCGGCGAAACCGTCGCGGAGCTGCGGCGAGCGTACGAGGAGGCGCGGGCGGAAGCAACGTTCTATCGTGACCGTTACCTGCGCAGCCGTGCTGAGATGGACAATTTCCGCAAGCGCATGGAGCGGCAGGCGGCAGAGCAGATAACCGCCGCCCGCCGGGCCTTCCTCCTGAAGGTGCTGGGCGTCATGGACAACCTCGACCGCGCACTGCAGCACCAGGCGGATGGCGAGACAGACGGTGTCGGCTTGCTGACGGGTCTTCGCCTGACGCACTGGCAGTTCGAACAGCTTCTGCAGCGGGAAGGCCTTCGCGCCATCCCGGCTGCCGGGCAGCCCTTTGACCCGCGCATCCACGAGGCGGTGGATACGGTGGAATGTGCCGACCAGCAGGAAGGCACGGTGGTTTCCGAAAGCTCTAAGGGCTACTGGTTGGGCGAGCACGTGTTACGACCGGCGCGGGTCGTCGTAGCGGCGGCGCGCCGACGTGACGGGGCCGAGCCGAGCGAGGGAGAGGTGCGCTAGCGGTGGAATTCAAGGATTACTACCGCATCCTGGGCGTGCCGAAGAAGGCGACGGACAAGGAGATTCGGGACGCCTACCGGCGACTGGCGCGCAAGTTCCATCCCGACGTGAATCCAGGCGACAAGAGAGCCGAAGAGAAGTTTAAGGAGATCGGTGAAGCGTACGCGGTGCTTGCCGACGCGGATAAGCGCCGCAAGTACGATCAGCTCGGCCCGAATTGGGAGCAGTTCGCACGGGGAAGCGCCGGGCGGACGGCGGGCTCGCCGTTCGTGCGTACGCAGCGTGGTCCCGCGGCCGGTAATGGCCGCGCTGAGGTAGAAAATCTGGGTGATGTCGGGCTCGGCGGGCTCGGCGGCTTCAGCGACTTCTTCGAAATGCTCTTCGGGCAGGGCGCGGCCGGCCGTGGCGCCCGACCGGGCCCAACGGCGCGTGAGGGCGCGGCCGCGGCGGAGCAGCCGGTAGACGTGACGCTCGCCGAAGCGTTTACCGGCGTGCAGCGCATCTTTGAGATCCAGGGCGTCGAGGCCTGCCCGGTCTGTGGTGGGAGTGGCCAGGGCAGCACCGGACGCGCCTGCGCCAACTGCCGCGGCAGCGGTCGCCAGCCGCGCACGCGGCGCATCGAGGCCAAAATACCCGCCGGCGTGGACACCGGCTCGCGCATCACCTATCGCGGCGGCGGCGGCCAGGGTGACCTTGTGCTCGTGGTCAACGTCCTTCCCGATCCGGTATTTCGCCGGGAGGGGAGCGACCTCCACTGTGAGGTCGCTGTGGACCTGAGCGTGGCGGTGCTCGGCGGCGAGGTCGCCGTGCAGACGCCGAAAGGGAAGGGCCTGCTGCTCAAAATACCGCCGGAGAGTGCCAACGGCCAGCCGTTCGTGTTGCGCGGGCAAGGCATGCCACGAATTCACCAGGACAGCCGGGGCGATCTCTACGCCAAGCTCAGTGTCGTGCTCCCGCGCCATCTGACGGCGCGCGAGCGCGAGCTCTTCGCCGAGCTGGCACTCTCCCGTTCGGCAGCCACGGCGGCGGCCAGATAGGAAGTCAGCCGTCATGGAACGTCCAATACCGGATACTGCCCAGGCCGAGGCCTCTCCCGAGGCCGCCGACGACATGTGCCGGCACGCCAAGGGAGGCTGCTACGTCATCAGCGTGGCCGCCGAGATGGTGCGGCTCCACCCCCAAACCTTGCGCCATTATGAGCGGCTGGGTCTGGTCCAGCCTGAGCGGACGAACGGCAATATCCGCCGCTACTCCGCGCAGGACATCGAGCGACTGCGTCGCATCCAGCAATTGATCGACGATCTGGGCGTGAACCTGGCCGGCGTCGAAGTCATCCTGAACATGCACGACTACCTGGAAGAGCAACGTCGCGAGCTGGAGCAGCGGCTAGTCGAACAGCGCGCAACCTACGAGAGCGAGATTCGCCGGCTTCGCTCGATGCTTGACCGCGTCCAGCGCGAACGGGAGCTCTAGACAGGGGTTGGGGATTAGAAGGACATCCTGAAGGCTTCCTGGCCTTCAGGAGACGGTGTGGTTGACGTGGAAGCCAACGATCCTGCCGACGGAAGACCAACCTCTAACCCCCAACCCCTGATCCCTGACCCCTACGGCAGGCCCAGGTACTGGTCGCCGAGGAGACCGAGCTCCACGGCGTAGGGGGTCCCGGCGAACTCGGGGTGGTACTCGAAACGGGCACGCTGGAAGTATTGGATGGTTCCCATCTTGCCGTCCGGGCCGGCCTCCTGGATTTCCTCGGAGATGGGGTAGCCAAAGGCGTCCAGTCCGCCGTTGGCATTGTAGAACTGCAAGAAGCCGAAGCCTAAGTTGTGCCCAGTCTGGGGGAAGTATTTGACCGGCGAAGGCGTCGGTGTTGCCGTAGGCGTCGGTGAGTGAGACGCGGCGCCCTTGGCCGTTGGCGTCGAATGCTTCGTCGACGAGCCTTGCGGCGTCGCTGTGGTGGTGGCGACCGGTGTCGCGGTCGGGGCGGGCGTCGCCGTGGGTGGCGGCGCCGGGCTGAAGTCGCGACCATTGGTGAGCTCGGTACCCAGCAGGCGTAGCTGCACCTCGTAGGGTGTGCCGGCGAGCTCCGGGTGAAATTGGAACTCGGCGCGCTGGAACCACTGCACCTTCCAACCCTGCTGCTGGAAGGGCTCCGTCCGTGGATAACCAAAGACGGTCAGGCCGCCGTGGCTGTCAAAAAAGCGGCGAAACGGTCCTGAAACCGAATGGCCTGTGGTGGCGAAGTACTCGCTATCGCCGCCCGACGGCGGCGCCGGTGCGGGCGAGAAGGGCGCGTACGCCGCACCGATGGCGAAGTTGCTGCTAGCGGGGGCCTGCTCCAGGAAGTAGTCACTTTCCGCGAATTTGGGGTGGGTGCGCACCTTTAGCTGCTGAAAGTCCTGAGTTTGGCCGTCACTGATACTGTGCGCCTGGTCCACCGGTTGCCCGAACTTGGCGAAGCCGCCGTGCGAGAGCACGTAGTCGAGGAACGGCGACGCCACCGTATGCCCGCTGAGCGGGAAGTACTGACTGCCGTCGGCGAGGGCCATGCCGCTGCCGATGTCGCCCTGGATCAGGAACGCCGGATCGCCGCCGACTCGCGTGTTCTGCGGTGAGCCATCGTCGCTGTGCGATGCCGAGGCCGTTACCGGTGTGGTGAACGGCGGCTCTACCCCAGATGTGGGCACGGTGGCCGGAGTGCTCTTGCCGGTCTTGTCAACGACGGTGACGGTGGCGCCCATGAGCGGCGCCGTTCCCTGTACCGGGGCCTGGCCGGTGGCCCAGTACAGCCAGGCCTTGTCGCTAGCGCGATCGTAGGTGAGTGTGTCCAGATAGGGCTGCCGGTCGAGGTGGACGTTGGTGGCGCCGGAGAAATAGGCGGCGGCCGTCTCGAAGGCCTGAAAGGCCGGGCGCGGCGAGCCATCAAGGTGCAATAGACCCCAGGGGCCGCTGGGATCATTCTCGGTGTCGGCGATCCGGTAGACGCTCATACGCGCGACTCCCGCCGCCAGGGCGTAGGCGAAGGCCTCGATGATGAAGTTGGCTTGCTCCGACATGGTGTCGTGGGTCAGATCGGGATTGCGGGGCGTCGCCGGATCGTCATACGGCGGGACGTTGGTCTCCGAGAGCCAGAGCGGCCGGTCGATGCCGTGGCTCTGCAGGACATTATGGTAGATCTGGGCAATCTTCAGCACGTCGGCGGCGCGGCTGTAGACGTGCATGTCCACGGCGTCGAAGTAGAAGCCATTGCTCGCGGCGGTGGAGTCCGCCTCGTCCAGCGCGGCGAGGCGATCGATAAACAGCGGACTGCCGTGTTGGATGTCGCTCCAGTAGGTCGTGCCTGCCACGACGATCTTCTCATCGGGGTTGAACGCCTTGGCAACCTCCGCCGCGTCTTTGATGAGCTGGTAGTACTCGTCGACCGTCCCTGCCCACGTGCTGCCGATGTCGCCCATGGGAATGTCCGGCTCATTCCAGATGATCCATTGGTTGATCCGTCCTGCATACGTGGTGACCATCAACCGCACGAAGGCAGCCCAGTAGTTTTGTGGGTCGGTGACGGGGAGGTAGAGATTGGCGGGGGTCGAGCCGTTGCGGGTCGCCCAAGCCGGAGGGTTGCCAAGGAGGCCGACGACCGACATCCCAGCGTCGAGCTCCGTCTTGAGCTGGCTGTCGGAGATCGTACGCGGCGCCATGTGCTCCGACGAACTGTCCGGCTGGATCTCGTTCCACCAGAAGTTCACACGCTCCCAGTGCGCGCCGGAGGCGCGGGCGGCGGTCGGGTAGAGGTAGGCGTCCACGACCCCGAAGCGACTGTCGTCGATCGTGGTCGGCGGGCTTACGGTAGGGTAGCTGCCGCTGAAGGTGGTCGCCGCCCCCTGGGCCAAGGCGAGATTCGGGAGCTGCAGCGTGCTGATCGCGACTGCGGCGAGCACGAGCAGGCGGCACAGTCGCACCGCGCGTATCCGAGACAACAAGCTGACTCCACATCTCTAGCGCTCCGAGCACGCCAGTCTAGCAGCCTCGCCCGCTGATTCGCCAACGCGGTCGCGCCCGAACGTCGTTGTCTGCGCCGGTTCCAAGGCGAACACTGCCCACGCTTTTCCAAGACGAACGGAGCAGCCGATGGTTACAGCCGTACGCGCCGCCTCGTTCCTTTGCGGCGCTGGCCCGCTCGGTGTGTCGTACCAGCGGGCACCCGTTAAGCGGACTGCCGGTGTGGAGGAGTGTGGCGGGTGGTGGGCTTGGTAAGCTGGATACTGTCGATTAGTAAGCCTGCGACACACGGGAATGGTGGCGGCGCATGAACTCACTGTTCAACCCCAAGATTCTCATTCCAGCGATCTTCGCAATTGCCCTGATCGGCATCGTGCTGAGTTTGGGTGACCTCACGAAGGTGGCCGGCTACATTGCCAACTTTCCGCGCGGGAACGCGGCGCTGATCTTCTTGCTGGTCGTGATCTACGAGCTTGCACGCGGCGTCCAATGGCTCCTATTCCTGCGCGGCATGAAAGTCCAGGTGGAGTCGCGGCGAGCCATCTTTGCTTTTGTCGGCGGCGAGGCGACCAAGAGCCTGCCGGCGGGGAACTACTTTCAGAACTACTTGCTGGAACGAGAAAAAGGCGTGGCCGTGGCCTACACGGCGGCCGGGACGACGGTGACGATCCTGCTCGAAGTCGCCGTCTGCGTGATCTATGTGGCCATTGTCGGGATCAGCGGCTGGGCATGGCTGCGGCCGGTCGTCATCGGCGGGCCGCTCATCGCCTGCATCGCCGTCCTCGTCATCTGGAAGCTGGGGCTGCACGCCGACCCGCCACGCTGGCTGGAGCGGCGCAAGTTCTTCCAATGGTCCGCTGAGCAGGGCAAGAACTTCGGGAAGGGCGCCCGCAGCTTCATCTCGCCGAAGCTGTTGCTGTTCGGGTTCGGGCTGGCCGTCGTGTACTTGGCCGCGGCCGGAACGCAATACTACATGGTGATCCGGGCGCTGGGCGTCGACAACGTCTCCTACTGGCACGCGCTTTCGGCCTACCTGTTTGGCCTCGGCGTCGGACTTATCTTGCCGGTGCCCACCGACATCGGCGTTCAGGAGCTGACCGGCCTCGGGGCCCTGCGCGCGCTCGGTGTGGATGGGAGCAAGGCGGTGGCGATCGTGCTCGTCTTCCGCATCCTCAATCTGGTGTCGGCCATCATCGTTGCCGCCGTTACCTTCCTGGTCCTGCGCAACGAGCTCGGCGAGGCGCTGTCCAGCCGGCAAAAGGGCGGGAAGCTTCCTGAGCAATTGGACGCCGCGCCCGCTCAGTCAAAGTAGTGCGATCCCGGCAGCTCGGGCGACCGTTATCATTGGGATCGGTCGCGCCGGCAACGTGATCGTTTAGCGAGCAGGGGGCAGGGGAAAACCAGATGGAGCAAGCGACCCTAAAAGATCGTCGCCGCCTGCAGCGGCATGAGGCCTTACCGATCGACGCCGCCATGCTGGCCGCCGAGCTGCGGTCGGCGATCCAGGGCGAAGTGCGCTTCGGAGACGGCGACCGTGCCCTCTATGCCACCGACGCCTCCAACTACCGGCACCTGCCCATCGGTGTGATCCTGCCCAAGAGCGTGGACGACATTGTCGCGGCGATGAGCCTGTGCCGGCGGTTCGGGGCGCCCGTGCTGGCCCGTGGCGGCGGCACGAGCCTCGCCGGCCAGTGCTGCAACGTCGCCGTCGTGGTGGACACGTCCAAGTACATGAATCGTGTGCTGGAGGTTGATCCGGCCGCGAAGCTGGCGCGCGTGCAGCCGGGAGTGGTGCTGGATGACCTGCGGGAGGCGGCGGAAAAGCATCACCTCACCTTTGCGCCCGATCCGTCTACGCATGACCGCTGTACGTTAGGCGGCATGATCGGCAACAACTCCTGCGGCGCGCACTCGGTGATGGCCGGCAAGACCGTCGACAACGTCAACGAGCTGGACGTGCTTACGTATGACGGCGTGCGCCTGCGCGTGGGGAAGACGAGCGACGCGGAGCTCGAACAGATCATCCGCGCCGGTGGCCGGCGCGGGGAGATCTACGCCAAGCTGCAGGCGCTGCGCGACCGTTACGGCAACCTTGTTCGAGAGCGCTTTCCCAACATCCCACGGCGGGTCTCCGGCTACAACCTGGACCAATTGCTGCCGGAGCAGGGCTTCGATGTCGCCCGCGCGCTCGTCGGCACGGAAGGCACCTGTGTTATGGTGCTGGCAGCGACGGTGCAGCTTGTCCATAGTCCGCCGGCCCGCTCCGTGCTCATGCTCGGCTACCCCGATGCCGCCGCCGGCGCCGACCAGGTGATGGAGATACTGGCGCACGGACCCGTTGCCCTGGAAGGCTACGACGACCACCTCATCGACGCCTTGCAGGCGAAGGGCATGTACCAGGAGTACATCGCCATGCTGCCGCGCGGCAGCGGCTGGCTGCTCGTGGAGTTTGGCGGGGAGACGAAGGCCGAGGCGGACCACAAGGCCCGTGGTCTGATGGCGGCCTTGTCGAAATCGGCGCCGGCGCCGTCGATGTGGCTGACGGAGACGGCGCAGCAGGCGCACCACATGTGGCAGGTCCGCGAGTCGGGCCTGGGCGGCGCGGCGAAGCTGCCCGGCAAGGGAACGTTCTGGTCCGGCTGGGAGGACGCCGCCGTGCCGCCGCAAAGGATGGGCGACTACCTGCGCGACCTGCGCAAGCTGCTCGGCCGGTACGGGTACAGCGGCGCTTTCTACGGCCACTTCGGCCAGGGCTGCGTCCACACGCGGATCGACTTCGACCTCAAGTCCGAGCCGGGCATCCGCAAGTTCCGCGCTTTCATGGAAGACGCGGCCGATATGGTCGTCCGCTACGGCGGCTCCCTGTCGGGTGAGCACGGCGACGGACAGTCGCGGGCGGAGCTGCTGCCGCGGATGTACGGCGAGGAGCTGGTGCAGGCCTTCCGCGAGTTCAAAGCGATCTGGGATCCCGCCGGCAAGATGAACCCGGGCAAGGTGGTCGACCCGTACCGCCTGGACGACAACCTGCGGTTGGGCACGAGCTACAACCCGTGGCTGCCGAAGACCCATTTCCAGTTCCCCGAGGACGAGGGCAGCTTCGCCAATGCCGCCTTGCGTTGCGTCGGCGTGGGCAAGTGCCGTCGCCACGAAGCAGGCACGATGTGTCCGAGCTATATGGCGACGCGGGAGGAGCAGCATTCGACCCGTGGTCGCGCCCACCTGCTGTTCGAGATGCTCCAGGGTGACCCCGTGCGGGACGGCTGGAAAGATGAGTCGGTCAAGGAGGCGCTGGACCTGTGCCTGGCCTGCAAAAGCTGCAAGACCGAGTGCCCGGTCAACGTGGACATGGCGACCTACAAGGCGGAGTTTCTGTCGCACTACTACGAAGGCAAACGCCGACCCCGCACTGCCTACAGTATGGGCCTCATCCACTGGTGGGCCAAGCTGGCAGCGCTGGCGCCCGGCCTGGCGAACTTCGCCACCCACGCGCCGCTGCTCAACCTGGCCGCGAAGCAGGTAGCCGGCATCGCCAGGCAACGCCAGGCGCCGGCCTTCGCGCCGCGGACATTCCGGTCGTGGTTTGAACGGGACCACGCCGCCGGGGGCCGGGGGGCCGGGCGGCCTCGGAGCAGGGGAGCAG
>Ga0207416_1003489_pt1 | contig 14960 bp, 13 predicted proteins | sample PaiPotPPM11metaG_FD_184107 | JGI IMG/M metagenome (GOLD analysis project Ga0207416, IMG submission 184107) | Iron sulfur acid spring bacterial and archeal communities from Banff, Canada, to study Microbial Dark Matter (Phase II) - Paint Pots PPM... ...
TCGGGCCGCACGCCTCGGTCTAATCCACGGCCGCCGAGTCCTGCGCTTTTCCCACAACCCGGCGACGCAGCTTCTTTATAATCAAGTTCTCGGCCGCCTTGTGGCCTAAATTATTTTCGCTTTGAGGCTAGGATTATCTCACTTGACGTTTTCGAAGAGAAGTTGACGAAGATCGCAGGGCCCGACAGACAGGAGAGTCGCACCGTTCACTCTCGGTCTTATTTCGGTGAGGTTGGTTTCCTAGTCTTCCGAACGCATCCGTCCCAACAAGGGATTTTCATGCCACGCCGGCGTGCGCCGTAACGTCGTAGCGGAACCCAGAGGGAGGGCATTCGCTTGCCAAGCCGTAAACGGTTCGTATTGTGGGCTTTGGCCGTGCTCATGGCCGGAATCAGCCTAGCGGGACTGTTGATAGCGGAAGAAATTCAACTGGCTTCACACCGCGACGTTGCCAGCGGTGATCTTGGCAGACCGCTCAAGCAAGCTAACGCGCAGGCGAAGATGCAGTCCAATCGATTATACCGGCGTCGCAACGGTTGGCATCAAGAAGCCCGATCGCTATCCGCACCGAAGTTCCCGGCTACGAACGCTGTTTTTCAGGCAATGGGTTCCGGCAATCGTATCGAGAGGTTTGTCAGACGGGTCAGCAGCAACGGCACAATGTTGGTGGGAGCCTCCACCGGAGTATCGCAGGCAAGAGCGGTTATTCCCAGCGGTGACGTGATGGTTTCGCTTGCCAATGGCGAGGCGGGCGAGTTCACTCCTACTGGTATTTTGGTTCAGACCCTCAATTCCGGACACCTGAGGGAAACTGGTGGGTCAGCCTTTGATTGCGTTGGAAACTTTTGGCTAACCATCCTTGATACCGGACTCACAGAATTCGACCCATCGGGTATTTTTAAGGCCGATGCCGCAGCCCCGTCGACTCCGGAGTCGATCCTGTTCGACGCCTCGGGGAACATCTGGCTCGGTCAGCCCGAAACCCCAACCCCGACTCCAACCCCGACTCCAACCCCGACTCCAACTCCAACTCCAACCCCGACCCCGACTCCAACTCCGACACCGACTCCGACTCCAACTCCGTTTGGCAGGAGCATTCTCCACAGCGAAGGGCCCGTGATTTCGGAAGTGAACTCGACCGGTAGCGCGCTGCTGACCGCTTTTTCGCCTGCTACTGAGAAAAGCGGCGCGGACTGGATCGATTTGGCGTCCGATCAGTGTACGATGTTCTACACGTCACAAAGTGTGGACGTTCTCAGGTTCAACGTCTGCACGAACACCCAGCAGGCGAACTTCAATGCTGCGCCCCTGCCCGGAGATGCTGCGTTCGCGCTTCGTATACTGCCCAAGGCAGTTGGTTCGCTGCCCACAGGCAGCGTGCTAGTCGCCGATACGAGTGAGGTCGTGGTTCTCGACAATCAGGGCATCACCGTTCGGGACGATCTTAGAGGGAGCGGCAGCATATCGGCGCTGACCCTTGATCCCGATGGGATATCGTACTGGGCCGCGGACTCTGAAACCTCGGAAGTGTTTCGCGTCGATATAGCCACCGGCGGCATCATCACGAGTTGGAAGACGGGACTGGGTAGCGCGGTAACGGGACTGTCAGTCAAAGGCCCTTGTCCAACGGGGTTGGTGATTCAGCCTCCGACGCCGGTTGCCACCGCTGGCCGACCAGGCACGACGGTAAATTCGGGAACATTCGTGGCGCAGAATACCAGCGGGACGACATTGATTACGCCGGTGGTAACGATCAGCTTCAGCAACGCCGACCTGTTCAGTTCGGCCACACTCACAGCGACGGCAGGGCCGAATACGTCGACCGCGACGGTAAATCCGGTGGTGGGCGGAAACTCGTCGCCGCCGCCGCCGCCGGGGCCGCTGAACAACACACCCTTCCCCCTGCAACCTCCACTGGTGATTCCGGCCGGACAGACGGCGACGTTCAGTCTGGCGGTAACAGTCAGCGCCAATCCGCAGTTAACCAAGGGAGGCGGCCCAGTAATCTATGCGGCTATGGTGGGGGGTGGCTCGACCGGCTTCAATGCGTTCTTGATAGCGTTGGCGCTGCTGGAGCTTTACGCGGCAGGACGTGGCACTACACGGCACAGGCGGGTGCTGATGGCGATGTTACTGTTGGTGGCGTTTGCCAGCCAAGTGGGATGCAACAACAGTTCCGGCGGGGGCGCTGGCAGTGCGAGCGGCGTGGTCCATTCGGTGCAGACCGCAATGGAGGTTGACGCAATGACACAAACGAACAACGTCCCGGTCAAGCCTGCTGGATTGCCGGTCGTAATCGGCACAGTTTCAGTTTTGGTCAAGTAGCGCCTCAAGAGCTTAAACGGTCTTTAGAGGACCTTGGTATCTGAGAGCAGAAACCTAGACCGAACAACAGCGCATGGCCTGGATGCGACTGATCAGGCACGTGAGTCGCTGTCGAGCTTACTAACGTCCGAGTCATGCTCGTCTCTTGCAATTTTTTACTCTTTTCTCATTACGTAAGCGCGCGATTCCGACATCGTTGCTGTTGGGAGAGCTACTTGCCTCAAATTAAGGCGCCGAATGAGGATTCGGGCCGAAAGAGTAACGCTGGTCAAATGCCTAAGCGGAAACGTAAAAGACATCGGTCTGATTATAAATTGGAGTCGAGGGCATCGCCGACGATCGGGTCAATATGACCGATAGCCAGTGCGGCCTGAGAGCTGAGCTCGGCAAGTTCAGATTTAGCGGTGCTCGCGAATACAGGACTGGCAGGCAGCCGTCCGAAACACCCAGTCTACTCTTTTTGCCCGCGGCGCCGCCAGACTCTTGAACAGTACGACGCGGGTCCGTAATCCTGACGGAATCACCAATGCTGATCCTCACATCTGCTACCTGTGCGAATTAGTAGGCCCAACGGCCGGCGGCAAACTGGCCCGCAAATGTGCCTAAAGACAAGATCGCCCACGTCGTTAGAATGACTTTTAGTGTGCGAGATTGGCTCAACATCCCCATCAAAATAAACAGTGGAAACATGCAAAGCACCTCGCGCGGTGCATTGATGTCCCATGACTGACAGATAAATATCAATAGGGTCGCGGCCATCCATACGGTATATGACAGACGCATGTAGAATAGGGAGACGATAATTGCTATCGACACTACTGTGATGAAGAACAAAACTTGGACGCCCATTATCTGCGAATCGTAGTTCCCATAATGGCGAACTATATCCCAATTCTCCGATAGGCTTTGCCACGGTGGGACTGGATAGTTGAGCCACTTGTGTTGGATGTGGAGGAAAGTTAGCGGATCTCCGGTGAGATGGTAGTTCCAGAGCATATACGTAAGAAGCCCAACCACGACCAACATACCCGAAATCAACCAACGCCACTCCAGGTATCTATGCTGTCGCCAACGTATCCACGTTTCAGTCGCAAAGACCAAGAATAAGAGTACCCCATGTATGTGCGTCAAAGCGGCAAACATTCCGGATACGCCGGCTGTTAACCAACGATCGTGGCGCAGTGCTAAAAACGTCGCAAGGACAAAGGCCAGGAACGTAGATTCAGTGTAGCCGATATGTAAGAAATAAGATGTCGGAAAGAGAAACATGAACATGACGGCGGTGAAGGCTATCGACCGCGAATAATCGATGCGTGCCAATCGATACAGTTCAAGACCAGCAATAATGGTAGCGATACCTGAGACAAGTAATGCACTTGCTAGAAAGTTCCTGGTGATAACGTCGACTCCGCGGACCAACAACGGATATAGCGGGAAAAACGCCAATAACGTAAGATCACCTGTACGCGGATAGCCCGATTGAGCGATTGCTAAGTAGTGAGGTGCGTCCCAACGGTTCCAGAGTTCAACACTTACTGCTAGACGATCAATCGTAAAGGTTGGCTGAAGTACATGATACGACATCCAACCATAGCTCCACAGAAGAACCTTGATGGCGAGGATGACTGCAACGATAGTGAGTTCATCACTCCAGCCACGTAATTTGCCGATTTCAGCGAAGCCCATTTGATGGCCGTTGTATAAGCGTTACGCTTTCTGCCCTGCCTGCGGCCGAATCGGTTGATCCGAACCGCACAGTAAACGCATTGGTTTCTTTCTTGGTCACCTACCACGCCGTTGAAGCCACTGATTTAATTCCGGTGTCAGTGTTTCCAGATTTTGTGGATACCTGGAATAGCGGTTGGTATCAATAGCGGCCAGACTGCAAGCAACCGTCACCACACCAACCGGCAGCTGCTTTCACCGAGCGGTTTGTGTTCGGTACCTGGCATCGGCCGCCGAACCGAGTCGCCGCGACCTGAGAGGGCTCAAGCTCGTCTGTTTTGATGATCGACGAAGTTCATTTTGCTGACCACGTGGTGCTGGCAGCTGTGGGCATTGACCTCAACGGCATCAAGCACTCTCTAACCCGAATGGGTTTGAGACTACCCGACGGTCTGGAGCTGGTACCGCCCTCAACCAATTTGATCGAAAATCTGTTCGGCCGGGTGCGTGAGATCGCACGACGCCTCAACCGCTGGCAAGGAGGAACCAAGATCTTGCGATGGACGGCCGGCGGCGTACTCGAAGCCCAGCGCTACTTCCACAAAATCACTGGATACCGCTCACTGCCGAAACTCGCCGCCATGTTGCACGCTCACGTGTGGCGATTATGCCTTGTACTGACGGAGTTTAAAAAAGGATCATACCAAAGACTGCCACCTGAGCGCTTGTGGCCTACCCATGACGCGCAAGTGTTTCTTCTATGACGAACTGGAACCGCTGCTGATGTTCGGCGACAGCAGCCGAGACGCGCCGAAAGATCGGCATCATCAAGTTCCGGCTGAATATAAGCTAACTCAAGAGGAAAAGCGGTTTAATGGTCGCAGGAGCTTTGGTCTTTGGATGCTGCGATAGGCAAATCGGGTCCAAGGCCGTCGGGATTTTCGCGCGCAACTTTCCGACGGCCGCAACCACAATGACAAGCGAGCACTTTTGCGCAATCGGAACCGCAAAGATTCGCTTCTCGAAATCAGCAGCAGATTGAGTAGCCCCCTGCTTCCCGCAGCGCCTGGTAAACACGTAATCCTAGTACACCACCCAATATCTGATGGAGATAGATGGTATCTGATGCCATGCAGAAGTGGGCGGCCGGTTCAAATGAGTATCGTCGTCTGAGAACGACTTAAATGTCTCGCGGTTGAGAGCTGGTAACATAGCGAAGTCTTTGCAGTAAGCAGGTCGGAATCCTCGCGGCCGCAGCTTGGGTGGCCTCCGGCATGGTTTTGATCGCGGCGTGGTCCATCGATGCAGACCACGTGCAAGTCGAGGCAAGAAAGCAAGGAAACAACGCCTCAGTCTCGGTTGCTGGATTGCCGGTCGTATTGGGCACAGTTTCAGTCGGGGTCAAGTAGCGCTTCCCCAATAGCTTGAGCGGTGTTTAGAGGGCAGAGATGTCTCACTGCAAAAGCAGCGGATCAGACTCCGCCCGAACCATTCTCAAAATCTTCAACCTAGCGCCCGCCGAACGAATTCGTCGGCAGCCATGCGGTCGACTCTGTTCGGCTCATTTCCCAATTGTCTACTCCCGGATTACGTTTCCCGAACCATCATTTGCAACAGGAGCCCGGTCAGCGGCAAATGCATTCAAGTGTAGTATATGTCATCAGTTGAAATCTGGTAACATCGCGGCGATGAGTCGTTGCAGTAGGCGAGTCGGAATCTTCGCCGCCGCAGGGTGCGTTGGGTGCTGTATGGTTTTGGTCGCATGCGGCACCAATAATACTTCCTCCTCGAAGGCAGCGGCGGCGATTGTGTCGAGTAATTCCTCCACGGGCTCACCGGCGGCGAGCCCAGAGCGCATAGAACCGGCGACTGTAGCTTCGTTCCAACCTGCGCCTGCACCAAAAGTTGCACCCGCGGCGATTGCTGTCCCGGATTTTGAGGGCGGCAGTATTCCGCCTGAAAAAACAACCGAATTCTGGGGTAAAGCGCTAGCCAGCTTCATGATTGCGGATCTAGGCGCAACCCAAAATCTCCGTCTCATTGATCGTGAGCATCTGGCCGCGGTCCTGCGTGAGTACACGCTCTCCGCCACCGACCTCGCCGATCCGCAGACGCGCCTATACGTCGGGAAAATTCTAGGCGCAAAATATTTCATCTTCGGTACGTACACCATTGCGGGCGGGCAAGCAGCACTGACGGCGAGAATGGACTTGGTCGAAACCGGACAGATTGTGCAAGCGGACAGTGTTTCCGGAAATGAAGGCGATATGCGCGAGCTCTCGCAACAGCTCGCAGCGAAGTTCCTACGGCCGATCGATCAGATAGTCGCCGAACAGGAAATGCATCCCCCAGTTCATGCTGCGGGACCGCCTCCCGAAGCGCTTCTCTACTTTGGCCAGGGGATCGGCTACGAAAAATCGGGCGACTACGATCGCGCCATCGACATGTTCACCCGAGCGCTGACGATTTATCCGCACTATGCAGACGCGCGTGGCGAATTGCAAAAAGCTTCGGAGTCAGCCGCCCGGCAGCAATAACCGCCCATATTGGTGGACAGGCAAGTGCGCAAGGACGCTCGTTCCCACTGCCGAGCCTCAGGCACTTGCATCGAATTCTATTTGAACGCATTGCAGCATGGGTTTTTCATCATCATCGACCAGGAACATCCGCTGCCCCCGTCCACGCACCAGGTTCTCGCCGAAGTCCTCCCATTCGGTGGCCCGTCCCAGACGCACTTGCTCATCAGGATGACGAAACGAGCCAGTGTATAGTACCGGCAACAAGACATTGCCCGATGGACCGCCGATCGTTTCAAGCGTAGCCTGCGCCCAGAGCAAGTCACGCAAGCGCCGCGGCGGTTCGATTGCGAAACGCTTTATCTGAACGAACGGGACCCAAATGTAGCGGTCGTTGATGATAACCTCGAGAAACGGGCCCAAAAGAGGATCGGCATCGGCAAAGTCCGCAAACGGTTGTCCATCGATTTTGCCGCGTATCGCAGGCTGCGCCTCCATAGCCTCTAACAAAAGGTTGCGTGCATCAAGTGCGTTGCGCTCGCGCAAGCGGTGGAGCGCGGCGAGGTACAACGAAGCGAACGCCGGGGGCTCGACCAGGAATACGGGTAGCTGGTTTTCGGTGGCCACCGCCATTCGGGCCTGTTCCGCAGCCAGAACGCCGCGATAAACGATTGTTCCACTTTCCGCTTGTGCATTGAGTTGAACGAGGACGTCCAACTGGCGTTGAGCGCGCTCATAATCGCCCGCGAAGCACAGCATCTCGAACAAAAAGGTGCGCAGCTTGGGGTCCGCTGGATGAGCCCGAACCTCTTGGTTCAGCTGCTCGATTGCAGCGATGAGCCGTCCGGCATCGAGGAGTTCCTTGGCATCCATGTCTGGGACCTCCGCTTGCACGCTGGAGCCCGAGCTTATCAGTTGACAGGAGGGATCCAGCCGTACTGCGTGACGGTACGCCGTCCTTTTGGTGGGCCCTGGAGGAGGCGAGGGGTATTCTCCCAACTTGCCCGGGCACTTTCCTGTGTTCGCCCGCCCTGAATGTATACGGCCAGTAGATTGCGTGCGCGCATACCGTTGAAGTCTGGTTGTTCCCACTCCTGAAGAACGATAACGATCAATCCACCGTCGCCACGTAGAAGAACGTCACGTATCTGTGGCGTCAACTCGTTTCTCAGCCGGCGGTCGACCTCACGCTGAATTCCAATATTTCCGAGCCACTGGAAGAATGCTCCCAGTGCCACGCCGAGAAATGCTACCACGTCGTGATTGTTGAGGATGCGTGGAACAGCCCGGGGCGCTTGGTAAAAGTCGATAAACCGAGTGCCCGACCGGAAAAGTCGCGACGAGATGCCACTCGCCCGGCCACCTGCATTGCTGATGGCAATGTCGACGTTCGATGGCCAAGCAGTGCCGCGCTGCAGAGCCGTCCTTGTACTGCGCAGCGAGTTCAAAATGTCGGCCTGGTTAGGCATTTGCTTCATCGTCTGCACCCGCTGGATCAGAGCCTCCAAATTGCGGTTCAGATTTTGCGCGGGATCCACCGCGGTTGCGCTGGATACCTTATTCTGCGACGCGAAGGACTTATTGTCGTAGATAATCAAGTGCCGGGTCTTTGGATTGAACGCGACGCCATCGAAACCTGACTCGGTGACGCCATGCCCGCCTGAGCCACTCGGCCCTTCCACGAAGAAGTAGCCACGCTCGCCAAGAAAAAAGCCCATTGACTGCTCGCCGGCGTAGCCGCGGGCATGACCCGGTGGTGTCGCGCTCATAGAACCTTGATCCTCCTTACGCCGAGACACGTGTCGGAGTTAAGCCCGGCGAGGTGGCGGTTGCACTGTTGCTGTTTAAGTATCACACCGCGCTTTTCATAGCACTCGCTGTTGATGTAACATCCGTCGTCGCTGTGCATGCCGGACTCGGACTTTTCGGGGGCCGGCCGCGGGGCACCACGATGGAACGCTTACGTCCACTCTTCTGGGGACAGGGTTTGCTGCTGCAACCTCAGCATTTCCAGCAGCAGGATGACTATCACGACGCGCGCCTCTACAACCTATTCCGAATTTTTTCCCCGTTTTGCTGGGGTGTTAATTCTCTGCGGCTCAACGAAGCCGCCTTGCAGAATTTCGTGTTCGAAGTCGATAGCTGCGAAATTGTCACATTTGAAGGAACTTTACTGCGGTTCGGCGCCGACTTTCAGCCGTCAACCGCCAGGCTGGCGCCGCGTTCGTTCGAACGTGACTTTGACCCGTCGGGTAAGGCGCTCTCTGTCTATGTCGGCGTGCGCCGGCTGCAGTACGGCGAGAGCAACGTGGGGCGTTTTAATGGCGATGGCAACGTTCCGGCGGCCGGAATCCATCGGCGCTATGTGCTGGAGGAATCTGAAGTTCCGGACGTCTCTGCGGGCAACGACCATACCTGCCAGGTACAATACCTGGTTCACGACGCGCAGATTCTATTCGACGTTGCGGCCGAACGGGCACAAGACTACGAGCTGGTAAAAATCGCTGAACTGCTGCGCTCAGCGGAGGGCAAGGGCGGAATACTGTCGAAGCAATATATCCCGCCATCCATTGCAGTGAGATCATCGGCGGTACTTGAGGGGATTTTGCGCGACCTTCGCGAGCTGCTGACGGCAAAAGGGCGAGAACTCGGCTCATATACCGCACGCGGCAACCAGGAAGTGGAATTAGGTGCGCGCGACCTCGGCCAGATTCCTATAGTTCAGACCCTGAACCGCTACATTCCCTTGTTCCACCACTATCTTGAAGCGGGCCGCATACACCCGGAAGCGATGTATGCGCTGATGCGGCAACTGGTGGGCGAACTGGCGACCTTCTCACAAACTGTCTCGGTGCTCGGCGCGCGGGGCGACGGTGATGAACTGCCACACTATCAGCACACTCAGCTTTGGCCATGCTTTTCGAGCGCGGCGGAAACAATCCGGCAGTTGCTCAACGAGCTGACCACAGCGCCGATCGGCGACGTCCTGCTGAAATATGAGGGCGGATATTTTACAGCGCTCCTGGACCAGCAGTTTTTCAGCGGCGACAATCGCTACTATCTTGCGATCCGCGACGGCCGCCCGGCCGCTGAGCTTCACAGAGTGTTACAGGACACCGGCAAGATTACTTCGCGCGAGGACATGCAGAAGCTGCAGAAATCATATCTCTTCGGGCTTACAATTCAGGTGCTGGAGTCACCGCCCGATGAGCTGGTGATGCGAGCGCATTACCGTTATTTCCTGATTGATCAGCGTTCCGAGCAATGGCAGAAAATCCGCCAAACGGGCAATATCGCCGTCTACTCGACCGCATTTCCAGCGGACACCGAGATGCGGCTGCTGGCCATTTGGGGCAACGCCAAGCCAAGAAAATGAGCCGAGGCCGGACTATCAAATAGACCAGCATGGCCACGCTGCGAGAAGTCTTTACCCCGCTGATCGCCTACACTTTGTTCCTCATCGGGACGCCCGCCGAGTACAAGCGCTCATTTGCGGAAATCCGCGGCGACCTCGAACGATTGCTCGAGCAACAGAGGGCTGCGGTCAAGCGCAACGATTTGGCGCCTCAGGATTACGACAACTCATGCTTCGCAATTATCGCGTGGGTAGATGAAGCGGTGACGCGATGCGCCCATCAATCGAATCCCGAGTTGTTTGCCGAATGGCGCCGCCTCCCGTTGCAGGTCGAGTTATTCAACACTGCCAATGCGGGTGAGGAATTTTTCGAGCGGCTGGCTCATTTGACTCCGGAGCAGAAGCAGGTAATCGAACTATATCATCTGGCCTTATGCCTGGGATTTCGCGGGCGCTACTACGATGAAAGGCAGGACGCTCAACTGATCGAATTGCGCCGCCAATATGCGGCCCATTTGCCCTGGCCCTTGCTTGAACCACTGGAGTTCGAGAAGCGGCAGGAATTCCTGACGCCGCAGCCCTACGCCGTCCGAGCGCCAGAGGCGAAGCCGCCGCGCCGCCGGCCTTCACCATATTGGCTCGCGGCGCCAGTGCTCGCTGCGGCCGTGCTCCTGTTGTATTTTTGGCCACGAGAGCCGAACCGGCAGGCAGTCGAGGATGCGGTGCGAGGGTTCGATTGCGCGAGCATCAAAGTAGTGCGCATTGATAAGCGTCAAGTTACATTGACTGGTCACGTGACCAGCGACGAGGAGCTTGGCGAAGTGCGGCGCAAAGTCCTGTCGGTGCCTCGCGTAAAGGCACTCACCGGGGATCTGACGGTGATCCCGCGGCCGTTTTGCAGAGTGATGGAGGTGCTGGGGCCGATCAAGGATGAAACCTCGTGGCAAGAATCCCGGCTTACCATAAACCCGTCCAAAGGTTGCGATGGCGTCTACCACAGTGGCGAAGATCTGGTGGTCGAGGTCAGCGCTACGAAGCCGCTGCGTTATGTGTACGTTGATTACTATGATGCGGGCCGCCAAAATGTCGCACATCTCCTGCCGAATCCTTATGACCGCGATAATGACTTGAGCAACTCGCAAAAGTTGGCCCTCCCCGGCTCCAACGATAAGTGGAGTATTGAAATACAGGAGCCATATGGACGCGAAATGGTTACCGTGGTCTCAAGCCCCAAAGCGCTGTTCACCTCGCCTCGAGAGGAGACCGAGACAGCAGACGACTATCTGGTTTCGTTACAAGATGCCCTAAAGGCTGAAGCGTCAAATCCCGATTTGACTGCAGCCTACTGTTTCACCATGAGTGCCAGCCGTTAGGAACGTACTTCGCCAAGGCGGCTCTCGCGCCGTCCTTCGTATGAAGCCAAGCCAGAATGTGCCGCAATGCCTGTTGTCGATACAGCTAAAAATGCACTGAAGTCGCCGGCGGCAATTGTCGCGGCTGGGCTCATTATCATCGCGGCACTAATCGCCGGAATGGCGAAACTGGGCTTTTTCAGAGTGCTGATTCGCAGCGGCTGGTTGCCCGAAATTGTGGTTGTCGTGGCCGTGATCGCACTTCTGCTGATTATTTTTGTCGGGCTCCCCTGGTACCGCAAGCGTGTCTTCACACGACGGCTTGCGTCTGGCTACCGTGTCGGCGGCGAGCAGAGTCCTCAGGAGTTCCAGGCTAAGTTCACTGCCTCGCTGCGGCGCTTTCGCAGTCTTCCGCAGCACTTGGGCAAGGGCGATTCGACTTATGCGTTGCCATGGTTTCTGACTACCGGCCCCGGTGCCTCGGGCAAGACTGAAGCGGTCAAATCGAGCGGCATCTTTTCGGCCTTGACTTCGACTATGGCCGAGGGGGCCACCCAGAATTGCGACTGGTGGGTATCAAATTCGATGCTGCTGTTGGACACCGCCGGCCGTTACACGATTCCGACCGACGTCGAGCGAGACCGCGGCGAATGGTATCGGCTCTTAAGGCTGATTAAATATTATCATGGGCGCGAGCCGTTAAGCGGGATGATTGTTACCGTGGCCGCAGACTGCCTTGCTTCACAACCCGACGAGAAGTTGCGTGCGGACGCCGGTCAGGCGCGGGAAAGGATCGAGGAGACAATTCAGGAAGTAGGTGTTGATTTTCCTATCTACATTTTGGTCAGCAAGTGCGATCTGGTCGAGGGTTTCGGGGAGTTTTTCGGTGCACTCCCAGTCCGTGTTCTCAACCAGGCTGTCGGTTGGATCGACGATCCGCCCGCTGGAATAGCTGGCGGGCAGGCGCGCGGCGCCGCCGCATTCAGGCGGCTGCAGAACGGGTTGGAGTCAACTTACCAGCGGCTGAACGTACTGGGAACCTCGATGCTCAACGGGAAGATCGCCGAAGACCTGCGCCAGCCGCTTTTCTGCTTCCCCGAAGAGTTTCGCGCGCTTACTCGCCCGCTGGGGGAGTTTGCCGAGGTGCTCTCCAACGAAGACGTGCGCTATCACACGCCGCTGCTGCGCGGAGTCTTCGTGTCGAGCGCCAGCCAGCAGGGCCCCCGAACCTCGTTTCTTCGGAGCGAGGTCGCAATCGCGTCGCAACCGAAGCCCTCCGAAAGCAAAGCCCCGTCGGGCCATTTTCTCCGCGAGCTGTTCGAAATAATCCTGCCACGCGACCGCGCTCTCGCCCGGGCCGCCGGTTCTAAGGCCGCGTGAAAACAGGGCTCTACATCTGCTGCATCCATGATCCGATCAGCCTGTACGCACGTCGCTGGCTCAGCCCACGCCGTCCGTCAGAGGCGCCACCGCCGTGCGTCGAGGCGGGCTTTAGCCGTTTTTCCCGATGGGGTCTTTCAGCTCGGCGTCGTCGAGGATCGCTTGCGCAAGCAACTTCTTGAGTCGGCGGTTTTCGGTCGTCCAGCCCTTTAGGCCGCCGCGTATGAAATAGCTGCATGCCGCCGTACTTGCCAAAAACGCGGAGATTTTTCGGGCCGCAAGCGAGGTGCCGGTTCTCGACCGAGTAGGCCAGGTACTGCCAGCTGGCTTTACGCTCGATCGGACCGTCGACGTGCATATCCGTTTTCGGGCTGCTCTGGTTACGTGAGGGATTTTTGTGGGGATACTAGTTTGCGCTTTCGGCGCTCTATTATATATAGTGCTTTCTAATGGTCTTGAAATCACAACTCTTCCAAGGTGATGCAGCACTTGAGGCAGCGGCTGTATCGGACTCTGCGCATATTCTCCGTGGAGCGGTTGGTCCACATGTCCAGAAGATTCAATCGGCTCTAATGATTGTAGATGATCCCGTCATTGTCGCGAGTGAATTGCAGCACTATTCATACGGGCCATCTACGGCTGCGGCGGTACGAGCATATAAGACGAAGCGACATATCATCAACCGCAGCTATCAAACACGCCCAGATGACATCGTCGGCAGAATGACCGTCGCCGCACTCGACGATGAGCTGCTGGAAAGAGAGAAATCGGACAAGGAATATTTACGAGCGCTTAAAGCATTGGATGAGTTCACGGACTATGCGCAGAAGCGTTCGTTGACGCTCCACTCTCTCGAATCCGGAATCGGCTGGAAACCTCTAGCCGAGAAGTTGCAAAATGCCCTGGTTTTATGGCATCCAGCGACTAGGAAGCAAAATGGGTAAGCATTTGTGGCGAAATCGCTCACGCTACACGTGTCTCGTATGCGGTTGTCGAGAGCAAATATGAACCACGCAGCTGCCCTGCGCGGTTAAACGAAACGCGTTCCGACATGGCTATCTGCGCACGACGTTTCACACCGTTAAAATGGCGTGCGGCGCGAATATCATATCGACCAGCCATCGGAGCCGTGAACCGCTTGTTGATTCAATTCAGGCGCAAGAAAGGATCTGTTCTAGGAGGGCTGCGTTTTGCAAGGGCTGATGGCAATTACCAAACAGTGCGGTACACCTTCCGATACTCTGCAGCTGATTGCAGATCCGGTCGGCGCTGGGCTTGCAAGCCTCCTGTTCGGAGAATTGGCCGAGAGATTGATAGAAGGTGACTATGTTTCCAAGCGGCCAGGAAAGATTTTCGTTGATCATTTTTTTGACAACCCGATTGCGGCTTCTTATATAGCTTTTCTGGCGGTACATAACCCCCACATTCGGAGACCAGCAACGTTAGCCCAACTCGCGCTTCTGACCAACCTACCCGGTGGTGGAATTGTTCGCCCGGATATTGTCACCGACCAGGTGGGTGTCAAAGAGTATTACGAAATCAAACCGGACTCAGCCGCTGGTCTGGCTGCAGGTCGCGCGAAAATGATGGCCATCGACGCTTTCATGGGAACCTTTAGGCTCGTCTATCCCAGAGGGGGAGGCTACGCACCCGCATCGTCGATCCCACTCGGTTCTGGAACGATACCCACTGTTGGAGGACCTGTTCCGTTTACGGCTACTTTGGAAGCGAGTCGACTCAGCCCAGGTCTCATTCAATGGCGCGTCTGTGTGGAGACGGACTTTTTGTTGATAGGCGTCACTGCACTCGTGATTATAGCTATTATCATATTGGTGATTATTACTAAGCGTCTCCCTGGCAGATTGCCACCAATACCGATTCCAAGGGGGCTCCCGGTTCCGCTCTTCTAGCTCGATATCCGGGGAATATTTTAGGTCCGGGTGGCCATAGACGCAAACGTAAGTTCGGTGCCAGCTTTGATGTTAGTCCTTCATCTTTGGCTTTGTCCGCGTCCGCCAGTGCGTTGCAACGTGCCGGACAGCTTTGTTGGCCAAGCCTCCCGCACCGGCGACGCGCTCCCTAATTGAGGCTGGGGTGGAGCGGTCAGCCGACGGCCTCGTAGCGTGCGAGTAAACGACCCTGGTAGACGTAACCGACCTCGCTGCCGACCTCATGGACTGGCTTGTAACACTTTCATCTATCGGGGTGCGCGGTAGTGCATGCCGCAACTAAATTGTTACTTGTGCGTCCAGCGAAGGCTGACGCGTTCAGCGGGAGACAGTCCCGCCGAGGTAAAAGCCAGAGCCTCGTAGCTCGGATGGCAGGGAGGAGGGAAACCGATGACCTGAAGCCCATCGACAAAAGTCA
>Ga0207416_1003490_pt1 | contig 14951 bp, 16 predicted proteins | sample PaiPotPPM11metaG_FD_184107 | JGI IMG/M metagenome (GOLD analysis project Ga0207416, IMG submission 184107) | Iron sulfur acid spring bacterial and archeal communities from Banff, Canada, to study Microbial Dark Matter (Phase II) - Paint Pots PPM... ...
CGCGGAGGCCCTCCACCGTCTGGAAGAGCGCTGAGCCTCCCTGCTCTCGCAGCACGTCGCCGAGCAGCTTGCCCAGGAAGGACACATCCCGAGCAAGGGACGTCCTTCCCGACGTCGTCGGGTGGGTACCCGCGCTGGATTCGAATAGGGCACCCACGAGAGGAGTCCTTACGTACTCACCGGCTGGGGAACGCTCGTTTCTGCGTGGCCGCCGAAGCCCGCCCGCATGGCCGAGAGCACCTTGTTGGCGAACTCGGCTTCGCCGCGCGAGCTGAAGCGGTCATAGAGCGCTGAGCTCAAGACCGGCGTGGGAACCGATTCGTCGATACCTGCCATGATGGTCCAGCGTCCTTCTCCCGAGTCGGAGACTCGCCCGCCATACGCCGAGAGGTCGGGATCCTTGAGGAGCCCAATGGCGGTCAGGTCGAGCAGCCACGAGGCGATCACGCTCCCCCGCCGCCACACCTCAGTGATGTCGGTGAGATCGAGGTCGTATTGGTAGTATTCGGGATGGCGCAGCGGGGTGGTCTCGGCGTTGGCGACTTGCTGCTGCTCGCCCACGTTGGCATGGCGGAGGATATTGAGTCCCTCCGCATAGGCCGCCATGAGGCCATACTCGATCCCGTTGTGCACCATCTTGACGAAGTGGCCTGCTCCGCTTGGTCCGCAATGAAGATAGCCCTGCTCCGCGGTGCCGTCCAACCGCTCGCGACCGGGCGTGCGTGGTGCCGCCTCAATGCCGGGAGCCAGCGCACCAAAGATCGGATCGAGGTGCTGGACGACTGCCTGCTCGCCACCGATCATCAGGCAGAAGCCACGCTCCAGCCCCCACACCCCACCGCTGGTTCCCACATCCACATAGTGCATGCCCTTTGCCGTGAGCTCGGTGGCACGCCGGATGTCGTCCTGATAGAAGGAATTCCCGCCATCGATGACGATGTCGTCGGATTCGAGGATGGGAACCAGATCGCCGAGCGTGCGATCCACCACCGCCGCCGGTACCATCATCCAGGCTGCGCGCGGCCTGCTGAGCTTGCCCGCGAACTCCTCCAGCGATCTCGCGCCGGTCGCGCCTTCCTGCTGCAGCGCCTGCACGGCGTCGGGATGGATGTCGTAGACGACGCAGGTATGTCCCGCTCGCATGAGGCGCCGCACCATGTTCGCGCCCATGCGGCCCAGTCCGATCATGCCAAGTTCCATGGTGTTCTCCTTTCTGTTTCCTACCAGGGATATGACTCAGAAAAAGGTCCGGATCGCTCCCATGACCCGGTAGGCGTCATCCACCAGGGGCACGAGCCGCCACTTATCGAAGCTGGTGCAGGGATGCGCGACGTTCAGACCGGCCAGATCGCCGACTGTCAGGTCAAACCCCGCGTCGACGCGAAGATAGGCGTGCTGGTCGTTGAGTGCCGTGACCTCCAACTCTCCGGCGATAGGCCGCATCTCGCCGGCACGACGCACGGCAAACGGCACAGGAAGGCGCAGATCGTAGGGGGCATCGCGCTTGCCGAAACCCGCGATGGCAAGATCGGGCTCCGGCCGGGAGAGCACCATGGCCCACAGCTCGAGCGCCGTCTGTAGGGGCATTCCCGGGTACCCCGCCGAAGGCTTGGGTGCGGTGCCCTCCTGCCCGGTGCCGCGGCCGGCAAGCGGAGACAGCCGCTCATACGTATCGAAGTCGTGTGTGACATAGGACCCGGAGCGGAGCACGACGCGAACCGGGGTGCCGAGGTCCCATGGATGGGTCAGCAGCTCCACCACGCGATCGAAGAAGAGGCTACCACCGGCGCTGACGATAATCTCGTCCAGTCCATCAAATAGGCCGGTCTGGGCGAGCTCAATAATTTGCTCGCGCAATTCGTTCAAGAATCGGTCGACCTCGGCGAGGCGCTCATCCAGCGTCTCGCCGCGGACGGCTCCTTCATAGCCCTCAAGCCCGGCCAGCTCCAGACAGGGAGAGCCCGCCACCGCCGCGGCGACGGCACGTACCGTGTCGCGGCTGCGAATCCCGGATCTGCCCCCCGGCGCCCCAAGCTCTAACAGGATCCGCAGGGGACGTGGAGACACGATACGCGTCAGCGTCCCATCCAGCGCAGCAACACCCTCAAGAGAGTCGACCAGACACAGGAACTCGAACTGAGAATCGCGCGCCAGCTCGGCTGCCACCCACTCCACTGCTGCCGGTTCCAGCAGCTCGTTGGCGAGGAGTATCCGCTGCACCCCGAAGGCGCGAAACACCCGAACCTGGTGAATCGTCGCTGCCGTGATGCCCCATGCCCCGGCTTCCAGTTGACGCTCCGCGATCTGAGGAGCGATCGGTGTCTTGCCGTGCGGCGCCAGGTGCACGCCATGTTCTCGGCAGTAGCGGGCCATGAGGTCGATGTTGTGCCGGAGCGCGCTCTCTTTGAGCACCATGACAGGAAGGAGGAGATCGCCATCCAGAGCATGCCAGCCCTGCTCGTCTACCGTACCCACGGTGACCGTTCGGGCGGTGGGCGGGAAGCTCTTATAGCGCCAATCGATCGCCTCGTTCAGGACGGAGGTGATATCAAGATGGCTCGTAACCTGCGCCACGTCGCTAGGCTCCCTCGCGATAGGCGATGACATCCACCTCGACCAGAACCCGGTTGAGCTGTGACCCAACCGTCGTACGGACCGGCAAGGGCTCCTGGAAGTACTGGAGGTATACCTGGTTGAAAGCGTCAAAGTCCGCCAGATCGGCGAGATGAGCGGTCACTTTGACCACGTCGGCCATGGAGCAGCCGGCTCCGCGCAGGATTGCTTCGACGTTGCGGAGCACCCGATGAGTCTGCGCCTCGATTCCCGCCGGGACCTCTCCACTGTTTGGGTCCTTGGGGATCTGGCCGGCCACGAAGACAAAGGGTCCGGTGACAATCCCCTGCGAATAGGGACCGGCCGGCGCCGGAGCATCTGAAACGCGTATGGCTTTTTTCACGACAACCTCCATCTCGCTGCCTCCATCTCGCTGCCTCCAAGTATGCCACTTAGCAGCGGCGACTCAGGCGCTGAATATGCCTTTCCGTCGGACACCAGGAGCGCCACGAAAATCAGGTACACTGCAACGTTTACAGACCTTGCCCGGCCGCTCGCAGCCGACACAGCCTGCACCGCCGCGTCGGGATTCGGCTCCAGCCTGAATGATTCCTGTAGCGCGGCGCTCTGTCGCCGCCACGGGCCCGATGGCCGCCGACGCAGCGCTGGTAGTCACCTACTCGTGGGCGGCCATCAGGGTCCGTGCATAATTCGGCTCCAGCGATCTTTGGTCGCTCGAGATCGCTCATCTATGCGCTGATGCGAAGGGAGGACGTGGTGGCGGACGCGGGTGACGTGGGCGCCAGGTTGCGGTCGATGGCGGACCTGGCGACACCGATGGCGGTGCGCGTGGCGGCAACACTCCGCATCGCCGACCACATCGCGCGGGGACGACGAACTGCGTCGGAGCTGGCCGAAGCGGTGAACGCCGATGTTGACGCACTCGATCGCGTGCTGCGGCATCTCACCACCGTGGGAGTGCTGAGTCGAGACAGGTCGGGCCGGTACGCGCTGACCGCGCTGGGCGACGCGCTGCGTGACGAGCACCCTCACCGACTGCGTGCCCGGTTGGACCTCGATGGCGCGGTCGGTCGCGCCGACCTGTCATTCGTCCGGCTGCTGCACACCGTCCGTACTGGCGAGCCGGCTTACGCTGCCCAGTTCAGTCAGTCCTTCTGGGAAGACCTGTCCACGCACGCCGCGCTGTCCGCGTCCTTCGACGCGCTCATGGGCTCGGACGTTGCGATGGAAGCGCCCGCCATCGTGTCGGCCTACAACTGGGGATCGCTGGGGCATGTGGTCGACGTCGGTGGCGGAAACGGATCACTGCTGATCGCATTGCTGACCGCGTATCCGGCCTTGCGGGGCACGGTCGTCGATCTGCCTGGTACTGCCGACGCTGCGCGCAAGGCGTTGAAGGCGGCGGGTTTCGCCGACCGGAGCGCCGTCGTGGCCGGCAGCTTCTTCGATCCGCTGCCACCGGGCGCTGGAGGGTACCTGCTTTCGGCGATCATTCACAACTGGGATGATGAGGCGGTGCGCACCATCTTGCGGCGTTGCGCCGACGCAGCAGGTATAGACGGTGCAGTATTCGTTGTCGAGCGGATGGGCGCCGACGGGCAGTCGCCGAGCACGGAGCGGGACCTGCGGATGCTCGCCTACTTCGGTGGACGGGAACGCGGCCTTGCCGAGCTCACCGCACTCGCCGCAGATGCCAGGCTCCGGGTTGCCGCAGTGCATGCCGCGGGGGTCAACTCGATCGTCGAGCTCACCGCACTCTGACAGTGCCTGCGGCGATTGACAAAGTACATGAGTAGCTGTATGTTGCCGCCAGCCGAAACAGCCGGCCGGCAGCTAGCTTGGGCTCATTTGTCCCAGGGCTCTGCTAGGCTAGCCTTGCCGCGGCACCGGCGTCCTCGCTCGTCGCCGTGTGATACGCACGAGAACCGGCGTCCCGTTGCCGTCCTCCGGAGGGACCCGCTTCTCCTGCCGCCAGCTCATCACGGGGCAGTCGTGAGCAGCTCGAGTCCGGGGACGCCGGTGAAGATGCGGTCGTCACTCACGAGGGCAACCCCATATCGCACGGAGGTGGCAGCGACCCAGAGGTCGTTGGCATGGATCTTCTGCGCAAGCGGGTGGCCGAGACGCAGGCAGTCGAGGCGAAGCTGCGCGGCGGTTCGCGCCAGGTGATCATCGCACGGCGCGATGACGGCCCGGGCGATACGCCGGTCAAGCTGCCGGAGCCGCGCAGCTCCCCAACCGCTCTTGAGCGCGCCGAAGTACAGTTCACTGATCGTCTGAACGGTGATGATGACCGGCCGTCCAACCAGGAGATCGCGGTAGTCCGCCGCAAGCGGCTCGGTCCTGGCGGTAAGGCCTGCAGCAATGACACCGGTGTCAACGACGACCGGATCGCGTTTGGCGGCCGACGTCACTCCTCGACGGCCCGGAGAAAGGAGCATGCCTCCTCTGGCGTCAGGTCATCGAGCGCCAGATCGTCGAGGGTGGTCAAAGGCTTGGCGTTGGCGAGCAAGTCGTCGAGGGAGGTCTCAGTGAAGAACCATGCGTTGCTGTCTGCGGCGCCAGACTCGTTTTCGCGCGCTCCCTCAGCCATAATGATCTCCTCCCCGCTCAGTTTTGCCAATTGTCGCATGGAGGTCGGACTGTAGGACACTGGACCACCACCCGCGCCCTTTCCTCTGGCTCGGCGGCAGCCGGTCGGGATGACGTGCAGCGGCCAGGCCGCAGGCTCAGCAGACCACTAGCGTGGCGTTGGTCGTTCTGGGTGAGCGTGACGGGTTACCAGGTTGTGCGCCAGGCGTGTTGGTTCTGGCATGAAATGGCTGTTCCGGCAGCAGGCCAGAACCACGGCGACGGCCGTTTCGGCGCTGACGTGATTACCAGGCGAGACAAAGAGTGGCTTGTGGCCGGGACGGGTCCGCACCGCCGCTCCGACAATCTCTCCCTTGTCGACGAGCGGCGTGTGGGCTCCAAACTCTTCGGCAGGCTCTTCATACCGTCCAACCAGGCGGGTCTTGGCGCATCCAATGGTCGGCCGATCCAGAATGATCCCGAGATGCGAGGCCAGTCCCAATCTCCGGAAGTGGGCGTAACCCTGTCCGTCCAACAGAACAACGTCCGGCTCGACCGTGGTCTGCCGGAAGGAATCCAGCACTGCGGGGCCTTCACGAAAGGTGAGCATGCCCGGGACGTAGGGGAAGTCGACCGGACACGAGCCGTAGACTGTCTCTATGACTTCGAGGGCCGGAAAGCTGAGCGTGACGACGACAGCGTAGGCTGTCGTTCCTGAGTCCCGCCGTACGTACGCGTTGTCGACCCCCGACACGACCCGAATGTCCTGCAGGCGGATGGTATCGGTCAGATCTAGCCGCGCGCGCAGCTCCTCCTGGATACGCTGCGCCTCGGCTACCGATACGTTCCAGGGGTGCAGATCGCGTAGGTTCATGGCGAAGCCCGAGAAAGATTGCTCCTACACGGTCGGTTCCGTTATTTCCAGCTCCCCCGCGCGGAACTCTCGCGCGAGGAGCACGTAGGCGTCTCTCGTCGGGGAAATCATTACTTCGGCGGAGAGGCCGGCAGCGCCCAGCAGAGCCCTGGCCTCCTCCTGCGAGATACGCACTTCCAGCGGCGGACCCTGTTCGGTGGGCCAGTCCTGCCAGTCGACCACCAGCACGCGTCCATTCGGCTTGAGCAGGCGGATGATCTCCGCCAGGAACGGCATGGGATCCGGCGGCTCGTGCAGGACAAATATCAGCAGGATGAGATCGGCGATCCCCTCTTCCAACGGTATGGACGTCTCCTCCGATTGCACCACGTCCACATTGCTCAACCCGCGCTCCTCGACCAGGGTGCGGAGCTCGTCGAGCATCACGGGCTCCACGTCGACGGCGAATACATGGCCGTTCGGCCCCACTCGCTTGGCCAGCAGCTCGGTCCAGAAGCCGGGGCCGGCGCCCACGTCCACCACGGTCTCACCCGGCTGCACGTCCGCCTCGTCCAGGATTCGTTCGGGCTGCAACCGTCGCTGTCGATCTTCATCCTTGAGAACATGACGGCGCTCGGGAGGAAAGCGCCAGCCTTCACGCTGCATGCCAGATTGTAGCGGGTGCCCGGCCAGGATTTTGTCACTCCCGCGAATTGGGGTGCGCGGCCCGCAAGCTCGCGAATGATCCGCTTGCCCTGGTAATCGGTCCTCGTGAGTCCTCGTCCGGGCCCTGAGCTACCTGCGGACCCAGGCAGGAGCTTCTCCGGCCGGTACCTCCTTGAAGTCCGGAAGATCCTCGAGCACCTTTTCGGGCCCACCAGGCCGGTAGGTCGCGAGCAGCCGCATGGTCTGCCATCCGGTGTTGACGGTCGAGTGGAAGACAGCGGTCGGCACATAGATCGTGTCACCGGCTTTTACTGCAAACGGTTCGCCATCGTTCAGCGTCTGCAATCCCTCCCCTGAGAGCACGTACAAGATCTCCTCGGACTCCGGATGGTTGTGCCGGGAATGGCCCTTCCCGGGAAGGAGGACGACCTCGCCAAACGTCATACCGGCGCCCTTGTTACGGTCGGGGGAGATAAGCCACTTGATGGCTCCCCAATCGAACGTCTGGATCGGAATACTGTTGGGATCGATTGCTCTCATGTCGGTACTCCTCCGCGCGCGATCTCCTTGAAGCGGCGCATATTGGCCGTCATAGCGATCTCTGTTGGCAAGCGCTCCATGCTCGACGCCCCATAGAAACCGACCACACCGTGCGTGCGCTCGAGCACATACTGCGCGTCTTCCGGCTCGGCGATGGGGCCGCCGTGGCAGAGCACGATGATATCGGGATTGATCTCCCTGGCGGCGTCATGCATTGCCTGGATGCGCTCGACCGATTCATCCAATGTCAGGGCCGCCTTGGCGCCGATGGTCCCGCTCATGGTCAGACCCATGTGGGGGACCAGAATATCGGCTCCGGCGAGGACCATCGCCCGCGCGTCACTCGGATTGAAGACGTAGGGCGAGGTGAGCAGGTCCATCCCGTGGGCGATCTGGATCATCTCGACCTCGAGCTCGTAGCCCATTCCTGTCTCTTCCAGATTCTGCCGGAACATGCCATCGATCAGACCCACCGTCGGGAAGTTCTGCACGCCGGCAAAGCCCGTCTCCTTGATCTGTTTCAGGAAGTGGGGCATAAGGCGGAACGGGTCCGTGCCACAAACACCAGCCAGCACAGGCGTGTGCTTGACGATGGGCAGCACCTCGGCCGCCATCTCGACGACAATGCCATTGGCATCGCCGTACGGCATCAGGCCAGCCAAGGAGCCACGCCCTGCCATTCGGTAGCGGCCGGAGTTGTAGATGACGATGAGGTCGGTACCTCCGGCCTCCGCGCACTTGGCGGAGAGGCCAGTACCGGCGCCCGCGCCGATGATGACCCCGCCGCTTTCGATCGTGGCGCGTAGTCGATCGAGTGCTTGCGCTCTGTTCATGGTCCTTTCCTCTCTGGTCGTTAGGCGCCGACGGCGGCGCCGCTCCGAGCTCGGATCATGCCGTCCAACCAGTCGGCCATGGCATGGGCGAAGCGTTTGTCGTTGATGTCCATGTCGATCTCATGTACTTCGATATCCTCGCGCAGCGTATTCTTGAGATTGTCTATCAGAGCGCGGTCGGCCTCGGGATCGTAGAAGGGGCCTCCTTCCGTAGCGATCATCGAGACACCGCGGAGCGGAATGAACACCGAGACCGGACCTTTGGCCGCGCTCAGCTTTCGGCCGATGATGCGGCCCAGCTCGGAACATTCTTCGGGCGTGGTACGCATCAGTGTCACAGTGGGGTTGTGCTTGTAGAGGTTTCGACCTCGGAACTTCTCGGGCACAGTATCCATCGGACCAAAGTTCACCATGTCGAGCGCACCAAGCGACACTACTTGCGGCACACCCAGCCGCCCCGCGACCTCCAACCGATCTGGACCGGCCGAGATGACGCCGCCGACCAGCTCGTCGGCCAGCTCGGTGGTGGTAATATCCAGGACGCCGGAGATGAATCCTCCGCCGACCAATGCTTCCATCGATTGCCCACCCGTGCCCGTGGCATGAAACACCAGCACCTCGTACCCGCGACCCTCGAGGCGCTCACGGGCGGCGGTCACACAGGGCGTTGTCACACCAAACATTGTGGCTCCGACGAGCGGTTTTGATTCAGACGACGGATGGAAGCTCGCGTTGCCACGTGCCATGCCGGCAATTGCGGTGGCGGCGTTGGTCAGAATGCGTTCCGAGATCAGGTTGATGCCGGCGATATCGACCACCGAATACATCATGGCGATGTCGACGGCCCCGACATAGGGTCGCGTGTCGCCCGAAGCCATGGTCGACACCATCAACTTCGGCACGCCAACCGGCAGGGCACGCATGGCCTGCGTCACAATGGCAGAGCCGCCCGAGCCGCCCAGCCCCAGAATCCCGTCCAGACGGCCGTCTTCCAACAGCTTCGTCACGACATTGGTCGCGCCCCTGGCCATGGTTTCCACCGCGAGCCCGCGGTCACCCTTTGCAATCAGCTCGGACACGTCGGCGCCCGCCGCCTTCGCCACCTCTTCGTGGCTAATGTCGGGCTGGGTCAGAGGTTCGCCACGAACGCCCGCGTCGACCAGGATGACGTCGCAACCTTCGGCACGCACCCGCCGGCGTAAGAAGTCGTATTCGTTGCCCTTGGTGTCGAGGGTGCCCAGTAAGACGACGGTAGCCACGTATGTCCTCCTTTCGTAGCTATGAGCCTTGAGCTGTGAGCCGTGAGCCATGAGCTATGAGCCTTGAGTCCTTGGCCATTAGCCGTCAGCAGTGAAGTCTTCGTAGGGGTAGTTCGCGAAAGACCCCTACCACCGATGAGCCACAACCGGAACCTCGTAACTCGTAACTCACGACGGCAGCACACCCAGAGGGTACCCGGGGATGCCCCTACTACTCATAACTCATAACTCATTACTCACAACTCACTGCTCATAGCTCATGGCTCAAGGCTCATGGCTCAAGGCTCATGGCTCATGGCTCTTTGGGGCTTACACCCAGGTAGCGACGTTGGGTATCCGGATCGCTCAATAGAGCCTCCGATGTGGTCTCAGCGGCAATTCTGCCGCTGACCATAACAATCAAAAGATCGGCGATAGCGGTGGCGACTGCCAGCCTCTGCTCCACGATCAAGATCCCTATGCCCTCGGACGAGAGCCGCTTGAGGGTCTCTATTAGGTGGTCGACCACTACAGGCGCCAGACCCTCCGAGGGCTCGTCCATGATCAGAAGGCGCGGATTGGTCAGCAGAGCTCGCCCAATTGCCAGCATTTGTTGCTCACCACCGGAGAGTGAAGCGGCACCGCTCCTTTTGCGCTCGGCCAGCTGGGGAAAAAGTTCGTACACGCGCGCGACGGTCCACCCCTGACCATGATTTCGCTTCCGCCCGGCCACAAGGCGCAGGTGCTCATCGACCGACAGGGATGGAAAGATCCGGCGCCCCTGTGGCACATAGCCAAGTCCGGCGGACGCGATCCTATATGGTTTGCGGCCGGCAAACTCCCGGCCGGCGAAGCGGATCGAACCGGACACCACCGGAGCGAGTCCCATCAGCGCCTGACAGAGCGTGGTCTTGCCCATGCCATTGCGTCCCAGTACTGCGAGCGGCTCCGAGCCTACCTGTAGCCGGACATCCTGCAAGATGTGCGCAGGCCCGTAGTAGACGTTGAGATCCTCGACTTCCAGCAGGTGTTCAGGCACCACGCTCCCCCAGATATACATCCTGGACGGTCTGGTTGGCCCTGATCTCGTCCGGTGTACCCTCGGCAATGACCCGACCCTCGTGCATGACCATGACGCGTTGCGCGATGGCGAATGCAACGTCCATGTCATGCTCGATGAGCAAGACGGTGATGCTCGGGTGAAGTTTGAGCAGGAGCTGCACCAACGTGCCTCGCTCCGCCGGCGATAGTCCCGCCGCGGGTTCGTCGAGCATCAGCAGTCGCGGATTGCCCGCGAGGGCCATACCGAGCTCGAGCTGCCGTTGCTCGCCGTGAGACAGCTCGCCGACCTTTCGATCGAGTCCCGTCTCCAGACCAACTTGAGTAGCAATCTCCCGACCGCGAGCGAGAAAGCGATCGTCCCGGCGCGGGCGCAGCATACTCATCCGGCGAGGTGACACGCCGCGCAGGGCCAGATAGAGATTGTCGAGGATGCTCAGTCCCGGGAAAAGCAGGGCAGTCTGATACGTCCGTGTCAGCCCGCGGCGAGCTCGCTTGCGGGGCGGCAGGCGTGTCACATCCTCGTCGAGGAAGAGCACGTGCCCAGTCGTCGGCTTGTACTCGCCGGCGATTACGTTGAAGAGCGTGGTCTTGCCGGCACCATTGGGGCCGAGGATGGCCCGGCGCTCGCCGGTGGCCACGGCCAGAGTGACGCTGTTGACGGCGACGAGTCCCCCAAAGCGCCGTCCCACACCCTCCAGACGGAGAGCGGGAACGGCGCCCTGACGCTCTTCTGGCGCTACGGACAACTGGGGTTGTTGCGGCTCAGCGGGCCCCGCTTGAGGAATTGCGCCTCCGGCACGCCGAGCGTCTGATTGACGTTGTGAGTGACCTTGATCAGCTTGTTATAGAGGCTGTTGCCCTGCTTGACCACCTCGGTCAGGTACATGTCGGCGACGGCGTTGCGGTTGTGATCCAGGTAGACCGCTCCGGTGGGGCCGCTGAACCGCAGGTGGGCCAGCGCATTCTGGAATTTTTTCTGGCCACCGCTGAGATCGCCGTGGACCTTCTGCAGGGCGAGGATGGCTGCCCTGGCCTCGTAGTAGTATCCCGTCACGAACAGTCCCGGCAAGGGCAGGTGTCCCGGGATTGTCTTGTAGTACCGGACGAACGCCTGCCAGGCAGGAGACGGGTTATTGTCGGCAGTCGGGCCTGCCGAAGGCACGCCGATCAAGCGCTTCTGTAGCGCTCCCTTGGTGCCGAGCACAGTCTGGTCGACCGTGATGCTGCCGCCCACGATCGGCGCCTTACCACCAAACTGGTCGTACGCTTTCAGGAAGTTGACGGCATCCGAGCCGCCTAGCGCGACGTAGATAGCGTCAACGTTGCTAGGGATCTTGGTGACGACCGAGCTATAGTCGTGCGTCCCAATCGGTACCCAGTTCTTCTGCACCATGTGTCCACCGTTGCGGCAGAACTCAGTCATGAAACCCGCCACCTGGCTGTATGGGAAGGAGTAATCCTCCGCAACCAGGGCCATTCTGTGGTAGTGCTTGGTCTGATAAGCATAGTTTCCTAGGCCTGCCATCCACTGCACGCCGTCGGTGGTGAAGCGGAAGAAGTTCTTGGAGGGACTCCGCAACGTGGTGTCCTCCGCGGCCGAGGTACCGTTGATAAACGTTACGTTCGGGTGTAGCTTGGCGTACGGCTTGACGGCGTAAAGCCCCTCGTCACCGGAGAGCGGACCGATCACAAAGTCGACGCCGTCCTGCTCGACCAGCTTGCGGACCTTATCACGGGCCAGCCCGACAGAGGCATCCGTGCCTTCCTCGATGAGCTTGATCGTCTTGCCCGCGACTTTGTATCCGACCTGCTTGAACGCTATCTGCACTCCGCGGTAGCCATCCTGTCCGGGAACCGCGAAGGGACCTGCCAGGGTGGTGAGCACGCCAATCTTGATCACACCACCCTTGTTCGTGGCGCTGTGGAGCTGTTTGGCCGAGGTTAAATGTGATCCCAGCACACTGGACAGCACCATCACCACCGCGACCAGGACGCTCAGCCGTCCAATCCACCACACCGGACGCTGCGCTCCGCCGATTCGCTTTGTTGTTGACACTCGTTCCTCCTCTCCTGACTAGACGACTATGCATTGATGCCGCGATCCGCTTCCTCCGAGCTCCCGGACGCGGCCGGTGGGCCTGTTTCACGTGGTCGGTCGCGCTGGCTTGAACTCGGCCCGAGGCCGAAGGAGGCCCCGAGCCCCGCAATCGAAGGTCCCAAAGTAACCGTCCGGAACCGGGTAAGGGTCCTGGGTAACCGCAGGATAGTCTCGGGAAGACCCATAAGGCCGTTGGGCGAGAAGAGCACAATCAAGAGGAAGGTCAGCCCAATGACCGTGTTGTAGCGGTCGGTGTACGAGCTTGCGAAGTTGGTCACCAGGGTAAATGCCAGCGCGCCGAGGAAGGCGCCCTCGAAGTAGATCATCCCCCCGATGACGGCGATGATCAAAATATTGATGGTATGGGTCAGATCGATGAAGCCGGGAGAGATGATCTGGTAGTACCACACGTACAGGACTCCGCCCACCCCCGCGATGAAGCCGGCCAGGGTGAACGCCGCTACCCGGTGGCCCTCCACCCAGAATCCGAGCGCACGCATTCGCCGTGGATTGTCACGAATACCTTGAAGCGCCAGTCCGAATGGAGACCGGACCACATACCGCACGCCAAAGTACACCAGCGCCGCCACCACCAAAACCAGGTAGTAGAACGGTCTTGGATATCTGATTGGATCGAATGAGACTCCACCGACTGCCGGAGCTCGCTCACCGCCGATACCGCCATGGCCGTTGAAGATGGTGTAATTTTCCTCGGCGACATTGTAGACGATCATCGCCAGGGCGAGCGTGATCATCAAGAAATAGATTCCCTGACTCCGAACGGAGATCACCGCGAAGAGAAAAGCGAAGGCGGTCGAGACCAGGAGTGCTATGAGCACTGCTGCCCACAGCGGATATGACGAATGCACAGTATAGCCAATCGCCTGGCCAAACACGCGGAAGCCGATCAGGTCGCCGGCCAGTGAGTGACTTACCGTCAGGATGCCGATGGTGTACGCGCCGAGGCCGGCAAGCGCAGTTTGAGCCAGGGACACCATCCCACCGTAGCCTGCCAGGAAGATCAAGCTCAGAGCCTCGATACCAAGGATCATGGATAGAGCTGCGATCGCCGTCATCTGGTAGCCGGACGCGTAGAGCGGGAATGTTATCAGGAACAGAGCGAGCACGCCGGCGACTGCGGCGATCAGGATCCCGCGATGTGAACGCCCGGCTGCGGCGATGGCGACAAGTCGGGCGCTTGCGCTCATGCCGGCCGCCCAAGGATGCCCTGGGGACGAAGCGCCAGGACGATGACCATCATCACAAAAATAATGGCTTCGGCGTTGGTTGGTGCGTAAGCCAATCCGTACTGCTCGACCAGACCAACCAGGAGCGCTCCGATAGCCGCACCACCCAGGCTGCCCATGCCGCCAATGATGACCACGATCAGAGAGGCCAGGAGATATGGCTGGTCGTCGCCGGTTGTGATTGAGGTGGTCGACGCCTGCATCACTCCCGCCAGTCCCGCCAGGGCTGCGCCCAGCGCGAAGAGCAGTGCGAAGACGAGCTGAATGTTGATGCCAAGCGCGGAAACCATGTCACGGTCGTCGATCGCAGCGCGCACGATGATGCCGAGCCGCGTCCGGTTGAGCATGAGCCAGAGCAAGATACCGACGACGGCGGCGAAGCCGAACACGAAAAGCTTGAAGGTTGGGTAGATAACGTCCGGCATATGCAAGCTCGACAGGCCATTCACCACGCCCGACAGCACCGGCAGGGTGGTGGCACCGTTGATCGCGTCGGGCGCCGTGAGCTGGTAGGAGAGGCCGCCATAGTGCGCCAGGAGCAGGTCGGCCGCCACGATGGAGAGGCCGATGGTCACCAGTGCTTGGCGAAGGTCCTGGCCCTGTATCGGCCGCAACAGGATTTGCTGCGTCAGGAGCCCGACCACTGCCATGGCACCGGCCCCCACGACGATGCCCAGCACCCAGCTGCCGGTGGAGTCCCAGGCGGAAAAGCCAAGGTAGCCGCCGAAGAGGTAGAGCGAGCCGTGCGCCAGATTGACGACGCGCATCAGCCCGAAAATGAGCGTAAAGCCGCTGGCGACCAGGAAATACAGCGCACCTGCGGTCAAGCCGTTCAAGGTGTACAGCACGAAGGAGTGAACGTCGTCCGTGGACGGGCCGTGGGACACGACGAGCACGAGCCCGGTCATACGACGATGCTCCGCATCGCCCATCGCGGCTCTCCGGCGAAGCCGGCGCGAGGTCCGCCGGCATTACCGGCGCCAGGTCCGGAAGCAGTGGCTTGCATTTAGTGCTCCCAAGAAGACGACCCAATGAAAGCCCTGAAGGTGGAGGCGGAGGGCCCAGCGTCAGGCACGTTCCGGCAGCCGATACTCGCAAGTTTAGACGGGGATCGGCGGCGTGTCAACACCATCACCCCCCCAGGGTGCGCCGCAGATTGTTGCGGGAGGTGACGAGCGGGCCGGATGGGGCCTAGAGTAGGAGACCATCTCCAGCATGAAAGGCCCATTCCATGACGAACGAGGAGCAAGATCCGGTCAGCCAGGCACA
>Ga0207416_1003491_pt1 | contig 14946 bp, 17 predicted proteins | sample PaiPotPPM11metaG_FD_184107 | JGI IMG/M metagenome (GOLD analysis project Ga0207416, IMG submission 184107) | Iron sulfur acid spring bacterial and archeal communities from Banff, Canada, to study Microbial Dark Matter (Phase II) - Paint Pots PPM... ...
GCAACCGCAGGCCCACGCCGCCCAAGATGCCCACGATCGCGTGGATCAACAAGCCCACCATCACCAACGACACTCAGAAGAAATCCTGATCTCTGGTCTCAAACCGCTTGACAGGCTCCGGTTGGCCGCTGCGTGCGAAGCGGCGAGACACCGCGTGCTGTTCGTGTCCGGCGGCCCGGTGCTACCGGCCCTCCCCGTTCCCTCCGAAGCAATCCTCCCCCCGGAGATGACAATCTCCTGGGCCGAGGAGGAGACGATTCGGCGACATCCCGAGATCATGCCCAAGTTGGCGGAGACGCCGTGGCTCGTCGGCTTGGAACTGTTCGCTGATGTCTCGTGCCAAATGATGATCGAGGCCCTGGCACCCGTGCTGGAGCGCGAGCGTCCAGATCTCGTGGTGTACGAGGAGATGGCTGTCGGCACCCTCGTCGCGGCATCGGCTCGGTCCGTCCCGGCGGTCGCGTTCGCCATCGCTCAGCGATCGTTCTTTACGGACCTTCTCGCTCAGACCATCGTTGACCACCACGGACCGGCGGCAGTGCCGGTCGCCCTTGTGGATCCCATTCCGGCTTCCCTGCAGGGTGGCGACTGCACGGACAACCCCCGCCACCTCCCGATCCGGACAAGCTCATGGAACGACCCGGCCGCCCCCGTCCCACCGTGGCTCATGGAACGGCGGAACCGGCCCCGGCTCTATGTGACGTTGGGGACGGTGTCCCACGGTGCCTACGACGTCCAAAGGGCGGTACTTCGGGCCGCATCTTCTCTCGACATCGAGGTGCTCGCCACAGTCGGACCTGGTGCCGATCCCTCCGTTTTGGGCGTCCAGCCGTTTGGCATCCACATCGAGTCATTCGTCGCTCAAGACCGAGTCCTCGAACTCGTGGACGCAGTTGCACATCATGGTGGTACCGGCACCCTTCTCGGCGCGTCCGCTGCGGGCCTTCCACAGATTCTCCTGCCCCAAGGGGCGGACCAGTTCCAGAACGCCGACATCTTCGCCCGAACCGGGGCTGGGACAGCCCTCCCTCCCGGAGATGTGACCGATGAGGCATTGGTCAGCGCACTTCATCAAGTGCTCTCTGATAGCGAGACACTGCTCGCCGCAAAGGCCCTCCAGACGGAGATCTCGGCCATGCGCGGACCCGAGGAGGTCGTCGGCACCTTGGTCGACATCGTCTAGTGCCGCTCCCCGCAACGTTTGAGGGGTTGCCGGGCAGGTCGCGAAGTGTTCTGCGTCAGGATGTTCGACGCCGGAGGCGAGATAGCCGACAGGGATCAGGTTCGGGAGTTGTCCAAGTACGAGGGCCGACGGCCGCTCGGCATCGTCCGGCGTGGAAACGGTCGATGGTGACGTGGCGGCACGCCCAGATGGTGCTGTCGTCCGCCCAGGCGATGGGTGTGCCGGGAATCGCGAAGGTGGGTTCAGCTCCGAGGACCGGGTGCGCGAGCTGCGGGCCCGGTGGCCCCGAGATCTCAGCCGTAGCCCTCGCTGATCACACCCGCGCCACCCTGACCGCGCTGAGCGCAGTGTGTGGCTCGGTCGGACCGGACTAGCCGGCGCCACCCTCGAGGAGCATGCCGGTCGGGAGCGAGCCGCCGATGACTCCGAAGATCCGGCGGACGACGTCGGGTTGGTCCGCGGCGGCACCATAGAACGCTTCGAGTCGTGGTGTGAGCGGCGCGAGCCGGGCCGTGCTGAGGCTGAGGGCGTACCCGTTCGCGGTGAGAGCGTCTCGGTTGTTCTGGTAGTCAGAAAGCGCACCGTCGAGGGGGCGCTGCCCGACGAGGCCCTGGTTGATGGCTTCGGCCAGCAGTTCGGCCGACGCGAACGCATCTTGACATTCCCACCCATCCCCGTCGACGGGTCTTTGTGGTGGCCGGCGTCGCATGCCAACGCCCAGCCCGGCCCTACTGAAGTCCGGTACAGGTTGGGTAGATCGTCGGTGCCGACGAAACGTTGTTCGCGCCGGCCGGCTGCGACCGCCTCACCCAGGCCCGGGATGAGCTCGAGTGCGGCACGGAACTCGAGTTCGACGTTCTTGCGCACCTGAGCGAACTCTCTGTGCGGCCAGGCGACATAGATGCACGTCAGGTTGTCGTTGGTGGGCCAGACCAGGATCAGCCGGTCGGGGCGAGCGTGAAAGGACGCCTGAAGACCGCTCAGGCCGCTCCAGTAGGAGTAGATGACGCCAGTGCACGCAGGCTGCAGACGATCTACAACGCGTTCGAGGGCAAGCCTGCGATCGTGGCGCGCATCGCGGATATGGCCATCGTCGGTGATGACGAGCCGGTGGCGCTCGTCGACCGTCCCGATGTGCAGGCAGTCCGGCAAGGCACCGACGCCGCCGTCGTGGTCTGGCAGTGGGCCTCGCTGTGCAGCGGGATCTTCGCCCGCTTCCTCCTTGTTCTACCGATCGTGCGGGAAGCTGCGGCCGCGGGTCCTGCCGTGCGGGAGCAGTGGCGGAACAACGCCGTCATCAACCGATATGAGGAGACGAAGATCCTCGTCGCCCACATCGCCACGCTGGTCGAACTGCCCGAGGGGCTCGACATCGAGCGAGCGACCGACCTGCTGTGGACCTACGCCAGCTTCGAGACCGCCGAGGTCCTCATCGTCGAAAGGGGCTGGAGCTCAGACGACTACGAGGCTGGACCGCCCAAGCGATCTGCCGAATTCTCGGCATCAAGGGAGGCAAGGCGCATGACCACGCGATCCCTATTGGTCTGTCGGCTGAATGACTGGGGTAACCCCAACATCCGCGCTTAACCGGTCGTTCCCGAGCGGACTGACTGGCGCCGTGAAGCGTCAGTCCCGAAGGGCTGCCTTCATGGTCGAAGCGACGAAGGCGCTGTAGCGATGCAGCGGCCATCCCCGGCGGAGCACCAGCAGCTCGTAGAGCTGAGGTGAGCTGGCTGTCCACAGAACGTCGGCGACCTCTTGAAGTCCGATCCCTGCCCGCAGGCCGCCGATCTGGATCAGGGCGCGGGCGTTGTCGGTCATGCGTTCGAGGCGGTCGGCGTCCATCTCTCGGTCGAGCGCTGCGAGCTCGGTGTCGGATCCCGCTGCACCTTTCACTAGCAGGGTGATCGGCGCCACTCGGGGAGACACCTCCGAGGTCAGCCGGCTCCACCCATCGATGAGCGCGCCGGCGTCGCCGAGCTCCCGCAGGGCGTCGGAGCGGTCCTCGGCGTGCACGGGTCCCCGCCCGGCCAGCCCGCGCTCCCAGATGGCCCGGACCAGACCCGCCTTCCCACCAAACCCCTTGTAGATGGTCTCGACCGACACGCCCGCCTGGGCCGCGACCGCGGCAATGGTCGTGGCCGTGTAGCCGTCGCGCAGGAACAACTCGGCTGCTGCGCTGACGACGCTTGCTCGGCTTTGGTCGGCCCGCTGACGGCGGAGCTCGGAGCGGTAGGTCCTCCGCTTGACGGTCGTGTCGCCGTGCTCCATAGTCACTACAGTCAACTGTATCGAAAGAAGGCTTGGGATGTCAGACCCGCAGACCGTCATCGACCGTCTGGTCAAGGCGACAAACGCCCAAGACCTCGACGCCATGGTCGGATGCTTCAGCGCCGACTATGTGAACGAGGCACCGGCGCATCCCGTACGGAACTTCAGCGGGAACGAGCAGGTGCGCGTCAACTGGCAGCAAATCTTTGCTTTCGTGCCCGACATCGAAGTGGAGACGCTGACGACCACGGTCGATGGGGACACTGTCTGGTCGGAATGGTCGATGCGCGGGACCCGCCGGGACGGCCAAGCCCATGAGATGGCGGGGGTGATCCTCTTCGACGTCGAAGCCGACCTCATCACCCGGGCCCGGTTCTACCTCGAGCCGGTGGAACGAGCGAGCGGTGACGTCAACGACGCCATCCGTCGCACCGTCGTCCCCGGGTCGAGCGAGTCTGGGGGTCCCCGATGACCGACGGCGCCGCGCCGGTCCTGGTGGCCGGTGGCACCGGCCGCCTGGGCACCGTGGTCGTCGAGCGGCTGGTGGCTCGCGGCCGCCACGTGCGGGTGCTCACCCGACATCCCGAGCGCGCCGCCCACCTGCCGGCGACGGTCGATGTGATCCAAGGTGACGTCCGTCGCGAGGGGGACGTGGAACGCGCGACTTCCGGAGCGGGGGTCGTCGTGAGCGCGGTGCACGGGTTCGCCGGTCCGGGCAAGGTCAGTCCGGACTCTATTGACCGACTGGGCAATGCGAACCTGATCGCCGCGGCCGAACGCGCCGGCTCGGGAGTGATCTTGTTGTCGGTGGTCGGGGCCAGCGCGAACCATTCCATGGAGCTGTTCCGCGCCAAGCACGCCGCCGAACAGCGGCTCATTGGTTCGACTGTCCCCTGGACGATCGTCGGCGCGACGGCCTTCCTCGAGCTGTGGGCGACCATCATGGGCGACTCCCTGCGCAAGAGTGGCAAGGCTTTGGTTTTCGGGCGCGGGAGGAACCCGATCAACTTCGTCGCCGTCGATGACGTCGCCGTCTACGTCGACCTAGCCGTTAGCGACCCCGCGCTCCGAGGCCATCGCATCGACGTTGGCGGTCCCGAGAACGTGACGTTCGACGACTTCGCCCATCGCGTGGCCCGTGCGCTCGACCGGCCAGCGCAGATCCGCCACATCCCTAGACCGGCACTGCGGGCAATGACAGCCTTGGCCCGGCCGGTCTCGGCGGCCGCCTCCCGCCAGGCGAGCGCCGCCCTCGTCATGGACACCACGGACATGACGTTCGACAGCTCCGAACTGCGCCGCCTGTTCCCCGACCAGCCCTGGACGTCGATCGAGAACGCGCTCCAGCGATGGGCGTCATCCACGCGGTCAACCGTTCCGGGCTGAGCGACAGCACAAGGAAAACAGGTTGAAAGGCCCCCGCCGGTCACGCACGGGACCGAGACGACCGGCTCGAACCCCGACAAAGCATCCATTTCGCCGGAATGCTTGCGCTGAGCGCCTGGCCGCTGGTGGTCCTTTACGTCGGCGTCGCCATTTGAGCCGAGTGTTCCTCGCCGAGGGGGTGTGGGCGCGGGACAAGGTCGCGGCCGTAGCGGCAACGAGCGACCTCGGAGTCGCGACCTCGGGGCGCTACGAGCGCGGCGACCACATCATCGATCCGAGCACCGGCCGGCCTTCGACCGGCCTGATGTCCATGACCGTCATCGGTCCCGACCTCGCACTGGCCGACGGCTACGCAACCGTCGCACTCGTACTCGGAGTCGAGGGGGCCCGGTGGCGCAGCGACTGCGACGGAATCGCAGCGATCGTGATCGATGATGACCGCCGGGTGACCTTGTCAACGACTTCGATCGTTACCGGAGCCCGTAGTCCTGGTGGCCAGGCGGTTTGGGTGGACAGCGGTTGCCAGCGCCCTGGCGATACGGCACGTTTAACGTTGCGCTGAGAGCCGTCCCTGGCTCATTTGCGGAGCTCCCGTGGAGTCGGCCGACAGCGACGCTAGATCGGGGTATTGGGATCGCCCTCAGGCCGCTCGGGATCACCGAATCTAGGGCGGTCGCTAGCGCTCGTCATGAGAGCCCGGCGGGGACCGCTAGAAACGCCTGGAACCGACGCGTTCCGATTCAGCTGGGGGTCTCTAGACGACGGCGACGGCGTCAACTTCGACCAAGAGATCGGGCAGCCACAGCGACGCTACGCCGACCAGCGTGTTGGCAGTAAGTGGGTAGGGCTCGCCGAAGACTTCCTTGGCGGCGGCCATCAGCCCTTCGAGTGCGTCCCAGCTGTAGTCGACCACGTAGACGTTGAACTTGGCGACATCGGCAAGGGTCGCGCCTGCCGCTTCGAGCGCCGTTCGGAGGTTACGAAAGGCAAGCCGACTCTGATCGAGGTGAGTGGTGCCGACCACCTTGCCCTCCAAGTCAACCGCTGTCTGACCGGATACGTGAATGATGCGCGTACCGGTAGCGATCGAGACGTTCACAATCTCGGGAATCTTCAGCAATTCTGGCGGGTCAATGCGGTCTGTGATCAAGACGCCTCCTCGCGGCTGTATAGCGCCGCTGATACACAGTGCCCGTTCCGGCGCAGATCTGCACCATCCGGGTCTGCCGGGCATGATCGGGCGTGGCCGTCTTCCGGGCCGTTCTCCTCTCGGACGGGTCCGCGGCGGGGGCCGCACCGGCGTCGAGCGGTTTGACGGGGCACCACGGTGGACAACATCGCATCATGGCCCTTGCTCCGCTTGGCCCGGGCGCGGACACCCTCCCCGGCACGTTGCCCGAGCCAGGCCACGAGCCTGAGAAGCGGTTCGGGGTTCGGCTGACGTTGTGTGCCGTTGCCCTCGTGTTGGTTGCCGGCCCACTTGGATTTCTGGTCGCTCAGGTCACCGGCAAGGGACGCCTCGTCCGCTCCGACGCGACGATCGCAACCCGTCTCCACAGGTGGGCCGCTTCGGGCGCCGGGCGCATCGGTCCGATGAAGGCACTTACGTTCTTTGGTTCCGGGCCCTGGCTGGCCGTTGTCGTGGGTGTCGGTGGGATCGTCCTGTTCGTCCGTCGACGCCCGCGACTTGGCGTGTTCCTGGTTGCTAGTGGGGCGGGAGGCGGCATCCTCGACGAGATCATCAAGGTGTGGGTGGGGCGGCCTCGCCCGGTTTTCACCCACCCGATCGTCGTTGAGTCCGGTAAAAGCTTCCCCTCAGGTCATGCGACGTCCTCGACCGTTGTGTACGGGGCCCTGGCGTTGATCGTCGTGCCGCTGTTTGGGAGGCGGGCGCGGCTCGTTCCCGTCGTAGTCGCCGTCGCGCTGGTCCTAGGGATCGGCTTCTCACGGCTTGCGTTGGGGGCCCACTACCTGACCGATGTGGTTGGTGGGTTCGTGCTCGGCTTGGCGTGGTTGAGTCTGTCGACCGCTGCTTTCACCGCGTGGCGTAGGGAACGGACCGGTCTCCCCACGGATATCACCGGCGGCTTGGAGCCTTCCGTGGCGTCTCGAGGTCGACCTGAGATCGACTGACGGTCCCGTCGAAGATGATCCCGTCTGGGTAGTCTGATCGCTGGCGATGGGGCTCGCCGTATAACCGCCGCAAGGCTGATAGCTCCTACCTGACGTTTGTAGTGCCACGTCGGTAGGACGCGCCTCGCTGAGCCGGGTCGGGGGTGTCGGGCGGGGCGGTGCTGATCACCGGCGGAGGACTTCTGTGCCGATGAGAAGGCTGCGCAAGAGAGCGGTACAGCGTGATGTGCCCCCACCACCTGCTGCCGGAAGCGTGTCGGACGGTGCGGAGCGGCCCGGGTACATGGTTTGCCCCCCGTGTCGGTCGTGGTCGCGGGCGCCGGTGTGCGACTGGTGCGATTTCGACGCCACCGACATGGCGGCCCCCGTCAACCCCAACCCTGATGGTTTGGATGCAGCAACCGTAGGGAGTCGCCGACGTCACATCTACACCGCCGCCCGACATCTCATCAGGTTCGATGTCGGCGAACAGGCCCGCCTTCTGGTCTATTTGGGGCGGTGGATCATGCTCGGCGCGGTGGCCGGCGTCTTGGCCGGAGGCGCATCCGCCGGCTTTTTGCTGTCGTTGGAATGGGCAACCAGAACCCGCGAGGCCCACCCGTGGCTGTTGTTCCTCCTCCCCCTCGCCGGATTCGGCGTCGGTCTCGGCTACCGCTACGGCGGCGGAATGTCCGGACAGGGCAACAACTTGATCATCGACGAGATCCACGAACCTCGTGCCTGGGTCCCGAAGCGCATGGCCCCGCTCGTTTACCTCGGCACCGTCCTCACCCACCTTTTTGGCGGGTCCGCCGGGCGCGAGGGCACCGCCATCCAGATGTCGGGAAGTCTCACCGACATCTTCAACCGGGTCGTCCGCCTCCGCCCCGAAGACCGGCGTCTGCTGCTCATCGCAGCTATCGCCGGAGGGTTCGGCGCAGTCTTCGGTGTCCCCGTCGCCGGGTGCGTCTTCGCCCTCGAGGTCCAATCTGTGGGACGGATGCGTTACGACGCCCTCATCCCCGCGTTGACAGCAGGCGTCGTTGGCGACCTCGTCGTGAGCGGATTGGGCGTCCATCACACCCCCACCCCCCATTTCGCCGCGATTGCCGTCACCGGAGCCCTTCTCGCCAAAGTTGGGCTCGCAGGCCTGGCATTCGGGCTGACATCGCTGCTGTTCAGCGAACTCACTCACGGCATCAAACGGGTCTCGGCTGCACTGATCCGCTGGTCGCCGGCCCGGCCGCTCATCGGCGGGTTCCTGGTGATCGCACTCACCTACACGTTCGGCTCGCGCGACTACCTCGGCTTATCGATCCCCCTGATCAGCCGGTCCCTCGCAGGAGGCGCCGGAGTCATCGGACTGGCCTTCGCGCTGAAGCTGCTGTTCACCTCGGTCACGCTCGGCACCGGGTTTCAAGGCGGAGAGGTCACCCCACTGTTCGTCATCGGCGCCACCCTCGGCGCGACCCTCGGCCATCTCCTCGGCGTCCCAGTCCCGTTGATGGCCGCGCTCGGGTTCGTCGCAGTGTTCGCCGGAGCCACGAACACACCCCTCGCGTGCACGATCATGGGCGTCGAATTGTTCGGAGCGGCCCCGATCGTCCTGCTCGCTGTGGCCTGCGTGGTCTCCTACGTGTTCAGTTCCCACCGGGGTATCTACGGCGCCCAACGAATCGACACAGCGAAGGGTTCCGACCCCCTCGGCGCGGGCGATGGTCGCCCTCTCACCCTCGCCGCCCTAGCCCACGACTGGTTTGCGTCTGACTTCGACGCGGAGGATCAACCCGGAAATGACCCAAGGCTGGCACGCTCCTCGGCTGACCTGAGAGGAGCAGTCAGTGCCGGAGTCGAGTGGGCGCAGGGCGCCGAAGAAGTTGTCGCCGGAGACGAAGTGGGAGATCTTCTTGCAGGTGACCACCGGCGAGATCACCCAGGCCGACGCGGCCCGCAAGTGGCAGGTGGACGTGTCGACGATCATCGGGATCCGCCGGACGGTGAAGGACGCGGCGCTGGCCGCGCTGGCCCGTGTCCCGGGGCGGCCGGCCAAAGAGCGCGACTGGCAGCTCGAGGCCGCCCGGTTCGAGATCGGCCAGCTGACCGAGGCGGTCAAGGCGCAGGCGATCGAGTTGGCCATTGTCCGGGGAAAAGCCGGCTGGGGCTGATCGGGCCGCTCCCGGCGCGGGTCCCCGCCGAGGTCAAGGAGCTGGTCCTCAAGACCGTCGACGAGGCGGTCGCCGCCGGGTTCCCCCACACGTGGGCGTGCTCGTTGTGGCGGGTCTCCGACGACCGCGTGCACCGCTGGCGTGCCCGTCACCGCCAGCATGGGACGCTCGTGGACCGGGCGCCTGGCGGCAACCCGGTGCATGGGGTGCTGCCCGCCGAGGTGGAGGCGATCCTGGCCGTCGCCGAGACGTGGGGAACGGTTGACCGCTCCCACCGCAAGCTCGCCCATCGCGGCTCCTACGAGGGCCTGGTGTGGGTGGCCCCTTCGACGTTCCGCCGTGTTCTTGCTGCTCACGGCCTCGTCCTGCCCGAGACGCCGTCCCGGTCGACGTCGACCAAACGCCCGTGGCCCGACTGGCTGGTGTGGGCGCCGAACCGCATCTGGATCTGGGACGTGACGCACTTCACCCGGGCCCGGCGGGCCGTGTTCGCGATCGTCGACATGGTCAGCCGCCGGTGGATCGACACGCTCGTCTCCGTCGAGGAGACCGCCACCCAGGTCGTGGTCATCTTCGAACGGGCGCTCGAAGCCGAAGGCCTGCTGGAGCTGTTGACCGACGACCGGCTCGACCTGGCCGTCGACGATCCCCGCCGGCCGATCCTGCTCGCCGTCTCCGACAACGGGCCGCAGATGACCTCGCATGACACGCGGGCGTTCATGACGCTGCTCGCCATCGCCCAGCACCACGGCCGTCCCCACACCCCGACCGACCAAGCCTGGATCGAGAGCTTCTTCGGCCACATCAAAGGCGAGTGGCCGCAGCTGGAGGACATCGCCGATCCCGCTGTGCTGGAGGCGGAGCTCGCCCGTGTGCGGATCGAGTACAACACGGTCAGGCTTCACGAGTCGATCGGGTACGTCACACCCGACGACGAACACTACGGACGAGGAGAAGCGATCCGCGAGGCCCGCCGGCAAGGCCTCGAACGAGCCCGCCAACAACGGCTCGAACATCACCGCCGGACCACCAACAACCACCCCGAGGAGACCCCATGAGTTGGGTCATTTCCAACCCGATCTCCGCGGCAAAGTCAGACACACCTCACGACCGCCGCCTCTGGCTGCCAACCCGCAACCCCCGAGTAGACGGGCATGCAGCCAAGCCCGACTCCGACGACCCGATGACCACCGTCCAAGCCGATGGTTGAGAGCCCCGCCGCCAGCCGGGCCATCGACCCCCCAGCGTTCGCGGCCTCGCAACCGCCGGAGCCTTGGGCGGTGGGAGCGCATTCCTCGCCTATATCCTGGGTCGCGGCGCCGTCGTCGGGATGGTCACCGTCTTTGCCATCCTCGGTATCGGTGTACGCGTCCTAGCCCACCGCTACCGCCGCCGCTCAGCCCACGTTGCGCTCAGGTGCGGATGAGGCGTTGCACGCCTTCGATCTCGAAGTGCTCCTGATCAGGCACCCCGAACATCGCCGAGGCGGGTCCCGAAGGGTCCCTGACGCGCCGGACACGCTCGGAGCGCATACTCACCGAGGTCCCGCACCCGTCGGGGCCGGAGGGCAGTTATCCGTGTCCTATAGGGGCTGGCCCAGGAACGGATCGTGGAGCATGTTGGCGCATGAACCGCACGCGGCGGCTGGGGTCGGCGTCGCATGCCGACATCGTTCGCAGTAGATGGTTCGTCGCCCGATCGTGTGGGCGGTCCAGACGCCGGCGAATTGGCTGTACTCGAAGGGTTGCTGCCGCTGGCGGGCGGCCATGGCCCGATGCGCTTCTCCTTTGACGAAACCGAGCACGTCATCCACGCTGCGCCACATGCCGAGGGCGTAGCCGTGGGGTCCGTCGCTGAACGTGAGCCAGCGAAGGAAGCCTTCCTCGTTGCGGAAATTCTCTTTGATGGTGGTGAAGTGCTCATAACCCTGTTGGGCACTGGCATCGCCAGCGAAGGTCGTGTGCAGCAGGGTGACCGCACCCGCAGTCTCGGGACCACACGAGCGCGGTCCGTCTAGGGCGCTGACGACGCCTGGGGTGAGGCGGGTCCCTGGGACGCTTTGGAGCAGGGTTCTCGATGTTTCGTTTGGGGGGAACACTCCGATGGTGGCCACGGTCAACCTCCTGTGGACTCGACGACATCGTTACCATGCGGCTGGCGTTCGTCGATCCCCGAAACAGGGGGGTCTCCGGCCTCGACAACGGCTCTAGCATCGAAGGTGTGGGGGTTGTGCGTGTACCCGATGCGATCGCTCGATTCTGTTCGACGACCAGTACCTCGGTAGGGCTTCGCGTGGGCGTGCTCGAGCGCCTCCCCGCCGTGATCGGCTTTGATGGAGCCTTCTTCGCCACCACCGACCCGGCGACGTTGCTGTATACCAGCGCGGTCCGGCACCACATGCCGGCTGAGGCAAGTGCTGCGTTCATCCGCACCGAGTTCGGCGCCGACGACGTAAACCAGTTACGTGTGCTGGCCCGAGCTAAGGATCCTGTCGGCTGGTTGGACGCCGCCACCCACGAGGATCGCAACGCTTCGCTCCGATACCGAGAGGCGATGCGACCCTTTGGGCTCGGCGACGAACTACGCATCGCTCTGCGCCTCGACGGGTACTGCTGGGGTTTGCTCTGCCTGCACCGTGAACAGTCCGGCATCGGCTTCGCTCAGAGCGACGCAGACATGCTGGGTGCGCTGGCCCCGTACCTCGCAGCAGGGCTGCGCCGGTCGGTGATCACCGACGCCGCGGCGGTGGACTGGACCGAGGATGGGCCCGGCGTTGCGATGGTCAATTCGGACCGGACACTTGAAGCTGTGACTCCGGCCGCAGCTCGATGGCTTGACGAGCTTGCCGCTCTCGACCGGCCGACAGTCAGTGGACTCCCCACCGTGGTCCGAGCAGTTGTCGAACGACTTGAGATTGGCGTCCCTCGATCAGCGCAAAGCCTCATCCCACGGGCGAGGGTGCAGACTCCGGCGGGACGTTGGCTTGTAGTGCACGCATCTCATCTGGAGAACGATGAGGGACGGGTCGCCATCGTCATCGAGCCAGCAACACCCGCAGCCCTCAGCCCGCTCGTGATAGCTGCGTACGGGATGACCACCCGTGAGGCAGAGGTCGCCCAGCGTCTCCTAGCTGGGCTGGCCCGCAAATCGATCGCAGTCCAGCTTACGATCTCAATTCACACGGTGAACGATCACGTCAAGGCAATCTTCGACAAGTCGGGCGTCTCGTCTGCAGGGCAGTTGCGAGCCCGCCTCTTGAGCGATGCCTCCGGCGGGGCACGCCCCGCCCTCTCGTCGCCGAACAATCCATAACTGGGCGATTCTGGTCAGTCAGCCCCCAGGGAACCGAAGTGCTGACGTACCGGATCGGGTCACGTGCCGCTTGGAACCGTCGATCCCTTTCGAAAGTGGGCTCGTGAGGGGCCGCCACAGGTGAGGCCATAGCGAACGCGACAGACGTCCGACAGGCGTTGGACCCGAGCACACCGAACGCAGCTCGGAGCTACTTCACGGTTGGCGTGCCTCGCTGGCGGACTTCAGCAGCCGCCTTGATCGCGGCGAGGGTGCGTTCGATGCCGTCTTCGAGTTGACGCTGGCGGTCACGGATGAAGAGCCGCTCGACGAGATCGAAAACGGCAGGCGTGTAGAGAGCCTCGAAGGATTCGGTCATCCGGGTTCCGCCGTCGATCGCGTCGAAGCGATAAGTCCACCGCGTCGCCGGCCTGTTCCGGCGCAACGTGGCGAAAGCGAACTCTTGTCCGCGATCCGCGACGAGCACCTCGGCGATGGTGGACCATCGGGCCGTGCCCCGCCGGTTACGACCTCTGAAGCGCGCGCCCCGGCCACGCTCATCGGTCAGCCACACGCAGGAGACGCACTCCGGGCTCCACTCACCCATGCGCGTCACGTCGGCAACGAGGTCGTAGATGGCCGTGGGTTCTGCGGCGATGTCGATGGTTGCCTGGGCGCGCGTCGGCAAACTCATCGGCTGATGGCCTCGAGCATCGCGGTCGAGTCGATGAAGAACTGTGCCCTGACCACGAGACTGTCACGGACGGTCCAGACGTGGCACTCCGGGATGTCGAACGACGCCCCGTTGGATCGCACCGTCCCGGCAGTGCGGCCGACCTGGACGACATCTTCGCCGGCTGCGAAGAGCTGCTCGCGGGTCACGACCGAGTCGGATGCACCCATGAGCTTCATGACGAAGCTCGCCGCACCATCGGGGCCCTGGTACTGACCGCCCCACGGCAGCAGGGGGTCTTGGGTCACGACGATGTCCGGCGAGCAGAGCGCGAGCAGCGCGTCGAGGTCCCGGTCGGCGAAGGCCGCGTAGACCTTCTCGATCACCCGTAGCGGCTCGTCCATTTCCAACTCCTTCGGTAGCCGAAACTTCTGTAGCCGAAGTATCCTGATTGGTGATGGCCACGTCAAGCCCGCAACTCCCGACCGATCGCCAGGCCGTCGGCCAGATCATGGGCCGACTCCTGCATCAGTTCCGCCTCGAGCTCTTCGGCGACCCACGACGAGGCGACGAGTTCCCCGACATTCGCTTCCCGCACCTACAGGTCTGGGGCAACGTCGGCATCGACGGCGTCCGACTCACCACCCTCTCTGAACGCGCCAACCTCAGTCTGGCCGCCTGCTCGGAGCTCGTGAACGAGCTCCAAGCCGCCGGCTACCTCAAGCGAAAGGCCGACCCCAGCGACGGCCGGGCCAAGCTCATCTTCCCGACCGCCAAGGGTCGACGGCTCCTCCACGAAGCCGGACGTAGAGTCGCTCAGATCGAGAACCACTGGCGGGCAAGCTGCCCACCGGGCGCCTTCGACCAAGCCTGTCGAACCTTCGACGACCTCCTCAACACTCTCGGCCCGAGGGCCTAAAGACGGGGCACCCGACGAGCTTGTAGGCGTCCCTGGTAAGGCCGCTGTAGCCGGCGACGAAACCGCTGAGCGCCAGCTGCGCGTCAACGAACACGGCGTCGAGGGGACGACCGAAGTCGATACGTTATGGCGCGGTGCGGTCGTGGTGGTGGCACCGGTCGCCTCGGCCCGATTCCCGTGCTCGCGACCGTTACAAGGGCGGGATCGAAGAAGCAAAAGTGTGGCGTCGCAGCGCAGCCCACCAACACGATGCCCTGAAGATCCTCGAAGAGGATCGTGTTCACGACATCCGCGACGTAACCACCACTCGGGCGGTCTGGCCCTGTTCAACAAGCCCGCACCCTGTAGCGGGTACACCTTGGCGCGGACGGTGGCGTGCTGACGTATGGCAGCGCCCACTATGCCGGCTCGGCTCCCGGCTCCAAGCAGGCGCCCAGCGCTCCGGTAGTCGGCCTCATGGCCACCCGAGATGGTGGCGGCTACTACCTCGCCGGCGCTGACGGCAACGTCTACAACTTCGGTGACGGGATGCCGTTGGGATCACCGCGCGCCTCGGGTCTCACCCTGGCCTCCCCGATCGTTGGAATGTCGGGAACCCATCCCAGCGGCGGCCACGGTGGTGGACCATCGGCCAACGGGGTCGGCTACGTACTGGCTTCGGCTGACGGCGGTGTCTTCAACTACGGCGACGCCAGCTACTTCGGCTCGATGGGGGGAAGAAGCTCGCTGCGCCCATCGTTGGCATCGCCATCACGCCGGGCAGCCAGGGCGACTGGCTCGTCGCCAAAGACGGAGGGGTCTTCGCCTTCGGTGACGCGGGCTTCTTCGGGTCGATGGGAGGCAAGCACCTGAATGCGCCGATCGTCGGCATCGGTGCCGATCCCACCCGGGGGGCTACTTCCTCGTCGCTTCCGACGGAGGCGTGTTCAGCTTCGGCGATGCCCAC
>Ga0207416_1003492_pt1 | contig 14942 bp, 17 predicted proteins | sample PaiPotPPM11metaG_FD_184107 | JGI IMG/M metagenome (GOLD analysis project Ga0207416, IMG submission 184107) | Iron sulfur acid spring bacterial and archeal communities from Banff, Canada, to study Microbial Dark Matter (Phase II) - Paint Pots PPM... ...
AAAAAAGCTCCTACCAGGTGGTGGTAGAAGCTATCAGCCCTCGGGCGTCAGGCGAGCTTCATCGCCTGTGGCAATTATACGGCCGGGCATGCTTGCCGATGCTATCCTGACCGTGGGGTCGGGAGTGCTCCGCCCGGCGATGGGTCTCGCCTAATGCTTCGGCTGATGGACCCTACCAGATCCTCCCGGAGGTGCCGGTTCACTGGCTTATGGAGCAGTCACTCGCACGTCCTAGCGAACCTGGCGTGAGCTGGCGCACCTATGAAGCCGTCAAACGCCAGCTGGTGGGCATCGCGGTAGAGCTATCCTCGCTGGCTGAGGAGTACGGCCAGACCGTGAAGCATGCGCTGGCAGATGCCCAGCGCAGGCTCGAGGAGGACGTCTTCAACCTGGTCGTCCTCGGCCAGTTCAAGCGAGGCAAGAGCACGCTGGTCAATGCGCTTCTCGGTGAGGAGGTGTTGCCAACCGCCGTCATTCCCCTGACCTCGCTCGTCACGATCGCTGATCACGCTGACGACCCTCACGCACTCGTGCTCTATCTCGACGGCAGGCAAGAGCAGATTCCGCTTCATCAGGTAGCTGACTATGTCACGGAGCGCGCCAATCCCGCCAACCGAAAACGTGTCCAGGAAGTCCGTGTGTTTCACCCGGCCAAATTCCTCGAGCAAGCGCGTCTCATCGATACACCGGGCGTTGGGTCCGTCTATCTCCATAACACTCGCGTCGCGTACGACTTCCTTCCCCACGCTGACGCCGCCATCTTCGTCGTCACCGCTGACCCGCCGATCAGCGAGGAAGAACTGAGCTTCCTCCGGGCGGTGCGTGAGCATGTGGGCAAGGTCTTTTTCGTCCAGAACAAAATTGACATTCTTACTCCGGACGAACTTCAGGAATCCCTGCAGTTCACGTCACACGTCATCGAGCAAGCATTGGCCTCGGGTTCGCCAATCACGGTGTATCCGCTGTCCGCGCGCAAGGCGCTTCAGGCGAAGAGGGAGCGCAATCCGCAGCTCCTCGAGGAGGCCGGCTGGAGCCGACTGGAGGGTGATCTCGAGGACTTTCTGGTCCGAGAGAAGGGTTACATCCTGGTTCGGGCGATGATTGCACGCCTGCACAGGCTGGCCTATGAACTCCGGATGGCACTCAGCCTCGAGCTCCGGGCTCATGAGCTGCCGCAAGTGCGATTGGACGAGAGCAGGCGACTATTTAACGAGCGGCTCGAGACGATCGATGCCGAACGGCGCGACCTCGTCGCCGCCATGGAGACCGAGCGCAAGCGGCTTGTTCGCGATGTCGTCGATGCCGCCCTCGAACACGGCGACCAAAGAATCGAGGGGCTACGCCGGCAAGTCGATCAGCGGATGAAAGCAGGAGCCGACCTCGGGGCAATTGAAAGCTCCATTGCCGATGGCCTGGCGCAGCTCTTCGTCCAATGGATGCAGGAACTCGAGCGCAGCCTGCAAGACGAGCTCGAGCACGGGTACGGGCGATTCCGTGACCGAGCGACGGCATTAGTCGACGCCATCCTTAGAGCGGCAGCCGAACTGTTCGACCTTCCAATCCCGCAGTTACCCGAGCTTCCCGGCCTCCAGGTTGAATCACGGTTTCGACTTCGAATACACGAGGAACCGGTGTTACTTCAAGCCGTGACCCAAGCCGGGGTGCGTATCATGCCCGGTAGTCTAGGCCGGCGGCTTCGGGAGAAGGAGGCGCAGCAACGTCTCCATGAGCTCTTCGATCGTCATTGTGGACAAATGCGCTATGACCTCGTACAGCGATTGCAGGCGACCGAGCTGGGGTTCCGCCGACAACTCCTGGAGAGCCTTGACGCGGCGACCCACGTCACCAAGGGAGCCATCGAACGGGCAGCGGCGGATCGTGATCTGAAGGCTGACGCTGCTGACACGCGTCGACAAGAAATTCGCGGGCGTCTCGAGCGACTGGAAGGCGTCGAACAGACGCTCGGGCGACTCGGCGACCAGCTCAGGAAGCCCGGACCAACGACCTCGCTCTAAGAGGACGTCCCTTTTGAGGGCGATCGCTTCTTCTGCGGGGGGAGTTCCCTTGATCGAGGGGCGCGAAGGCGGTCGATGTCCAGGCCGCTGATGCTCGCGACCCCTCGTAGCCAGGCATTGCCTTCGCCCTGGTCGGCTTCATGCATGAACCGGTAGTCCTGCTTCCTGATCAGTTCGTCGAGCTGACGGACGAGCCGTGCCAGGCACTGGGCCTGAAGGCTGGGGAGTTCGGTTTGAACCGCGCCCTGGCTGAGAGCATCATCGAAGTGTCGATGGCACAGCCCATCTGACGCTTCAAAACGTCGGCGTAGATCCGGATCCTCGAGGTGTATCAAGAGTTCCGAGAGGGTGTCGCGAGCCGTCTCGTCTCGGGTGTCACATAGCATGCAAGGTCTTCTCGGCATGGCCTTCTTGGACTGGCGAGAACGACGGGCCGAACCGGCTTCTACGGTGAACCGTTGAACCAGGGCGCGGTGCAGCATCGACGTGCCCAGGATGTCATTGCGCCTGGCCAGCTGCCAGGCGTGGGTCCAGCAGAAGCCGAAGCTCTGATCGAGCTGCTTTCGAATGCCCGAGTCCGTGATACTTTCGTAGAGGAGGCTCGTGATGGCCTGCTCAACGGCATCTTCCGCACGGCGGCAGACCGGACAGGCTGGCGCTTCCAACGCCTCGACCAGCTCAAAATAGCCGGTGTGCTTCGTCGGGACCTGTTTCGGGATGGCGGGCCTCCTACCTGCTGTCGTTTGACATTAACGCGGCACGGGCCGCCTCCCGGACGATCGCGGAAGCCTCGTGCGCCGCTTTTCGTGCGGCTACGATCCCAGCCGGGTCGCCGATCTTAACTAGCGCCCGTGCCGCCTCAGCTCCGAGATATGGGTCTTCCCGCTGCGTCATGGCCTCGATGAGGCTGGCGACCGCGATCGTCGACCGTCGTTCCCCAAGAATGGTTGCCGCAATCAAGCGACGGTCGTGGAGAGGATGCTTCAAGGCACGGATCAGCGATTGCTCGTAGCCCTCACGGTCCGGGGACAGCTCCGCACCGCACCGCGGACAGTGCGACGTTCCTGGCGGGAGCGCGGCCCAGCAGGTCTGGCAGAACCAGGTGGCCTGACCGTCCATCAAGGACGCAACTTTCTCAGCCAATCGGCCATTTGCCTTGCAATGCGCCGAGGAGCGACCGATCGCGGTCGTGCGTCAGTAGATGGAGCGCCTCCTCGAGGGGAAGCCATCGGAGTTCATCGACCTCTGCATTTGGCGGCAAACTCGCCACTGAGACTTCCATCGTCCAATACCGGGCCGTCTTCTGACGGCCGCGCTGATTGACATAGAAGGTGGATCCGGCCTCGTCGCCAAGCCGCACCTGGAATCCAGTTTCTTCTTCAACCTCTCGGAGGGCGGCTTGCTGTGGCTCCTCCCCAACTTCCACCTTCCCCTTTGGAAACGTCCAATCGTCGTACGACGGGCGATGGATCAGGGCGACCTCTCGGCTGCCCTGGCCTGTAAGGCGGAACGGGATGCCTCCGGCGGAGCGGATGACCTTCACGGGATTGGCTGATGTCTTCACGCCACTCCTTTCCCGACTCATGGCAGGCGGGCGATGCTGGCTCGATCTTGGGGCAGGCGACGGGCTGAGCCACGAAGACTTCTAGCATGGGCCAATCCTCGCGGTCGGGTTGCATCAAAAAAGCTCAAAAAAGCCCCTGCACCTCCTCATGGAGTCAGGGGCCATCAGCTTCGGGAGAGCGCTTCAGGCGCAGCGCCTAGGCGGGACCCATCGCCTTTGCGGAGTCTAGCAAAAGGCTGGTCGGTTACCGGTTCGTGTCAATGGCCATCTCAAAGTCCCCAGTTTTGGCCAACTGAAAGTCCCCACCCGGTGAGGCTCCTCAGCCCTGTCTCTTAGGTGGTCCACCTCCTCTCGTCTTGGCTTCCTTCATGCGAAACGACTCGCCCTCGGTGACGACGACGACCGCGTGATGCAGGATGCGATCGATCATCGAAACCGCCGTGGTTTCGTCCGGCAGGAAACGGCCCCATTGGTCGAAGGGCCAGTGGCTGGCGATGCCGAGACTGCGACGCTCGTAGGCCGCCGCGATGAACCGGAAGAAGAGCTGGCTGCCGGTCGCGTCGAGCGGCGCAAAGCCCAGCTCGTCGAGGATGACGAGGTCGACGCGGAGCACGGTGTCGATCACCCGACCCACCGAGTTGTCGGCCAACCCGCGATAGAGCGTCTCGACCAGGTCCGCCGCGGTGAAGTAGCGGACGCGGAGCCCCGACTCCACGGCGGCGTGGCCGACCCCAATTAGAAGATGCGACTTGCCGGTGCCGGCGGGACCGACGAGACAGAGGTTCTCCTTGGCTCGGATCCACTCGAGCGTGGCGAGGTAGTTGTAGGTCGGCTGCGGCACTGACGAGGCCTGTACTTTGAAGTCATCCAGCCGCTTGGCCACGGGAAAGCCTGCCAGCTTGAGGCGGCCGCGCAGATTGGATTCGTCACGAGCGGCAATCTCCGCCTCGATCAGCGTGCGCAAGAATTCGTCGGGCGCCCAGCGCTGCGTCTTGGCGGTCTGGCAGACCTCGGGCGCGATGGCACGGATACGAGCCAGCTTGAGCCGGCGCAGTCCGGCCACCAGGTCGGGCGTGAGCGTCGGCGCGGGCGCCGTCATCGCACCTGCTCCAGCGCATAGGCGCTCAGCGGACGGATGGGGACGTCGGGCAGCTGCAGGTTCAAGGGCTTGCCCGGTGGCGCCGGATTCGGGGCGACCAAGCCGGCCGCCAGGATGGTGCGGACATCTTGCGCCTTGAACCGGCGAAAGCGCGTCGCGCGCTCCAGCGCCGCCAGCAGCGGCTCACGACCCCAGCTCGACTCGAGGCCCGCAATGTCAGCGAGCTCAGCCGCCAGGCGTGAGGTGCCGGCCACCGCTGCCGACCGGAGAAAGGCTTCCGCCACCGGACCCAGCGCCAGGAAGGCACGCTCGGTGCCGGTGCGGATGCGAACCGCGCGCGCAGGCACCCGCGTCCGGCCTTGATAATGCTCATCCTTGATCGAGACCTCACCGGGTGCCATGAGCGGATGCCGGTCGATCTCGCGATCATCTTGGGCCAGCACCACCTCGTGGTCGACCACCGAGACCTCGACCAACTTGCCCACCCACCCGGTCGGCAACGAGTAGCGGGCGGAGCCGAAGCGAATCGTCTGCGTCTTGTTCACCTTGCGCAGCGCGCCCCGACAGAGCGCCGGCCGCAGCGACGGCAGCGGGCGCATCAGCGCACGCTCCTCCACCAGTCGTTCGGCCGGCACCGCCTGAATCTCGCTGTGGATCCGGCCGTTGACCTCAATGCCCCAGAGCTTGGCCTGCCGGTTGGCCTCGCCGAGGTTGCCGCCGAAATCGTTCGGCACCACGAGGTCTCGCCGGGCGTAGCCCACCAGGTTTTCGACCACCCCCTTGGATTCGGGATCGCCACCTTCACAGAAGTCGGGACGAAAGCCATAGTGCGCGGCGAAGCGGACGTAGTCCGGATGGGGCACCACCACGTTGGCGACAATCCCGTTCTTGAGACAGCCCATCCGGTCACTGAGCACCACCGCGGCGACCGCACCCACTTCTTCAAAGCATTCGGCCAGCAGGCCAAGGGTGGTCTCGCGCGTCTCGTTGCTGGCGAAGCGGACGAAGCGGTAGCGACTCCAGGCCAGCACCGCGCAGAACATGTGCAGCCCGAGGCCGATGGTGGCCCAGTCGATCACCAGGTGCTGGCCCGGGCTGGCGACCCACGGTCGAAAGATGCGTCGCTTCTGCCGCCACTCCATCTTCACCTTCGAGACCGCCCGGCGAAAATTGCGCGCCGAGCCCTGATAGCCGGCCGCGCGCGCCGACGGCAGCAGCCGCTTGGCCGAGATGCGACCGTCGGTGGCGCGCACCCGGTCGCTGATGAGCGCGATGATCGGGTCGGTGTTCTTCGAAATCGGTCGCGGTCGACGTGACCACGGTCCGCCCGCCTGCTGCCGTTCGACCGCTCGCCGCACCGTCTTGTGCGTCGTGCCGAGCAAGCGCGCCGCTGCCCGATAGCTCCCCAGTTGATGAAAGGCATCGATGATGTTCACGTGCTCCCTCGTAGTCTTCAATAGCGGTGTCCTCCGGTCGGGTGAGTGGGTTTGAAGCAACGCCACTTTGCCCGATCCGGGGGACAGGCCGGATGGTTAAGTCAGAAGCCCGAGAGCGGGGACTTTCGCTGGCCACCAGTGGGTACTTTCACATGGCCACGCACAGGTTCGGTTGCTTGACTGTCCGAGATGAATTGGCGCCGCCCAACGAGGTGCTAAGCTCGATCTTGAGGCCACGTGGCCTGGCGATGGGTCTCGCCTAACGCGTTGGTTGCTGATGGGCCCTACCTCTCTCGGATTGGAGTGCAGGTGGTGGTTCAAGGGTGGCGACGCGACAGGCAACGCGATTGGGGAAGGATCCGGACCACGTGATGGCCCCGAGTTCGTCGCGGCTTCGACCTCTCAATAAGTCAACTTTCGGCCTGCTCACCGCCATGGTCGTCGGCCTCCTGGCATTGGTCGGTTTGGGCTCGAGGTCCCATGGCGCCGCAGCCGCCGGTGGCGCGGTGACATCTCCCGCCTTGCCGGTCGTCTTCCACACAACGCTGATCCTTTTCGCGCTCCTAGACCTTGCCATCTTCGCCATCATCGTTTACTCCGTCTGGCCTCAGGGTCGGTCGAAGAGTGACGAACAGACCGAATGGGTCTCCGAGCCTCCGCCCACGCCATTGTGGATGAAAGTCCTATTTGTGGTGTTCAGCTTTTTCTTACTCGCCGGCTTCGTTGCTGCGGCAATCTTCATCGCTCGCCGGCAAGGTAGCGGGTACCTCTTAGCTCCTTTTGGCGTCGGCAGCGGACGACCTGGCGCCCTCGCCGGGGGAGCGTACCCCGCGAATACTGGTCAGCCTGGCGGTATTGACTGGCTCGCGCTTACCCTCGCCACGACCATCCTAGCCGCGGCCGGCCTTTCATTCATGGTGCTGACGCGTTCGAAACAGAGAGTAGTTCGAGCGAAAGCGACGCCGAAGGCGGCATTATCCCGAGCGCTTGATGAGGGACGACCGGCCCTGGCCTCGGACTTGGAGCCGAGGCGCGCGGTCATCCGAGCCTATGCCGCCATGGAGCGGTCGCTGGCGGACCAGGGTGTGGCACGAAAGTTCTTTGAGGCCCCCCTTGAGTACATGAGCCGCGTGCTTGAGCAAGCAAGCGTTAGCCGGCAGTGGGTACACCGCCTGACGGACCTCTTCGAGCTTGCCAAGTTCAGCCACCACTCGATCGACGTTGCAATGAAGGAAGATGCGCTCGCGGCGGTCGACAACATCCAAGCGGAGTTGAGAGGAAAACCTTGATAGGACGACAAACCCTGGAAGAGGACCGCGCTGCGGCCCGCCGCCGGATCATCTGGCCGCCAATTGCGGCCGCCGCGAGCACGATCGTCCTCCTAGCCGGCCTTCTTCTCCTCCCGCAGCGCGGCGAAGCCTTTCTTCGCGGGTACTTGACCGTACTCGGCGCTCTTACCATCTGGTTCTGGTTGCGGGTGATCTCGCTGATCTATCCGAGCGATCAGTCGAGCCGGCTCATCCAACGCCTGCTGCGTCCCCGCCGTATTCAAGTTGAGCGCCTCCGCGAATTGGAGCAGCTTGAAACCGCCGTCGTTTTGGCGACGTCCTCGGGCTACGAATCCCACTACCGGCTCCGCAAGCTGCTCCGGGAGATTGCGATCGATCGGCTGGCCCGATACAACATCGAAATCGATCGGGACCCGGAGCAGGTCTCACGAATCCTGGGAAATGACCTGTCAAGACTGATCAGTGGGACGGCACAACCGCCAGAACGGAGTGCGCCGGGCATTCCGGCCGTCGATATTGCCGCTTTCATCGACCGCCTCGAGGGCCTCTAAATCGATGACCATCACTGAGATCGGGCCACTCGCGGGTCGCATCCTCGACGAGGTTGAGAAGGCCGTGATCGGGAAGCGTTCGGTGCTGGATCTCGTCCTCTTCGCGCTCTTGGCGGATGGCCATGTACTGATCGAAGACTTCCCCGGTCTCGCCAAAACACTCATGGCGCGCTCTTTCGCTCGCGTCACCGCACTCGATTTCAAGCGGATCCAGTTCACGCCCGACCTGATGCCAGCCGATGTGACCGGCTCTTCGATCTATGACCAGCGTTCGGGTGATTTCATCTTTCGTCCCGGGCCGGTGTTTACCAACTTACTCCTCGGCGATGAAATCAACCGCGCTCCCGCCAAGACGCAGTCCGCCTTGCTGGAGGCGATGCAGGAGCGACAGGTGACGATCGAGGGCACGACGCATACGCTGAGCCGGCCATTCCTCGTCATGGCGACGCAGAACCCAATCGAATACGAAGGCACGTATCCGCTCCCGGAGGCGCAGCTAGACCGTTTCCTTGTCCGGATCAGCGTGGGCTATCCGACCGTGGAACACGAACACCAAATTCTCGTCGATCGGGTCAAGCGGGGCTCCGACGAGGTCTCGCTCAACGCGGTGGTCCACAAAGAGACGCTGCTCGACATGCAGGCTGCCGTGGAGCAGGTCCACGTTGCCGAAAGCCTGATGGACTACATGGTGGAGATCGTGGCGGCCACGCGGTCGAGCCCACGTGTCCAGGTAGGGGCGAGTCCACGCGGCACGCTGGCCCTCCTGAAGCTGAGCCGCGCGCGGGCGGCCGTCAATGGACGTGACTTCGTCACGCCCGAGGATGTCAAAGCGGTGGCCGAGCCGGCGCTGGTCCATCGGCTCATGCTTCGTCCCGAGCTCTGGGTCCAGCGGGTGCGCCCAGAGGACGTGGTCCGGGAGTGCCTGGAAGCGGTTCCCACACCCGTAGCGGAAGAGGCGGCGAGCTGACCAGCCGGGTGGCGACCTCACCCAAGCTGCTGACCTATCTCGCACTGGCGGGGCTCGGCCTTCTTGCAGCTCTAACGCTTGGCCGGCCGGAAGCCGCGATTCTGGCGCTTCCGTTCGTCGTGATGATGTTCACCGGGCTTGCCCTGGTCGAGGAGCCCAGGCTGTCGATCGACGTGAGTCTTGAGAGGGAGACAGCACTCGAAGCTGAGGAGCTTGGGCTGGACGTCAGGATCTCCTCGAAGACAGCGGTCGAGTGGCTACAGGTGCTCATCCCCTTACCGGTCGGGCTCGAGGCCGGCCCGCGCGCCCTACGAGGCATCAGGCTGATCAAGGCGGAGCAACGAGAGCTCCATTACAGGCTCAAGTGCCACCGACGCGGCGTTTACCTTCTCGGCGAATGCCTGGTTTCAGCACCTGATCGGTTTGGCTTCTTTGTCTTCCGGGCTTGGGCCGGGCGACGCCACACGCTGCGGGTCTACCCAAGACCTGAATCGCTCCGAGGTTTGATCAAGCCGATAGAGACCCAGCTCTTTGCCGGAAACGAAGTGTCGTCGCGCAAGGGCGACGGCATCGAGTTCGCGGACGTCCGGCCTTACGCCGCGGGTGACCGGATTCGGCACATCAACTGGCGCCTGAGTATCCGGCTCGGTGAGCTGCATGTCAACGAACTTCATCCGGAGCGCAATTCAGACGTCGTCATCTTTCTCGACACCTTCGCTGAGGTTCGTAATCCCGGGCAGAGCACACTGGACCTTGCGGTCCGGGCGGCCGCCACGCTCGCCGAGCACTACCTGAAACGTCGCGACCGGATCGGCCTGATCAGCTTTGGAGGCAGCCTTCGCTGGTTGGAGCCGTCGATGGGCGTGGCACAGCTCTACAAGATCGTCGAGGCGTTGCTCGATACCGAAATCGTGCTCAGCTACGTCTGGACGGCTATCGATGTCATTCCCCCTCACACACTCCCAGCAAAGGCGCTTGTTGTTGCGCTGACGCCGTTGGTCGACGAGCGATCCATCGATGCCCTCTTCAACCTACGCAGTCGAGGCTTCGACCTGGCGGTGGTCGAGGTCGATCCTGATCCGTTCGTGGCTCCCCAGGCGGACGAGAGGGGTCTGCTCGCCTATCGTTTGTGGCTCCTCAAGCGGGAGGTGATCCGCGATCGTTTCCGTCGCATCGGCGTCCCCGTCGCCCGCTGGCACCTTGGCGACCCAGTGGATGGGGCGTTACAGGAGGTAACAGCATTCCGGCGCTACGCACGTCCGGTCCACGCTTAGTCACAGGCGTCGGCGCCTGCGCCATCGAGGCGTTGATGGCCTGGTCGTTGAGCCGGTCCGCCGGCGGGTGGTCCGGCATCCTCGTCAGCCTCGGCATGACGGCTCTCGCGCCTCTCGTCATCAGCCTGGTCACCGGCTGGCCTGGGGGGATCGGCTGGTCACTCGCCGTCCTTGGCGCCGAATATCTCTTGCCGATCTTCTTTCGCGCCGGCTCACTCGACGTCTGGGCCCCGATGGTCGCCGTCGGCTTCCTGCTGATCGCCGAACTGGGCTGGTGGTCATGGGAGCTCAGGCTGCCTTCCCTGGATGAGCCGGCGATCTACATCCGTCGCGCGCTTTTGACAGTTGGCGTCGGTTTAATTGCGGTGGTGTTCGGTGCGGCGCTTCTCGGGGCGGCCTCCCTCGTTACCTTCGCCGGGTTGCCGATGCAGACCGTTGGGACGGTCGCGATGGTCGCGCTGCTCTCGTTGGTTGCCGTTCTGGCGTTGCGCGGCTCGAACGCCCTGGCCACCATTCGTCCGAAACGGCCGCACGGCCGGTGAACTGGTATGCACGATTGCGGCCTGCGCCCATGATTGGCAACAGAGTGGAAGACGTCATGCGAAGGAAGGTGGAAACCATCGGCCCGAGGGAAACGGTGGCGGACGCCGCGCGCCGGATGGTGGATCGCGGCATCAACGCCCTGTGCGTGACTGAGCCCGCCGGCCATCTCATCGGCATCATCGCCATCAAGGACGTCTTGAAAGCACCGTGGGGCCGAAGTCTCGTCATCAGCGATCGACTTGAGAACAACGCGGAAGCTTGGAAGTCGATTCAAGTCGCCGAAGTGATGCGACGTCGCGTCCTAACAATTCCGCCTGATGCCCCACTTGTTGAGGCCGCTGCAAAGATGATTAATCGCGGACTGCACCCACTGCCAGTAGTAAAAGCTGGGAAGCTCATCGGCGTGATTTCGCGCGCCGATATCGTGGCGTCACTGCTGGAGGGAAAAGGCCGCGGAGACGATTAAGATCTCGGCCACCCATCGGCGTCGGCTTGGTGCTGTCCTTGGGCAAGTGGAGCGCACAGCTCGGATGGTCCAGTGCGCGATCCATGCGCCGGATGGAATATTTGTCGTCCATCCAGAACTACCCCCAGGGCAGCGGCAACAGGCGGAAGTGGGCTTGGGGAGGCTTCGCCGAGAATTGTCACGCTGGCGGAGCCGCTATGAGCTCGAGCAGCATGTGGAAGGAGCGCCCGCCTATGGCCGCCGCTTCCTTCTTCATCAGAGTACCGTCTCCGATCTAGATCCATCCGCCCTCGGAGGATATGGTCGCGTCGATCCCGAGGCAGTCGATGCGCTGCGGCGGGATGTCGCGGCTTTGGATGAGATTCTCGATGAGTTGGTCCACACGCTTCTGCTGCCGGATCAGACGGCCGGCGGGCTGTCAAAGGAAGGGACACCAGATGCCGAGGATTGAGGCCACCACGGCTCGTGAAATTCTTGATTCGCGAGGGAACCCGACAATCGAAGTCGATGTTCGGCTGGACACCGGTGAGGTCGGCCGCGCGGCCGTCCCATCAGGAGCCTCAAAAGGCAGCAATGAGGCGGTGGAACTCCGCGATGGCGATCCGGCTCGATACGGAGGCAAAGGGGTTCTCCGGGCGGTGGCAAATGTCCGTGGCGAAATCGCTTCGACAATTCGCGGCCGCGATCCCTTTGAACAGCGCGGCCTCGATGAGCTCGTGATTCGATTAGACGGTACCGGGGACAAGTCTCGGCTCGGGGCCAACGCCATGCTTGGAGTCTCACTGGCAAACGCCAGGGCTGCCGCGAAGGCGCGTAGGCAATCCCTCTACGCGTACCTCGGCGGTCAGGACCAACCGCTGCTGCCGGTGCCCCTCATGAACATCCTCAATGGTGGGCGGCATGCGCAGAACGGCCTGGACTTCCAGGAATTTATGGTGGTACCGGCCGGGGCTCCATCTTTTTCTGAGGCGCTGCGCTGGGGGGCGGAGGTCTTTCACGCACTCAAAGCCCTTCTACAGGCACGCGGTATGGCAAGTAGCCAGGGCGACGAGGGCGGATTCGCTCCGAATCTTGATGACAACGAGCAGGCTCTTCGGCTGATTGTGGAAGCCATCGAGCGGACCGGACGTCAGGCCGGGACCGACGTCTTCGTGGCGCTTGACCCGGCCGCCTCTGAGTTTCGTTCCGCCGGAACCTATCACCTGGCGCGCGAAGGTCGGTCGCTCACGAGTGCGCAGCTCACCGATCTGTGGGTTGACTGGTGCGAGCGCTATCCCGTGATCCTGCTCGAGGATGGACTCGCCGAAGACGACTGGGACGGCTGGGCCGATCTGACCCGACGGCTTGGCTCGCGGATCGACCTTGTCGGGGACGACATCTTCGTGACCAACAAGGGGATTCTTGGCCGGGGAATCGAGCTGAAAGTCGCCAACAGCATCCTCATCAAGGTGAACCAGATTGGGACCCTGACCGAGACGCTGGATACGATGACCGCCGCCAGACAGGCCGGCTATGGGACGGTAATCTCGCATCGGTCAGGGGAGACCGAAGACACCTTCATCGCGGACCTGGCTGTGGCAACCGCCGCCGGACTGATAAAAACCGGGGCACCTTCGCGTTCAGAACGTGTGGCGAAATACAACCGACTTCTGCGGATTGAGGAACAGCTGGGCAATCGGGCTCGGTACGCCGGAATGCAGGCCTTCAAGTGGGGCCACAAGAGCCTCGGCGCGGACGCTCTAACGCCGTAGCGTCGCGACCAGCCGTTTGGGATTCAGTACCAGGTCCAGGGCGACGAGGGGATTTGTCGCGACGATGTCTGCCGTACGCAACGCATCGACACTTGCCCCTTCACTGCCAAGGACCACGATGCCGATGGCGGCCGTCTCGAGCATCAACGCGTCATTGGCGCCATTGCCTATGGCGACGACATGGCTTCGCTCTGGCGGCCATGCGTGTCGGCCGTCAGAAGGTGGACCTCGAGGATCTTACGCAGGTTTTGCACCCGGTCGATGACTCCGCTGACAAGCTGCCCATCCTGCGCGATGGTGCCGTTGACATCGAGCACGAGGTGCTCGAGGGTGAGCTTAGGACGGCCCGGAATCTCGACGATGATCATCTGAAAGGGAAGGAGGCTGATTGTGGCTGGGCTCTAATGGAATCGATCGCTCCCTCCAGTCCTCGCCGACAAGCCACCGCAGGAAGTCTTCTGGGGCATGCTGCTCTCGACCCCGAGGCTGTTGGCGGGCTTGCCATTGGAAGAGCCGGACAAAGTGGGCCAAGTCCGCAGCCAGCCGTTCCATCCGCATGCGGGCTTGCCCGACCAACACCTCGCGGTTGGCCAGGCCGTCGGGTGTCTGCAAGACTGCGTCGAGATGGGACAGGCAGAGACCCTGAGGAGCCTGCTCGTAGGAACGGCGGAAATCCGGGTGGGCGAGTCCGGCAGCGCAGAGTTGAACGAAGCCGCTTTCCGCTTTCGTCCGAGCCACGCACGCGGGGCAGGGCGTCGGCGATGCCCGCAATTGACGTTGTCGCCGACGCCGCCAGCTGGCCTTGCTCCGCGAGTCGAGCTTCCCTACGGCGTCGAGCGCCTGTTGCGCCAGCGCTTCCAGCAGCTGACCGATGCCCTGATGCGATCCCTGCTGCTGCTCCGTATACCAGACCTTCCGCCAGTGTGTGATGCAGAATCCCCAGGATTCGAGGAGCTTTTGGCGACTCTCGCCATCCGTCGTCCGCTCCCGAAGAAAAACCGTGAGCCAGCGATCGTCGGCCTCCGCGGAGAGCACGCACACGGGACAGCATCCCGCCTCGAGGGAGGTGGAGAGCCGGTGCTCCCAGAGGCCCAGTTCACCGTCGGTGTTCCTGCTTGTCATAGCCGCTTCGCCGGTATCATGCCTCAAGTTCAGTCGCTCTGCCGCAAATGGTGCGGGGTGAGGTGGCGGTTGACGAGACTACGGGCCATCACTATGATCGGTGGTGGCAAAGTCCATAGCGATGAGGCCCGCCGGGGCGGCAAACGCCTGATGGCTTCTGCGAGTGCAGGAGTCATTTTGTTTGTCAATGGGGCCGGCGACGCTACTAATCGGGTAACGAGGGAACGCTCCTAATCGTGACACCCACACCGAGCACCACCGCCGCCCGGGCCGCGCTGAGATTCGTGGTGCTCATCGGCATCGTCAGTCTCTTCTCGGACATGACCTACGAGGCTGCCCGCGGCATCAACGGCTCGTTCCTTGCGGTCCTAGGAGCCTCCGCATTCGTCGTGGGGGTGATCTCGGGTCTGGGCGAGCTGCTCGGCTATCTAGTCCGACTCGGCTCCGGCTATGTCGCGGGCCGGTCTGGGCGGTACTGGCTGTGGACGGGAATCGGTTACGTCGTCAACCTCCTTGCTGCGCCCGCCCTGGCGCTGGCCGGCAACGTGCAGGTGGCGGTGCTGTTGATCATGCTGGAGCGGATTGGAAAGGGGATCCGCAACCCGCCCCGCGACGCAATGCTTTCCAACGCCGGCAGCGTCATCGGGCACGGCTGGGCCTTCGGCCTCCGGGAGGGGCTGGACCAGACTGGTGCGCTGGTCGGGCCGCTAGCCGTCGGCTTCATCCTCTTCGCTCGGCCCGGCGCGTTCCGCGTCGCCTACGCCTGGCTTGTGATTCCGGCGGCGCTCTCGCTCGTCGTGCTGGCGATTAGCCGGTCGCTGTTTCCGAATCCGCGGCAGATGGAGGTCAAGACCGTCGCCGCCCC